>Ga0315279_10000298_pt1 | contig 103894 bp, 109 predicted proteins | sample YL17G06_20_MG_FD_203694 | JGI IMG/M metagenome (GOLD analysis project Ga0315279, IMG submission 203694) | Sediment microbial communities from Yellowstone Lake, YNP, Wyoming, USA - YL17G06_20 | ecosystem: Environmental > Aquatic > Freshwater > Lake > Sediment | place: USA: Wyoming | collected... | reverse complement strand
GATGAAAAGGATTTTCTTTTTATTCACGTAGATAATGCGCCCATCATCAACAGTGATTTTAATCAGTTCAGAATCAGAAACATCGACCTCACCATCTACTCGTTTGGTGGCTCCCTGGTCATCAAAAACTACTTTACTTCTTCTTGCCATGTCTTGCATCCCACCTCTTCTTTAGCCCTTGGCTGTTTTCCCACCGCCGGTACCACTCTCGGTTATTTTGCGTATTTTAAAGTCACCATCACAGTTCAATACGCCTACTCTATCGCCGATTAAATCCTTCAATTTTTTAATGTCGGTTGTATCAGGGATTTCAACAGTTTTTTCAATGGCAAAGGTAAGCTCCAAGCGGTCATTTTTCTGTTCTACTTTTGTTAGGTTACCAACTATTTCATGATAGTTTTGTAGCGTCATTTTATTCTCTCCTTTTTTTATCCGTTTTTTCAGGTGATATCATGACACTATCATTACTGATAACAACGACTTTGTCCCCGTATTTGAGTTCATTGAATCGTAACCATGGTCGGGGTAAAATGACACCATAGCTCGTGTTACCAATACGTATGAGTTTTCGGATTTCTTTATGTGGCATAAACAACAATCAGCACAACAACTTATAAATAATACTAATGATATGACATATACATTAGTATCAACAGATGGATAGAATGAAAAAAGACATGAAAGCAATCCTTAGGACGCTTTTCAAACATCCGTATTATCTAGACATCGTTGTTTTATTGTTTTTTCTTGAATCGCACTACGAGCGTGTTTATGTTAAATCGCAAAAAAAATGGGTCTTACAATATGGAAATTATGGGTTGGAGCAAAAACATTTTCGATACATACTGATGAAACAGCATGGGTTAGATAAGTTATCCACGTCACAGATGGGACAGTTTGAGAAGGACAATAAAATCGCTGTTGAATGGTTTACAGACAGCTGGTCAAAAGGAAGCATCGCATCACAAAAAGACTTGAACCATTATCTGAAATATTTAACTTCACATGAGGTAATTAAAAACATCAAGAAGAAAAAACCATATCGCTACGTGCTGTTTAGTGACTTCCGGGAAACCTATGAGCTGATGAAAATAGAAGACAATATTAACAGCTGGGGAAATAATTATATCGAGATTCTTTCACCGTATCCAAAAAAGGATAAAGGATTCTTATTTGGTTTGGATTTTAATATCTTCACCAAAAATGAGAGTGAGGAAATCGGTAAGTATTTGACTGCTGTCCAAGAAAATCTAGGAAAAATCATAGAATTGAACAATAAAAAAAGAAATAATAAAGAGAAAATATCGATAGGTTTCTTTTATCACAGTGAAACTTAGGCGTTATTTTTAGTATACACCAAACTTTGGCATACACGCTAAATAACTTCGTCGTAATTCTTTGTCAGATGGATGGCTGTATAAGTCAACAACTTCTTGTGAGCTATCGCCCCGTAACATTTGCAGGTGTTTTCTTGGCATCCCGTGCTGCTGTAAAAGCGAAGTGAACTCGTGCCGGAGATTGTGCACTGAAAACTTTTTTTGATAATCTTTGGATGTAGAATCATGTTGCCCTAGTTTCGTAGCCCACCGTGTAACATTATTGTAGATTCCGCTTCGTTTCATCCGTTGCCCGAAATCTGATACGAATAGAGCGGTTTCACCTCTCTTTGCGAGCGTTTTTCGTCGGTTTAACCACTGTTTGAGGACGTTTTCAGTTTCCTCATCAAAAAAGGTTTTCAAGAAAGTTCTTTTATGGAATGTGTTCGGCTTGACTGTTATTGAGCGTTCGCCCCAGTTGATATCGCTCAGGTCGACCGTAACGAGTTCACCCCGTCTAAGACCTGTTTTTGCTAGGAGAAGCACTATGGCCTTCGTTCTGATATCAATAATACCGTTTAAGAAGCTCCCTAGTTCTTCGAGGTCAAGTATCCGTCTTTGTTGTGGCTTGTAACCATTTTTGAAGCTACGGACATACATCTGTCGAACTGTAAGGATGATATTGCTTTTCACGTATCCATTATAATGTAGAAAACCGTATAATGTTGACAGTGCTGAAAAGTAGATTTTCACTCTGGCATAGCTTACTTTCCTGTCGTTTCGGAGATACTGTAAAAAATCTTCGATTATCCCCTTGTTTGCCATTCCATCGACCATTTGAATTGTGTATTTGTGTTTATGCAAAAAGTCTTTGAATATTAGCACCGCACTTCGATAGTTTTCAATGGTTTTCTGTGTCATGTCCCGTAGCTCGCAATGTTTCAAGAACTCAGAAATGATTTGCTCGTCGCTAATCATCCTTGCCATCGTAATCCACCTCCGCTTTTCTTTATGAGATTATATTTTTGCAAAACATCGAGCTGTCGCATGATTACTTTGGCGCTGGCGCTGTCGCTTGGGGAGACATGCAGTAGGTCGAGTAGTTCAGTTTCTTTAACGAACTTCTTTTCCTTTAGGAGGCCGATGAGACGCTGTTCGTACTCTCGTTCACCTTTGAAGTTTTTCTCTGTAAAAGGGGCGTTTCTAAGCGTTCTATTCTCTTCGTCAAGCCTGCTGGCGAAGCTCTCCAGCATCTTCGCTTTTTTGTCTAGTGCTGTATTTTCAAGCTGTAGCTGTTGCACTTTCATTTGTAGTTCATTGATTTGTTTCTCTTTTTCTTTTCCAGTAGAAAACGACCCGTTTTCAATGTGTTGTTCGATAAGTTCTACGATAAAACGTGAAATAGGGATACCTGCTTTTTGGGCTGATGTTTTCCATTTTACAGCCATTTCATCGTTCTTGGCATAAATCCAAAATGAACGGCCTTTAATTGGAGTCTTTTTTTTCCTTCCCATAATAGTCTACCAGTAAACCATATACTCTGCTCCATATAAATAGTTTACTAGTAAAATTACGCCCGCACTGGGATTCGAACCCAGGTCTGAGGCTCCGCAGGCCTCTAGGATATCCAAGCTACCCCATGCGGGCTTATTTGATGATATCAACCATTGCTACTTTTTCCAGAATAAGATCCCCATATTTAGCTTTCGTGACCGTCTTTATCTCATTTTCACTTATGCCAAATTTTCGTAGTGTGTCCTCATTTCCATCAAGAACTTTGTCATCTCTCTTCAAAGATACTAGCCTTAGCAGTTCATCAGTCAATTGATTAGATATTTTACCTTTCGCGTCTTTGATATCATCGATGAGTACAAACGCGACATTTACCTTGCCGGTTTTTATTCCCATTTTTGAAATTGCTAATTTTAACTGCCGTTCTCCAGATGCATACAACAATATTTCCATGACTAAAGAGTTAGTAGTATTTGCTTTTCTTTCGAATGCTCTGACAGCGTGCTCCGCTGCAGAAATGAGATGATTTTTGCCATAAATAACATCTGCATCAAATAATTGAATTATAACTCGGTGCTCTTGAGCAAAACTAAAAACTTTTTTTAAAAAATCGTCAACATTTTTAATATTTCCTTGGGCACCAACTATCTTTATCATACGCGTCTCCTACTGCGTTTAACAGTGAACTCAGACAATTCTTTATCTTCTCCTTCAACACTTTCTCCCAATTGTCTTTTGATACTTTTAGCTACACCATCGCCGATGGTTTTAATTTCTGCCAGTCTCTTAAGGGGCACACCACGTAAATCATTGATGGTTTTAAAACCTTCATTATACAGCGCTCTTGCTCTTACTCGTCCGATGCCCTTCAGTGATATGAGATTTAGAAGCTCTTTTTTGCATCCATTGCGAACTTGTAAAATTAGATCACCGATATCTGAGACGCATTCAAAGTTATACATTCGAGCAAATTCTCTAGATGCGTGAAGCAACCACTCTGCTGTTTCCACAACGTTGTAAATATCACCTGGCCCAACGTTATACTTAGAAACGATTTTATCCTCAGGCACTTCGTTAGTCCAGTCCTCGATTAATGATGCGGTTTTAAGATCACTCAAAAACCACTCATATTCATCACTCGAAGAAATTGGAGGCTCTAGTAAAAACCTACCGCGATGTTTTTCTAATTTTTCTTCTACCCAAGTATCTCCACCTCCAAGATACAATGAACGAACATCTGGAGTAGAACACACAGCATGAATAAATGATAGAGGTGATGTTTCTCTATCACAGGAGATTTCAAGTGCCTTTTTTAGTAATACAGCCGATAGAGGATCTATATACAAAGAAGAAGTTTTATTTCCAAACAACGTTGACATAAATTTGTCATTATTTATACGTTCGATGAATCCATTCTCCAGTAAGAAATCAACGACTTCATCAATATCGTCCTTTAAAGCATCCACATCAGACTGATAAGCATAAAAAGTGCTGTCTATAAATTTGTAAATGCCATCAAGACTATCTACAAAGTTTGTTGCAATTGCAGATAGCAAATGCATTCTTAAGGCCGATTGATTACCCAACTTTGAAAAAATAGGTTCTGTTTCTGCCAAGATGTAATTATTAAAAATTTGCTCTTTTTGTTCCTCGCTCTTTGCTATTGTTATTGCTTCACCCTGTTTGTCATATCTTGGTCTGCCTGCTCTGCCTGCTTGCTGTTTGTATTCCAAAACAGGAATAGGATGCATACCAAAATTTGGATCAAAACGCCAAAGATCCCTAATTATTACTCGCTGCGCTGGAACATTGATACCTGCTGCAAGCGTAGGCGTAGCCACAATACATTTGATCAAACGACTCTTAAATCCTTGTTCGACAGCCCTCCGTTGGCTACTGGATAAACCTGCATTATGAAATGCTACTCCCCTCTGTATGCATGATGACAATTTCTCGTCAACAGATGTACTCTCTACTAGTTCTCTTTTCATAGACGCAAGGAATTTTTCAAGGTTTTTCTTCTCTTCATCGGATAGCTTTTTTTCTATTATTGATGCCAACTTGTAAGCTACAGACAAAGTCGATCTTCTGGTATTTACAAAAACCAGAACTTGCCCACCATTTGCAATAGAACCCTCAACTAGTCTATCAAGAGGTTTTTCTTTGGAATCATCAAGCTTTACAACCTTTCCATTATCATATTTAATTTCATCTTTATACAAAACGCCTTCTCTTAAGGGAACAGGCCTCCAATCTGAATGAATGAGCTTTCCATTGAGCCATTCTGATAAATCTAAGGCATTTTTGATTGTGGCAGAAAGTGCTATTATCTGTGTTTTTGGATTAAGCGCTTTGAAACGGGATATGATCACTTCAAGTGTTGGCCCTCGATCAGGATCATGAATCAGATGTATCTCATCAATTACGAGAACCTTTACTTTGTCAATCCATTTTATGCCATGTCTTAGAATGGAATCTGCTTTTTCAGACGTACAAACAATTATATCAAAACGGGCAAGTTTTGAGTCAGATTCATCAAGATCTCCTGTAGATATTCCTACTTTAAGTCCAAGCTTTTCAAATGACTTGAGATCCTCGTATTTTTCTCTAGCAAGAGCTTTTAACGGGACAACATACAGTGCCTTTCCACCTTCACAAAGGAGTCTATGTACAATCGCTAGATAGGCAACTAGACTTTTACCGCTGGCTGTCGGGATAGATAACACTAAGTTTTCTCCATTTAAAGCATATGGCAAAGCTTTGGCTTGCGGTGGATAAAGCTCTGATATATCTTGCTCTTTGAGAATGCCAATGATATCTTTGTTGATTGGTAGTTCATCCAACTTCATGATTTTCTGTATGATGAAAGAGGTTATAAAACAAAAACCTTATTCATGGTCAAAAGATTACCTGGTTGATACTATGGGCCGAAGACAAACGATGATGGAAAAGTACAAGCAGCAAATGAAAGCATATCGGAAAAAAAGAATGAAATTAGACAGCACGCCGTTTATATCGGTTGATGGTAACGTATACGTTATGGATTCTCTTGATCCCACAAAGAAGATCAAAGCAGAGGTTTTGAAGAAACGCACAAAGCAGCATAGAGATATCATTGAAAGCCTAGCCTGTCCAGTATGCGGAAACCCAATGGAATGGGACGGTGCTTGGGAAGCCTTTATCTGTGTAAAACATGGCAAAAAAGCCATTTATGAGATAGTAAAAGAAACGTAAAAATGATATCTTTTAAGTATGCCTTGTAATATTATTGGTAGGTGACTTAATATGGTTGAAGAGAAAATAGGTGTAGTTGAACATTTCTTCGCAAATATTAATGTGGCTGCTATAAAAATAACAAATGGCAATCTTAAAGTAGGAGACACTATTCACATTGTCGGTGCGCATACAGATTTAAAACAAAAAATTGATAGCATGCAGATTGACAGAGTCCCTGTTCAATCTGTGAAACCCAGTGACGCCGTTGGCATAAAAGTCAAAGAAAAAGTTAGAGAACACGACATAGTTTATAAAGTACCTAAAGAGGAAAACATATGAAAGAACAGGTTGAAGTTAGAACGTTGAAAGAGAATCGATATATAATTATCGATGAGGAACCATGCAAGATTGCAAGCATATCTATGTCTAAACCTGGAAAGCATGGTGAGGCTAAGGCACGAATTGAAGCGGTCGGAATATTTGATGCGCGGAAACGAAGCATTGTTCATCCTGTGACACACAAGGTTCATGTTCCGATGATTGATAAAAGAGCTGCACAGGTGGTAGCATTGATGGGCGACCAAGTTCAACTTATGGATCTAGAGACCTATGCAACCTTTGAAATACCAATTCCCGAAGAGTTCAAGGGTAAACTTGAGCCAGGAAAAGAAGTACAGTATCTTGAAGCGATGGGTAGAAAGAAGATTACACGAATATAAAATAGTCATTGCTTTACAGTTAATTAGTAATGCTTTGGCCATAATTTAAAAGGTAATGTTTCTATGAATTTTCCAAACTATTTCGCCGATGCCGAATCAAATTTTAATGATGCAGAGTTTGTCATATTTGGTGTTCCATATGACAAAACTTCTTCTTTTAGACATGGTGCAAATCAAGCCCCAAAGGAAATACGACAGGCTGGTTGGAACTTTGAGACGTACTATCTAAAAACAGGTGTAGATCTTAAAGACATTAAGTTTCATGATTACGGTGATATCGATGTTAAAAACGATAAGCCAGAAGTAATGATTAGAAAAGTTAGAGAATTTACATCAAAATTATTGGAAAAAAACAAGTTTCCCATTGCAATAGGCGGTGAGCATTCGATAACACCAGGTATAATTCAGGCTTTTCCAAAAGATATAGCGGTTTTGTCACTTGATGCGCACATCGATTTTAGGCAGCAGTACGAAAACGAGCCATACAATCATGCTTGTGCAGTTCGACGTATTGCCGACCATGTTGATATTAAAAATATAGCTGTAGTTGGTATAAGATCAGCTGAGAAAGAAGAATTTGAAGAAGCTAAAAAGAACAAACTTTTCTATGTTGATTCATTTTTTATAAGAAATAATGGAATTAAAAAAGCAATAGATGAAACAAAGAAGCATCTCAAGAACAGGCGAGTTTATTTGTCCTTGGATATAGATGTCATAGATCCTGCTTACGCTCCTGGGACAAGTACTCCAGAACCCTTTGGAATCACACCTTTTGATGTTCTTGAATGTATAGATAGTTTTTCTCCGCAGCTTATTGGTTTTGATGTTGTGGAAGTTTGTCCCCCATTTGATAAAGGGGAAACGGCACTACTGGCTGCTAAGTTTATAAGATATGTTATTGATAGAACATGGGTAAGTCATAAGGCTTAATTTAATATACAATGACTTCATTCAACCCAGACATGCAAAATGAAAAATTAGCTGCCATATTGTTAGTAATTGTAATAGTAGGATCTATATCAGTATTCTTAACAGTGACATACGGCGGAGATATTTTCAATAATCTTTTTGGAGAAAAAAAGACGATAGCACTTGGGGATTGCGTTGATGTAAATTATATTGGTAGATATGCTTCGAATAATACAATTTTCGAATCTTCATATACATATCCAACAAATAAAACTGGTGGGATGCCGTTAAAAGTATTTGTAAGCACTAATACAAGTGAATCCTCACCTACAGGATATGAAAATTATACAAATCTTATCGATGGTTATTATGTTAAGGGTTTTATTGAAGGGTTAGTTGGATTAAAAGAGGGTCAGACGTCAGTGATTAATATATCTGCTGAGAATGCATATGGTGTCTATCCAAAAATAGGGGATGTTATTACAGTATCAGATCCCTCATCAAGTAGAGATATTAAAATCGTGATAGTCAATATCACAGAAAACGCTTCAATGCCTGCGGATCATGTGGAATCATATGGTAATGGAACAACAACTTTGTTTGTTCTGCGATTTGATATATACGCTCTTGGTGAAAAAATGACTAGGTATCCGTCTTGGGAAAATGCTACAGTTGTAACTAAGATTAATGACACAAAGATGTGGGCATATACAACGCCACCTGAAGATAAACGTGAGAATTTTACATGGATCAGTGTCAGTAGCGACGGTTATACTGAGATAGTATATGGTGAGAATGTCAGTAGTGTTACAAGTATTAATGATACTACGATTGTTATAACCCATAACCCACAGATTGGTGCAACGATGACATATTTAGATTATTATCATCAGACTACAACTTATTTTACAGTTGTAAATTTAACTGACGAAAAGATAAACGTTAGCTACGTTGATGAAAGCACGGGTGCTATTTCATATGACGAATTTGATAGAACAGTAACTATTGTTAGAAATGAATCGCAAAACATCACCGAGACACTTACTACACCGGATATGGATTATTTTTTAAGTGTAATAATAAAATCCTATGTTCCAAATTCGACCTTGAGTGTAAATAAACTTGCTGGCGAATCTTTAATCTTCGAAGTACAAATAGTGAAGATCTATAAAACTAGTTGATTTTTTATCTCTTCCTCTAGCAAATCTAAAAACTCTTCTTCTTTTCCTTTTGGAATTGTAGCACCAGCAGCAATCTTATGTCCGCCCCCAACGCCATTCAATGATTCAGCTGCTTTTCTTAATGCAGACGATAAATCTAGACCTTTTTCTAAGAGTTCTTGAGTTCCCCTGGCAGAGACTTTTACGTTTCCATTTTCAGTATCTGCAAAACCTATCAGCGGCAAATCACTACTTATTTCCTCTGAATTCAGTAGCATGTTTGTAACAATTCCAACTATGGTATCGCGTATACCTGTACCGGCGTGGAAAAATTGTAAAAATTCTCTTTTTACAACACCTTCATCTTTTGCAAACTGTAATCCTTCCACAAGATTATGTCTATGGCCTTGGAGAAGATTCCTTGCTTTTTTTAACCACTCGTCTCTATCACCCAGACATACGTTTATACCAACTTCTGGTTTGCCATAGCGCGCTGTAGCATTGAGTAAAGTGGCAAATTCCTTTGCTTCATGAACTTCTGTACCCTCTTCTTCTTGCTCCAGGATGTATATCTCTCCAATTAATCTCTTGACTGATTTGTGACCAAAGCCTTTCGTTAGAAGCAACTGCGCAATGTTAGATATTATGGTACTTCTTTCATTCTTATCGAGATCTATCCATTTCCTCCAATTGTCTCCATCTTTCGTTTTTATATTTAGTTCTTGTAGAAAAGATATGCATGCTTCTTCGCGTCCACTTAAACCTGGAATCAAAGGATCATTTGAATATTGCAGCAACTTATAAACTGGGCGCGTTTCTCTACCAAAATATCGTATATCCATTTTTGCTCTAAGCACTTTTAATTTTTCCCCATCTTCCATAATATCTCGGTTCATACCTATAAGTTTGCATTGCTTTCTGTCTTGTATATCGCCGCAGGCTCCAACAATTGCCAAGGAAGATAGATCCATGTTTTTCTTATTAATCGCTCTTGAGACAAGATATGTTGTGCCAGCACCGCTTATTTCATCTGATCCGTCAAAGTCAAATAGATGTGGATTTAAATGATAGGAAAAATTTGAGCCATCTTTGCATTCGTGATGATCAGTTATTATCTTATTAATTTCTGAAGAATTATTAGTGATACCACTCCCTAGATCAGTGAACCAAACGAGTTCATGATTTTCATCTTTTAGACGCTTTAACACTTGTTCATCAAGTTGTTTAACAAACTCGATAGAATTATGTTTATTCAGACGTTTTAGCGTTTGAGATGCAATTGCACCAGCAGCTATACCGTCTGCATCAATATGGGTAACAATATGAATTTCTTTTGATTTTCGTATAATCTCTGCTAATTCATTTGCTCTTTTTAACAAAGAAGTGCACCGTTAAATTAAAGGAATAGAAAATGAGAAGATTAGTCTTTTGGTATATCCCACTAATCTTCTATTATTTTTCCGCCATTGCCTTGTACGTTTTATAGCGAGTAGCGGTACTATCTTCAAGTTGTTTATGAAGTTTCTTTGCTTCTTCAGGAAATGTTTTGGTCAATGCGGCGTATCTAACTTCTCCCATCAGGAAATCATGAATGGTTCCATTTGGCTCTTGGTAATCAAGTTGGAAGGGATTCTTTCCTTCTGCTGCAAGTCGAGGGTCGTAGCGGTACAGTGGCCAGTATCCTGTCTCAACAGCACGTTTCTCTTCTTCCTGGGTCTTTCCCATCCCTGCTTTTATGCCGTGGTTTATGCACGGTGCATATGCAATAATTATGGAAGGCCCTTGGTAGGACTCTGCTTCTTTTAATGCCTTCATAAACTGGTTCTTGTTTGCGCCCATTGCAACTGAGGCAACATAGACATATCCATAACTCATTGCTATAAGACCTAGATCTTTTTTCTTCGTTTTCTTTCCAGATTCAGCAAATTTTGCAATAGATCCTACTGGTGTCGCTTTTGACGATTGACCGCCAGTATTTGAGTAAAGTTCTGTGTCAAAAACCAAGATGTTAATATCTTCATTCATGGCAAGAACGTGGTCAAGTCCACCGTAGCCAATATCATAAGCCCATCCATCTCCACCAACTGCCCAAATAGACTTTTTGGTCAAGAGGTCTTTTGATTCCCAAATTTGATTTAGGATATCATCTTTGTGGTTCTTCTCTAACAATGCCTTGATTTTGTCACCGTATTCTTTGGATTTGTCGGCATCGTTCATATATTGTAACCAGTTAGCAAAAGCATCTTTCAATTCACCAGAATTTTTCTCCTTAGCCTGCCCGATTAGATCAGCTAGTTTTGCCCGGCGTTGCGCTGTTGCAAGCATCATGCCAAAGCCGTACTCAGCGTTGTCTTCGAAGAGGGAATTTGCCCAGGCTGGACCAAATCCTTTGTCATTTACAGTGAACGGCACTGAGGGGGCTGAACCACCCCAAATCGAGGAGCAGCCTGTTGCGTTTGCGATAATCATTCGGTCACCAAATAATTGCGTCGCCACTTTAAGGTATGATGTTTCACCACATCCGGCGCATGCACCTGAGAACTCAAGTAAAGGTTTTTGGAATTGAGATCCTTTTACAGAATATTTGTCAAATCCGCCTAAGCGGGTTGGGATTGTTTCAGCGTATTGCTGCAAGGGTCGTTGTTTTTCTATTTGTGTTGCAATCGGTTTCATTACTAGTGCTTTTTCCTTCGCAGGACAGATATCAGCACAATTCCCGCAACCAAGACAATCCTCTGCATAGACCTGGATCCTGAAGAAGAGATCCCCTGCTTCCTTTCCTACAGCTTTTTTCGCGTCAAAGCCTTTCGGTGCTTTGTTCAATTCGTTTTGTGTGACAAGCACCGGTCTAATGGTCGCATGTGGACAGACCATTGCACATTGGTTACACTGGATGCAATTGTCAATGAGCCATTCGGGAACGTTAATTGCGACACCTCGTTTCTCATATTGTGAGGTTCCGGCTGGGAAAAGGCCAGCTGGTGGGAATGCACTCACCGGAAGTTTATCTCCTTGTTGTGCAAGCATCGGTCGCATGACTTTCGTGATAAACTCTGGTTCTTTTTGAACTTCTGTTTTATCAGCGGGTAGGTTTGCCCATGAAGATGGATACCGTATCTCTTTGATAGCCGCTGATGATGCGTCGACTGCTTTCCAGTTCATCTCAATTACATCTTGTCCTTTCTTGCCGTAGGTTTTCGCGATTGCGTCTTTTAGGTATTTCATCGCGTCATTAATCGGCAGGACATTAGACAGTTTGAAAAAAACGGTTTGCATGATCATATTGATCCGACCGCCCAAGCCGATTTCTTCTGCTATTTTCACTGCGTCTATGTTGTAGAACTTCAGGTGTCTTTGTGCAATTGTTTTCTTCAGTGAATTCGGCAGGCACGTCTCCATTTCTTCCAAAGTCCATGGCGAATTAAGCACAAAAGTTCCACCGTCACGGATACCCTCGAGGAGGTCATATTTATCAACGTAGGCTGACTGATGACAGGCAATGTAATCTGCCTTGTCAACAAGATAGGTTGAGTGGATTGGGTATTTTCCAAATCGGAGGTGAGACATGGTGACACCACCGGACTTCTTTGAGTCATAGGCAAAGTAGCCTTGGACGTACATCGAGGTGTTGTCCCCAATGATTTTGATCGCGTCTTTGTTTGCGCCAACGGTTCCGTCAGAACCCATGCCCCAGAATTTACAGCGAATAAGCCCCTCAGGGGCGGTGTCAATCGGCTCACCAACAGGAAGCGACGTGTTGGTTACATCGTCTTCAATCCCAACTGTAAAATGATTCTTCGGCTGTGTCTGTTTTAGGTTATCAAACACTGCTTTAACCATCGCAGGAGTAAAATCTTTGGAGCCAAGACCATATCTGCCCCCAACCACAGCGATATTCATTTTTTTATCGTGAAGGACGGTTGCTACATCTAAGTATAACGGTTCTCCAAACGCAGTGCTTTCTTTGGTTCTATCAAGAGCCGCAATCTTTTTCACGGTTTTGGGAAGGATGTTTATGAAATGATCTGCAGAGAATGGCCGGTAGAGTCGTACTTTGATTAACCCGACTTTCTCACCTTTTTTATTTAAATAGTCTACGACTTCTTCGGCAGCCTCACAGCCGGACCCCATCATGATAAGGACTCGATCTGCATCTGATGCGCCAACATAGTCGAATAAATGGTAGGATCGTCCCGTCAATTTGCTGGCTCTCTGCATTTCTTCTTCGACGATCTTAGGCACTGCCAGATAGTATTTGTTTGATGCTTCAGTGACTTGGAAGTAGATATCAGGATTCTGTGCGGTACCTCTCTGATGCGGATGCTCTGGGTTGAGCGCACGCTGCCGGTGTTTCTTAATAACATCCCAATCTACGAGTTTCGCGATATCTTCGTAGTCGATCATCTCAATTTTTTGAATCTCATGAGAGGTACGGAACCCGTCGAAGAAATGGAGAAACGGAACGCTTGCGCGAAGAGTAGAAAGATGTGCGACCAATGCAAAATCCATCGCCTCTTGAACGGAATTTGATGAAAGCAAGGCAAAGCCTGTTGCCCGTGTCGCCATGACATCCTGATGATCACCGAAAATAGAAAGCGCTTGCCCTGCGATAGCACGACCCGTTACATGGAAAACGCACGGCATCAGCTCCCCAGCGATCTTATACATATTTGGTATCATAAGGAGTAAACCCTGCGATGCGGTAAACGTCGTAGCATATGCTCCAGCGCTCAGTGCGCCGTGGACCGCACCAGCAGCACCACCTTCTGATTGCATTTCTGATACCTTGAGGACTTGGCCGAAAATGTTTTTCCGTCCGTGGGCAGCCCACACGTCGACCACTTCACCCATCGGGGTGGATGGGGTGATAGGGTAGATGGCAGTAACGTCGTTAAACGCGTACGCGATATGAGCGGCAGCAGTGTTTCCGTCAATACTTTTCATGACAGATTTTTTCTTATTTTTTGTTTCCATTATTGTTTGCTGTTTTTCCATAAGAAACACCCCCGGTATTAAGAGGATTTATTTAATATCAAAGCAGTAACCCGTAATGAAGTATTATACATAAATATTTGGTTTGAAGTTATTAATAAGAATTAAATACCAATAATTGTAATTGAGATGACTCAAAAAGCATATAAGGGATAAGTATATTCCAAGAAGACCATTTAATCCTGTATGGAATAGAGTTGTGATTTATATGTATACCATGGTAAAAGTTGAGGATACAATTAGGATACCGCCAGAAAAATTCGGTGAAGATCTTGATAAAGTTATCGAGGAAACTGTACAAAAGACGTTCGAGGGAACGATGCGAAAACAATATGGATTAATCGTTGTAGCTGATAATATAAAACCTCTTGGTGACGGCATTGTTATTCATGGTGATGGAGCCATGTACCAAAAAGTGACGTTTGATGCGCTGATGTTTAAGCCAGAGCTACAAGAGGTTTTAGACGGTATCGTATGTGAGATTGTAGAATTTGGAGCGTTTTGTCACATAGGTCCACTTGATGCATTGATACATATGAGCCAGATTATGAACGATTATGTTGAAGTTGATTCGACAGCAGAGATGATTGTTGGTAAAGAAAAGAAAAAGACACTTAAGATAGGCGATGCAGTCAGAGCGCGTGTTGTTGCTGTTAGTCTAAATGAGCTGTCAGCTCGAGAGAGTAAGATTGGTTTGACCATGAGACAACCTGCTTTGGGTGCGCACGAGTGGTTAAAAGAGCCAGTCAAAGAAGAAGTTAAAGAAGTCAAAAAAGAAGACAAGGACAAAAAGAAACAGAAAGGATGGCGTGATAAAAAATGAAGAGCATTCATGCTTGTAAAAGTTGTCATGTTTTGACCGATAAAGACGTTTGTCCAAATTGTTCGATTCCTACATCTAAACGTTGGCGCGGCTATGTTATTATTCGTGATCCTGCAAATTCCCAGGTCGCTGCCAAGATGAATATAACAAAACCGGGTAAGTATGCATTAAAGGTTATGTGAAGTGGCAATTATGCGTGTATTGCCAGATAAATTACGAGATAAGTTAAAAGAACCGATTGGACAACTCGTGGATGAAGAAAAACTTTTGAAGATATTAAAACACGAGAAGTATGTTGTTTCTGTTGGAGATCAGGTTACTTATACGCTTTTAAAACATGGCATTTTTCCTATTTTTTGTGTTGTTGATTTTAAAGTCAAGCGGAATAAAATCCCATCTGATTTTAACAATTTGATTCGGTCATTTGGTAAAAAGACTGTAAAAATAAAGAACCCTCCCGGACATATTGTTGATAAGCTATGGGATACCATTAAGACTGCATATGACGTTTTAGAGAAAGGTTCTCTGCGTATTGAGGTAGTCGGTGAGGAGGATTTGGCATCCTTAGCTGCTATATATTTGGCCCCTCCAGACGTAACTATAATATATGGATTGCCGAATAAGGGGGTCGTAGTAGTTAAAGCATCAGATGAGAATAAACAAAAAGTAAAAGAAATACTTGATGAGATGTGAGTGCTATGGAAATAGAGATCGATTCAAAGAAAAATAATCCCTTAATCAATAGAACTGAAGTTCGTTTCACTATTCGCCACAAGGGAGAATCAACACCTAATCGTGAGATTGTAAGAAGTGAACTTGCCGAAAAACTCAACATAAAAAAAGAGGACGTCGTTGTTGATAACATTCATACAAGTTTTGGTGTGCAACAGATTAAAGGATATGCCAAGATATACAATACTGTTGAAAACGCAAAGGGCTGGGAACGCAGTCACATTCTTGAAAGAAATAAATTAATCGAGAAAAAAGCAAAGAAAGAAGGAGAGAAAAAAACAGCCGAGAAACCAGAAGGAAAACCAGCTGCTGAGAAACCTCCAAAAAAAGAAGAATCACCTGTTAAAGAGACACCTAAGGAGAAAGTTGATGCACCTGCAAAACATGCTGAGAAACCACATGCTAAAGAAGAACCTGCTAAATCCGAAAAACCTGCTGAAAAGAAGGAGTAAATATGAGTAAAAGAGAGCTTTTTAAAGTCGAGAATGGTAAAATTGTCCGTCTTCGGAGACACTGCCCGAAATGTGGTGATGGTGTTTTTCTTGCGGATCATAAGGATCGTCTTAGCTGTGGACGTTGTGGGTATACGGAGTATAAAGGTGGCACAAAGAAGCAACCAGAGAAACCTACACCGCCCGTTCATACACCTAAAGTCGAAAAACCCAAGCAATAGACATTACAATAAAACCAATACTACATTTTTCAATCAAATTTTTATGAGATGTGAGCATATGCCTATTTAGCTTTGGGTCTGTAGTGTAGCTGGATATCACAGAGGCCTCCGGAGCCTCTGACCCGGGTTCGAATCCCGGCAGGCCCGTTGGCACTTTCTTTTAAAAAAGGAAAAAACAAGAGTAACTATGCAATAATTACATCTTCACAGAGATAAACATCTTGTATGGCATTTAGTAATCTAATGCCATCTTCCATAGGTTTCTGGAACGCCTTTCTGCCAGATATTAGGCCCGTTCCCCCTGCACGTTTATTAATCACTGCGGTTCGCACAGCCTCAGCAAAATCATTTTCACCAGAGGCTCCACCAGAGTTAATCAGACCAACTCGCCCCATGTAGCAGTTAGCGACCTGATATCTGGTAAGATCTATTGGATGATCGGAAGATAATTCAGTATATGCCCTGTCATCCATTTTCCCGTATTTTACTCCACCCTTGTTAAGTGCGACATATCCGCCATTCAATGTTGGTAGCTTCTGTTTAACAATATCTGCCTCAATCGTAACACCTATGTGATTTGCCTGCCCAGTGAGATCTGCAGATGTATGGTAATCCTTTCCTTCCACCTTGAATGCAGGGTTTCTAAGATAACACCAGAGTATTGTTGCCATGCCAAGATCATGTGCATACTTGAAAGCCTTGCTGACTTCCTGTATTTGTCTCAAAGATTCTGGAGAACCAAAATAGATAGTACATCCAACTGCTGCTGCTCCCATTTTCCAAGCCTGATCAACACCAGCAAACATTATTTGATCAAATCTATTTGGATAAGAAAGTAACTCGTTGTGATTTAATTTCACGATAAAAGGTATCTTATGGGCATATTTTCTAGAAACAGCACCTAAAACACCTAGAGTTGATGCCACAGCATTGCATCCGCCTCTAATAGCCAACTTAACTATATTTTCCGGATCAAAATAAATTGGATTTGGTGTGAACGATGCAGCAGCGGAGTGTTCGATTCCTTGATCAACAGGCAATATGGATAGATAGCCAGTGCTAGCAAGACGTCCATGATCAAATATGGATTTCAGATTGCGCAAAACCTGCGAAGACCTATCGGAATCTACAAATGTCCGATCGATAAAATCAGGACCAGGGATGTGCAAGTTCTCCTTACGTATCTTATCGCACGTATGATTTAAAAGAGAATCAGCCTCTGCACCCAAATGGCCTCTGATGCTCTCGACATCTACATCCCAATGTTCTTTAATCATCTCCTCTAACTCCACCATAGATACCACTCTTATTGGTATCTGTAATAACATGTTTAAGCACAAAAATCTTTCTGATATAAAAGAATTTTTAGATTTCTCCTCTTTTGTGCCGCTCACCCAACTTTTCTAGCATATCTTTAGTCATAGTAGCAAGATTGTACTTTGGTTTCCAACCCCACTCTTTTCTTGCGGCAGAATCATCAATAGACTTTGGCCATGAATCTGCAATAGCCTGTCTGAAATCGGGTTTATACTCACATTTAAACTCAGAGATATGCTTTTTTATTTCAGCAGCTAGTTCACCAGCGGAAAAACTCATCGATGCGAGATTGAAATCACAGTGGTGTTTTAGTTTCGATACGTCTGCGTCCATGAGATCCAGGGTTGCTTTTATACAGTCCGGCATGTACATCATAGGTAGTACTGTGCTTTCTTTTACAAAGCATGTGTATTTCTTATTTTTTATCGCCTCATAGAAGATTGCTACAGCATAATCAGTCGTTCCGCCACCAGGAAGGGTTTCGCTGCTAATAATACCTGGATAGCGAACACCTCTGATATCGAGATTAAATCTTTTAAAGTAATAATCGCCCAACAGTTCACCTGCCACTTTAGTAACGCCATACATAGTTTTTGGTTTCAGTATGGTCTCTTGCGGAGCATTATCTCTTGGTGTTTCAGGACCAAAAGCAGCAATGGAACTTGGAACAAAGATGCGGGTCATTTCACGTTCGTGCGCAACTTCTAGGACATTGTATAAACCATTGATGTTGACATCCCAACAAAGTAGTGGTTTTTCTTCTCCTACTGCAGATAGAATTGCTGACATGTTATAGATGGTGTCGATATCATAATCATCAACTACTTTCTCGATAGTTTCTCTTTTAGTAATATCGATAAACTCAAATGGACCCGAATTTAACAAGGTTTCACTTGGCTTGGTCTTTCTACCTGTTGCTAGCACATTGTCATTTCCATATTTTTCCCGTAATGCAATGGTGAGTTCTGAACCAATCTGACCAACAGCGCCTGTAACAAGTATTTTCTTCATGCTCTTTTTTGACACGTATACTAATCCCCCAAAATTATCTACCGCTATAGGCAATTAGTATACATATTTTACTGTTTTATAAAAAAACATTATTAAAGAAAAAAAGTAAAATAAAAGAGACTAGTATGTAGTATGGTGGATTCGCGAAATCCATTAGGTTGTTGCTGCTTTGAAGTGAACCTGTATAGTTCCAGTATGTAAACCTGCAACATCTACATTGTTAGGTATGTCTATAGCTACCTGCACCCAAACGAAATCCGAAGCGTTATAGACAGTTCTACCCATCATACCAACGCCGTAAGCATTGCTATCATTGAGTGAGTATCTTACGTGTCGTGTTTCATCCCAGGTTGTATTTGTACTATAATTAGTTCTATTTGATATGTTGCTACACATATTGTTGGGGTTATTATTTCCCGGTGCAAGCGTCCACGCTATGGTGTTCGTTGCATTTACAATAGTACCGTTGTTATACATTAATACAGTGGTTGGATCATTGATTGTATTGTTTGCATTTGCATCTCGATCACCATGGATCCAAATTCGTAGATAAGTGTACTTCATAGATGATACATTAATATACATAATATTAACAGGGACTTGTTCTTCGTTTATTATGCCAAATGCAGCTGAATACATTTTGTTTGTACCCGCGCTCCAATTCCCAAACGTCAACTTTAGAGAGGTGGTACCATTAGAACCAGCAACTCTTAGTACTCTGCCGCCGGTCGAATTATCTGATCCAATATATCGTATGTTAGCATTAGAGGGGTGAACAATGTAATATTCATATCCTATTTTTGTAACTGCATATTGAGTTGCTACAATCATATTCAAAACTAGAATTAAAACACTCAATATCATTAGCTTCCTATTAAGTTTCATTTCCTTTTACCTTTCCTTTCCATCTTTTTCATATCACTCTTCCTGTTCCGTGATATCATATATCATGTATAATGTTCTCAAGTAACACTATAAAACCCTTTGCCGTAAAAATGTCAAAATGAGAAAACGACAAAAGACAAGATAACTTATTTAACAGATATGCCTCTAAATACTAATAAAAATAATATTATTAAAAAAAGTATTATCTATGGTCTAGGTAAAAGATCAGATTCCTTTACAAGCGGAGCTATAATATCTTCCCAAAAAAGTGCAGTGATATGTACTCCATGTACTCCTTTTATCTTTTTGATTTCTTTTATGATATCTAATGATATATTATATCCTTCTTTTTTTGGATTTGTAGATTTTTTCATTCTTTCAAAAATCTCGTCAGGAAGATCTACACCTGGCACATGATATTTCATGCGCTCAGTCATTTTTAAAGATTTAAGAGGTGTTACACCAGCCAAGATATGGACCTTTTTATCTAGCCCCTGAGATCGTACTTCGTCCATCCATCTATTGAATTTATCAATGTTGAAAACAGTCTGGGTTTGGATAAAATCTGTTCCAGCTCGTATCTTTTTTTCCAGGCGATCCAATGAAATTTCATATGAATCAGTAAAAGGATTTGCAGCAGCTCCTATAAAAATATCAGGTCTGCCTGACAAAATCTCATCCCCGCTCTGAAAAATCCCCTCGTCTCTCATGTTTTTTATAATCTGAATAAGTTGTATCGAATCCACATCATATACGCCTTTAGAACCAGGATGATTACCAAAGGATTGGTGGTCACCGGTTATACATAGAATATTTTTAATTCCTATGGCCGCAGCACCAAGTACATCACTTTGAAGAGCGATTCTATTTCTATCCCTACATGCCATCTGCATAACGGGCTCTAAATTCATATTTAAAAGTATACAGCAACCTGCCATACTGGACATTCTAACTACGGCAGTCTGATTATCTGTAACATTAAAAGCATCGGCACATCCTCTTAGCATCTCACCTTTTTCTCTTATTTTGTTGGAGTCCGATCCTTTAGGTGGGCCTATCTCAGCGGTTACAGCAAATCTGTTTTCAGAGAGAACCCGCTCTAGATTGCTCCTATAATTCATCTTAGAGTCTCCTCTTCATTTCATTGGATTTGGACCAATCTTTAGGTTTTATGATGTCTTTTATAAGATGCAGTTGTCCACTTTTCTTCAAACGTTTGTAAATTAAGTCCCACACACAATCAATATCGGAGTTAATTTCACATTTTCCGTCTTTCAATCCACCGCACGGGCCATTCAACATATTTTTAGGGCAACGCGAAATCGGGCATATTCCTCCAAACGCGTCTTGTATACACTCTCCACACAGGTTACATCGTTTTTCAAACTCGTTAGCATGTTTTATTTCTCCCAAAAACAATGTATCAGTACCAGGTATAATCTCAAAATCATCTAGTATTTCTGATACAGTTTGTACACCATTACCACAAGCAAGAACAAGGATCCTCTTTGCGTTATCTATCTCTTTTTCGTGTTTCCGAAGAAGACGCTTATCGTTCTGAAGATTGCATGCCGGTTCTAAAATAACGTATCCTGTTACATTTATATTTTTCTTTCTCAGAGCGTCTTTCATAGCAAATATTTCTTCTTTTCCCCCAGTATGGCAGAGAGTTGCGCATTCACTACATCCAACTATAAAAACAGGGCCTTCGCCAATATGACTTAGTAAATCATTGAATTCTTTCTGTTTTGTAATTATCATGAGGGGAAAGGATGCGATTTCTTAATTATAAGTATTTGCATTTCACCTCGTTTAAATGAAAATATCTTTATAGTCACATACAATTTTAATTAGATGGCTGAGGTAATGTTGGACGATTTAGAATTAATCTCAAAAATAGATAAATCAGGCATGCTCGATACACTTGTCCAATTCCCTGAACAAATAAAAGAGACTATTGGTATCGTAAATTCTACGGAGTTGGCCCGTATTTTAAAGATAGATAATATAATTGCAAATGGGATGGGCGGATCCGCCATTTCAGGAGATATTATACAACATTTTTTTAGAGATGTTTTAGAAATTCCTATTTTTGTAAGTGGCGAATATGATCTACCAAAATGGGCAAACAAGGATACGCTGATTTTATCTCAAAGCTATTCGGGCAATACAGAAGAAACGTTGAGTACTTTTAAATATGCAAGTCAGAAAAGATGCAAAATTATTGGCATTTCATCTGGGGGAAAACTACAAGAATATTGTGAGAAGCGAAATACCCCACATATAAAAATACCGTCAAATTTGCCACCAAGGGCAGCAACTGCGTACCTTTTATTCTCCTCAATACTGGCCCTCAAAAAAATTGGCCTATTGAAGGATACTATTGACACAGAGATAGAAGAAACCATCACAATAACAGAAGAATTTGGAAAAAACAATAACAAAGCGGTCCTGGAGAAAGATAACATTTCAAAACAGATAGCAAAAACTATTTTCAACACCATTCCTCAAATATATGGCTGGGGAATTTATACTCCCATAGCAAAGCGATGGTGTACCCAATTCAACGAGAATAGTAAAATTATTGCAAGATATGATATTGTCCCAGAATGCAATCATAATGACATAGTGGGGTGGTCCATGAATCCAGAGGTATCGAAAAAATTTACATGTATATTATTTAGAGATGAAGAAAACGAGTCAATCTACATGGCAAAACGTCTCAATTTCATGAAAGATCTTTTTAAGGACGTCGTTGCAAATGTTATTGAAATACAAGTTAAAGGTAAAAAAACACTGGCAAAAATGATGTACGCCATGTATTTGGGAGATTTTGTTAGTTGTTATCTTGCTGTTTTAAGGGAAATCGATCCTACTCCAGTTGACGTGATAGTTGAATTAAAAAGAGCACTGTCAGAGATATAACTTTTCCATTCGTAACGTAAATTTAAATATTCACAATGTATTCAATCAATGTAAAAATATCTAAGAAATGTTATGTTATATGGGATGCAAAATATGTGATGATTTATGATGCAAAAATCTGAGAATAAACTAGTTGGAACCGAAGATGAAAAGATCCAATCGCGTGTCTCAGATGGTCGATATCAAACCTTGTTTCAGCAAGTAAATGCTGCAACTTTTTTATTAACCCTTGATGGAAAGATATTGGAGGCAAACATAAAATCGTGCGATCTTCTAGGTTATGCCTGGAATGAACTCATGCAGTTGTATCTCCAAGACATACTTCCAGCATCTACTGATTGGTCTCAACTGATCGATGAAATATCTTCAAAGGGTGGCATTAATTTTGAAACAGAAAATGTAAGGAAAGACAATACCCGCGTTCCTGTAGATATATGTGCCTCTCTGTTTAAAATGGAAGGAAAGCCAGTGATGCTTGCGCTAATACAAGATATAACGGAGCGCAAGAAAGCCGAAAAGAAATTAAAAGAAAGCGAACAGAAATATAGGGGTCTATTCGAATCTACAATAGATGGAATTATAGTACTGGATGCTCGTGGGGAAATATCTGATGTCAATACCAGGGCAATAGAACTACTCGGTTTTAAAAGAGAGGACATGATAGGTTCTAACTTCCTCAATCTAGGTTTGCTAACTCCAAAATCACTGTCAATTATTGTAATACAATTTGAGGAACTGCTATCAGATAAAGTTGCTAAGAGTCATGAAACTGAGATAAAAGATAAAGCTGGAAACGTCTTGAATATAGAACTTAGTTCTTTCTTCCTTTTAAAGAAGGATAACGAGGTTGATAATTTTGTGGTTATCATACGAGACTTAAGTGATAGAAAACAAGCGGAAATAAAACTCGCTCGAGAACATGAGTTACTTCAGACTTTGATGGATAACATGCCAGATTCCATTTATTTCAAAGATGAGAAAAACAGGTTCATAATGGTGAATAAGGCTAAAGCCGTACGTTCAAATGTTGCTCCTGAAGAGATGATGGGAAAGACGGACTTTGATTTCTTGCCAGAGGAAGAAGCAAGAAGAGCTTTTGAAGATGACAAAGAAATAATGACGAGTGGAAAATTCATCATAAACAAAATCGAAAAACTCACAGGCATTGGCGGGTCTGAGCGATGGGTTTCTGTAACAAAAGTACCGCGTTTTGATGAAGAGGGTAATATAATTGGTACCATGGGTATTTCTCGTGATGTTACTGAATGGAAGAAACTCGAAGAAACGTTCCGGAGAATCCAGGAACAAAAATAAATAGTTCCAAATTGGTCTTTTCTAGTTTTATAAAAAATTCTTTATCACTTTAATTCATGATTTTATATCTGTTGCAAATTGTTATGGAGGATTTACCAATATCGTTTCTGTTCAATCGAGAACATGGATATTTTTCTTCTTGCAAATGTCCTTAAGTATCTTTGGCCATACGGTGACACTTACTTCACCAAGGTGTGCTTTTTTCAAGAGGTACATATAAGTTCTTGATTGGCCAATCCCACCACCAATACTCAACGGGATTTTATTATTGAGAATCGCCTGGTGATAGGGCAGTTTCAGAAAATCTGTTTGACCAGATAACTCTAGTTGCTTTTTCAGAGTCTCCGGAGTTACCCTGATGCCCATTGAGGAGAGTTCATGTCGTCGTTGTGTCACTGGGTTCCAGACGAGAATATCTCCGTTTAACCCGTAGGTTTGTTTTCCTGTTTCCTTGGAGGTATCGGTGATCCAATCATCGTAATCAGCGGCGCGCATTTCATGAGGATATCCATCCTTCAATACTGAGCCAATGCCAATAATGAATATCGCAGGGTGATCCTGAAGGATTGCAGTTTCCCGTTGCTTTCGAGGCAGATCAGGGTACATATCCAGGATTTCTTCTGCGTGGAAGAATTCAAGTTCGTTCGGTAGATTCGGAAACTCATCAGTATCCAGTTGAGGGTACTGTTTTAACACTATATTTTCTGCACCTTTGATCACTTTCCAAATCTTATTTACTGTGTCTTTGAGATAGGCGATGTTACGCTGGTCTTTTGTAATGACTTTTTCCCAGTCCCACTGATCCACATAAGAGCTGTGATCATGGTCAAGGAAGTAATCTTTTCGAACTGCACGCATATCTGTGTTAATACCTTCGTCAACGTTACAGTCAAACTGTTTCAATGCCATCCGTTTCCACTTAGTAGCTGCTTGTACCACCTGAGCGCGGATACGCGGTTCGATCCCAAGCCCACAAGGAAATTCGACCGGTGTGCGCGAACCATCGCGATCAAGGTAATCGTTCACACCACTCTCAACATCGACAATAAGAGGAACAGTTACCATCATTAAATTTAGCTCTTTACACAAGTTTTCCTCAATATAATACTTTGCTGCAAAGATAGCCTTCTGCGTTTCTTTAGGGGTGAGAAGAGAGTTATAGTCCTTCGGAAGAATTTTTTCAAGGTCGCGATAATTTCCAATGCCGGGTCCTGCAAGATCTTGCTTCTTATCCATCATAGTAACCTTCTTATTCATCATAGATATCAATACCTCTTTCCCGGCAATCCGAAGGCGTTATTTAAACTTTTATTCTCTTTTTTCCTGTTAATTAACAGTGCTAATAATTAACGCGGGGAGGGAGATTTGGACTCCATTTTACTAGTAAAAATTCTGGATTTATATCTGTTGAGAGGTTTTTTCATTTTTCGTAATTCGTGGGGATGAAATTAGTGTAAAACCTAATTTTTTCATTTGTAGATTCTACATAAATCAATTATTGATCCAGCCGATTTCCTCTGCAGTTTCTGTACAAATAACAACATAATCTAAAGATGCGGGGGTTTCTCCCATATCAACTTCACTAACTACGATACTACCGCACATTAAACAAGCTTTTTCTTGAGGATACAGAGGAATTTTGTCTGGCTCTGGTAGTCCATCTGGAATTTCGCAACAAGCTTGGTAATTACCACGGTCGCATGGAGCAATATATTGATCAGAAGCTCCTAAAATATGGGCTAGTTCATGAGCCACTGTTTCAATACCAGTTTCTGCTGTCGTAATTGATGTGTCTAAACATATTAATGCTGTATTCGCCATTATCGTAGATGTAAAGCCACAATATTCTCTATGTGATAAAACTTGATCATGGAAATATGCATAAACAATTATATCATAATTTGAAATATTTATTGAATTGTTTTTAACTTCTTCATCAAAAAAAGATTTTAATTCAGAAGAATCCGTAGTTCGATTTCTTTTCGGAGGATCATTTGTTAAAGAAAACGGTCCTAAAATCTGTATATCAAAAATATCACTAGGTTGATAGTCATATCTTATTGCCTCGTTTTTATAGTAATCTCCGATGTAATATACGGATCGAGGATTCACTTCATATGGTAACTTCAGATCGCTGAAAAATTGTTTTTCAGGGTTATTAAAAACTTGTAAAAAGTTGTATCTTCCTATGATATGACCCGGTGTAACTATATATTCTTCCTTAGTTTGAATGCGGTAACAGGCATCGAGATCGGAATACCAATAAATCAAATCACCGTATAATACGTCGTACGGAGCAAATTCAATAATGGCAACTTTCAAAGGATAAACTCTTATATTTTCTGTGCATGAGCTGGAAAGATTTGCTGGGTCATAGGCCGTAATTTTTAATGTCGCCAATACAGTGCCTATGTCTATTAAAGGTTCGTGGGTAATGTTAAGTAATATCCATGTAGCGGTGTTTCCATCGTATGAGTCTGCTTGTCTTGTTGAATTATATCCAAAAGACGATAAATCAGCTACAATAAATTTAGTATCACCGCTGTTTAAACCTTTGTCGGCAACCGATGCTGTTATTCTTATATCATCTCCATTTGATATACTGTTAAAAGAATCTAGAGTAATGTCATGAATTTTGATGTTATTTACGATTGGGTTCGTACTATCAATAGTGAAATTACTATAGGTACAGTTGGAGTTAGTATTTCCTGCTTTGTCTTTAGCCTCTACCTTTATTTTTACATTAGAGCTATCAATTATTGGAAGAGTCCAATTATAGCTTCCATCATTAATCTCATCGGAAACTATTTGCTCCCAACTGTTGCCTCCATCGATTGAATAGTATAACTTTATCGAATTTTCCTGTATGTTTTCATCGGTTGCAATCCAAGTTATTTCTTTTGTCGAACCTCCTGCCCAATATTCACTACCAGTTGGAGAGATGATTAGTACAGATGGAGGTATATTATCACCTGCAGGTGGTGTATTGCTATCTAAACAACCACTTACGGAAATGATTAGTAAAAGTATAGATAACAACGCCATTTTCCAATTTTTCTTCAGAGAATTTTTGTAAGATATTTTTCCCATCACCACAACATAGAATATTTTATTAGAACTTATACTTTAGGGTTGAAATGAAATCAGTCTTAGTTCTTCCCTGTTTTAATGACCGTGCTAATAATTAACGCGGGGAGGGAGATTCGAACTCCCGAGGTCGTGAGACCAATGGATTAGCAATCCATCGCCGTGCCGGGCTGGGCCATCCCCGCATAAAGAAGGGAAATGAAACGGTTTGATAAAAAGGTTATGTAACCCAAAAACAAATATATTAAAATACAACAGTTTTGTTATATCTATTATATGGAGGATTGGACTGAAAAGTACAGGCCGAAACGCCTAGATGAGATCGTCGGAAACGAACATGCCATAGCAGATCTTAGAAAATGGGCTAATGAATGGAACAGTGGCTCTCCTAAAAAACGAGCAGTAGTATTGGCAGGTAAACCCGGAACAGGAAAAACAAGCAGTGCTATTGCTCTGGCAAATGACTACAGATGGCCAGTAATAGAGCTAAACACATCAGACGCAAGAAATGCTACAAAAATCAAGAAAGTCGCAACATCTGGCGCAATAAATGAAACATTCGACGATTATGGCCAATTTATATCAACACGAAGTGGTGGCAGAAAACTCATAATTCTAGATGAAGCAGACAATCTCTATGAAAAAATAGAAAGTACAAACAAAACAGGAAACGATTATAGTGATAAAGGCGGAAAAAGGGCCATTGTAGATACTATAAAAATTACAAATCAACCTATAATTTTGATCGTAAATGATTATTACGGTTTGATAAAAGGCGGTGGCGAAGATATAAAGGACACATGTAAACTGATAAAATTTCATGATCCCTATACGAGTGCAATTTTCAATCTTCTGAGAAGAATATGCGTTGCAGAAGGAATAGCAGCCGATCAGAAAGTGTTGCAAACAATGGCTGATAGATGCAAAGGCGACATAAGATCTGCAATCAACGATTTGCAATCCATTTGTTTAGATAAAAACCAAATTGATATACAATCTCTGGGTGTTTTAGGCTACAGGGATCGAGAAAAAATAATATTCGATGCACTACGAGAAATATTCAAAACTAGTAACATACAAAGTATAAAAGAAACTATGTCTCACCTGGATGAAAGTCCAGATAGTATTTTACTATGGATCAGTGAGAATCTGCCAAACGAATATAGAGATATCAATGATTTAGTTAAAGGCTACGATGCATTGTCAAAAGCAGATATCTTCTTGGGTAGAACTTACCGCAGACAGAACTATGGATTATGGTCCTACGCTTGTGATATTATGAACGGTGGTGTGGCTACCGCAAAAACCCATAACTATCCTAACGAGAAATATAATTTTCCCACGTGGTTAAGAGAATTAAAAAACAGTAAATCCAACAGAGACACTAGAGATTCAATTACTAAGAAGATCAGTGAAGCATGTCATAATTCCAGCAATAAAAGTATAGATTTCCTTTTGACATATTTTATGAATATATTCAAAAACGACACTGATTTCGCGGTGAAAATGACAAAGAAATTCGATTTTACGGAAAACGAGATGAAGTACCTACTAGGTGAAAAGTATTCACATAAGATAAAAGATATTCTTCGTTCTTCCGAAACAACAGTTGATGTAAAACCAATTGAAGAAGAAGTTGTCCTACCCGTTGAAGAAGATAGAAAGGATAGCAAACAGCAAAGCCTATTTGATTTTTGATTATTTCATGTCTTCGAGTTTTTTCATAGTTTCTACTGCTTGTTGCTTATATATATCCTTGAGCTTATCGTAAGTATCATCTGATATCTGTTTTGCTCTATGTTGTTTTTCGATGTCTTTAAGAATGGACATGAGGAGCAACTTTTTTGTATTTAGCAGTTCTTCAGACTCACCAGCTATCTCTTTTACTTTCGATAATTTTTGTTTTCTGAATAAATATGCTGTAGAAACTACCAGTAGTATTATTAAAAGTGATATTGAGATGATAATATACCAGCTTATGGGCGTTTCAGTGGGCTTGTAGAGCTGCAGGTTAAGATAAGTATCAGCTTTAAGGTTGGATTCCTCAAGTATGTTGTTTTTATCAAATTGAACTTTCAGAGTTGTGGTGTTTCTGATCATCTTCTTTTCAAAATTTTTGGTATCTTTACTTAAGGTGTAAGATATGTCTAATTGTATTTGTGAATCCATCTTAATTGGAGGGTTGAATGAAGATATGTCGCAGGCATATGTATTATTACCAATCGGGGTGGAAGATACCTCTTCGTTTTGTCCAATAATGACATTAATACTCTGGGCATCATTTTGCACCCAGAATTTTATAATGCTGTAGGTCTGGTTAGAATTGCCATGTATTGTTAGAGTTTCTGCAACATCTAAAGCGTTATCAGTTGTAGATATTACTATACTATGTGTGTCTGTCTCTAGATATTCTTCTTGAGCAAGTGTGGTAGGAATAAGTAAGGCTGCTATGCATATGAGTATACAAATTATTATCTTCCTCATAATCTCCCTGGCAGGGTCATATTTTTATATGTTTATGTATTTTTCTAAATATACCAGTATGGACAATAATAAATTATTACTGAACGTATTACAATCATCTTTATCGTTTTATTCTTTTCAAAGCATCTTCTTTTCTATAGCTCCTGCCGCCCCATTTGATTTCTTTTTTAAAACTAGAAAGAAATAGATCATATGTATACAATAAACATACAATTGGCATTAGAATGAAATAGGGCGTGATCGCTCCAAATTTCTCTTTAGGATAATGCATTAATTTTCTTAGAGTCAGTATTCCGGCAAGTCCATAGAGCATTTCAAAAAAAATTGTAGAAATCATTAAAATTCCCGGTATCGTAAATCCCAATATTAGTAATATGAATCCAGCTATTATTGCAGCCTGAATTAGTAACATTCCGCAGAATCCAAAAAACCAAATAGATGGATAATACCATCTTACCCAAGTGAATTGCTGGGTTGTCCATTTTAAATATTTTTTAATACGGGTTTCTGTAGGGCTTTCAACAATACATTGTGGTAAAAATTTGATTTTATATCCTGCTTTTTTTACAGCCTCAGTTAGAATTAAATCATCTGAAAACCCTTTTTTCCATTTGGATTCAATTTCTAATTTTTCAAAAAGTGTTTTTTTAATGGCAGTTGAACCGCCCCAGGCATAGTTGCTAATGGGGTGGATGAGAGAGACCGTACTTGCCATGTTCCAGGTTGATATAAGCGATGATTTTAAATTACTGGGGAAGAACCAGCGAAAACCCGTTGTTGCTCCAATTTTGTCTTCTGATAGATATGTTACAAGGTAGGTTAACCATTCTTTATGTGGTTTTATATCTGAGTCAGCAAAAACATAGATGTCAACGTCTCCAGTTTTTTTGATTCCTGATATGAGGGCGGATATTTTTCCACTGGTTTCATTTATTTTTTTTGTGGTCTGGATATTTGCATTTTTCTTACTTTTTACGATTCTATCAATAATGGGGTAAGCTGGGTCTTCTTTCGAATCTAAAACAAATATGACATTATAATTTGGATAATCTTGGTCGCATATTGCTCTAAGGTTTTTTTCAAGGCTTTCTGTTATTCCTTTGCATGGTACAATTATTGAAACTTTTTGGTCGGTTATGAGTTGTTTTCTAGTTCTATTTTTAATAAATCCATATAAAAAAAGTATGGATGGAACAACTGATCCTAAAACAGCCAATATGCCCAGGATTAATAGAATTGTATATAGCATGTTCAACTGATAATATATCGGGTTTCTATAAAATCGTTGTGGATGATATGTCATTTCCGAATTAACGAAAAATGTAAAAGCATGTTGTTTGTTATTGACTAAGATATGAAAATTAGAAACATCCAACTTAAATCCATCGAAGCAAGACGCTATATGAATCTTGATGAGCATCCTAAGCAAATTCGCATAGACCACAATAGTACTATTACCCAGATCCATGAAGTAAAAGGAGATCAAGCTACTGTTGATTTTCAATATACTGCAAGCTTTGGGCCTATTGGCATGGTTAAACTCGAAGGGTCGCTCATATATGAAGATGAAAATGTGAAAACAGTGGCCAATGAGTGGAAAAACACTCGGAAGATGCCCGATCAAACTGCAAGTAATATCCACACTGCCGTAATGCATGCATGTGTGCCAGAGGCAGTAGGTATAGCAAAAGACCTAGGCCTTCCACCGCCGATTCCTTTACCCCAGGTCCGGGTAGGTGCAGATCCTAAAAAAGGACAAAGTCAAGGTGGGCCAGAGGTCGCATAAGCTGATTTTATTATTGCAATATTAACAATCCTAATAAATGAAATGTGCATACTGATTTTTTATGGAAAAAATAGTAGTATCACTCGGCGGGTCGGTTATACTATCGGATGAAGCAGGCGCTCATTTTTTTAAAAAACTAGTTGACCTACTAAAAAGACTCAGTAAAAAATATAAGATTTACATAGTGATAGGTGGAGGAAAAACTGCAAGAAATTATATAAAATTAGGTAGAGAACTAAACCTCGATGAAGAGACTTTGGATGAAATAGGTATAGACATAACAAGAATTAACGCAAAGTTGTTTACTGAACTCATTGAAACATCAAACAAAAAGATACCTTTTACAACCGATGATGCAAAGAACGCAAAAGAGCCAATAGTAGTCATGGGTGGCACTACACCAGGTCATAGCACAGATATGGTCGGTGCTGAACTAGCAAAAAAAACAGACGCGATTAGGTACATAATAGCAACAAATGTAGACGGAATCTATGATAAAGATCCAAATAAATATTCAGATGCTAAGCAACTGCGGGAAGTATCGATAAAGCAATTAATCGACGAATATGGAACTGATTGGAAGTCAGCAGGTGCAAATGTTGTTGTTGATGGTCCCGCTCTAAAGATAATTAATGAAGAAAAAATACCTACTTTTGTTGTAAACGGAAAAAGATTGGACCAACTAGAAAAGGCAATAGAAAATCAATCATTTGATGGAACAAAAATAAAGATATAAAAAAAAGAAGAAAAAAGAAAAGAAGAGAAATTTTTGTTTTATCTCACAAAGTCGATGTCAAACTTTGATGGTGTTTGTATTTTTCTTGCTTGGCGGACTGCATCAGATGACATTTTTGGGCCAAGTATGTTAGGTGATTGTACACCAGTCATAATTGCCATGACTCTGCATTTGCCTTCAAATTCTGGCACTACTCTTGCTCCAAGAATGACATTGGCATAGCAGTCAAGATTTTCAGTTAGCTTCTTTGCTACATCCTGTACATATTTCAGGCTCATATCAGACCCACCAGTTACGTGTACGAGTGCTCCATTTGCTCCCTTATAGTCGACATTTAGTAGTGGGTGGTTAAGCGCTTCATGGACGATAGCATCTACGCCAGCATCTTCGTCTGCTTCTCCCCAGAGCATAACTGAAAGACCACCAGAATCCATAATGGCTTTCATATCTGCAAAGTCCAAGTTAATCAATGATGGAATCGTTATTGTTTCAGAAATGCCTTTTACTGTTTCTGATATAAGTTGGTCCATCACAGAAAATGCTTGGTTGATTGGAAGATTCGGCACGAATTCTAGTAGGCGGTTATTGTCAAGAACAACAGTGCTGTCTGCTTTAAGTCTTAGTTGGTCAAGTCCTTCATCTGCTTTTATAAGTCTTGCTCTTTCAACATTGAATGGTGTTGATACCATGGCGGTAACTATGGAACCTTGTTTTTTTGCTATCTCTGCAACGACTGGTGCAGCGCCAGTACCAGTACCGCCACCCATACCAGCACAGACAAATACTAGATTTGCTCCGGCTAGCATTTCTTCAAGTTCTCTACTTGACTCTCGGGCAGCGCGCTCTCCTACTTCTGGAAATCCACCAGCGCCTAGTCCTTTTGTTAGGTTTCTGCCTATTAATAATTTTTTATCTGCTTGCACTAGGTCCAGCGCCATCTTGTCCGTGTTAATTGCTATCGTATTTGCACCGGTTACACCTAATTTATGCAATCGTGTAATCGTATTTCCACCAGCGCCACCACAACCAACGATCATTATTCGCGGGGTACCAAACAAATCACTGTCGATCTTAAGTTTGCTTTCCTCTTCAATTTTGTTCTCTATCGCATTTGCGATAAAAGAACCCATACCTATATCTTTACTTCCGGTCATTTTTTTTATTCCTCCTATTTTGGTAGTTTGAAGGACGCCCTGGAGAGAGCGTCCTTCTAGGGGTGCATCCCATCCCCTCCATAGTTTTTAACCATTATTTCTTCATGTAAGGTTCAATGGATTCAACCGCATTTTCCAATTGCTGCACCTTTCTGATCTTCTCGGCCTTTTCAATAACTTTGTTGGCATAGTTTTGTATGAACTCGTTTACTGCATGTCTTATTACTTCAGAACGAGAAGAAAACTCGCCAGCTCTAATGAAAAGATCTATTGAGCGAAGATCGTGCTGGGGCAGTCTTATTGTGATGCGATTTTTTTCCATTTTTCTCCTCACATACATCAAATTGCTGTCAATCGTTATACCGTTTGTATGTCGGGCATACGTCTAATACGCATCGAACAAATGACAAACGGCATCATTTGTCTGACAACGGCATGACATATGCAGTTCAGTTTAAATATTTTTCGCTAATTCTGGCTTTGCACATTAACCCCCCAGTTCGTGTGCAAAAATCAATTCTGCACATAAACACAAAATTTAGCACCCATTATGCCATTTTAATTTTTAATTCAGCAATTCTATTCTTTTCGTATTCTTTTTTCGAAGTTTGGTAAACCAAAACCGCACATGACCAAAACAATCCCTACAATGAAAATGAAAAAGCCGACTCCTTGCAAGAAAGAAATATTGTTTTTAATGCCATTTAAATCATTAAAAATTGTCTGATAATTTGGTTGTAACCCTGTAGATGCCGAATCTTTTGTGTATAATCCCATTGCTTCATCCACGTTTTTTTCGATATTGGCATATGAAGGTGCCATCCAATAAAAAATTCCAATTAATAACATCACTATTCCAACTACCAATACTATCTTCTGCATCCTATCCCTTTCTCCAAATAATATAACGATAATGTTCGTTATATAGTTTTTGTTCGCTATATCTATTCATATGTTCCAAAATGGAACTAATAGGCTCGACTAAAAAGAAGATTCTTCTGGAAATCGCCAAAGGACCGACTCATGGTTATCAATTGGCATTGTCTCTCACATTACCCCTATCAACAGTATATGGTCATCTCAAAGAATTGCAAGAATTGGGTCTGATAAGTGGCAAAGGGAAAAAACGACAAATCATTTATGAATTGACGGACAAAGGGAAAAATTTCATTAGAATAATCCAATGAAACAAACAAGCGTAGAAAATTATTTTTCTTGGTGTTTTTCTTGTTTTTGCAATAACTCAAGAGCCTGCTGAAGTGCGTGTGATTTGTTGTAGAATGTCCCCTCCTCAATCTTTTCTTTCATCCATTTAAATTGAGCAGGCTTGATTGTTCCTGATATCTTCATGCGTCTCTCTTCCTTTTTCTTCCGTTCAGGCATAACGACCTGAATGATGAAATAATGTATAGAGTTATCGATATAAGTATTTTACTGAAATAGAGTATTTTTCAGTAAATAGGATATTTCATGACCACATAGATATAATGTCGGTCATATCACCAAATTGGTGGTAAGATGACCGAATATCTACAAAACCATAGGAGAGTAAAAAGTGAAATAAAAGAACAATTGAAAAATGAGGCATGCGTCTGTGTCAATGTGAACGACCTTGCTGATAAATTACATATGGACCCACGGACCGTAAAGACCCATTTGGATATCATGAAAATCGATGATTATGGGACATATCTTGATGATAAGAAGACTGTTTTTTGTCCCATAGAAGGTGTTGAAAGGCTCACTGACCAGTTTAAAAAGAAGTTGGATAAAAGATAGAAAAATCATATTTTGGAGAAGATATGATGGTGGGGAGGCTAAAAAACGGTAAAAAATGAGTGTTTCTCCCCTGGCGGGCGTGAATACTTTCAGTCATCCCACCCAGGAGTATATAAGGAGAGAAAGACAAGATATTATCATCAATCAAGTCTCGAAGAATGCGATTTGGACTTCAAAATGAATGACCACCAGAGTGCTATGAACACCCTGGCAGTCTGGAGCAATGATAATATGAGTATCACAGCCCCGATAGGCAACATAAAGAAAGAAGCTAATAAAACTTACCCGCAAGATTGGGTTGCATATAACCAAGCACAAACACAAGAAAAAATCTTATTTTTTGAGTTACTTAACGAATTAATCTCTTTAGTTCCACCCCAGAAATATAAAGGGAATGGTAGACCACCCGCAGATATAGGCGAAATGATTTTCAGCATCTGTCTAAAAACTTATCTTGATTTCAGTAGTCGAAGAATAGAATCAGATATTCAAATGGCAAAACAACTTGGATATATTGACCATGTCCCGCATTTCAATACAATTCTCAAATATTTGAATAATCCAAAACTCGTAGAAGTCATAAGGCAATTAATTACATTATCATCGTTACCCTTGAAACAAGTTGAAGAAAACTTTACTGTTGACAGTAGCGGTTTTAGTACAAGCATGTTTGGACGTTGGTTTGATGCCCGAACTGGCAATACCGAAAGACGATTATTCAAAAAGGCTCATGTTTTTAGTGGGACTCGCACCAATATCATTACAAGTGTAGAGGTCACCGATGGTTTTATGCATGATTCAAAGGTCTTTCCTTTTCTTCTTATGGATACCCATCTGCATTTCGATATGAAAGAAGTATCTGCGGATTTGGGATATTCATCACGACATAATTTTAAACTTATCAGTAGCTGCGGTGCTGTTCCATATATTGTTTTTAAGAAAAATGCAACAGGAAAAGCCGATGGGTCATTTATCTGGAAAACAATGTACCAATATTTTGCTAATAATAAAGAGGAGTTTTTACAACATTATCATTTGAGGAGTAATGCTGAAACTGTTTTCAGCATGATAAAAAGAAAACAAGGAGGCTATCTGAGAACCAAGAATGACATTGCCCAAGTGAATGAGATTATGTGTAAATGCCTTGTCCACAATATCTGTGTGCTTATTCAGGAGATGTTTGAACTTGGGATAAAGATTGATTTTGAGGAGGTGAAGCCTTTCGACTTTATGTGCAAGATAAGAATATGAAAAGTTTATGTGCAAAGCCGCTAATTCTAAACTTCTGCGATCTCACCAAAAGCAACAGTTCCTGAAATTTTTTCTATCTTTACTTTTGCTGTAGAACCTTTTACAGCACCAGGAACGTACACAACATATTTATCAAAATAAGCAACACCATCGCCTTTTCGGCCAATATCTTTTATAGTTAGTTCGTAAATTTCTCCTTCTTTTAAAGCTTCAGAAGGTTGCTGTACAACTTTCTTCTTTTTAGATTTTACAGAACGAAAAGCACCACACGCATCACATCTAATCAGAAGATTTCTTCCCTGCTTTACAAGATGTGTGTCTGGTCTGTTACATTCTGAACACATAACATAAGTATCTATGTAGTCTTTCAACTTATCTTGTATCTGCTTAGCAAGTATTTTTCCCTGAAATACAACTCTTCCGCCTTCCATTTCTCCGGCAGTGCCTACTCCACCCAAAAGAAATTTTAAAATGAGTTGCGGATCACGATTAACGGCGTCAGATATTTTATCAAAATTTTTTATTACCGTCGTATTTCCTTCATAAAATATTTCAATCTTTGGCAACTTAAATCGATCTTCAACTACCCTCTTTGCGGAAGTATCTTCCAGAACGTTCTTCAACAGTTTTCTATAATCTGGATCAGACATATTTCAACAGGTAAATATGCTAAGTATCTAAAAAACTTCCGTTAGACTAAATGTGTCATACAAGTAGTTTGATAAAAAGAAGAGTGGGTGTTTTTAATATTCAATAGTAGAAGGTTTTGCTTTTTCACCCATTATTAGTAATCCTTCTTTTAATGCTTTTTCAGCAATTTCAATATTTCTTGTATATATCTTAATATTTTCTTTTGTCCAATGCCATATGAATTCCGACATCTTCCTTTTCCTCCCCACAAAAATATTTTTATTTAGCGTCGGTTTATTGCTATCTCCTTTAAATATTTTTTGAATTAAAAATTAGGTCTGATAAAGAGTTTTTAACAATAACTTATTAATATACAATCTTGTTACCGAGAAAAAGCTAAAGTTAAAAAATGAACTTAGGGAGAACTTAATATGGTAGATTTCAAAGTTGTAGTAAATGATACAAAAAACGGCAAATCATATCAGATACCAGTTAGTGGGCATCACGCCAACTCATTGATAGGGAAAAAAATTGGTGACGAAGTGGATGGCATATTCATATCACTGCCAGGATATAAAATGGAGATAACAGGCGGAACTGATAAAGATGGATTTTCAATGAGAAAAGATCTTCCAGGAATGGGCCGAAAGAAGCTGTTACTAAGTAAAAGTGTAGGATTCAGACCAAAAGAAAAAGGGCTCAGAAAGAAAAAATCTGTCAGGGGAAATACAATAAATCAGGATGTTGTTCAGATAAATATGAAAGTGACGAAATATAGTGCAAAACCTATAGATCAGATTGTTAATGCAGAAAAAAAGGATGAAGCTGAGAAAAAAGTGGAGAAAAAAGAGGAACAATAGATGAGTTTACCGCGTCAACCTGAAGTAAATATAGGTATGATAGGCCATGTAGATCATGGAAAAACTACTCTGACACAAAGATTAACTGGTAAATGGACTGATGTGCATTCTGAAGAGATAAAACGTGGTATCTCTATAAAACTCGGTTATGCTGATGCTGCTTTTTACAAATGTCCTAAATGTAAAGAACCTCAATGTTATTGTACTAAGAATAAATGTCCAATCTGTAGCAGTGCCACAGAGTTATTGCGTGTTGTTTCTTTTGTTGATTCACCCGGTCATGAAACTCTGATGGCCGTGATGCTTTCTGGCGCTGCTATTATGGATGGTGCTGTACTTGTTATTGCTGCAAATGAACCTTGCCCTCAACCACAGACTAGAGAGCATTTAGCTGCTCTTGACATTGTAGGAACAAAGAATATTATTATTGTTCAAAACAAGATAGATTTAGTATCAGAAAAAAATGCCATTAAAAACTACGAGCAGATTTTAAAATTTGTAGAGGGAACATGCGCAGAAAAAGCACCTATTATTCCAGTTAGCGCCCATCATGACATGAATATTGATGTGCTTATCAAGACCTTGGAAGAGAAAATTCCTACGCCAAAGAGGGACAAAGATAAACCTCCTTTAATGTATGTGGCAAGAAGTTTTGATATTAATAAGCCAGGAACAAGACCTGGTGAATTGAAAGGCGGTGTAATCGGAGGATCATTGATTCAGGGCGTATTGCACAAGGGCGACGAGATTGAAATAGCTCCTGGACGAAGAATTGAAAAAGAGGGCAAAAAAACAATGGAGACTATTATCACTACTGTGGACTCTCTGATTACGGGTGGCAAATCTGTAGAGCAAGCCGCTCCAGGTGGTTTAATTGCCATTGGCACAGGACTAGATTCAGCTAGGACCAAATCAGACTCTTTTGCAGGCAAGGTTGCAGGTAAACCCGGACATCTACCTCCCACTTTAGAAAACTTTGATTTATCTATAAATCTACTAAAAAGAGTTGTAGGAACCATAGAAGAAAAAAATGTCGAACCAATAAAAACAAATGAACCACTCATGCTCACCATTGGTACCGCCACTACAGTTGGAATAGTATCGGAATTTCGTGGCGGAAAAATCAGTGTTAAGTTAAAATTACCGGTCTGCGCAAACAAAGGACAAAGAATTGCAATAAGTAGAAGGATTGACGGCAGATGGCATCTAATAGGATACGGCGAGATAGAGACGCGAAATTAGTTATTTTAGACAGCAGCGCCATAATGATGCTTTTTGAGTTTTCCATAGATTTTGAAGGGGAATTAACTAGACTGTTAGGAAAATATCACGTAGTTATACCAATACCCATTATCAGAGAATTGGAATTTTTATCAAAACATGGAAAAGGTAAAAAAAGCTTTTTTGCAAAATCCTCTTTAAAATTAATAGATAAATATGATGTCGAAGAAGCAGATGGAAAAGGCGATGATGCAGTTTTATGTTTGGCTAAAAAACTAAATGGCATCGTTGTAACCAATGACCGAGAATTAAAAAATAGATTGAAAGTAGCATCTTTGCAAGTCGTATATCTGCGCGGGAAAAAACAGTTATCAATGGATTAAAACATGTAATAAATTAATCGATAGCTAGAAAGTTTTTATAAGTTAGACCAACATTCTGCTTAGCAATTCATACAATTGTCGGGGTGGCTCAGCCTGGTTAGAGCGCCTGACTCATAAGCCCAGCTAAAAGGGTTCGTCATTTAGCCTTGCGCTAAGAAATCAGGAGGCCGCGGGTTCAACTCCCGCCCCCGACATTAATTTCTTATAAGAATTTTTGTAAAATAAATAGAGTTTTAAAGTAATAATTCATTCATGTTAATGAAGGGATGGAAATATAGGTGAAGATGTGATTGAAGCCCGCCTTTGGATGAACTACGTAAAAAGGCGCATAGCATCAACTGCAATTTATCTGAAGACGATTATACTCCTAGAAAATAGAGATAATAGGATATTATCTTAACCGAATCGTAGCTAGTTATCTAAGTTACTTTACACACAAGGAAATCGATAGAACCACAAAAGAAGATAAAAAGACAAACCCCGGGTCGTCACCAAAAGACCAAAAATACATGTTTTAAATTTATTATTAAATAGATTTTTTACTTTTTTCTTAGCAGTGACACTATAGTAAACTTTTAACTAAAAAATTGTTTAAGATTTAAAACTCCTGAAAATATTACTAGCAATGCAAACCCCATTGCAAAAAATATGTATTCGATATACATGATCGACCACGCATGTACATTTTCGAGAGTCTTACTTTCGCTTTCTTTAACCATAAAATAAAAAATAAGGCAACTGGGTATAAGCAAAAATGTCAATGGCCAAAGATATGGTTCTAAAACACCTCCTTTTATAAGAATCGGAATTAATACGAAAGGGAAAAACATAAATGGGAATGATATCAAAGCTGTTTTTTTGCATCCATAGGTATTTATTAAAGTGTGTGTACCAGTTTGTTTATCTGCCTCGCTGTCTACTATATCCTTGGTTGCCATGCCGCCGATAAAAAATATCGTGGCAATGGTACCAATTATCAAAGGTGTTGTCTGGAATGGATCCCCAAAAACACTCCATGATGCCAATACGCCAAGAAAGCCTCTCGGTATAGCAATCCACACCTGATTCAGAAATAGAACTCGCTTTACCCTTGGTGGTAGAGAATAGGTTACTGTAAATATCATTATTAGAAATACAAATATGCCAAACCATAGGTTTATTGTCACTGATCTTAGCAAAGCAAAAAGATAGAAAAGATAGGCAAGACTTTGTGCTTCATCGGGCTTTACAATTTTTCGTGGGATGGGGCGGTATGGTTTTGATATCGCATCGGCTTCGAAATCTGTAGCCTGATTGAGAGCGTTTGATGCCGCGTTTATCAATGCTATGGTGAAACTAGATTGACCGACTATTACCCACCAATTTGGGAACTGAGCTACTCTATTGTTATATACAAGACTTGCAACGGCTATAGCCATGGATACAACAAATGGTGGAAATAATGTAAACGGACGAAATAAATCAATATATCCTCTAACGTGTACTGAAAGATACCTAGTTTTACTATAAGGTTCTTTTATCGTAAGTTTGCCCTTCATCTATTGTGCTCCCCCTTACGGATTGCCTAACGAAAGAGACACTCACAGATCTATTTGCGCAGAGTTTCTCCTTTAATGTAACGAACATATAAATACATGCTGTTATTAATATTGATTTCTCTAAGAAGTTTTTTGCGTCAAAAGCTCTTTTAACATTTGCGCTGAATTTAAGGCACAGTCGATTCCTATACCTGGAGCTTTCACGCAATCACCAATTACAAACAGGTTTTTTACTGGGGTCTGTATCTCTGGTTTTGCGTTATCAATGGTTTTTGAAACACCGTCTAAATGCCAGACGGCCGGGTATATTGCCCAGCGAAGCTGTGAATGAAAATTAGGTATTAACCGTTCAAGGTTTTTATCTAAAGCAATTTTGAGCATATCTAGTGTTTTTTTATCTCGTGCCTCTTTTGGTGTACAAATGATGTATGATTGAACAAGATGATGTGAGGGTGGTGATAATCCAGTATCCGGTACAGCGGACATAAAATCAATCATGCCGACCGCATCGTTTCCATCAATACCGATATCTCGTTCAATGAAATGAAATGTCTTTCCTAGTAATTGTGTATCAACATTTTTTAATGAATAGTAGGCGCAGAGACTGCCGGTTCCTTGCAGTGATTTCATCATTTTTACATATTCTTTTGGAAAATGTTTCTCGTCAGCAATGGTGAAAAGGTTCTGTACGAGTAGTGTTGAGACAATCGTATCAAACCTATGTTCTTTGTTCTCAACCATGACTCCGGTCGCTGTTGTTCCATCGAAGAGAATCCTTTGTACTGGTGTTTCTGTCCGGATTGTTCCCCCACGACTTGTGATAGCCTTGGCTAGTTTCTGATGTATCTCCCCAAGGCCGTTTTTTGGGTATCCGACTGGTTTTGAGCCTTTCAAAAGAGTACGTTGTGCGCGGAACATTTCGCCTGTCGAAATACGATCAAGATTATTTACGGTGGAAATCGAACGAGAAAAAATCTCAAGGATTAGTTTCATTTTTCCTTGTCCGTATTGTTCTATTGTTTTTGTCATTGAGATATCATCGAGTCGTTTCATAGTTTTTTCACTTGCGAGTAGAAGTCGTAGGATGTTCGGAAGAATTTTGAGTTTGTCTTTGCGTGAGAGGAACGGGAAGTCATATCCGTTTTCTTTAATGAATCCTACACTTGATTCAAGCGTCTCGATATGATCGTCAAGGGTTGCAAGCACACTATTGAGATTGGACATGACACCACCACCGATCGCATGGTACCCAAGATCTAACATGTAACCTTGCAACATCTTCTGATTAAAAATCGTTGGAAGATCAGGTTCTGAGAAAAGGACGTTCATCTGAAATCGTGAGAGTAGCTTCAGATACTGATCAACGGTATATGATGAGGCGTCAAAGGAGAGTGCTCGTCCCCCTATTAGGGATTCTTTTTCGAAAATCGTAACCTTATATCCTTGTTTGGTAAGCAGGGCGCCTGCAGTAAGTCCGCTAATGCCAGCCCCAATAATACAAATTTCTGAATGGTTTTTATTGCCCATTTACATCCGCGGCCTAAAGAGTTTTTCTCCGATTAAAGGTGCAAAAATAATATACCATGCGATCGGGAAGAAAATCAAGATAATTGATGGGGCAATCCCGATTATAGGGATTAGCATAATCGGCACGAGTGAATATCGGAGGAACGATTGGATTCCTATGTATTTTCGTATTGCATCACGATTGAATGTTTTTAGTGATAAGAGTTTTACGCTGAAAAATAAAACACCAAACGTTGCAACCGCTAAAACCGCTATAAGAATCGGTTGCCACGATTCATAATATTTAAGCTGGTCTTTAAAAAAGATGAAAGGAGTAAATATAAGAAATGCTGAACATAATCGTATCCCCATACTAAATGCTTTGAAACCAAGTGGTACATGGAGTTTATCTCCGTCAACTTTAACTCCTGCGGCAAGCGCGATATTATTCACACCCATCATGAAATCATGATCTGCATCTTTGATACCGCCTTCGACCGCATTCATATGAATGGCTTGGTTGAAGGTAAGGATGAAAATAATCCAGGTAATGATGGTTGGTACACCGAAGGAAAGCGCGCCTAGTAAAAACAGAAATGCCATGGAGATCGCAACAAAGAAATCTGATCCTGGGAGTTTTTTACCAACCAAATCGTAAATACTTCCAAGTATCCCTGCAAGAAAGATGCAGATCATGGCTATAAATTTGTAATCATCAAGGGTTCTTCCACGCCATAATAAAAAAAGGAAGAAGAATGCAAGCAGTACTAAAAAGAAACAGATAAAGACTGCGGATCTTCGTTGGATGGTACCATCTACAAGTGGTTTACCTTTCAGTTCTGGAATGAGTCTATCAAGTTCAACATCTGCATAATCATTCAAGATGAATCCGTACATTGCTGAAACAGCACCAATGAAAAAGAGAATCATTAAACGGTACAGATCCATCACACCAACGGTAAGTGCCCCGATTACAGGGGGAATCGCAAGGGCACCAAGACCAGGTATACGCAGTAGCCTCGCATAAGCAACAATCTTATTCATAGGATATATGAAAAAGTTGTCTCTATATGAGTCTTTCTGAGTCTAATAAATTCTAACCAAACTTCAAATATTCCATTATTTGCGTATTATTTACAACTTCCTTATGAGAACCCACTGAAATATAACCTACCGATTTTACATGGTGTCGCCAATAAGGGAAAAATAACGCTTTACTATAATGCATATCATATGTATCCATCTGAATATCGACATCGATAGGAATACCTCCGCTTATATCATCTATTTTTAGAGTAAAACTTGTTGGTATCTTCTTCCTGTGGCTATAAACAAATTTGTCAGGTTTGAAGTGGATATTATCTGGATTAATTGGAAAATAACCTTTATCATCCTGATTTACAACAGCTAGTAACTCCTCTTTAGAAGATGTTTTCATTATTTTTGCCCAGGATACATTAAAAGTTTTACTTATTATTTTGCCCCAGTACCATGCCTTACCATAAGTTATAGGTGTCCATATCGTGTAGTTCCAGTTATGATCGTGGTAGCCGATACCTTGAACCTTCATTTTATCTCCGTGAATTTTTATCTCACCAGTGACAGATGCTTTTGGTAGTGCAACAGTCCAGCTTTCTGCGTTGGTTTCGTATTTCCATCCTTTAGTAGTACCTATAAATTTTAGGTTGATTTGGTGGTCGTCTATATCTAGTGAAAGTTTGTACACCCATTCTTTCTTATCTTGGTATCTCTTTCGATCAAATTCAATGATGGTATCGCTAGATAGTTTCACAAGAGGAAAGTCTAAGGATGTCTGAAAATCGCGAAAGAAGTATCTTTTTACTTTCTCTATCTCTAGTTTACCATCTTTGTATATCTCCAAAAATGGTGAGACTATACCAAAATTTTTTTTAGAAAATGTTCTGCATCCTATATGCAAACTGCAATTATTAGTAAAAACTGCATCAAAATACCACCATTCTGCAGCAACATGTTTGGCTGATCCATGAAATGCATCATCAGCAGGCAAAATATCTTTTGGAATCCGCTTACTACAATTGTTATTATGTATTATCGATCCCGAATTTCTATTATTGCCCATAATTTGAAATTAATTTATGTAATTTAAAGCATTTGCAATTTATTAAAGAATACTTTTCTAATAACACAGGCAACATTAAGATGCAAAATAATCTTTTACAACTGTGAGTTTAAATATACCATACCATACAAGTGGAAATAGGATCAATATAAATGCATTGGCCAAACCAACAACTGGGATAAGCATAATTGGAACAAAAGAATACCACAAAACACCCTGTAGCCCCAAGAATTTTACCATTTTTCCTTTCCATTCAAAAGTCTTGATATTCACCAATTTTATACTTAAATACAATACTATAATAACCAATAACATCAATAGTAGAATTTGCCATAATTCATATTTTGCTCCCAAAAAAACAAATGGAATAAATACAATAAAACATGAGAGAAATCTTATACTTAATGCAAAAACTTTAAAACTCATTGGTATGAAGATTTCATTATTTTTATAAACTTTAACGCCACTAGATAAAGCTATGTTTTTTGTATTCATAAGATAATCATGGTCAGCGTCCTTCAATCCACCCATCACAGCATTCATGAATAGATATTGGTTGAATATTAGGATTGTTGTAGTCCAAGTAAATACACTGAGAGTAACATTTGGTGAGACCAGAAATGCGCCTACTAAAACAAATAAACCTTCAGCACCACCAACTAAAAAATCGGAGCCAATAATCCTTTTTCCATACAAATCATAAATTGTTCCCATGATAATTGCTAAAATTATACATAATACGCCCAGATAGAATGGGGTTTGATTTCTGTAAAAAAAGATAAAAGCAGTTGCTAATATGCCAATCATACTTAGTATGGATATTAAAAGTGCATTTTTTTTAGAAATAGTTCCTTTTACCAACGGTCGTTTTTCGGATTCTTTGGATAATCTATCAACTTCAATATCTGCGTAATCATTTAATACGATTCCATATATCGATTTAAAAATTCCGAGCAATAAGAGAAGAATAAGAATTTTTAGATCAACATATACACCTATATCAATGAGACTGATAGCTCCAAAAATAGGGGCCATAGAAAATCCACCCAAACCCGGTAGTCTAATCAGTTTTGCATATTCCAACAACTTATTATGCATTAAGATAATAAAAAAAGCCGCCTATTTTAACTTTTCCAGTTTCAACAAAATTTATGTAGGGACTAACTCTTAAAAATCAAAGTATAAAAAAGACAAGACTAATTAAACAACACTAAATTATAAATATTTATTTAAAACAATAACCAATTATCTAACTAAATATAAAGGTTGGCAAAAACATGCTAAATTTCATATTAATTCTCCTGCTAATTCTCTCCGTTTTGTTTTGGATTGTATATCTATTAAGAACCATGTCAAACTATAGAAAACTACCAGATCTATCAAAAATTACATATAAAAAATCCGAAAAACTTCCCATGATATCGGCTATAATCCCTGCAAGAAACGAGGAAAAGAAAATCAGTCCATTTATTGAAACATTAAAAAAACAGACATACCCAAATCTAGAAATACTAATCATGGACGACTACTCAACAGATAAAACTGTTGAAAAAGCAAAAACTGCTATTGGAGAAGACGAAAGGTTTAAAATTATCAACTTGAAATCCTTCAAAGATGAAAAACCAGATGGATGGGCTGGTAAGTCCTATGCATTACAAAGAGGAACCACAATAGCAAAAGGAGAATGGTTTCTTTTTTCCGACGTAGACTACATTGATCACAATCCAGATCTCATAGAAAGAGCAGTGCAACATGCCATAGCAAACAAATTAGACCTACTAAGCCTAGTACCAAGAAATTCATGTAAATCATTCTGGGAGAAAATAATTCAACCAATACCGGCAGGTCTTCTAATTTTCCTATCGCCATTTGCCAAAGTTAACGACCCGAAAAATAGAGCATCATTTGCCTTGGGACTATTCATTCTAATAAAAAGAGAAATTTTCAACAAAATTGGTGGATATGAAAAAATAAGGGGGCATATTGCAGATGATGTGGAAATGGCCAAGCTAGTCAAAGAATCGGGATTCAAAATAGGACTGGCAAATGCCCAAAATATTATGAGATTCAGAATGTACGAAAACCTAGGTGAAATATGGCAAGGTTGGAGCAAGAACATCTTCTTAGGTTTAATTCAAAAAAGACGCATACAGTCAAAAACACTACAGGTACTAACATTATTAGCAGGTTTATTTGCAGTATTCGAAGCCATGGTACTACCTTTCATAGCATTAATCATTTCAACTATAGCATTAATCACAATACATTCACAACAATGGCAAAACCTATTCGTTTTCTCGGCAATAACATGGCTTCTAGCAACCATTACACAATCATACGTCCATAAAAAATACGGTATAGGTGATCCAAAATACTCACCACTATATTTTCTAGGAGGCATTATTACAATGGGAATATTTTTAAATTCAGCCTATAAAACACTAACAGGTACAGGTCTAACATGGAAACAAAGAACATACACAGACAAAACTACATAGTCTTAGGTTGCAAAAGAGTGCCATGGAGAACAACGTTAGATAAAACAAAAATAAGAGGAGAAATAACAGCTAAAAAAATTGACCAAGGCGTCAAAGCCATGAGCATAATAGGCACCAGTATATAGTTAATCTGAAAATGGCTACCAATAAGCTTACGTGCCTTATTTCTCTCAAAATATTTCATGTTGAGTAGTTTATAAGATATGAATAACATAAGAAGACTAAATAAGATAAGGGCAACAAATAGAATATAATGAAATAACCTGAGGGGGGAAAAGATCAAGAAAAATGGAACAAATAGTAAAACTAGTTCTGTCAATTGAAGAGAATAGGCAAGTATTTTAAAAGAATTAGGCATCTTTACTAAGCCATTTTCCACGCGAACTCCCATTTTTACGGCAAGCGTTTTTGCTCCCATCTTAAAATCGTTTTCAATATCTTTTAGTCCCCCTGCTATAAATTGCATAAAAAACACTTGTATAGTTCCCAATGTACATACAACCCAAGCCAGTGGTGTGATATTGAGAGAAACCGTAGATGAACCATATAGAATTAGAAGGAAAATACTACCAGCAACGAATATGTCCATTCCCGGATATTTCTTACTGATTAAATCATAAGTAGTTATTGAGACGGAAGATAAAACCAGTATGATAAATGGAAAATAATGATTGGTTTTCCATGATAGATATATTGCAAGGAGGAAGGATATTATTGCACACGATATTACAAAGATCCGTGCATTTCGTATTGTTATCTTTTTATTTATTAATGGTCTGTCTTTTATTTCCTTTGAAGTTTGATCAATTTTTAAATCTAAGATATCATTCAAGGCAAAACCATATGAATGTCCAAAAAAACCTATCAAAAACAGCAGAAAGAGATTAAACAAATTGAATTGTTGCATGGCAACAGCTCCAAGTACGGGAGCAAGAGAAGTAAGCCCTGCGTTGAATGATCGAGCGAGTTTTAGATATTCCTTTATCATACGAGATATTATGTAATGAAAGATTAAAATAAAAAATCATCGTAGTGGCCACTTTTTTTCAAATTGTCAAAAATATCGAGCTATACAAATCTACAATACTTTTATTTTTTTATCTTATTTATATTACTAAATCTTATTTTTATTCACTTAGTTTTATGACCAAAATGGAAGTAATTTCGTCGATGAACGATAATTGTATAATAAAATTTATATACCGACGTCAAATATATATTTTCATGAATGGGGGAGATTAAAGCTTTTAAAATCTCTCCTCACCACCTTCAATCTTCCCCATTCTCTCCTTATAACACCTAATTATTAATATATTTAAACAATTTTGTATAATACTTTTTCAGCTTTCTTGGAGATCAAATCTTTAAATTTTTCATCTGTTATAATCATGATGGCCCAATCGGGAACAATTCTTGATCTAATGGCCCCAGCTACTGGAGTAAATTCATCCAATGTTTTCGTCTCATTCTCATCGATAATTGTTATGTCTGTTTGATTTATGCGAGGCTCAGCCCTATGTAATTCCTGATACGGAACATCGATTATTATATGCCCCGATGGTATGCCCAGAGCCTCTTCCAACTCTTGTTCCTTTTTTCTTCTAAACTTTGCATCTTCTAGACGCTTGACTATTTCAACGCCCTGTTTATCTAAATTGGATGAGGGTACTGTATAGGCTTGTTTGAACAGTTTTCTGTATTTGAGACATGTAACGATTTCATGTTGGAACGGACCCATCCTCTTCAAATTTTCGATAAGTTCAGAATCTGTCATTTTAAAAAATTCAAAAGGTTCTGCCGCAGGTAACATTTCTATAGCTTTTGAAAGCATTAGCTCTGCGATACGAACTGTTTTATGAAAATACACGGAAGAATACATTAGAGCTCTTGCCATCAAAATGTTCTCCGCAACTCCAACGCCTTTTCTTTTTACAGCCAGATTGTTTTTGTGTACAACTAACGTCTGTAAAAACCGTTCGGTATCTATCATCCCATAGGCAACGCCCGTGTAGTAGGCATCTCTAATAAGATAATCCAATTGATCTACATCGATGGCGCTATTCAAAAGTTGACTTAGATAAGGTTTTTTTCGTGTCGCCCCTCTTATGATTGCCATTAGTTCTTTTTGATCTACATCGTTTTTATCCAGTATTTCGTGGACATCTGGAGATGCTACAAACTCTTTTTCATCAGGATCAAAAATTTCATATTCTCCAAGAATAAGTTTTTCTGTTAAATCCACGTGATCAACATCAAGTGCGTTTTTAAGAATGGATTCCAATGTGTGTGAGAAAGGACCATGGCCTATATCATGTAACAACGCTGCGCAAGTGATAATCTTGTTTTCATTTTTATCTAGAGAGAGTATTTCTGCAGCCTGAAATGCCATATAGTACGTTCCAAGAGAATGCTCAAGCCTAGTATGGTGCGCTCCAGGGAAAACCAAGTGCGCAAGACCTAGCTGCTTAATATTATATAAACGTTGAATTTCGGGGGTTTCCAATAAATCAAGAAACAATCCCTTGAGTTTTATATCACCATGAATCGGATCCCTTATTATTTTACGTCCATCGCTCATTCTATCCAGTATCTCTTAAATTTAAATTAATAATAGAAAGATTGAGTAGTTTATCAATTTGATGTCTATACTTCTTGCAGTAAAAACGCTCCAAGACATTTAAGCTTCTCTTTATAAGAATCAGGATACAGAAATCTCTCCGTGGCAGTTATACTACTTAATAACGAGTTTCCGTCTTGAGGGGTGAAGCAGAAGCCAAATACTTCGTTATCATTTACTACATGTATAGTTGGTATAACTACAACCGTTTGGTCGAGTATTCTTCCATAATGTCCGTGATCTCTACCAAATGAAAATACCAGGTTTGCTGAGGTTTTGTGCGTTACTGCAACTAGGGGGTTGTCTATAAATCTCTTTATGGCCTCTTCTTTCTTCATCTTTTTATCGAGTTTTAAATCGAACCATATGCAATGCATGTATTGGGTATTGACCTTTAATGCACTTGAAAACACATTCAAGTCTATGCCCAGTGTTTTGTAGAGATGATATACATCTACTGCATGGTGTGTTCCCATTTTTTCGTCTTTATGGGTACCAACTTCAGGCGAGGGTACATAACTTTTTACTTGACTGATATCGTTTGCTCTTCGAATGCAGACAAATCTTCCTTCTTTCATATGGTTCTTTTTCTTCTCTATCGCAAGAGTATTTATTATAACTGCAATATTATGTGTATTACAGCTTACAATATGGATAAATTGATCCTTTGGAGTAATGGCCTCATCGTTGATGCCTACCGCATACATCTTCCCAAAACCAAATTCTGAACCTTGTGCTAAAAATCCTTTTATTTTGTTCTTGTATTTCATATAATATTTCTCTTTGTTCATTAGTCCTGTACCCTTTGGCGTACAATCTATGACTACAGAAGCCCGTTTTATCGCCTCCTCATCTTCGTACATTGGTTCAATGCCTAGTTCTTTGAATTCTTTTATTTTATCTTTACTTGTAGCAAGATTGGCTCCTCTGTTGATTAGGCCTTTAATTTTGGGTCTATCTATTAAAGTTGGACTGTGTTTGTAAAAAGTTATTTCATCTATCTCTAAATCATCTTTGGCATCACAGAGCAATCCAATCAAGGGTTCTCCTATAGTGCCTGTACCTACCACGTGTACAATATTTCCATCTGCCATAGTTATTAACCTCCCAATTGAAGTAATTCAGCAATTCCGTAATGTGCGTACAACATTTAATTGTTATCATTTTTATAACGAAAGTTCTCAGTGGAATAATTTAAAAAGGTGAAGATGTTTTACTCTCCCCATGGCATTACCTTTAGAAGTACTAGAGAAATCGATTAACCAGCAATTATCTCTCCTGTTAAAGGATGGACGATTTGTAGCTGGAAAGCTATCAGGTTATGATGAGTATATGAATATGGTATTGGAGGATGTCGAAGAAACAAATGGCGAAACGAAAAGACGTCTCGGTACCATTATCCTTAGAGGCAATAACGTAGTAAGTATATCTCTCCTGTAAGCGAAAAGCATATATATTCGCATTTGATATTATGTATTGGAAGGAATCGGGCTGGTAGTTTTGTTAGAGTGCATCCCATCCCCTCCTAGTGAGGCCAGCCAATCCTTCCCTTTTTGTCTAGATGTTTCTATGTCTTTATAAAAAAAGTTTAAGTACCGACTCTCAATTTGAGAAACGATTTTATGGGGAGAAGTATCAAAGCTAAAAGAGGCAACAAACTTAGGTGCAAAGGATGGAAACAGGAAGCCATTTTAAGGATGCTTGAGAATAATTTAGAGAATGCCGAGATTCCTGAAGATTTAATTGTTTATGGTGGTACGGGCAAAGCTGCGCGCAACTGGGAATGTTATGATAAGATCGTTGAAACGCTCGAAAATCTTGAAGATGACGAAACAATGATTATACAATCTGGTAAACCTGTGGCGGTTTTTAGAACATGGAATAATTCACCCAGAGTGCTCATTGCTAATTCTAACTTGGTTCCTCACTGGAGTACATGGGAAAAGTTTCACGAGCTTGAGGAACTCGGATTGATTATGTATGGCCAGATGACTGCTGGCTCTTGGTGTTATATAGGCACTCAGGGCATAATACAGGGAACCTATGAAACATTTGCAGCTTGTGCACGAAAACATTTCAACAGTAATCTTAAAGGAAAAATTGTGCTGACTGGAGGCATGGGCGGAATGGGAGGTGCTCAACCACTCGCAGTAAAAATGAATGAAGGTGTTTGCATCGATGTTGAGTGTGACGAGAAACGAATTGACCGAAGAATTAATGCAGGTTTTTGTGATAAGAAAGTAAAAGATGTAGATGAAGCAGTGGAGATGGCTAAATCTGCAAAAAAGGAAAGAAAACCTCTATCAATAGGTGTTTTGGGAAACTGCGCCGATGTTCATCCTAAGTTAGTTGAGGATGGTTTTGAACCAGATGTTGTAACAGATCAGACATCTGCGCATGATGAGCTCAAAGGGTATGTTCCCGCTGGTTACTATGACAATTCTTTAAAAGATGCTTTAAAACTCAGAAAAGAAGATCCAAAAGAATACATAAAGCAATCAATGGACGGTATGAAGATTCATTGTAATGCTCTTTTGGATTTTAAGAAGAAAGGAGCAATAGTTTTCGACTACGGCAATAATCTCCGAGGGCAGGCCAAGAAAGCTGGACTCAAGAATGCATTTGAGTATCCTGGCTTTGTTCCTGCTTATATAAGACCCATGCTTTGTGTTGGTAGAGGGCCATTTAGATGGCTTGCGCTGTCTGGCAATCCCGATGATATTTTGAAGACGGATAAATTAGTTGTTGAGATGTTTCCTGAAAATAAAACGTTGTGCAATTGGATTAAACTTGCTGAGAAACATCTTCCTTGGGAAGGATTGCCCGCTAGGGTTTGTTGGCTTGGATATGGCGAAAGAGATAGATTTGCATTGGCTATAAACAAGATGGTGAGAGAAAAGAAAATAGGTCCTGTTGCTATAACTAGAGATCATCTGGACAGCGGTAGCGTTGCTTCTCCGTATAGAGAAACTGAGGGCATGAAAGACGGTAGTGATGCCATTGCAGATTGGCCTTTGTTGAATGCTTTGTTGAATTGCGCTGCCGGGGCAGACAGTGTACATATTCATAACGGGGGTGGTGTAGGTATTGGCTTGTCTACGCATGCTGGAATGGTGGTAGTCTGTGACGGAACAAAAGAAACCGATGAGCGAATAAAACGCGTGTTCATCACCGATCCAGGAATTGGAGTAGCACGACATGCTGATGCAGGATACAAAGAAGCAATAGCGCTTGTAAAGAAAACAGACATTCAAATTCCAATGATGAAGAAGTAGAGGTTAATTTATTCTAAGCTTCCTACAGCCTTTTCTACCTCTTTGAGTATTTCGCAGGATTTTACAAGTTCTTTCATCCTAGTATGATCTGGATATAGTGGTCTGTCCTCATCTAAAAATTTAACATATTTTCGGATAACTTCTTTGGCTTTAGTAACACCTTTACCGAACTTATAATCGCGGAAATCCAAAGCCTGAGCGGCAGCCATGAACTCAATACCTAAAATTCCGTATGCATTGTCAAGTATCTGGAAATTCTTAATTGCCGTGTTCATACCCATTGAAACGAAGTCTTCTTGATCTGCGGCAGCTGGAATAGACTGAATAGATGCTGGCGCAGAAAGAATACGTTGTTCCACAATTAGCATGTCTGCAGTATACTGGCTTAGCATCAATCCTGAAAACATCCCAGCGCCTTTCGTTAGGAATGCTGGCAATCCAGCACTCAATGCAGAGTTATTCAATCGATTCATTCTTCTTTCAGACATCACACTTACCATGGTAATAGCAGCACCCGCCATATCCATGGGTAGAGAAACAGGAGTTCCTTGGAAGTTTGCACCGGATAACTGAAGGTTTTCATTTGGGAAAAAGATGGGATTATCACCAACGCCATTGAGTTCAATTTCGACTTGTGAAAGAGCATATGCCAAAGCATCGTGAGCAGTGCCAATCACCTGCGGTGTTGAACGCATCGAGTATGCATCTTGTACTTTGCATTTCATCTTCCCCTCGATTAGATCGCCGCCGTTGATCATTTTCTGAATTGCTTTTGCGCTCCGCACCGCACCCTTGAACCCACGGACCTCATGGATCTTCACATTGTAAGGTTTCATATTCGCCTTTAATGCTTCGAGAGACATCGCGGCTGCGATCTCTGCCTGTTTCAGCCAATTATTTGCATCATATAAGAAAATAGCACTCATGGCAGTGAGCAGATTAGAACCATTAATGATTGCAAGACCATCGCGTGCTTGTAATCCAGGTATAGAAATTCCCGCTTTCTTCATTGCGTCTTTGCCGTCGAGAAGTTTTCCCTCATAGTACGCCTTTCCTTCACCAAGCATAAGTAATGCTATTTGTGCCATGGGGGCAAGATCACCACATGCACCAACTGAACCTTTCTGACAAACATATGGGGTGACACCTTTGTTTAACATTTCAACTAATGTCTGTGTGATTTCTTGGCGACATCCTGAGTTTCCATGGGCATGCACGTTAATACGTGCCAGCATCGCTCCTCTTACATATTCAACAGGAGCAGGATCACCTATGCCAGCAGCATGATTGTATATGAGGTATTTTTGAAAATCTTTAAGCTGATTATCGTTTAAGACAACCTCTGAAAACTCGCCAATGCCTGTGTTCACTCCGTACATGATTTCGTGAGCTTTGATTTTCTTTTCAAGCATCGCTCGACAGGCTATAATGCGTTTCAAAGCATCAGGATGAAGTTCAACTTTTTCACCATGTCTGGCAACGTTTGCAAGTTTTTCAATTGTTAGTCCAGAACCATTTATTATAAATGTCATATTGGCCCCCTTATCTTTATCTAATTAAAGACCTGTATTAAATTATTATGTATTAAGTTTCCCAATAAATTAACAGATGACTGACGCGCTTGAACCAAAAAACATCGAACTAAAAATTAAAGTACATCTAAGGATATAGAAAATTACATAAACACAATTGATTTCCATAATCCGAAACACAAAGAAAGATTGAAAATAATAGCCCCGTGGTGTAGTGGTCAATCATTCGGGACTCTGGATCCCGCGACAGCAGTTCGAATCTGCTCGGGGCTATTTTAATCAAGCATTTTTACAGTTATATTTTTGTTTATCTCTATTATTGCTCCTTCTCCACGTTTTCCCATGCTACAGTTTACAACAATAGTGTTATTGGTTTTTGTATAACCTGGATTTTCGTGTATATGTCCGCATAGGACTAATCTTGGTTTACACTTGTCAACGATTTTTCGTAAGTCTTTATTGCCCGCATGCATGCCAATAAATGCTTTGTCCTGAAGACCATGTGGAGGCATATGCGAGACCAACACGCTCTTTTCATCCAATAGTTTTTCGATAATCTGAAAGTCAGATTTAGAAATATTATCCCCACCAGCTCCGACGAACGGGATATCGTTTTTTTCTAATTTTTTCAATGATATATTTTTTGCTTTGCTTTTGTCAATTGCTTCTGTAACATCAAGAGTATCAATATTTCCAGGAATGGCAAATGTTTCAACTGGGATTTGATCTAGAAAATTTGTTGCAACCTCGCCAGGGCCAAATTGTGTGATATCTCCACATACTATAACTAGTTCAGGTGAATATTTCTTAATATTTTCTAATACAATATTTAATCTATATTGAGAGCCATGGAAATCTGCAACTGCAAGTATTTTCATTTTTATCCGCCTTTAAACATACTCCAATATAACCTTCAAGTCATTTGTAATAACATCTGCATTTTTTTGTACTTCTTCAAGAGCATTAATTGCGATTCCTAAGCCTGCTCTCTTAATCATGCCGATATCGATCCTGCCATCTCCAACAGCGATTACCTCTTTCTCAGTTATACCAAGTTCTCTGCATAGTTGCTCTAAAACACGGCTTTTGCAGATCGAATATATCTTGCCATTGTATGATTCTTCTACAAGATCTTTATTATACATTTTTAATTCTCCAGTTATGATGTTGCCATTTGTTATAAGATCGTTGGCAAATGCATAGTCTATTCCTAGTCTCTCTTTCAAATCATCTGCTAAGAATTGATAACTATCCGTTACAATAGCTGTTTTGATCCTTTTCTTTTTGAGTTCTTTAATTACAGTCTTAGCATTTTCTTGTATAGGTACCGTTCTAAATATCTCCAAAAAATCTTTTTTGCTAAAACCTTTTTGTAGTTTTGCGATGTCGATGCTTCTCTTGTAAAATTCTCTGGAGTCATCCTTGAATAGCCGTATGAGTTCTTCTATGAACCCTTTCTTTTCCGCAATTACAAAGATTCCCTTGTCTTTTAGGAGTGTTCCATCCATATCAAATAACACTAGTTTGAATTTATCCATATATTTCTAACAGGCCTCCTGCGGGTAGGCTTAATAATAAAATTATTAATAACTCTTCTCACAAAATCAAATAAACCAAAAACATATTCCCTTCTTGCATGCCAGTTGTAACATTCGATTATAATGACTTCATTCACCTTCTTGGTTATAAAATTTCTAAAGAGGATTTGATAGAGAAACTTCCAATGATAGGAGCTGATTTCGACAAAGTTGAAGGCGATGAGATAAGCATCGAGTTTTTTCCCAATAGGCCTGATCTTGCATCAGTTGAAGGAATTGCTCGCGCATCAAAAGCCTTTTTTGGTTTTGAAACAGGATTGAAAAAATATCACATCGAAAAATCAGATGTAGTGTTAAATGTTGATCCATCTGTTGAAAAAGTACGACCATTTGTAACTACTGCTCTTGTGAAAAATGTAACTATGACGGATGAGCTCATAGCATCCCTTATGGATTTGCAAGAAAAACTTCACTTTGGAATTGGCAGAAATCGGAAAAAGGTTGCCATTGGAGTTCATAATTTTGAACCTGTAAAGCCGCCGTTTACATACAAGGCCGTTAATCCAGATTCTGTCGAGTTTGTCCCTTTGAATAAAATTGAATCAATGACTTTGAGCGAAATATTGAAACAGCATGAGAAAGGCGTCGACTACGCACATTTGTTGGAAGGTTTTGATAAATATCCGTTGATTGTTGATTCTAACAATAACGTACTTTCGTTTCCACCAATAATTAATGGTAGCCTGACTGAGGTTACGCCGTTTACAACAGATCTCTTTATCGATGTAACTGGAACTGATAGAAAGACCATAAACCATGCATTGAATATTGTGACAACCGCGCTTGCCGAGAGAGGAGGACAGATTTTCAGTACAACAGTATGTTATGGCGGGAAACCTCATGTCTCGCCAGATTTGAATCCTGTTAAGCGAATCTTATTGGTAGACTATGTGAATAAGATCCTTGGAACAAAAATGGGTGAGAAAGAAATTATTGATTGTTTAAAGAAAATGGGATGCGATGCAGTAAATGTAAAAAGTGGCAAGATCGACGTTGAGATACCTGCGTGGCGAGTTGATATTTTGCATGACATCGATCTTGTTGAAGATGTAGCCGTTGGTTATGGCTTTGATAAGTTTGAAACAGATTTTCCAAAGGCACTGACGTTTGGTAAATCTTTATCCAAACGAGCGCTATATGATAGTCTTAGACACATCATGATTGGTCTTGGTTTTAACGAGGTTACTACATTTACTATTTCAAATGAGCGAGATGAGTTCAAAAACTTGGGTTTAGAATTAGGCGATAGAGCTCAGATAGAAAATCCCATAGGTGAAGAATACTCTTGTCTTCGTGTTAGCCTTATCCCATCGCTTTTAAAGACATTGGGTGAAAACAGGCATCATCCGTTACCACAACAGATTTTCGAACTAGGCATAGTTGTAGCTGAAGATTTTAAGAATGTCCATAATCTTGCTGCTGTAAAAATCGATGCAAAGGCAAACTTCACTGAGTGTAAATCTATTGTTGAAGCTGTTATGCGAGATTCGGGCAGAAAATACTCTATTAAAGATAAATCTCACCCTGCTTTTGTAAAAGGCAGATGTGCATCAATTGTTTGTGATAACAAGGATGTGGGATTTTTTGGTGAACTTCATCCAAAGACAATTACCACATTTTACTTGGAGCATCCTGCTATAGCTTTTGAGATAAAAGTTGATAGTTTCTCCCATCAATAAACTATTTTATATAGTAAATATTCTTCCCCATTCTAAATGACAAAGACTTGTAGCAAATGTAGAAAACCTGCAATAACGTTTATACGATATAACGGGGCGCATCTCTGTAGAGATCACTTTATTGAATATTTTGAAAGAAGGGTTAAAAAGGATATTAAAAAGCAAGGAAAAACAGAAGGTAGTTGTAAGATAGCTGTTGCGTTGTCTGGTGGTAAGGACAGTACAGTGGCACTGTATATTACTAATGATATTTTTTCTAAAAGAGCAAATGTTGATATCTACGCAATAACGGTTGATGAGGGAATAAAAGGATACAGGGATAAAAGCCTAAAGATTGCCAGTAGAAACTGCAAGAAGCTTGGAATAAGTCATCACATTGTATCATTCAAAGAGTTGGTCGGAAAAACAATGGACGATATTGCTTCTAAAAAAGATGAATTGGGTGAGTGTAGTTACTGTGGTGTTTTTAGAAGGTTGTGTTTGAATACAAAATCAAAGGAACTAGGAGCAAATAAGCTCATCACAGGTCATAATCTTGATGACATGGCTCAATCAATATTGATGAATTTTGTTAATGATGATATGCAAAAGTTGGCTCGATTGGGTCCACATAAAAATATTCAACCAGGGTTGGTACCTCGTACGTTTCCACTTCGCACTATTCCTGAAAAAGAAGTTATGCTTTATGCAATTGTAAAAAATATAGAGTATCACGATGCCGAATGCCCTTATTCCACTCGTGCGTTACGTGGAAGTTTTCGCGATATACTAGATAATCTTGAATATAAGCATCCTGGTACGCGACACAGTATTTTGAATAGCTATGAAGATATCAAAGATATATTAATAGAGAAATATCCGCCTACCGGCCTAAATAAATGTTCTATATGCGGCGAACCGACTTCTCAAGATGTTTGTAAGGCTTGCATGTTAAAAGATAGAATTTCACGATTTTAATCAAAAATCTTGTTCTGAATTAAAGGTTAAAATATTGTTAACTCCGCCATCAAAAAAACTATCTTCGTATTTAGTAAGTAAGTCATATATGTATTGTGGATTTTTTATGTTGTATCTTATTTCGTTGCAATTTGGAAAGGTTTCGATTATATCTAAGTCCGCCAACTTGCTCAAATGAAAAGATACTGTTGTTGGGTGTCTCTTCAAATATCTACTGATTTTTATCTGCGAAGAGGCTGGATTTAGTAGTAAAAATAATACAATTCTGTAGGGAACATCTTGTCTGAGAAGACTAAGCAGCTTTTTATCTATTTCACCCACTTTGTTTGCAACATAAAATCGAACATATCCGCCCTCAGATTTTGTTACTATAAGTCCAAGTTTTTTTAGATGGTTTAGATGATAACTTATGGTACTCTTTGAGATATTCAACTTTCTAGAGAGTTCGCTTAGGTGTAAACCAGGGTGTTTCGAGATGAAATTGTATACCTCTCTTCTATTTTCAAGCTCTACCCCATTCCTCTCCACCATGGGTCTTACCCCCCGTACTTACCAACATTCATTCACCTCTCTTATGATAGAAATTATCTTTCATGTTAATATTTGTCACAGTTACTATATAAACTTGTCGAAATAATGTACGAAAAATTGATGAAAAAACGTCCAAAGCAGCTAATTCAAAACAAATTTCTATAAAACATTTTTGTTTGTCAGACGGATGTCAAAAACCTTTTTATTCTACATTATACTGACAGATTTTGAAATGAAACGTTTACAGCTAAAATGCAAACCTCTTGATGATTTATTGGGTGGAGGAATTGAAAGTAATACTATCACTGAAGTATATGGTGAGGCAGGTAGTGGAAAAACAAATCTTTGCCTACAAGCATCTAGAGAATGTGTGGCATCTGGTAAAAAGGTAGCATACATCGATACTGAAAGCGTATCTATAGAAAGAATGGGTCAAATATGCGAAGGATACGATTATAAAAAAATGCTATCAAATATTCTCTTTTTTGCGCCTACCTCTTTTGAAGAACAAGAAAAGATGATATACAATGCCATCAAGGTGGATGACGTTGGATTAATAGTAGTTGATACCTTCAACATGTTTTATCGCATTAAAATAGAAGATGATGAAGAAGGAGCAAACAGATCTTTGAATAGACAACTGACTAATCTTCAGCTGGCTGCAAGAAAAAAAGATCTATATGTAATGATAGCCGGACAGGTCTATGGCATTGAAAATGATGATGTCAAACCCTTTGCGGGAAGGGGTGTTGAGCACATGGCAAAAACTATACTTAAACTAGAGCGAGTTAGCACCGGTAGGCGGCGGGCAATAATTGTAAAACATAGGTCTCAACCAGAAGGAAAAAAAGCTTTTTTCAATATAACTGGCAAGGGCTTGGAATAAAAAAATGAAGAAGATTGTTCGTTGGTTAAATGAAAGCGCTTATGCCAAGCCACTATCACCTGCATGTAAGATGTGTGCGGATGGTTCAAAACTTGTAGTATTAGTCACTGGTTTATGTCCTGCTAAATGCTTCTACTGTCCGCTCAGCTTTGAAAAAGGCGGAAAGGATCGCATCTTTGCTGACGAGTGGGAGCTTGATGATGAAAAAGATACTAAAAAATTGATTCGTGAAGCAGAATACATCGATGCCACTGGTGCAGGCATTACTGGTGGAGATCCTTTAGTTGTTTGGAAAAGAACAAAAAAATATATTTCACTGCTCAAAGACACATTTGGGCAGAATTTTCACATTCATTTGTATACGTCAGGTGTCAAAAATGGAGAACATTTAAGTGATTTAGTATCTGCAGGCCTTGATGAAATAAGGTTTCATCCCTTACCAAAAGATTGGAGCAAAATGGAAAAAAGCTCCATATTGAATTCTATAAAAAATGCATTAGAAACCGATGCCGATATTGCTTTTGAAATCCCAGCGATACCCAAAATGGAACAGGAGATGTTTTCTCTGATCAAATTTGCGCATGAGTTGGGGCTCAAATGGGTTAATTTGAATGAGCTTGAGTATTCTGAACGAAATTGTGAAGCGTTAATTCTTCGGAAATATAATGTGAAAGATGACATTTCAGCCGCAGTTAAAGGAAGTCAGGAATCCGCGCTAAAAGTTCTAAATATGGCAGCTAATGAAAATCTAAAGATGGGTGTTCATTATTGCTCATCGTCTTTTAAAGATGGAATTCAGCTGACAAATAGAATTAAACGGAGAGCAAACAATGTCGCAAAGGATTACGAAATTATTAGTGATGATGGCACTCTTATCAAAGGGGTAATTTACAGTCAGAATACTAATTCTTTGCAAAAGCTATACCCATTATTGAAGAGAGAATTTAGTATACCCAATAATCACATTTTTTTGAATAAAGAAAAAAAGAGAATTGAAGTAGGTATTTGGATTCTTGAAAAGATAGCTTTTTGCCTCAAACAACGCGGATTGGAATGCTATATGATTGAGGAGTATCCCACTGCAGACGGTTTAGAAGTTGAAAGGGCCCCATTGCCGCTTTAAAATCTCCTATTGCTTCACTGAAAAAGGTTTTTATATGCGACCTACATTCCAAGCTTTACATTCCCCAGTAGGAATGCTATCTATGAAGGCTTCAAATAGGAGGCTAAACTATGGCTATGTATGTAAGATTTAAAGCACCAAAAGAAGTACAGGATTTAGCCTATGATCTTGTAGAAAAAGCTCGAGATAATGGGAAGATAAGCAAAGGGGCAAATGAAGCAACAAAACAGGTTGAACGCGGACAGGCAAAGCTTGTTGTGATGGCCGAGGATGTTACTCCTGAGGAAATTCTTGCTCATATGCCTATTTTGTGTGAAGAAAAAAACATCCCCTATACGTATGTCCCAAGTAAACAAGAACTGGGCAATGCTGCAGGTTTGGGCGTTGGCACAGCTGCAGTGGCTATCGTTAATCCTGGTAGAGAAAAAGGCGGAATCGAAAATATCGTTAAAAAGATAGAGACATTGAAAAAACAGGGTTAAACATGATAGAAGGAACTCCTTGTGAGGTAGTAGAAATCATTGAGCGAACCGGCATGGCTGGAGAGGCTTCTCAGGTTAAGATGAGAGTTTTGGATGGTATGGATAAAGGTAAGATCATTACGAGAAATGTAATGGGACCAGTTCAATTGGGCGATATTTTGATGCTTAATGAAACTCAGAGAGAGGCAAAGAGACTAGGGGGACCAAGGTAAGGGGCAAATTTATGGTGGAGAGAAGAACCTGTTCATTCTGTGGAAATGAAATAGAGCCAGGCACTGGTAAGATGTATATAAAAAAAGATGGCACAGTTCTGTTTTTTTGTAAAATGAAGTGCCAGAAAAACATGTTAAAGTTGCACCGTACCCCTAGATGGGAGAAATGGACTAAACATTATACTAAGAAATAGAATGGATAGAGAAACAATGCCGATTCAACTACCCTATGGCAAAGGGACATTGTCGTTGGATGTGCCCGCTAAAAATTTGTTGGGAGTTATTTTACCAAAAGATATTGTTCATCCCGAACAAACTCAGGCTCTGATAAAAAAGGCTTTAGAAAATCCTATGGGTACTGATCGTCTTTCTGAGATGGCCAAATCTGGTGACCGAGTTGCTATAGTAGTTGATGACTATACAAGGCCTTGTCCAAATAAAGAATTGTTACTACCTGTTTTGGAGGAGCTTAAACTCGCTGGAGTTAATGATTCCGATGTACTCGTAATTATTGCTTCTGGTACGCATAAACCACCTTCTTTTGATATGATGAAAGATGTCGTTGGTGACAAGGTTTTTCGGAATTATACGGTTATTTCTAACGATAGTGTTAATGGTGAATTTGTATCTGTTGGCAAGTCAAAACGTGGTAACAATATAGAAATATTGAAAGACTACGTTGACGCTGACATAAAGATACTGCTTGGTGATATTGAATATCATTATTTTGCAGGTTACGGCGGTACACGAAAAAGTATTCTTCCAGGCATTTCTTCGAATAATACTATTCAGAACAACCATAAGCTCATGTTTGAAGAACATGCTCGTACTGGTGTGCTGAAGGGCAACCCCATTCATCTTGAAATGAACGAGGCTATGCATTTTGTCGGCTGTGATTTTGCATTAAGCGTCGTTCTTAACTCCGGTCATCGCATAATTGATGCATGGGCTGGACGACCTGAATCTGTTTTGGATGCAGGTGTTAAACTTGTGGATGAGATGTGTAAGCGGCAGGTTGAAAAGAAAGCAGACATCATTGTTGTCTCTGCTGATGGCCATCCACACGATATTGATTTGTATCAATCTATCAAGGCCCTACACAATTCAATGCACGTTTTAAATGAAAAAGGCGTGATTATTTTAGTTGCGGAATGCATAAATGGTCATGGCAGCCAGATGTATGTTGATTGGTTAAAAAATCACAAAAACTCAAAAGAGGTTGAAGCTTCACTCAAGAAAAACTTTATTATGGGTGCTCATAAAGCATATTATCATTTGGCAGCTATTGAAAAGCATCCTGTTATCTTTGTTTCTGCAATGAATAAAGCTCAAGTTGAAAATATTTTCAAATTCAAATATGCAGGTAGTGTAAATGAAGCTTTAAAAAATGCTTTTGAAATAGCCGGTAAAGATGCAAAGGTACTGGTCGTTCCACATGGTACAACTACGCTTCTAGTAAATAAAAATTAATAATGGATTGTTCTTGATACAATATTTATATAACACATATATGATGTTGTAAAATTGCTTTCAATCTTTGGAGGTAGGTAAGTATGGGGGATATAAAATTAAAAACTGTTGATATTGAAAAGCCCGAGGATATGAATTTCATCCTAGGCCAGACTCATTTTATTAAATCTGCAGAAGATCTTTATGAAGCAATGGTAAATTCTGTGCCCAATGGAAAATTTGGCATAGCGTTCTGTGAAGCAAGTGGTGCATGTAAGATACGTAGCGAAGGAAATGACAAAGACCTTAAAAAACTCGCAGAAAAAAACGCGTTAAACATAGGTGCAGGGCATTCGTTTATAATATTTATGAGGGATTGCTATCCACTAAATGTGTTAAATGCGATTAAAAATACTCCGGAAGTTTGCTCGATTTATTGTGCAACGGCAAACCCTACAAAGGTAGTAATAGCTGAGTCAGAAAACGGGCGAGGGATACTAGGGGTTATAGATGGATTTTTACCAAAAGGTCTAGAAAACAAAGAAGAGATTGCCTGGAGAAAGAAATTTTTAAGAGATATAGGTTATAAACTCTAATACCCATGTTTTCCGACTAGTGGTACAAAGGCACAACCACCCAAATCTTTCTCAATGATTTTTTTGTTCTTTTTTTCCAAAAGTTCAAGTTTTGAAATAAATTGTCCAACAGGTATCAATAGTTTTCCAGGGTCTTTTAACTGTTCTAATAAGGGTTGTGGTATGCATGGTGCCGCACAGGTTACGTAGATAATGTCATATGGTGCATATTTTGGTAATCCTTCGGAGCCGTCCCCCACTTCAACGGTAACATTTTTTATACCAACTTTTTCAAGGTTTTTCTTTGCGTTATCGGCAAGAGATGGAAACCGCTCGATAGTATATACATGACCTTTATCACCGATTAATTTAGAAACAATGGCTGCGTGATATCCTGAGCCTGCTCCAATCTCCAAGATTTTTTGTCCTTTTTTAATATCCAAAGCCTCGCACATAATTGCAACCATGTGTGGTGCCGATATCGTTTGGCCGTTTCCTATCTCAAGCGGTGTATCAACATATGCATAACCTTTTAACTTTTCAGGAACAAATAATTCTCGTGGGGTTTCTAAAAATGCTTTTTCTACAGCTTTGGTTTTGATGTGTCCTTCTATCTTTAGTTTTTCTACGAGTCTTTCTCTTTGGTCTTCAAACATATTTTCAAAAAAAACAATGCGATCAACATATATAATCATTGTACTCATATGGGTCTGACTCATTAGTCAAAGCTCATTGGTTAAATAGATAAACATAACGAATCTTGGAGTTCCGTTGAATATAATGATATTGAAATTAGAGTGTTAAATTTGGTATGGTAACTCTATCAAATGCTATCTCTTTCAATTCTGTAACTGTTCTCATCCTTATTTTGAGAAAATGTTATAAACAAAGATTAATTAACAGCTATGTATGGCTTTAATAATCAGAGGTACTCTCTCTTATGGGCATACACCCCCAGATAAAGCTGGAAATTTTTATATAGAGGCTGATAGCAAATATTTATCATCGGCGTATAAACTCTATAATTTTGATGAAGTATATGGGGAAATCGTCGACATTTATGATATTTTAACAAACAAAAGTATAAAGATTCCTGAAATGGAAAAAAGGGAGATTAAATTTATCTTAATACGATTAATTGGTATAGATGCTCTATATATAAATGAAAAAGATTGGGAAATTTTAAGAGAATATGGTATAATAGATCATATTTCTATAAAGTTAGTTTTAAAGCGCGTTATTCGGATGACAGATGAAGGAAAACCAAAAGCCACTACCGTATTATATTCCAAGAGAGATATTGAATTAGCTTAAATATTTAAAATTTTCTCGGTAAATATGACGTCTATAGACAGTATCGAAGCATATGCAGAAAAATCTAACGAAAAATTTGAAAATTATAAATTATTATTTGAGAAGAAAGAATTAGAAAAAGCAGGAGAAATATTATGGGGTGCAATAGTTAATATGATTGATTTAATTCGGCTTACTAAAAATGCACCGCTTGATAATCATCAAATCATGAGAAACTTTTTGAAATCGTATGCTGCTAGTATACGGGATAATGACCTTTGGGAGTTGTTTAAGGAAGCTGAAAAATTACATCCGAATTTTTATCATAGTTTTATGGATAAAGATTATTTCGAAGAGACAGCTACTGCTGCTTTAAAATTGTATGATAAATTAAGAATATTGGCTTACGAAGAGTTAGAAAAATATAAAAAACAAATAAATAGAAACCAAACAATCTAATCTATTTTTGATTTTCTCAAGAATTGACTAAATAATATTTGTTTATTAGTCAAAAAATCCTGACTAATTAGTCTGACCCTCATATCTGTTCAATAGGTTATAGTTATACTTTTTATAGAGGGTATCTTTTTACCCTTGTTGTTCTATGAGTAGGAGAGCAGTTATAGCCTTAGGCGGAAATGCATTAATTAAAGAAAATCAAGAAGGTACTATCTATGAGCAGTTTGCCAATACCCGCGAGGTCTGTAAATCTATTGTAAAAATGATAAAAGACGGTTGGGATGTAGTCATAACCCATGGCAATGGACCTCAAGTTGGTTCCATACTACTTCAGAATGATCTTGCTAAGGATGTCACTCCTGCAATGCCGCTAGGAATCTGCGTTGCTGAAAGCGAAGGACTCATTGGTTATATGATCCAACAATGTCTATCCAATGCTTTGAAAAAATCAAATATTGATAAACCTGTTGTAACTTTAATTACGCAGGTTTTAGTGGATGAAGATGACCCTTCTTTTTCCAATCCTACAAAACCCATCGGTCCTTTTTATGATGAAGAGGAGGCCATAGAACTTTTAAAAGAGGGATATCAAATTACCCGTCAACCAGATGGATGGAGGATAGTTGTGCCATCACCTGATCCAAAATCTATTGTCGAAGGAAAAATAATTGAGAAAATGCTTGAGGATGGAATTGTTGTGATTTCCTCTGGTGGCGGTGGTATGCCTGTTATCGAAAAGGAAGGTTGGGGTCTGGATGGGCTTGAGGCTGTTATTGATAAGGATCTAGCAGCCGAGCGAGTTGCAGAAGCAATTGATGCAGAATTATTATTGATTTTAACAAATGTTGAAAAGGTTTATTTGAATTATAATACTCCGAAGCAAAAACCTTTGGATGAATTATCTCTAAAAGAATTAAAAAAATATTATGGGGAAGGGCTTTTTCCTCCAGGTAGCATGGGACCAAAGATACTGGCAGCCATACGATTCCTTGAATATGGTGGAAAAAAGGTCATAATATCAAACGTTGAAAAGGGCTGGGAAGCATTACACGGGGAGACAGGTACGCATATACAAAAGTAATGGTTGTTTTTGTTAAAAGTCTGTTTCCTTCCTCAAACTACAATTACCAATAAAGAACAAAATCTTCAACTACGTTATCTGGATCTGGAAGATAATAATAATAGCCAGACGGTACAACACAGCTGGCCCAGTAGTCTTTTCCTACCTGCAAATTAACTTTTTCATCAGTTTGTGGCTCATAATATATTATTCCCATATTCCTTGTGTAAAATGCTACTAATGCATGTGCTCCTTTGGTTAGATTTACAACTACAAAAGCACATCTAAGGCCTTTTTTTTCAGCATTATTGTTTACCTCTGCTGCGTAATTTCCACAATTAAATGTCTCTTCGTCGTATCGTTTTCTATTAGTTGGGTCCGTATACATGAAAGTAGTTACCTCCCAAGCTAAAGGATCATGTAATTCGTATCTTTTACCAAACTTTAGATAATTCAAATCAGAAATATTTTGTTGCAAACGCCCTTTTAATTCATCCACTTTAGCGTTACAATTAGAAATTAAATCATTAGTAATATCCAAATTCTTATCGACGCTCAGGAGTTTATTTTCTAAATTATTTTTTTGTATTTTTACTGTAGATATTGACTGTGACTTATTATAAACTACACTTGCCCACAGGATGGAAAAAGCAATTATGAAAATGATACCAATCAATGCAATTTTTTTACTCTTTGTCATCATTTCTTATCTCACCATACTACTAAAATTTTCGTTATTGTATCATTAACTAGTAGCGAAGAAATATAAGGATTTCCTTCAACACACTCGATATAACTTTTACCGATTTCTGGATAAACACGATAGTCTGTTTTTGATTCAAAATAAACCATACCTTTATCTGTTGTATTAAAAGCCATCAGCAGATATGATTCTCCAGTTCTTGGGGCACCCAATATCTTGATAGTTGAACCAATGATCCCAACTTCTACAAGGGCACATCGAAGACCCTTACTCTTTGCATTATCAATTAAAGTCTTTTCATTATCGCTATTATCATTTTGAATGAATCGAGTAACCTCGCTGTACAAAGGGTCACGCAGGTTATATTTATCACCCGATTCCAATTGTTGTACTTCTGAGTTATTTTCCTTTAAACTAGTGTTAACCTGCTCTAACCCCATCTCAGTAAGAGCCAACGTATGATTTGCATTGTCTAAAGTATTCTGAGTAGTAGTCAATTTGTCTTCCAAACCATGTTTTTCCTCTTTTAATTCTGAATAAGACTGATCCAGAATAAAATAGCCACTTACAGAGATAACATTTAATAAAATGATAATAATTGCTAAAATAATAGATATTTTTACAATCGTATTATTCTTTTTTTCCTTAGGTTTTTTAGATATAATAACTGTTTTGGGAATTGGTCTGGAATCTATATCTTGTTCTGTTTCTTCTAAAATTTTTGTTGGTTCTTGCTCAACTCGTTTTTTCCGACTTAAATCATGGCACTTATGATTCTCTGGTAAAAAGTGATCTATACAAAATATTTCATTGCAACGTCTACATTTAAAGGGAATGGGATCACCTATTTCTTTTCCACAATGATGACAAGATTTTGGCATATTTTTCTTCACTCAAACTACAATTTCATTTTCTCTTTGCCAATCCATAAAGAAGTGCACCGACAAATAATCCAAATCCTATTACAAACAAACCGCATGCGTGATAAAATTCTAACATAATGGAATCTATATCTGCTGCAATGGAAAGCATCCAAAGCCCTGCGATTATACATATTATTGATGAGAAAAAACCAAAAAAATATAGTATGCCACTGGCAGATAAAGATGCAGAAGGAACGTAATTGCCTCTGGTAAATTTATTTCGTGTTTGTCTTCCTTCTTCAAAGTTTTCTTCTTCTAATCTTTTTATTAATCGTTCCTCTCTATGTCCTTCTTCTAATTTTTTCTGTTCTCTTATTTTTATTAATATTTTATCCGTATCTTTGCCATATGTGTACTTAAAATTGTTATACATTTCCTTACAAGATTCACATAGAACAGTACCATCTTTCAATTCAAAATGACCTAGTATGGAGCTAGTCTTTTGCCCACACGTTGCACATATTTTTACCATTTTTTCCCCCTCAAACTTGTTAACTGGTGCATAGACTTTCTAAATATTCACAATCCAAAATCCTTGTGGTATAGAGCATCTTTTTCAGGTCTACATCAATTCCAACCTTCGTTAGTTTCTCTGCGAACTTCTTCAAATCACTTGCCTTGATTACAGAGATGTCAACTCCTGTTTCTGCCTTAATATCTGTTAGTTGATTTCTGACATCCATGCGGTCTTTGATGTCATTGGTTATGATAAGAAAAGAAATGAAATTATCTTTATCTGATTTTTTGTAATCTCTGATGTAATCTATAAATTGCCGTCTTTCGTTTGTACTCATTGTAAAATAATCATTTTTGGTTTTGCAATCCCATACAATAAAATTACCATCCTTTATTGCCTTTCCATCGGCTTTTACACTATGTCTTCTACCTTTAATTGCAGGATTTTGCAAATTGAGTCCAAGTACTTTTTCAAATAGATATTCTGTCGCTTCTTCGAATCTACTTCCAACCTCTTCTCCTCGTTTGATTATACCTTTACTTATAAGTTCAGGTTGATTTCTGTATGCAAGTTCTTCGTAGAACTTATACAAAACTTCTCTTTGGTCTTTTATTTTCTGCGTAGCAACATATCTTTGGTCAAAGTGTTTTACTATTCTTTTTATTCTCTCTCTTTTAGTACCAGAAGTTTGGTCACCCACTTTGGTTAATATGCGATGAAGAGATGCATTACTCAATGAATCCAAGAATTCAGAGGGTTTCAATCTATTGGCTATTATCATAGAATCAAGTTTATTACTGTCTCCTCGAGCATCTATTCCAGCGGACTTTAAGAATCTCAATTTATCTTTATTTGTTATTACGAAGTTATCAAGCAATTCTTCATACTTGTGGTCTTGTAGTTCTAATCCGTAGATATTCTTTAATTTATCAGCTATTTCATCTGGTATTATGTAAAATTTCCCTTCCTCTGTTTCAATGTTAAACAATAAGCCTTTCTTTTCCAAATCTCGTAGATGTGCAGAAATTTTATCATTGGAAAGAGTTTCAATGTTGTTTACTTCATCAAAAAAATCATTCCTAATCTTCAACAGCCAATGTTGAAAAGTGTTTATGTTCAACTTCTTTTGTAATTTTTCAAGAACTTTCATTTCATCTTCAGATGTTTTTTTGTCAGAGAGAATTGTTTCTAAAACAACCTCATAGATTTCTCTTTCTTTCTCATTGAACTGCATGTATTTTTCTTTCTTGGTTAGATACTCCCTAAATGCTTTGATTTCATCAACCAAAACCTGAAAGTCATTTTTTATTGCGTAGTTTTCTTTGGTGAGAAAAACATAAAGTAGTAATCTTTGAAAGTCATAGTTCTCGTCATAACGATGATATTCTTCAGATATTCTCTTCTCATCTAGGAATAGTTTCTTCTGAGCAATCAAACTCTCTTTAGAGACTTGCCCTCTAAAATCTTTTTGGATATTGGCTGAACGCTTAAGAGCCAAATCACCAGCCAGTTTGGATATTACATCCTCGAAATTCATATCTTTTTCCTCCCTTAAATGCATTTTCAAAACAACTAGTTCCTTATAAACCCTCAGATAACGGATGTTAATCCAGCATAAGAGAAAAATAACGAGGAAATCAAAACAACCTATATTTTTTGGATAGTTTTTATTAAACCCTCCGTTATTTGCCTATTCTAGTTATGGAAACAACTTCGATAGAAAAACAGATCAAAGACATAGAAGACGAAATCTTCAAAACACAAAAAAACAAAGCTACTGAGCATCATATCGGCAAACTCAAAGCTAAACTTGCACAATTAAGAGACACTTTAGAAAAAAGAAAATCTAGCGGGGCTAAAGGAAAAGGTTTTGCCGTTAAAAAATCCGGTGATGCAACAGTTGGAATTATAGGATTTCCTAACATTGGTAAAAGTACTCTTTTAAATCAACTCACAGATGCAAAAAGTAGAGTTGGAGATTATGAGTTTACCACTCTAGAAACTATACCCGGTATGATGAAGTACAATGGAGCAGATATACAGCTGCTAGATTTGCCAGGTCTGATAACCGGTGCGGCACAGGGGAAAGGTCGTGGTAGGGAGATACTTTCAGCGATAAGAAACGTAGAAATGATACTCTTGATGATAGATGGTCAACATCCAGAACACTTGAATCTAATGGAGAATGAATTATACAAAGCTAGTTTGAGAATTAATCAAAAAAAGCCAGATGTCGTTGTGGCAAAAAGAGGGCAAGGCGGCATCATAGTTAACACCACAACAAAACTAACACACCTCAATGAAAATGTAATAAAGGCCATCTCTTCAGAATATGTAATAAACGCGGACATAACAATAAGAGACGATATCACAGAAGATCAACTGATAGACGTTTTTATGGAGAATAGAGTATACGTTCCTGCTTTGGTCATAATAAATAAAAAAGACCTAATGTCTGGACAAGAATTACAAACAAAACTGGAAAACGTAAAACAAAAGGGCTGGAATGTGCTCGCCATATCTGCAAGAGATTGTTCTGGACTGGATGATCTCAGAAGAATGATTTTCATAAAGTTGAATCTTATTCGTGTGTATATGAAGCCAGTTGGTAAGCAAGTTGATTATAATGAACCTCTGATACTTAAAAATGGAGATAAAGTCGATGATGCTTGTAAAAAACTTCATCGTGATTTTAAGCGCAAATTTAGATATGCCTCGATTTCAGGTTCATCTGTAAAGCATGCTGTTCAAAAAGTTGGATTGGAACATGTACTAAAAGATGGAGACGTTCTTACAATTGTAACATACAAGTAATTAGGTTAGCGCGTTTCTTTCATGATCTTTTGGACATTTTTTACAATATGTTTTTCATTCAACTCATATTTTTCAAGCAGATCCTTTGGTTCGCCTGATTCACAAAATATGTCCTTTACTCCCATCCTCTTAAATTTTCCATTAAAGCCTTCTTCAGCAAGCACTTCTGCTACCGCACCCCCCAGTCCACCGATTATTGAATGCTCCTCAATAGTAATTATCGCCTTTGTTTCTTTAGCACACTTCAATACGAGTTTTTCATCCAGTGGTTTTATCGTATACATGTCGATTACACGAGCCTCTATTTTATGTTTTTTAAGTGTTTCATGTGCATCCAATGCCGCATCGACCATTGTTCCACAGGCAATGATGCTTACATCCGCCCCATCTCTAACAGTTAATCCCTTGCCGATTTTAATGTTCTTTAAATCTTCTTTATTGTAAATCAAAGGTGCATCTGCCCGTCCGATTCTTGCGTACATGGGCCCAACATTTTCTGCCATGAGTTCTACTATCTTTCTAGTTTCTGTAGCGTCACTGGGCGCAAGAACAGTCATATTTGGAAGCACTCTCATAAGTGCAATGTCCTCTATCATTTGATGGCTTGCCCCATCTTTTCCTACGCTTATGCCCCCGTGCGTCGCAAATATCTTCACATTAGCTTTAGAGTATGCAATATCCATACGTATTTGATCATATACTCTACCGGTTGCAAAAACAGCAAATGTACTGACGAAAGGTATTTTACCGCATGATGCAAGTCCCGCGGCAGTGGATATCATGTTTGCCTCAGCAATTCCCATTTCAAAAAATCTTTCAGGATATTTCTTTGCAAACATTATGGTATTTGTAGATTTAGATAAATCCGCATCTAAAACTACTAAATTAGGATATTTTGCACCCAGCTCAATGAGGGTCTCCCCATAGGCCTTTCTTGGGTTAAACATCTCTTTCTTGTTCAAACAAAAACCTCCAGTTTTTTCTGAAGAAGGTCGAGTTCTTTCATCGCCAGATTGTACTCCATCTCGTTTGGTGGTACTCCATGAAAGTCAACGTTATTTTCCATGAAAGAGACACCTTTACCTTTTACAGTATTCAGTATAATCATGGAGGGCTGTTTTTCATGGTTATCTGCTTCATCGAGTGCACCAAGTATTTGTATGATGTCATGACCGTCGATTTCTATGACGTTCCATCCAAATGAGCTCCAGCGGTCTCTAACAGACTCAAGGCGCAACACGTCCTCTGTGTTTCCATCAATCTGTAAAAAATTTCTATCAATCATTGCAGTTAGGTGATCAAGCTTGTAGTGTGATGCAACAGCTGCAGCTTCCCATACCTGCCCTTCGTTAGTTTCGCCATCACCCATCATAACGTAAACCTTGTAATCTTTTTTATCAAGTCTGCCTGCCAAAGCAACTCCATTTCCAAAAGACAATCCATGACCTAAAGAGCCTGTCGATGCCTCTACTCCAGGAACCTCAGTACAAACAGGATGGCCCTGTAACATGCAATTAAGTTCCCTTAATCTCTTTAATTCATGAACAGGAAAATATCCAGACTCCGCCAATACTGCATAAAGTGCAGGGACGGCATGCCCTTTGCTTAAAATAAAGCGATCTCTATTTGGGTCCAATGGTTTCTTTGGGTTATGTTTCATATGACAAAAATACAGTGCAACAAGTGCATCAACAGCAGATAAAGAACCTCCAGGATGCCCTGATTTTGCCCTGTACAACATCTCGATGATATGCTTTCTGATTTTTACAGCCATTATATTCAATTGGTTAATGGTTTTATCATCGTAGTTCTTCATTGGCCCCCCTCAACAAAACAAGGGAATTAGCTTTTTTCCGAATAACTTTACCAGGTAAATAGTTTTTGTAATTTTATTAATCATTTTTTTGTATGATGTCGAGAGATTTCATACAAATCATGATAAATTTCAGGTCTTATGTCTCTTATCACCGGACGATTTGCCCGTGCAACTTTAATTTGTTTTAAATCTATTTCACAGGTTACTGTGCTTTCTTTGAAATATGGTGCCTTTACTAACAAATCACCCAAAGGATCATAAATCTGCGATCCACCCCAAAACACTAGATCCTCCTGAGTTCCAACAAGATTCACATAAATCATAAATGTCGTATTTTCTATTGCGCGTGCAGGCAATAGCGCTTCAAAGTATTTTCTTGTTGTGGATGGTGTAGCTGAGATGCAGATTATGATATCAGCACCTTGAAGCGAATAAGCCTTACAGAGTTCAGGGAAGAATAAATCATAACATACTATTAATCCAACTTTACCAAACTTTGTATTAAAAACCTTTAAACTCTCACCCTCGTCAAAAAAGATTTTTTCTTCAAAGGGACCAAATGTAGGTAAAAACCATTTGTTATAATTATCAACTTTTCCATCCGGATGAACTAAAATCGCTGAATTATGAATAAGCCCTTCAACTTTATCATCTTTCAAAGGCATTCCAAAAACAATGTAGCATTTCCTATCCTTTGCAATTTTTTTCATTTGTTTTATAGATGGACCATTTATTGGTTCCGCTAGGTTTCGTAGTTCATCTTTACAGTGGTAACCTGTGAGAGATATTTCCCCGAAAATATAGATATCTGCTTTTGTTTTTTCAATATGCTTTTGCATAATCTTAAGATTGGCCTTTTTATCAGCTAGTCTTGGTCGCATTGAAATTAAAGCAGCTTTCATATTTATCAAAAGTAGGTATGATGAATATTTTTATAATGTTGTTGATGGAGATTTTCTTCTTTCTTTTTATGAAAATTAAAACTCATAAAAAATATAAAAGAAAAAATAGGGGGGGTTTATTGTTTCTTTTTAGTAGTTTGTCGTTTGATGACGCAGTATGAGGTTATGAAGTAGTTGATTAATTTGTTGGCTGATTGGGCTGTTCTGGCTTTGAGTTTGGCTGATTTGTTGACTGCTAGGATTGCTCTGTGGATTTGGTGATGGGTTACTTTGAGATTGGCTTTGGCTATCCGGTTGATTCATCGGCATACTGATCGGTAAAGGATCTGACCATTCGCTTTGAACTCCATGTTCATCTTTAGCTTTTACTTTTATCTGGTAGTTACCTTGTACGGTCCATTTATGGCTTGCCTGTCCTGTGCTCCCAGAGTTATAAGGTCCTACCCACCCACTGTATGTGTTATCGCCCCAGTCAAACAAGTAATATATCTTGTCTCCATCAGGATCTGTTGTAGACGTAGAATAGGTATACAGGGTTCCTGTTTTACCTGATGCCGGTCCAGATGGTCTCGCTGGTTTTAGTGGTGCCTGTGAATGGGCAGTAATAGCTAGAGATGGATCACCAAACGGTTGCCATTCTTCAATTGTTTTATAGTCAACACCTTCCATGTTTGTGAATATATATTTGTTTATCCCTCTGGCCCACATCTCCCCAAATGTTTTTGCGCCTTCTTGTTTGTATGCCTTAAATATTTTTGTTACAAGTCCTTCGACAAGACCAGATACCACAGATTCACCTGTATAGACCCAACCCAGCCCAGTAGCGCCAAACGATCCAATACCTCCACCATTCGGATTAGATAAAAATGCCCATGCAATACAGTCGGTATCTACATTGTACCTGCTGCAGTCACATCCACCGAGGAAAACAATTGGAAGCTTTTCACCGTTTGTAAGACCAGATACATGCGGTGAATTGATATAATATCCATAAGGAGTCGGAAGCCAAGTACTCTCATCTTCATGGGGGTGGGTAGCCCATACATTGGTATTACCATGACCTGAAAAATCAACAAATCCTGCACCTGCATTGATTGCACCGCTTATCTCTTGCGCACCTGTTGGGATTAATCCACTTAATCTACCATTTGATGCCCAGATTCGATTTGGGATAAACCCATCCATGATGCCTATTATATAATCGTTGACATACTCACCTTCGTTTATTTGGTGATCATCACCTGCGAATGAATCCCCACCGCATGTAACAAGATTCGTAAACCAATCTTTTGTATATGCTTGGCTTGTTTCATAATTGATTATTTTATTTACAGTAGTGGTGACTTCATTTGTGTTGACACAGGCAAGTCTGCCAAGATAAACATCTGGATATAGATCCACCTGATCTGTTAGATGAGAGGTTCCCCAGTCATATTCACCGAATATATTGTTTCCATTGGAATCCCAACTACAGAAAGCTCCAGTCTTATTGTAGATGTCTGCATAGTATAGATCACTTACAAAAAGCTCGTTATCATCCTCCCCTGCGTGTACATGTGTTTCTCTTGCTGGGAATTTTAGGCTGCCACCTACTAATAAAACATAGCTTGTTCCCCAGTTTTCTATAACATCTTTTATAAAGTATTTTATTTTCTCTTGGTTATCACGACCTTGAACCGGGAAATATGTACCAGCATAAACATCATCAAGGCTTACAAATTTAGATGTTAAACCATGATTGTTTTTATGCGTAATCAACGGTGCTATATTACTACTAAACTCTGATGGACCTAGAACAACCAATGAATATTGATCAGCAAATAGAATGGGTTGAGGCGGCTCTTGGTAATCTACAGTTATTTCTACATTATCTGTCCACGATATTATATTTTCAGCAGGGTTATATTGCACTGGAAAAACGTTTACTTTAACAAAAACACAATGATCAAGACCGTTTAGTCCGCATCCTACATTGTATTCAAACCATTCGTTTGGATATGGATCGGTATCATACTTTATTGAGCTTTTAGCATTTTTAACATTGTCTCCCGCGAGAACTGGTGCCGGAGTAATTTCAATATTTTTTGAAATGATTTGTTGGTGTATAGTATTAGGCATACAACTTACTCTTGTGATTTTTGTTCCAAATGGAAATGTGAAAGTCTCGATATAACTTGGTAGCATAGGTTTATTTTGTCTCATCAATACAGAATTACTTCCGCCTATACTAATGGTCGCATATTGGTTTTGTTCATTTATTATTGGCCGTGAAAAAGTTACAGATACAATTTTCTGCTGGTAGTTGTTTTCGCTAGCTAAAGCAACAGCTCCAAGTCCACTAAGGACCAAAATTCCTACTACAACTATTGACAAAATTCTCTTCACTTTTTACCCCCTATATTAACAAGTGTTAATTATGTAACACAACTTACTTATTTAAAGTTTATTATAATACTAATTTGCAGACTCACTCTAGAATTTAAAATCTTCGTTGAAAATATTTTCCAAAATAAATTTTCTGACGTTTTCCATATCTGAATCCAAATATACGGCCCCAATTAATGCTTCTAGTGCATTAGCAAGGTTTGTGGGATTCTTTGCACCGTTTTGTTTTTTCTCGCCTTTACCAAATAACAGAAATCTGCCGATGTCCAACTCTTTGGCCTTTTCTGCTAAGAAATTATTGTTAACAAGAATCGATCGTCTACGAGTTAGTTCGCCTTCTGAAAAATATTTGTTGCTTCGATATAGCTGTTCAGCTACAACAAAATTAAGTATGCTATCTCCTAGAAATTCCAATCGTTCGTTGTATTCAATGGGAACAAGTGCTTCAAATGCATATGTTTTGTGTGTTATGGCATTCTTCAAAAGATCTTTGTTTCTGAATTTGTAATTTAGTTTACTCTCAATTAATTCAAAATCATCTTTTGTCATACTAGGCACCTTTCCATATTATTTAGTTAAATGATATATAATCTAATATTTTTTTACCAGCATCAACATCATCAAGCGAGTTTATGAAATGTTCTTTGTTTTTGAATGGTCGATTTGCTAAAATTCTTATTGCTCGCTTTCGTCCTACGCCCGGTATAGCTTCTATTGTCGCTCTAGTTGCATTGTTTATTTCAAGTGGAAACGGAACTGCTGTTACAGATCTGTAACCGTAGTCTATGATTTTTGCATCAAAAAATTTGTGCAATGGAAGAACACCAGGTATACCTACAAGTAAAGGATAACTGCCAATCTGCCTACCGAATGTAACTTTACCTTCATACATCTCAGTGAATATGTTCTTTAAAATTGTATCTCTTGGAAGTATCTTTTCCAGCAAGGGTCTTTCGATGTTTTCTCTTACCTGTCTTTTAAACCGCTGAAACTCATACTTATGTTTCGATATTATTTTGTTTCCAAAATTAGACATTCGTGTTCCAGGAATGGGTATTATCTGACGTAAATTAATCCTTCTAAGAAAAAGCCCGTCGTCTAATATTTTTTTTAGAAATTCATAATCCAACTGAAAAGTCTTTTTTGTTTCTCCTTCAAGTCCAAAGACAAAATTCAATCCTGGTAATAGCTCAGGCATTCCGTTGCTGCCTCTTTTTGAACCGACATCGTTTAGAAGTTTTACTGCGCTATATACTTCATCGGCCGATGCTTTGAGATTATTCTTTTTTATTACAAAGGGGTCAACACTTTCCACGCCAAAAGCAGCAACATCACCAGATGTGTGATAATTTATAATTGTCTTGGCGATGCGTCTACATTCTTTAGGATATCGTGCAATGATGCCAGGGTTGGCATTATCTATATGAAGCGTTTTTAGATCTGGAGCTACCGCTCGAATGCCTTTGAACAATTTTTCCAAAGCATCTGGATCGGGCTGTGGAAATTCTAACTTTCCTGCATCTTTTGCCATATATGAAAAAATACAGGGTTGATTGCCCAATCTGAAATGTCTAACACCAGCATCATACAATGCCCCAATCTCGTCGGTTATATCTTTTATAGGTCGAAAATTTGGAGACCCTTTGCTTGGTTCACTGCAAAAAGAACAACCTCCAACTATACTTCTAGAGCATCCTCGATATGTTTCAATCTCAGCAATTAGATAATCGGGAAAGAACGGGTGCTGACATACTATCTTAGACCCTTTTACAGCAAAATTTCTGATGGCACTTGCATTCTCTCGACATTGAGAAGAATTTACTTTTTCAACATCGAGTTTATTTTTCAATAATTCAGAAACAACGGTTTCACCGTCACCTTTTACAATAAGATCAAAAACATCCTTAACAAAGTCGGTCTCTCTAACTTCTTTTCCACCAGCCATGCCAAAACCATGCCGTGCTGCTGGGCCGCACAGAACTTTCAGAGGTTTAGACATTCCGCCTAAGATAGATACAAGCTCATTGGGACTTACTGGAAAACCAGAGAGATATCTTCCTGGAACGGACATGCCCGCAATAACGATAATTAAATCAGATTTTGATAAAACATCCAATAAAGATCTATCATTTCTAATTTGATCAATGGTTACATAAAAAACCTTTGCAGCTCTATCAAAACTCCATATTGCACCAGCTAGGTATCGCGGGTATGGACTAATATATGGTGGTACTCCCAAACAAGTAGGCTCATCAACATAGCCATCAATTATAGATACTCTAAACATCTTTGCTACAACAAAAAACTTGAACGAACTATATCTTTTTAATCTATTGTTTGAGTTCGTCTATGATTATTTCTGCAGTCCATCTGGCAACATTACCTGCAACAACGGGACATTTATCCACATGAGCGCCCGCTTTTTCAAACTCGTCATATTCCTTGGGATCTAGTAGATTGAATGTTCTACCAAAAAGTTTCATGTGAACATCTTTGCAAACTGGTGAGCCGTATTCCTCAATGAATTTGTCATATAGTTTTTTTGAATATGCAAACACCCGACGTTTTCGCTCTCCTGCGCTGAAACTTTTATAGTCTCTACCAACTAAGGAGCTTATAGCTGCTAATCCTCCGACTAATGCCCCACATGTTCCATTTGTCGATAGAGCGGTTCCACCAGCCATGGCATCGATTGCTTTTATTGTTGCAGGATCTCCAACATTAAGTGTTTCCATCAGAGCAGCAAGGACGCATTGGGGGCAGCTTCCTCGCTCTGCTTCATATTTGAACGCTAAATGATAGGCTTTGTCAGGTAAATTCTCTTTCGGCTTCATATTAAACACCTTGTCGCCCTAATGTCGATACTCCTACAAATAAGTTATAGTTTCTAAAATAAATTGTATGGCATATCTTTATTTGGAGTTTTTAACCGTACATTTGAGATGGAGTATGTGGCAACGATGGAGCTGTTGGCTTTGATTGTTCCATAAATGCTCGTATCTTTTTTTCGATATCTTCGGCATCCTTGTATAGTGGTTCTGGGTCGATATCTATTTCTGGAAGCATTTTGTCCAATTTTTCTAACAACATACCTGCTGCTCGCGAATCCGGATAAGATGCATGGGCTTCTGCAAGGAGACAGATAATGTCACGTTTCAAACGTGCACCTTCATAGAGAAGCACACCGGTATCGCCAGTGATCATACCTTCCTTTACTTCTTCGATATTGTAATTTTTAAGGATCTCTTTCATTTTAGGCGTGCTGCCCACTCCAAAAACTTTTGGTTTTTTTGCATTTACTGCATGTGTTCCTTCCAGAGTAACTATTATTTTACATCCCTTTTTTTTAGACCATTCAAGAATATTGTCGACCAATGGTTTTATTATGTCCCATGATGGCATGAACTCGGAAATTATCACAGCAAGCTGATCGCATGAGCCATCGAGTCCACACATCTTCTTTCCTGCATAAATTCTCACCGGGGGCGATGGGAGCGAGTTATGAATGACCGTAGCAGGCATGAAATATCTCGAAGAAATTGTTCCTATCTCTTCTAGTTTTAATGAATCGATGATAAAACGTCCTGCTATATAGCTAACAAGTCCTACTGTGGGAAATGCGGTAACAAGCATAGAATTTGACAGATCCACATCTTTATACTCAATTAATTCGATATCCTCCACGCTTTCAACTCCCTCGAAACGTGATATATTCATCAATACTTAAACGTTATTTGAATTTAACGTAACAAAATTTCGGTTAATTCAGACAACCTCTTAATCGTATAATCGGCTTTAACATTAATGCCAACAACAGTACATCCTGCAGATTTTCCTGCTTTTACATCACTGTCTGTATCTCCAACCAATACAACACCTTTCGGTTCAACACCCAGTGTGTTGCATGCTTTAAAAACAATATCTGGAGAAGGTTTTGCTTCCAATACCTCATCACTGGTTATAACGACATCAAAATATCGCTCAATGTCAAACTTTTTCAGTATCTGATGGGTACAATCTTTTGGTGTGTTTGTTATAACGCCCTTTTTATATCTCTTAAATTTCTCAAGTGTGGCCCTTGTATCAGAATATATTCTAATTGCGTCCAAATGTTTGCTGTAGGCGCTGTTGCAGAATGTTCCTATTTCGTTTTCTAGTCCCATTCTTTTTAGATTATCGTAGAGATCATGGCCCCAGTATCTTTCAATGAATTCTTGTCTAGTAATTTCTTTGTGGTCGAAAGCTTTTAAGGCAGCATTTAAAGCCAACAACCATGAATCTAACGAGTCGACAAGCACACCATCCATGTCAAAGAGAATTGCACTGGGCTTCATCTTCATATTTTCATCTTGGCGGCTGTGTATACCAAAATAACACAAAAATGTTTCTCAGAAAAGAGTTGATTTTAAGACAAAAACATTAATGAATGAAACACATTTACCATGTGATTTAAGATGGAGGATATCTGGATTGAAAAATACCGACCTAAAACCCTTGACGAGGTAGTAGGTCAGGAAGAAATCATAGAGCGGTTAAAGGCATATGCAAAAACAAAGAATGTTCCGCATCTTGTTTTTGCAGGACCTGCGGGCACGGGTAAGACTACATCAGCCATAGCTCTTGCAAAAGAAGTATTTGGAGAAACTTGGAAACAGAATTTTATTGAATTGAATGCAAGCGATGAGCGAGGAATAGGAATCATTAGAGGAAAAATAAAAGATTTTGCACGAACTGCGCCAATTGGTAAAGCAAAATTTAAGATTATCTTTTTAGATGAGGCAGACCAACTTACTCCAGATGCACAGGCTGCATTGAGAAGAACGATAGAAAAACACACCCACATATGCAGATTCATTCTTTCTGTAAATTACTCATCTAAAATTATAGAACCTATACAGTCTCGATGTACTGTTTTCAGATTCAGGCCTATAAAAGCTGATGACACAAAAAAATACATGAGAAAGATAGCATCCAATGAAAAACTTGAGATAACACCAGATGGACTTGAAGCACTTATTTTCATATCTAGGGGAGATATGCGTAAAGCAATAAATATTCTGCAGGTGGGCGCCTCTATCAACAAAAAAATAACCGCTGAACTCTTGTACGAGACAAGTGCCACTGCAAAACCCGAGGATGTTAAAACATTGATCAACTCCGCGTTAACCGGCAACTTTATGGCTGCACGAAATCAACTTTATGACCTTTTGATAAGATACGGACTTAGTGGTGAAGACCTTATCAAGCAAATACATCATGCAATATTTGATCTTGCCATACCTGAAGAGACTAAGATAATATTAATAGAAAAAACAGGTGAAACAGAATTCAGACTTACAGAGGGAAGTAACGAACAAATACAGCTGGAAGCACTGCTAGCACGCTTCGTCTATGAAGGCGGTAAGTTAAGGTAGCCTCTTTATAAAATCATTAACGATTTTTTCTAGTTCTTTTGCTGTTTTATCCCCGACACCATATCTTACACGGACGATTGGCTTATTAGCTTTTAAAATACGATTTATGTCGATTGGTGTGCCACTAACAACAATATCGCAATCTGCATTGTTTATGGTTTGTTCCAGTTCTTTTATCTGTTTCTTTCCGTAACCCACAGCAGGTAAAACATTAGATAAATGTTGATATTTTCTAAAAGTCTCAACTATCGAACCAACTGCAAAGTTTCTTGGGTCTATTATTTCTTTTGCACCATAGGTTTCAGCAGCAATTTTTCCAGCACCAAACTTCATACCACCATGGGTAACAGTTGGTCCATCTTCGATAACTAAAACTCTTTTGCCTTTAATCATCTCTTTATCATCAACGGTTATTGTTGAAATGCCTTCAATAATTTGGGCTTTGGAGTTAATTCTTTTTATATTGTCTCTTACAGTCGCAATATCTTCTTTTTTAGCAGTATTAACCTTGTTGATAATGACGATATCTGCTTGTCTTGCATTTAACTCGCTGGGGTAGTAACTCAATTCATGACCGGCTCGGTGAGGATCAGCAATAGTTATGAATAAATCTGGTTTAACAAATGGAAAATCATTATTTCCTCCGTCCCAAATAATAAAGTCTGCTTCTTTTTCAGCTTCAAGAAGAATTTTCTTGTAATCAACACCAGAAAAGATGACCCCACCCATATCTATGTATGGTTCGTATTCCTCTCGTTCTTCAATGGTACAGTTGTATTTATCAAGATCCGCATAGGCTGCAAAACGCTGAACTATCTGCGTGGTTATATCTTGGTCATATGGCATTGGATGGCGGATGGCCGCTACATGATAACCTTTTTTCCGCAGTATATCAAATATCTTTCTTGAAACCTGTGATTTGCCAGATCCGGTTCTAACGGCACAAACCGCTATAACTGGTTTGTTCGATTTGATCATTGTATTTTTTGTTCCCATCAAAACAAAATCAGCACCAGCCGCATTAACAATAGCTGCTTTTTTCATCACATAAAAATTAGTGATATCACTGTATGCAAAAACAACCATGTCAATATCTTTTTCATTAACTAGTTTAGTCAAATCCTCTTCAGGATAAATTGATATGCCATTTGGATAAAGTTTACCACATAATTTAGCAGGGTATTTTCGGCCAGCTATGTCAGGTATTTGAGTGGCAGTAAAAGCAACAACATCATATTTTTCATTGTCTCTAAAATAAACATTGAAATTATGAAAATCTCTACCTGCAGCACCCATTATGAGCACTTTTTTTCTATCCGTCAAAGATAAACACCTGTCAACCAACGGCTAATCCGCTATATCTTTAAAGATTTTTCCAGGTGAATAAAAAGGTAAATCAGGTATAGAACTCAGAGTTTTTCGAACTTCTTGGCTACCTCTTTAGCTACATCTAAAGTTGTACTATTTCCACCGACATCGTATGTCTTTACTTTGCCTTCCTTTATAACTGATGCGATCGCCTGTTCAAGTTTCGTGGCTTTTTTCTTTTCACCCAGCCAATCCAACATTAATTTTACCGTAAGAAGCATTGCCATCGGATTTACTTTGTATTGACCAGCATATTTTGGTGCAGAACCATGGGTAGGTTCAAAGACGGCGTAGTTGTCGCCTATGTTTCCGCTCGATGCAAATCCTAGACCGCCGACAAGTTGTGCGGCAAGGTCTGATATAATATCGCCAAACATGTTTGAAGAAACCAAGATATCGTAATCCTGCGGATTTTTTACAAGCCACATGCACATTGCATCAACGTTTGTTTCCTGATATTTAATGCCAGGATATTCTTGAGCAATTTTTCTTGCTTCTTCAAGCATCATGCCACTGGTTTCTCTTACTACATTTGGTTTTTCGACAAGTGTGACTGATTTACGTTTGTGCTCTTTGGCATATTCAAAGGCCTGCCTCACAATATTTTGGCATGCCTTTCTAGTAAAAATACGACAGGAAACAGCAATATCTTCCAAAGGAGTGTTTTCAAATTTTTTCATCTTTTTATTAATCATCAATGCATCAAAGACCGTTTTCGGTAAGGGTCTAAACTCTACACCGACATACAGATCCTCGGTGTTTTCTCTAAAAATAACAATATCTATGTTATCTTTGTAGTTTAATGGATTGCCAGGATACGCTTTGCAAGGCCGCAGATTTGTATGAAGATTAAACATCTGTCTTAGCTTAACTATGGGACTTGAATAGACTAGGCCCTTATTTTGGAGTTTTGGTGTGAGTTCTTTTTGTGCATCACCACTAGGTTTGGATGTAATGGCACCAAATAGACAGCAATCTGTTTCTTTCAATAATTTAACCGTTCTCTCCGGTAGCGGATCTCCTTCTGTTTTCCAGAACTCCCAACCTATGTCCCCAGGGACATATTCCGCATCCAAGTTAATTATGTCAAGAACGATTTTTGCTGCATCCATCACATCTTTTCCTATGCCATCTCCAGGAAGTACAGCAATCTTATATTTTGCCATAGATGGGCGTAATCATGCACATGTTTTTAAAGCTTTTTTGAGCTAAAAATTAGATTACTTTTTAAGTTCACCAAGGGTGGTCACACGTTCGGCAAACGCGTTATGTTTATGGATTGATTCTTCACTCTCGCTTCTAACTACCACCATTACGTCATCTGGTAGCTTCTTGTATTTTTTCAAAAGTGTACTTAAGATGTCTCTAACTACATCCTCGACAAACTTTGGGTTTTTATGTGCATCAATAACTAGCTGTGCTTCATCTTGGCGCTTTAAAATGCTGTAGGTTGGGCTACTAAATGCCTTTTCTACTATTTCGATTAAATCATTGGCGTCGACTGAACGATCATCACCAGGAACTTCTATCATGAGAGTTGTAATATTTCTTTGGTTATGAGTTGGAGTAATAATTTTTTCTCCGTATTTTCCTATCTTTTTTACCGTCTCCATGGCGCAAGGACATGCAGTCATTCCAATTGCTTTTACACCAATTAGTTTCTTTACCTCGCCCGTTTTCTTTGCCCGCGCTTCTGCCACGAGTTTGTATGGTTCCAATCCTTTTTTACCTGACGGATACATTCTCTCTAAAAAATAATCAGCTTCTGCTTTTACTTCGGAAAACGTTGCATACTCGTGCTTTTCAAGTAGTAACTTTGCTGTTTTGGCACAAAAAGATTCTAGATCAGATACGGGTTGTTTGATATTAGTATCGATGATTTCTGAGATCAATTCTAGGTTACGTGACATGTGGCTTCCTTTCTGGGATGCAGGAAGATCGACAAAAAGATCCATTTTAACAACCAATGAAATGGCAGAATCTCTGCCAGGTCTTTTTATATGAACAAGTTTTTTTACGTCAGTAACCCCTACACGAGTTAACTTGAAATTCGACTGCGATGGGCTGGATTGAACATCCGGTAAATCTATGGATCTAATCGAAATCACCGCATCTCAAAATAAACATCATTTTAATTAACGTTCGCATTTAACCCAGTTTTGCAAAAAGTAAAATAAACCCTTCCATATTCGGAGAAGTAAAAGTGCCGCTGTGGCTTAGAGGTATAGCGATTCCTTGGTAAGGAATAGGTCGAGGGTTCAATTCCCTCCAGCGGCTCTCTCAACTTTTTTTCTCCTGTTGGCGACCCCTAAAAATGCAATCCCGCAGGCGGCTCTATCGGCTAGAGTTAAAAGCCCTCCACTCATTATTTCGGTAATAAAAATGAGTTCGAATCTCACTCCCTGTAAGTCGATCTTGTTCTATTTCACCGACTCTGTTTTCCAGAATGGTAGTAGGAAACGTTAGTGCATAAGTGCATATGTTGCAAACATCATACCAAATGTAATTGAAAGAGTACCAAGCAGTTTGACAAGCACATGTATCGAAGGACCTGCCGTATCTTTGAGCGGATCACCAACAGTATCACCAACAACCGCAGCCTTATGCTGATCAGTGCCTTTTAAGCCACTTGCCTCGATAAATTTTTTCGCATTATCCCACGCTGCACCACCATTGTTCATCCACATCGCAAGAATGAAACCAGATATAGTAGCAACCATAAGGAAAGCTCCTGCCGCAGTAGGCCCAAGAATGAACCCCACTAGTATAGGTGTAATAACAGGTAGTAAACCTGGTAAAAGCATCTCTTTTTGAGCCGCTAACGTAGAGATATCGATGCATCTGCCATAATCAGGTTTTTCTTTACCTTCTAGGATTCCTTTTTCTTTGAACTGTCGTCGTACTTCTTCGACCATTTTGAAAGCAGTACGTCCAACAGCACGGATAGCAAGTGCAGCAAACAAGAACGGGATCATAGCACCAAGGAATGCAGCAATCAGAATCTGCGGTTGAACGATATCAACAACCTGCACATGCACAATATCAAGATACGCACGGAAAAGCAGCAACGCTGCCATACCCGCAGCGGCCATAGCATACCCTTTTGTAAGCGCTTTTGTTGTGTTCCCCGCTGCATCAAATGCCTCCATCTTCTCCCGGGCCTGCTTGGAACCACCAGACATTTCAACAATACCAGCAGCATTATCACAAATCGGTCCAAATCCATCCAGGCCAAGGATCATCCCCGCAATCGAAAGCATCCCCATAGTCGCAATCGCTGTACCATAAACACCACCAAGCATCCATCCAACACCAGAAATTGTTTCACCATATAATCCACCGAAATAAAACGCAGATGCAATTGCGCCACATATGATAACGACTGGAAGTGCTGTATTTTCAAGACCAACTGCAAGTCCAGTGAGAATGTTCGTTGATGGACCAGTTTTGCTCGCTTCTGCGATATCCTTAACTGGTCTGTATTTCCGAGATGTATAATATTCAGTTACCAGAACAATCAAGAGACTTGCGATGATACCAGACAGTCCTGCAAAAAACAAATTTAGACTATCAAGTGTGTACATAGTAAGAAGATAAAAACCTATGATACAAAAGATAACCGTCGCGATCACACCATTTCGTAAAGGAACCATTGGATCGACTCCTTCTTTCCCTCGTACAAACGGTATGCCTATAAGGGTGGCGAAGATACCAACGCTACGAGCAAGCAGCGGAAAGATAACAAAAAAGAAATTCTGTGTCGCTACATATAGTGCTAATCCAACGATCATAGCCGCAATATTCTCACCGGTACATGATTCAAATAAGTCAGCTCCACGACCAGCCATATCACCAACGTTGTCACCAACGTTATCTGCAATCACTGCTGGGTTCCTTGGGTCATCTTCTGGTATCCCTGCCTCGATTTTTCCGACAAGATCCGCTCCCACATCGGCAGCTTTTGTAAAAATTCCTCCGCCAAGTTGAGCGAAAAGTGCAGATAAAGATGCACCAAATCCAAAACCGATAATCAATGTTGGATCACCGTACAGCCAGTATAATATCGTCACCCCAATAAGGGAGAGAGCGACATTTGCTTCTCCCATGACAAGCCCACCGTAAAACGATATTTTCAACGCCTTTGGCACAGATTTTTCAGCGGCAGCAGCTGTTCGCACATTAGCGCGTGTTGCAACATCCATGCTTAAGTATCCTGCTATCAAAGAGCATAATGCGCCAAGAAGGAATGCCGCTGAAGTAAACGGTAGTTTTCCAAAATCAAACCCAAAATAAAAAATAACTCCTAAAATGATACAGATAATCGCTATCGTTTTATATTGCCGCTTCAAATAGGCTTTCGACCCTGTTCGTATAGCGGCAGAGATGCTCTGCATCGCTTCCGATCCCATTGGTTGCTTCGTGATATACCATGCCATATATGCAGCGCAAAGTAGCGCTACAACTCCCGCTATTATTGGTATTACTAACCATAACATATTTACCAACCTCCGCCACTATAACTTTCATCATTTTGTTTTTTTAAAAAACGATAATCTTTGCTTAGGTGTTTGAGATTTGCATCCATTGAGGTTCACCTTCTCCCTTACTATTTTTAGTTAAGAAGAAGCTATCAGCCAATACGGCGGTTTTCGTATGTCACGAAGGTGAGCCTCATCACCTGCAAACTCTGAAATATGAAAGAGGTATAAATCTTTTTCTTGAAAGTGAACTTCTCGGCCTCCTCTCAAATTCCCTATTTTGCTTATAGATCATCTTTTTCCGTTATTTCTTTGATACGATTTGTATGCTGTAATATTTCATTTAGGTATCCATCAATTTGTTTTTTCTCATCAACCGAATTGATTTTTCCAGAAGTTTTTTCCATATACGAAGACCAGGTCTCGTCAATCGTTTCCCGGATGGAAAAAATGCCTCCTTGAATTATTTTTGAAGCTTTTATTGGATTATTTTTAAGGTTGAAGTTTTTCTGTATTTTTTCTAAAACCTTATACAACTGTACTATTTGTTCGTTTATTGATTGAATCAGTTCTTTTGTTAAATCTATTTCAACATGCTCATAAATGCCTTCTCTTTTATTTTTATCTAAAGACGATTCCATCTCACAAACCAGTTCTTCAACATACCACATGTTGCATCTAAGCACATTATAATGTTGCCACTCCATAATAGCACCTTTCAAAAGAAGTCATCAGCTGAAGCGGTTTTGGAACAAGCCAAGGTGGACTTCATCACCTATGAGACATAGAATTATGATAAACTTATAAATGTTTTTATGCATCTTTACGAAAATTCTCCATTTTACTTTCTGTTTCCATACTCTCTAAAGTCTATTGTCTCTTTTTCAAGATGTCCGTAAAACATCGGTACAGCATCTCCTGTTCGTATTCCCTTCCAGACGATTATAAGATAGGAATCTGCGGAGGAGTCTTTTTTAAATTCGTAGGTGAAAAAACCGCTTTCAAAAGATTTTGGTGTAATTGATGCTGAAAGAACATCATGTCTTGAACTGAGCCTGATGATATCAGCGATAATATCTGGGCGGCTGATGAGGTAATCTGCAAGGATCTTCTGCTCGGTTGTTGCAGGCTTCTTATCCCATTTTATCTTCATAGTACCTCGCGTCTTATTTCTTTTACCGTTATCTTCGCACCGAGTATATTTTCGATTTCCCGTAAAGTAGAATCTATCAGTGCTTTCCTTTCAGGATATTGCTCATCTGTCCATTTTCCCGTATCTATTCCAAATAGATCGATCTGCTCGATAACCAGTAAAAACTTGTCGTCGGAGGTTTTTGTTAAGGTATAGCGCACTACATCTTCATCCTTGACGTATGAATCTCCAATCTTTGTCCATGGTGGAGAATCAAGCGGGATATAAGTCGGAAGAGATTGAGGATGAACTATCACTTTTGCCTCGAATTTTATCTGGGCTATCACATGAAACGGCATGAACAACCTCTTTTTTTGATGCGAAAATTACATTTTTTTACGAGAAAACATTCTTAACAAATGTTTAAATTCAATATCTAATTGTAGGCGAGTAAAATTGACTCCTATTTCTCTCATGCGGTAAACATTTTTATAACCCAATGCTTGTTTTATCTCTTCGATAAAAAGAGTGCTGACCAAATCACCTAACACCTCATACATAGCGACAATAAGTGCATAAATCGCTTTTGCTAACTCTGTCGGTTTCACTGCATTGATGTCAGACATAACACTGATCATCTCCTCAGATTCAGAATGGAAATTCTCTCGAATATGAATGTTCTTTAAAAAATTAAATTGTGGTTCTAGTTGTTTTATCAGCGTATCCATCGTCATCATTGCATGCACATGATCAGTTCTTCTCTCGGAAATCGAAATCAATACGTTAACTAAGTTTTTCATAACATTTAAGTTATCTAAGTTATCTGCCTCAGGTACAGCTATCAGCTCCTTTAACGCAGGTTTTCCACATGATGAAGAAGAATGGGATTGCAATAATCTCGATGACCATAATGATAGTGATCAACAGAGTTAGGGAATAGTCATACAGCACACCTACCAAGACGCTTCCTATGAACAGGGCAAGCCCGTACGAGGTAGTAAAAATGCCGTACCCTGTTCCTCTTTTTTTCAAGGGCGTTATATCTGCAATTGCTGCTCGCATAATTGTTTCATGGCTCCCCATAACCACACCCCAAACTATGACGCTTATAAGTATGAAAACGTAATTCATCGAGAATGCAAAAAAAGGAATGAAGAGAGACAAGAGAGGAATGATTATCAGGATCAGGAGACCTGCTTTATTGTTTTTCCCCCTAGTTTTTAGTCGGTCATACATTTTTCCAATAATCAATGCAATGACCGCGTCAACAGCCATTGCAATCACATAAAACAAAGGAATCTGTGCATCAGAAAGAAGATTATTTGCCTTTAAATGATACCCTATTAAAGCAAAGTTCACAAAACCGATGGTGGTAACAAAACTAAACACCGTATACAACCAGAAGGTTCTTGATAATTTATCAGGCTCTTTATCAATGGTTGTTGAGATCGGTTCTAGTTCTTCAGGTTTTTTTACTAAGAAATAAGCGATTACAACAAAAACCATTAACAATACAAAGGGAATCCATAAGAAACTGTATCCTGTCTGATAATCCGAGATTGTTTTCCCTGATGTTCCCAAAAGAAAGAAAAATACTACGAAAATAAGTGGTCCTATGATTGCGCCGATCTGATCTAAGAATTCATGAAGCCCGAAACCAAACCCTGTACCGATTTGTTTCGTCGCCTGGGAAAGAATGGTATCCCGGGGTGGGTTTCTAAGAGCCTTTCCTATCCGTTCTGATACAATGAACAGTGCTGCAAGCTGCCATACTCCAGCTAAGGAAAGCAATGGAACCGTGAAAAGTAACCCGTACCCAGCGATTGTAAAAAACCAGTATGCTTTCGTCTTGTCTGAAAAATACCCGGAAATCAAGCGAATTCCATACCCTAGAAATTCCCCGATTCCTACGATTAATCCAACGATAGTTGCATTTGCGCCAAGGATCTCTAGATACGGTCCGTTGACGCTCCGTGCACCTTCATAAATCATATCGCCGAATAAACTGACTATCCCCAATAAAATGATTAATTTTAGGGCTTTTGTTCTTTTTGTGTCATGACGACCTGCATTTATCTTTTTCATTACAGCATCCTTTCAATTTTCAATAATTATGCTCTTTTATATAATTTTTTTTCATTTCATCGATAATTTTCAAACTGAGAAAGGCGTAGTAAGAATATTCAATAGATGGTACTGTCGTTATCTGCCGCCCGAAACCGCCGATATTTGTCATACATGAATTGACAAAGCGTTCACATTCATGAATATCGACTGGAAAAGCATGCAATTCTTTCAGACCTCGTAATGCTTGATAGGTGGATTCTAGGAAGGACGTCGAATGAGGAACAATTCCAAAACCGCCATCAAAATTTTGACTGGTTTGAATTATGTGAACATATTCTTGTTGCTGGAACGAGTTATGTAGTTTTATCATCAGGATGACGATTTGTTTGCATTCTTCCATTGATTTTCTAGGTTTCAGTTGTGCTGATGAAAGAATATCTTGTTCGTTTCTTGTGAGGGTAACTTGCATGTGAAGGAGTTCTTTGGTCAACACCAAATAATAGAGATCGGAAAGAGTGTTGAGTAAGATTTCATTGTTGTGAATAATTTTATTATGTAACGATTTCTCAGAATCTGTGAGATGAGTTATTTTGTAGATTTTTGCTAATTGGTAAAGATGCTTCGGTTGGTGAAACTCTTTTTGGTTTAGCTGTATAATATACGATACTGTTTGTGTGTTTACAGAATATTCCTGTAGTTCTTCTATGAGTCGAAGAGCAAAATAGGTGTCCTCAAGAGTGGGCGGTGTTGTTTGTGAAAAACTAAAACCACCCTCGGGTTGTTCTCGCAAAAGTATAAATTTTTTAAGTTCCTTTTTTTCTTTTTCAGTTATCATATCCTTTCCTGGAACTATCTTTAATCCATATAGCAAGAATGATTTAATCACGGGTTCCTGAATTTTTCTCCAGCGTATCTATATTTATCACCCAATTCTTCTTCAATACGCAATAATTGGTTATACTTTGCTAACCGTTCACTCCGGCAAGGAGCACCTGTTTTGATATGACCTGTTTTTAATCCAACCACTAAATCAGCAATAAAACTATCCTCTGTTTCACCGCTTCGATGACTGACAAACACACCCCAACCGGCACCTTGCGCCATTTTACACGCTGTGATGCTCTCAGTTATTGTTCCTATCTGATTTACCTTCAGCAATAATCCGTTCACTGCCTTCTTCTTAATACCCATCGCGATTCGCTTCGGGTTTGTGACAAGTAAATCATCACCTATGATCTCTACGTCTCGCCCCATTACTTCAGTTATTTTTGTAAAATTTTTCCAATCATCTTGTGCAAAAGGATCCTCTAGAAAGGCAATATCGTATTCATGAATAAATTCCTTGTACAAGGCAATCATTTCATCCCCGGTTTTTCGCATAGCGCCCTGGTTCTCCGGGTTCTTAAAATCAAGATCGTAGCTATCGCCTTTCAAAAATTCTGATGCCGCAGCATCGATACCTATCTTTATTTTTCCAACATATCCTGCTTTTTCGATCGCTTCCTTTAAAAGGTCCAACCCCTCCCGAGCATCTTTGATATTTGGAGCAAAACCACCCTCATCACCAACATTTGTTGCATCCTGACCATATTTCGCCTTTATTACTTTTTTAAGATGATGATACGTCTCAGAAGCCATCCTCATAGCATCCCTAAAACTCGACGCGCCTACCGGCATAATCATGAATTCTTGCATCGCGAGTTTATTTCCCGCGTGTTTCCCGCCATTTATCACATTGAATGAAGGCACGGGCAATATAAACTCGTGCACATGTGCAAGCTCTGCGATGTGCCGGTATAAAGGCAAGTTTTTTGCATTGGCACCTGCTTTGCATGCTGCCATACTCACCGAGAGAATCGCATTTGCTCCCAATGCTGATTTATTTTCTGTGGCATCAAGTTCAATCATTTTTTTATCAATTTGTTCTTGTTCTGTTTCATCCATACCACGTAATGTAGGAGCAATTTTTTTATTCACATTTGAAACAGCTTTTAGGACACCTTTTCCCATAAATCGAGAAGGATCTTTATCTCGAAGTTCAAGAGCTTCGTATATACCTGTACTTGCACCACTTGGAACCATCGCCCGGAACAAACCTTCCTCTGTTACCAGATCGCATTCAACTGTTGGATTGCCTCTTGAATCAAAAACCTCTCTTGCCTTAATTTCTTTAATTGTCATTTTTTACCACCTCATTTTACTCTTTTTCATTCCTATTATTTCCATTATAAGAATCTTCCTGCGGAATTTCCTCATCTGTCATGGGAATATGCAGCAGATGTTTAGGGAGAAATCTGAGATTTGCAATCAATGTCGGTATAACTGCGCTAGCGATGACAACTGCAACGAGATATGAATACTGTTCTTGAGATATAATGCCATGTGATAATCCATAAATCGCTGAAATCGTTCCAAAAGTTAAACCAGTTGACATGAGAAGCGTATAATACCAACGTTCTCGCTTATCAGTTCTGAATTTTCCTATCACTGGATATAATCCAAAGATTTTGGTGATGACTTTTCCTCCTAGAAGCACAAGGAATATAAGTGGTGCTGCAAGAATTATTGGGAGGGAAACTAAGGAACCTGCACGAAGGAAATAAAACGGGGTAAGAAATCCGATGGTTAATGTCCGGAGTCTCCTGATGAAGAAGTCATCTTTGCTGATGGTTCCAGCAAGCACCATGCCAAGGATATAAGCCGGGAGGACTGCTTCGCTACCTGACCAGATAGCAAGAGCACCAAGAGCGAAAAGGACGAAGAGGATCCATTTTGTTCGTATCGCGGCGGTTTTATACGCGTACCGTTTTATCAGTTTGGTTGTTATCGTAGGCATTGCTACAAAAGTCATAATAGCTATGATGATAAAAATCACGGTTTTAGAGGTGAACGGGGCGAAAAGAAGACCCAAAGCGATGACTGTGACCAGATCATTGATGAAGCAGGCACCAAGAATTCCCTTTCCATATTCTGTTTTATTAAAACCGTATTCAAGCATCACCGCGTAGACAACCGCCATTGATGTCGTTGATAATGCTACACCTGCAAGTAAACTTGCTGCGACATCCCACTGTAAGATGAATCGTGCTATGGCAGTACAACCAAGAAACGGGGCTAAAAAACCAATAAAACCGATGATCATGATTTCCTTGGTTTTTGTTTTGAGAGACACTGGGTCGAGTTCTGAACCAGCTAAAAAAGTTAAAAGGATCGCCCCGGAGCTTGCAATGAATACTAACCAGTCTTCATTCGCATGCATAGCATCTGGTCCGATATATTGTGTGGCGATGTATCCTGCTAAAGCACCTATGCAGATTTCTACGAGAGCCATCGATATTTTCAGTTTGTATGCAAGAATGGTAGAAATGAGTGCAAGTGCGAGCCATACCGCAGCAATAGTAAATTGATCTATTGCTAACATAGTATACTCCTCTGATCGTAAAAAAATATGTATTTTTTCTTAACCTTTTGTGTAGAGGAAAAACGAGGTGTTACATTCGAATTATTCCAATGTAGTAAAATATTTCCTATGAAGTCTATTAAGTCAATCAACAGCTGGATTTTCATATCAATATCACTGATATTTTAATGATAGACGTCATCAGCTGTTGACAGCGGTTTTGGTTTCAACCACGGTGGACTTCATCACCGATGTATCGGTAATTTCCAATCGTTTATTTATACATTCCGTAAAAAATTTCCTCTTAAATGTCTTTAGAATTTTTTTATTTCATATCAATACGTTTATTTGCATGAAGAAGAGTATGGTATTTGAAAGTACGATTTTAGCCGCGGGAATTTAACTCTGGTTCTGTAATCCCTCTAGCGGCTTCGTGTTAACAATTAGCATTGTTATTTTAAAAATAGGCGGAGCAGACTCACCTCCGGGAGAAAATAAGAACAAAGACACCATCTCAATTTTCCACCCTCGAAGATGCCAATCATTGCTTCTATAGGAAAAAAACTTATTCATACCAAAACTACCCTATCCTAAAATAAACAGCAAGACTAAAGTACGATGTTCTGATACCTGGCTAATTAAAAGAGGGGGAAGTATTTATTGTCCCATTAAAGAACTCAAAAAATGGGTCCAACAATAAAAAACTCACGATTAATGGTAATCAAAAACAGAATGTCACCGATTTAGATTATGCGACCTCTCCGATAGAAGTTCTTTTTGAAAAATTTCATACCTCACACAACGGTCTGTCTCACGAAGAAGCACAAAAACGTCTTGAGGAATATGGTTACAATGAACCTGCGAAGAAAAAGAAACGCACGGCGCTTGTTCAACTCCTCTCAAAGTTTACCAATCCCTTAGTCATTGTTCTGCTAATCATCGCGGCTTTTTCTCTGTACTTCCAAGAACCATTCAATGCACTCTTAGTCGGTCTCATGGCGATTATCAGTGTTTTTCTCTCCTTTTTCCAAGAATACCGCGCAGGAAAAGAAGCAGAAAAATTAAGTGAAATGGTTCGCGCAACTGCTACCGTGATTCGAAATGGGAAATCACGAGAAGTAAAAATCCGGGAAATCGTCCCAGGCGACATTGTTGATTTATTTGCTGGTGATATGATCCCGGCGGATCTTCGAATCATCTCTTGTAAAGATTTGTTCATCAATCAGGCGTCGTTAACCGGTGAATCTTTTCCTGCAGAAAAAGTTGCAGGACCGATACAGCCGAAAGGAACCTCGCTCTCAGAGGTAACCAATATCGCGTTTATGGGAACTAGTGTTGTCAGCGGAACCGCATTAGGATTGGTCATTAAAACCGGACTTTCAACACAATTCGGCGAGGTGTCACGAAAACTCGCGACTATGCACATGGAGACCAGTTTCGATAAAGGAATTCGATCGTTCACGTGGCTGATGATCCGATTAATGCTCGTTTTAGTGATTGTTATCTTTGCCATTAACGCGGCCTTAAAGGGTAATTTCATCGAAGCGTTAATGTTCTCGTTAGCGGTAGCAATCGGCCTCACCCCTGAGATGCTCCCAATGCTTGTTGCCATCAATCTTTCGAAGGGCGCTATCACGATGGCAAAAAAACAGGTGATTGTAAAACGTCTCAACTCGATCCAGAATTTAGGTGCGATGGATGTCCTCTGTACCGATAAAACAGGGACTTTGACCTTGGATAAAATCGTCCTGGAAAAACATTGCGATGTTACCGGGAAAGAAGACGAAGACGTACTCAGACTCGCCTATATCAATAGTTTCTATCAAACCGGATTAAAGAATTTATTAGATAGAGCTATTCTCAAACATGAAAAAGTACTTGTGAATCAGTATACGAAAATCGATGAAATACCATTTGATTTCTCCCGGAAGATCATGTCAGTCGTCGTAACAATGAATGGTACTCATCGAATCATCTCAAAGGGAGCACCTGAAGAGATATTCACCCGATGTTCGAAATATGAGTTAGATGGTAATATCCTGGAGATGAATGAGACTGTTCTTGATGAGTTAAAAGGTGAATATGATAGTCTCAGTCTCCAGGGATTCCGTGTCCTCGCAATCGCATACAAAGATATTGCGGATAAAAAAGAAGTGTACTCACGAGATGATGAAAATCATTTAATCTTGAAAGGATACGTCGCGTTCCTAGATCCACCAAAACCTACAGTGAAAAAAACCATTGAAGTGGTTAAGAAACTGGGTATTGAACTAAAGGTATTAACAGGTGATAACGAGTACGTCACGAAGAATATCTGCAGTCAAGTCGGTTTGGATATTAAAGAGGTGTACACCGGTGACATGATCAATAAGTTAACCGATGAAGAACTCAAAGAAGTCGTAGAAACGACCACGGTGTTTGTTCGGTTGTCTCCGTTACAGAAGGAACGAATCATCCATGCACTTCACGAAAATAATCATATCGTCGGATACCTGGGTGATGGGATCAATGATGCTCCTGCACTCAAAGCAGCTGATGTCGGGATTTCTGTTGATAATGCGGTGGATATCGCCAAGGAATCTGCTGATATCATCCTCCGGAAGAAGAGTCTCTTAGTTCTTGGTGATGGTGTGGTTGAGGGCAGGAAAACGTTTGGAAACATCGTGAAATACATCAAGATGGGGTCAAGTTCCAATTTAGGGAACATGATCAGTATGACGGGAGCAAGCATCTTTTTGCCGTTTCTGCCTATGATGCCTATCCAGATACTGATGAATAATTTTCTCTATGATATGTCACAAACAAGTATATCTACTGATTTGGTTGATGAGGAATATCTTGAACGACCACGGCCATGGAATATCCACTCCATTAAACGCTTTATGATCCTCATCGGACCGGTGAGTTCGATATTTGACTTTGTTACCTTTGGCGTTCTCTGGTTTGTTTTCCATGCACAGCAGCCATTATTTACCACCGGCTGGTTTTTAGAATCGCTTTGCACACAAACATTAGTGATCCATGTTATTCGTACGGGGAAGATACCATTTATCGAAAGTTGGCCGAGTAAGTTTTTGATTCTCACTTCGATTTTGATCATCACGGTGGGAATTATTCTACCGTTTTCTCCTCTTGCAGGACCATTGGATTTTGTTATCCCTCCACCACTCTATTTCCTCGCGCTTTTTGTGATCGTTCTCGTGTATCTCTTCACCGTTCAACTTGTGAAGAGCCTGGTTGTGAAAAAGTACGGTTATGATTAGAATACATACTGGTAATTTCTCAAAATTTTATTTTTGAATGCTTTAGCAGTTTGTAGTGATTCAAAACCTGGTATAACTTTGGTATTAATCTCTTGAGGCGTTAGAAAATAAAGATATTTTCCCAATAGAAATATCTTAAATCAAGAAAGAAAATCCCAATCAAGAGAAATAACACCCGTAAATGTATTAACAAATACGAACCCGAAATCTTCCTCCTCCTTACTTTCCTTAAATTATTTTACTGGGTTCTAAAATAATTTTACTCCATAAGTCTCTTCAGACTCCATATTCCAGCGAGTACGAAAAAGGTTGTAAATAACAGTAAAACTCCAAAGGATGTGGGTACATTTTTCAAATCATTCGTGATCAAGAGCGAACGGAGAGCATCGACTACATAATATAGGGGGTTAAATCTTGTTACATATTGAAGAAGCTTAGGCATCGCTTCGATCGGATATAGTGCGTTGCTCGCAAAGAAAAGCGGCATAGTAATGAGTTGAATCACTCCCATGAACCGCTCCCTACGGCGCAAAAGAGACGCAAACACAATAGATAGGCAAGCAAAACAGGTAGAAGCAAGAATGATTATTCCTATAACGCAAAGCAAGTTTATTGGCACAAATACGAACGAGACCCCGAGAGGTATCGCGAGAATTATTATGACGGCTGATTGAACTAGACCTCTAAACCCTGCAGATAACCCTTTGCCAAGAACAATAGATCCTCGTGATGTCGGAGTGGCCATGAGTTTTGCAAGGATCCCTGAGTCCTTATCCCAAGTGATAGCAATACCATAGAAAATTGAGGTAAAGAGCATCGATTGAGCAATGACACCTGGGGTAAGAAAAGAAAGATAGGAGAGATTACCGGTAGGGATAATTCTGTATTGGTTGAACATTGTACCAAAGACGAGCAGCCAGAGAATCGGTTGAATCATTCTGACGAACAACTCAAAGGGATCATGAATGATCTTCCGCACCTCAAATTCAAGGATGACGAGCGTTTTGTTCACAAAATTCCATGCAAAAACCATTACGTCAGCCTCTTGAATGTTCGCCTTCGTCCTTTCAAAGCCTTCCATTGATTCTTTGAAGTCCCTTCATCAAGCCTTGTTCCCGTGAACTTTAGAAATGCATCTTCAAGTGTCGGACTTTTTACTTCAAGATCCTTGACTTTGATATGGTGGTTTGTAAGCATTTGAAGAATCTGCGGAGCATGCTGAGGAGCATTCTGAATCGTAAACTGCCATTTCTCCTCAGATAACGGGGAGAGAGAAACAACCAATCCATCTAAAAGAGGCCTTAGATATTGTTCTCCATCTTTTTTATGATCACCTAAATCAAGAACAACGGTGATGGTGCCAACTCCAACCATCTCCTTCAACGCATCCGGGGAGTCAATAATAGAAATCTTCCCCTGGTCAATAATCCCGATTCGATCACATAAAACCTCTGCTTCCTCCATGTAATGCGTCGTAAGGAAAATTGTGGTCTTCCATTCTTTTTTCAACTCCTGTATATGTTCCCAGACAAGTTTCCTTCCAGCAGGATCAAGTCCGATGGTTGGTTCATCCAAAAATAGCAGACGCGGACGATGCAGCATCGCCTGACCGATCTCCAATCTTCTCACCATGCCACCTGAATATGTAGCAACTAAACTATTGGATCGCTGGGTGAGACCCATGACCTCAAGGATATTCTCAATTCGCTGCTGTCTTTCCTCACGAGGAATACTATAGAGTTTGGCAGATAAGAGAAGATTTTCGTAACCGGTGAGAGATCCATCCGCAGAAATATCCTGAGGAACATATCCAATCATTTCCCGGACTTTGGATGATTCTTTTACTACATCGACACCGAACACACGTGCAAACCCTTTTGTTGCTTTCGTGAGAGTCACCAAAATTTTTATTGTAGAAGACTTCCCAGCACCATTAGGACCAAGAAAACCAAAAATAATACCCTCATCAACATCGAATGATATGTTGTCTACTGCCCTGATATTACCTTTGTAAATCTTTGAAAGGTTTTTTACTTCTATAGCATTCATAAATGACGCACAACAACAGATAACTCTATTTAATTACTTTCATCTTTCATGATTGATAACGTATTTAGGAAGCTGCCAGTGAGAGTAGGATTTTTGGTTATTTTTTCCTGCGGGCTTTTAACCTATGCTCCGTAATCCCTCCAGCGGCTTGTTAATAATTTCTTTTGTTTTATTTGCTTTTTTTATAGCTTATCTTTACTACTCTAAATAATCATATGTTTTTTAATTAGTGCTTTAATTGTTCCAGATGTTCCTACAGTTTCAATCTCTACTTTTTTGGACGAAATCTTTTTTATCGATTTCAAAAGTTTTATTGCATTCTCTTTTTCAGTATGGCTACACTTTAATATTCCCTTTGTGCCATCAAATCTAATGAGACGTATATTCATCTCATTACAATCCTTATTAAAAACATGCCTACACTGTTCTCTAATTTCATTGATCATTTCAGATTTGTCGATGTAGACATTTCCAGAAGACTGTTTGATAATAAACCCAATATATCTATGTCGTCTGCCCTCTTTGACTATATGAAGCACCTTCAAAATTTTTTATTCTGACTCTATACGAGGTGCGAGTAAATACGTCACATGTCCTTTGCTGTCGGCGATATCAAACTCTACACGAATGGGATTGTCATTGCCAAGCTGCATTGTTATTTTGTCATCTCCTCTTACAGACTTTATCATGTTGCTGAAGTAATCAATAGAAAACAGACTTTTGCATTTGCTGGAAGCAGTTAGTTCAACGAGCATATCCTTTGGCAGTTTAAGATTCACTGTATCTGTATCTCCCTCGGCAAATAGTTCAAAATTGTCTTCGTTAACAGTTAGTGCAATATGATCTGAAACCGCCTCAGATGCACGTACGCCCTGATTTAGTTCAGACGCTTTTATAACTATTTTTGCAGGAAGACTAAGATTTGGCATCTTTGGGTCAGGCATACCCGCTGTGTCAATCAAGCCCATCTTTCTAACAAGGTTACCAATCTTAACTATCAAACGGTTTGCTTCTTCATCATATTCAAGTGATACTATATCTCCAGCACTTGAAAGGCGCATTATCCCGCCCAGCTTATCCATGTCAATGCCTAGTTCCATCTCATCTGCCTTATATTCATCAAAAGCCTTACTTTTAATCTGCAAATCAACCATGGCCACATGAGCTGGATCGACGGCGCGTAGCGATATCCCTTTTGGCGAGATATTAAATTTCACTTCATTAACAAGTGGAGATATTACGTCAATTATTCCTTTGAGTACTTCTGATTTTACTTTAGCATTAAACATGTTCATTTCCTCCCCGAAACAAACTATTAATTAAAACGAAAATGCAATAGTTGTTTATAACGATGACGGTTTTTGAGTATTATGTAAATTTTACACACGCCGTGAAAAATGCATATCCATCAAACCATGTTCTTATTTTATGGGCATCTATATATTTTGCATTCATGCCCCACCATCCAGTATATCCTACGAAACCATATACTGCTACTGTATGGTTCCCTTCAATGCGAGTAGTATTTCCACTATGCCTCATGGGGGTTGGTAGAGGTGTGATTTCTGTAACAGCGTCTTTATCATTGAGGTACTCACAATATACTCTTGGGATGACCTTCATTCCAAATATTTTATAGCGAAGAGGCACGACACTAAACATTCTATATCTTAGAATGGTAGAGAATGGAATCCGAAAGCCGACCGGCGATTTCCAATGAAATCCTGTTCCTACAGATCGGATATGTGCTATTCCACTCATATTTATAGAACTGTTACCGCCCAAGAGATAAGTCTTCATTGCCATATCCTTATCAAAAAGTTCACTACATTTTTTGGCGATAAGCTCATCAAGATTTTGTCCTTCTTTGAAAGTAATGTCTACATTTATTGGAGTTGCAGTTCCATCTGGACCACATCTATACAAAGTTACGGTCTCGGTACTTACAGAATCACTCGATGGATTATCTTTGATAGATGCAAAAGATGCACCTGCGAATCCGGAAATCAAGAATAACAGTAGTACCGATATAACCGCCAATTTTTTTGTTACTTCACGCACTTACAATTCCCCCAAATATATATTGATGTCTGACTATATTAATATTATAATCTTACTATATAAAACTTCTTCTAATTCTCTCTCCATTTATACTCGCATTTAGCACATGTGAAAAATCTTGTCTCCGGTTCATCGCTGCCTCTCATTTGTCTCAAAATCCAATATGCCTCGTTATGCCCACATTTAGGGCATTTCACTTTAGTTTTTGGAAGAACATTGATTTTTTCTTCAAAGATTGCAACTTCTTTCTTTGTCTGTTTGGTAACAACTAAATTACTGCCGGTTTTCTTTTTCTCAAATCCACACTTAAAACAAACAAAAACATTTCCTTTTGGGTACATCAACACCTTACATTTAGGACAAAACATATCGTTTAACACTTCCTTAAAGCGTCTTTTATTATCTTATTATGATCAAATGCCAATTTTGGTAATTGATTCAAGTCAAAAAACTTTGCGTCAGAAGCATCATCGCTACTTTTTAACTTTCCACCACATATCTCCAAAAGATAGATAACCGAAACAGTATGGCCCCTTGGGTCTCTATTTGGATCGGAATAAACACCTACAAGATTATTTATTCTTGTTTTCAGGCCAGTTTCCTCAAATACCTCTCGTATTGCTGTATCTTCGGTTTTTTCTTTGTATTCCACAAAACCGCCTGGTAAAGCCCATTTACCTTTAAACGGATAATTTTTCCTTTTAATTAAAAGAACCTTTTTGTCTTTTAGTATTAATCCATCTACTGTTAATTTTGGAGATTTATAACGCATCAATTCAAAAGAATAGCATCTTTCCTATTTAACATTTGACAAATACGCTATAACTCTGACTCTAATAATGATTCCCAGAGTGGTGGCAACTCTTTTCGTAACTCTGATTTCCACATGGAAAGTTCAAAACCGTCGATCTCTTCGACTTCCTCTTCTGATTTAATATTTTTTAAAAATTTATCCAAGACCGCCTGAGGTATCCCTTCATTTTTTTTCAAGTCGCATCCCTCCTTCATTGATAGATATAATAATGAAAACACGCTTTATCTATCTTTTTAGCAGGTAAATATGTAAACGCATATGTAGATTTAATTTTTAAACGAAAACTCGTTCAGTAAATTACAAAAACAGCAACGCTATTCCAGTCCACTAAACGGGCTCGTGGTCTAGTTGGTTATGACGTTTCCCTGACACGGAGAAGGTCTTGAGTTCGAATCTCAACGAGCCCACTTTTTACTCTGTCTTACTCTTTATTACTATTTATAATTATAATATTTTATTTGCCAACATAAAATGGGTCAGACTAATTAGTCAGGAATCTTTGACTAACGAGCGAAAGTTAATTAGTCAATTAATTTTTAAGATAATGGGTTTGATTTAGAAAAATTCATTAACAAAGCGATTGATTTTATTAATTAGAGATTAGATTCTGTATAATCTATTGATAGTAAATTAGTGGCTTCAAATTTTCTTAATTCAATTGTGATAGGCTCATATTTTGGTTTTGGTAAAGGTTTTAATCTTGTTGTAATCAATTTTCTGTCTTCTTTAGAAAAAGTTGATAATATAGTTATAGATGTTACTCCCAAAATAAGTATTAAAAAAATATAATATATTGGCTCACTACATATTTTTAAAAACTGTTCGACTATCGGTTTTATAATAAACCCAAAAATTATTAGAATAATGATGAACTTTACAGCCATAAAAGAACCTTTTTTATATTTGTTAAATGTTTTTGCTAATTTAATAGTAATATCAATAAGTTTTTCCCATATTGTTTTTTCTTTTGTTTTTGGCATTATACTGACTTCCAAAAATAAGAAAATATAATTATTGAGGAAAAGCTAATTAAACCAAGACCTAAAAGACCCGCCCACAACATTATTTGAATTTCGCTTATATTTACAAATGAAATGATCAACATAATAAAAGAAATAAAACTAATTATAATAAGTGCGTATATTTCTGGTTTTAGATATAATGGAAAAATGGTTTTTTCTTTTTTTCCTAATTCTTCCTTTGTTTTTTCTGATTCTATTCTGATTAATTTTTGATATGAATTTAATATATTTTCGTTCATTTTTATTTCTGACGTTGTTGAAAAAGTCGCACTACTTGGATGAAAATGAGGATATTCTTCTAAATTTCCTTTTTCAATTTGTGCACATCTATTTGTTGTATATGTTAGCAATGTTAATCGCCTTCAATTAAATTTAAGATTTTCATTGAGTTACTTTCTAAATCAACATGAAATTTTTTTATATTTTCTATAGATTTTGTACGATATACAATTCTTAAGAAATATCTATTTTCTGGACTAACTAATCTGGGTTCAAAAACCAATTCTAAAAAATCCTTTTCATTTTTTTCGCATCTAAATTTAAACCCAGTAGCATTTATCTTACCAAAATCATCGAATGT
>Ga0315279_10000297_pt1 | contig 104004 bp, 76 predicted proteins | sample YL17G06_20_MG_FD_203694 | JGI IMG/M metagenome (GOLD analysis project Ga0315279, IMG submission 203694) | Sediment microbial communities from Yellowstone Lake, YNP, Wyoming, USA - YL17G06_20 | ecosystem: Environmental > Aquatic > Freshwater > Lake > Sediment | place: USA: Wyoming | collected... | reverse complement strand
CCCGACCACCCTCCCCACCTCCACCTCTCTCAACCTCGCATACCGCGGCAGGCCATCCACGATGGGAGTGGGGACTTCGCCCTGGATGAGCGGGCGGGCGTAGTCGAGGAAGTCATGGGTGACGTCGTTGCCGGCTTCGTTGAGCCACTCCCGCGGGATCTTCTTCTCCTGGTTGGCGGAGACTTCGAGGTCGGTGAGGGTGAGCTCGCACCGGTAGGGTGAGTTGCTCACCCGTTCCAGGCTTACCATCTTCGCGGTCACGCCGGTGACGGCCGACTGAACCGCGAACGCGCCGAGGTGGTAGGCCTCGTCCCGGTCGGTGAGGGAGGCGAAGTGCATGGCGATCCGCTCCGCCGGCCCCATGCGGATGAGCCGGGTCTTCAGCCCCAGTTCCTCCCGCACCAGATGCTCGAGGAAGTTGCCGACGCCCCCCAGTTGCACGTGGCCGAAGGCGTCCTTGGCAAACCTGCCGGTCTGCATCGCGACATGATTGCCCGCTTCATCTCTGATGCTCCCGCACACCGCCACGAAGCACCAGCCCCACCTCCGATGGCTCTCCTTCACATCTCTGAGGAATCGGCCCCTGTTCCACGGCGCCTCCGGGACGTAGATCAGGTTGGGCGCGTCACCCTCCCGCCGCCGCGCCAGGGCCGAAGACGCCGTCATCCAACCCGCGTTCCGCCCCATCACCTCCATGATCACCACCGGATCGGTGAGGTGGACGGACATCATGTCCAACCCCACCCCCATGGTGATGGCGGCGATGTGTTTCGCCACACTCCCGTAGCCGGGGCAGTGGTCAATGCCGGCGAGGTCGTTGTCCACCGTCTTCGGAATGCCGATCGCCCGCAGCTCATAGCCCTTAGTCGCCGCGTACGCGGTCACCTTATGGACGGTGTCCATGGAATCGTTGCCGCCGGCGTAGAAGAAGTAGCGGATGTGGTGGGCCGCGAAGACTTCCAGGATGCGGTCGTACTCGGCGGTGTCCTCTTCCCCTGGGCGGGCAGGCAGCGGCGGCAGCTTGTGGCGGATGGAGCCGAGGGCGGCGGCCGGGGTGGACTTCAGCAGCTCGATCTCCTCCGGATCCTCCTGGCGCAGGTCAACCAGGTCCTCGTCGAGCACGCCCAGGATGCCGTGCCGCGCCCCGTAGATGCTCTCGATCTCAGGATGGCGCATCGCCTCCTGGATCACGCCGCAGATGCTGGCGTTGATCACCGCGGTGGGGCCGCCGGACTGGCCGATCAGGCAGCTACCGCTCAACACTCCCATATGTACTTCCCCGCGCCCAATCCGTTGACGGGCCACATGCCTAGTCCTCTCCTTTGACGAACGTAAACAAGCCATTCAGAATGGCGGCCGCGGCGCTCATGACGAGAGCGCCGAGGATGGCGGCCCCGAGGGTGTGCACCCTGAACCCCCATCCGTGAGCGCCGACGTAGTAGAAGACAAGCACGTTGAACAGCAGGGCGAGGAAGAAGCTCCACAGCCCGAAGGTGAGGCAGGAGAGGGGAAAGGTCAACACCTTCATCAGCCACAGCACGGGGCGCGCGCAGGCGTTGAGGAATGCGAGAATGAGGGTGGCGCCCGCGATCCACAGCGGGCCCCCGGACATCTCCATGCCGGGAACCAGGCGGATGGTCACCAGCAGAGCGATGCAGGCGATTCCCCAGCGGATCAGCAGTCTCATCTTCCTCTCGTCGGCGCCGTGCGGTGTGAGCCCGGGCTCACCCGCTGTTTGTCACAGGCGACTCCCTCCAGCTCGAGCAGGGCACGCTTGAGCGGCAGTCCTCCGCCGAAGCCCGTCAGCCTGCCCCCGGCCCCTACCACGCGGTGGCACGGGATGAGCAGGGGGATAGGGTTCCGGCTCATCGCCTGCCCCGCCGCCCGCGCCGCCTTGGGCGTCCCGGCGGCGCCAGCCAGCCATCCATATGTACGCACCTGCCCGTAGCAGATGCCGCGAGCGGCGAGCAGCGCAGCCCGCAAGAAAGGCGGTTGGCCGGACACATCAACAGGATGCCGGCTCAGGTCAACGGGCTCGCCGCGGAAGTAGCGGCCGAGGTCGCGCATCACTGCGCGCAGCAGGCGGTTGGCGCCGGCGAAGGTGCAGTCGGCGGGGGCGACCGCGGCCGCCCCCGCTTTGGTGGGGGCGAGCGAAGCGGCGATCACGCGGCGGTCTCTGGCCACCAGGCACACCCAGCCGAGAGGCGTGTGCAGGAAGGCGGCCTCCGGTGTGTGGCGCAGAGAGGTGGCGCTAGTACCCATCTCGGTGCCACCGGATCGGGGGAGTGGAGCGGAAGAGGTGTTCCACGGCGTCGTCGGCGTTGGCGAAGCCGGCCGCCCGCAGCCAGCCGCGGTTGGGGATGAGGATCATCAGGCCCGGGCCTGCTTCAGGCTCGAAGGGCACCTTCTGGGCCTCCAGCAGGGGCAGCAGCGGCGCGTCTCCCCCGATGTGGATGATCACACGTCCCGCTCCCTTCTGCAGGAAACTGCGGGCCGCATCTCTCACCAGCAGCAGCGCCGCCTGGTCGTGCCCGGAGAGGTGGGCGAGTTCCGCGATGGTGAGATGCGGCAGATCCGGTGGGCAGTATGCCGCCAGGTAGGCTACCATCTGACCGTTCGCCAGAGCAATCAGGCCGGTGGCGTCCAGCTCGTAGGTGAACCCGTGGGGGAAGGTGCCGCGGCGCGGCCAGGTCTCCCAGTAGCGCATGTCCCGCACCTGCAGGCCGGTGCGGCCCAGGCTGTACTGATGGTAGATGGCGGCTAGCGCGGGCCAGTGGCGGTTGTAGTCCACCTTCTCCACAGTGTACGTGTCCGACACCTCCACCCTGGCCAGTCCCGCGGCCGGGCATTGATAGCCCATGCACTGGGGCACTTCCCGGAAGCCAAAGCGTTCGAAGAACCGCGGGATACGGGTAGTGAGCATGGCCAGGTCATACCCGCGCTGGCGGATCAGCCTAACCGCGTCCTGCATCGCCCTGGCGCCGAAGCCCTTGCCGCGGTGGGCGGGGCTGGTGCCCACCGCGGTGACGCCGGCGACGGTGATCACCTGATTGCCCACATAGGCCGCCCGGTGAAGCACCACCGCGTGACTCACCAGCACCCCATCGAGCACTCCCACGCGCACCCGCTCGGGATGGAAGTAGGGGTCATTGACGAGCGAGTTGCGGATCACGGAGACGCTGGACTCGTCCACGCCGAAGGCGGCCTGGAAACAGGAGAGGAAGCCGTCCAGCTCACCGCGCTGCAGCTCTCTTACCCGGAAACCCATTGCTCAGGCCCCTGATTGACGCTTGGCGGCATAGGTGGGTACGCCTTCCTCTGACACGGCGGCCAGCACCGCCTCCGCCACCGCGCGGCTGCATCTCGCCAGCGCGGCCACCTCCTCGGCCTGGGCATGGCGGAGGCGGCTGATGCTGCCGAAGTGGCCGATCAGCCGCCGCCTCCTCACCGGGCCGATCCCCGGCACCGCGTCCAGCACGCTCTCCCGCGCCTGTTTTGCCCGCAGCCCGCGGTGATAGGCCAGCGCGAACCGATGGGCTTCATCCCGCACCCACTGGAGCAAGTGAAGCGCGCGCGAGTGCGACGGAAGGGCCAGCGGGGCCGGCTTCTCCGGCAAGTAGACCATCTCCTGCTCTTTTGCCAGGCTGGCCAGAGGCAGCTTGAGATGGAGGGCATGCAATGCCCTGCGGGCGGTGTTCAACTGCCCCAGGCCGCCGTCCACAAGCATGAGGTCGGGCAGGCGCCGGAACTTGACATTGCCCGACACCGCCGCCTTGAGCCTTCGGGAGAGCACCTCCTCCATCATGGCGTAGTCGTTCGGCTCGCCCTCGCTCAGCCGGATGCGGAAGCGCCGGTAGTCGTTCTTCTTGGGCAGGCCGTTCTCGAACACGATCATGGAGCCCACTGCCTGCTTGCCCTGAACATTGGAGATGTCAAAGGCCTCGATTCGCCTGGGAGGCATCGGCAGGGCCAGTACCTTCTGCAGATCGGCGACCGCCTCCTCTCCCCTGCGCTGCTCTGCGCTCTCCCGCTCCAGCACTGTCCGCAGATGCTCGGCTGCGTTGTCGGCGGCCATTTGCACGAGCTTTCGCTTGCTACCTCTGCTGGGGGCCAGCAGCTTCACCGCCGCCTCCCGCCGTTCACTTAGCAGTGCCTCTACAAGGGCCGCGTCGGGCACGCTGACTGAGAGCAGCACAGTGCGCGGAGGAGAAGCAGCCTTCTGGTAGTAGTGCTTGATGAACTCGTTCAGCACTTCCGGCGCGGCGACACCGGAGACCCCGTCGAGCAGGACGTGCTCCTGCCCCACCAGCCTTCCCTCCCGCACCTGCAGCACGGCGACGCACGCGGTGTCCTCGCGAAGCGCGTGGCCCACCGCGTCTACATCCTCCCGGCGCCCGGACACCACCCGCTGGGCGATGCCGATGATGGACTCCAGCGCCTGCAGCTGATCGCGAATCCGGCCGGCGGTTTCGAAGCGCAGATCGGTGGAGGCCTGCTTCATCTCGCGCTTGAGCTCGCGGACCACGGTCTCCTGTCTGCCCGACAGGAAGTCACACGTCTTGGCGACGGCCCGGCGGTACTCCTCCTGCGTCACCCCGCCTGCACATGGAGCAAGGCAGCGCTTGAGGTAGTAGTCCAGGCACGGCCGGCGGCGGGGAGGAGAGCCGGCGACGAACTTCCACGTGCAGCCGCCTCTCTTCTTCGCGGAGGCGACCAGCTTCTGGGAAACTCCAAACAGCCGCCGCACCAGACGGATGGTCCCCCACATCGCCCTGGTGGACGGGTACGGCCCGAAGTACCGCGCGCCATCGTTGACCACGAAGTACTGGCGCACCACACACAGCGCCGGGAATGGCTCGCGCAGATCAACCCGGAGGTAGGGATAGCTCTTGTCATCACGGTAGCGGACGTTGAAGCGGGGCCGGTGCTTCTGGATGAGGTTGAACTCCAGCACCAGCGCTTCTTGCTCGGACCCGGCGACGATGAAGTCGAGGTCGCTGATCTGGGCGACCAGAGAGGTAATGCGCGGCTCCAGATCAGCGCTCGGCTGAAAATAGGACCGCACGCGGCTGCGAAGGGAGGCCGCCTTCCCGACGTAAAGGACATCCCCGGAGATGTCCTTCATCAGGTAGACGCCGGGGGAGGCCGGAAGCTGATCCAGTTTCTCCTGCAGGGTCATGTGGACGACACCGGTGCGGCCGGGGTGTGGCGACGCTTACATTATACCCGCGGGAGGCGGATCGGTGGTAGCCGGCGGTGAATCCTCACCCTCCCTCGGGCTCGATCCTCTCCAGCCCGAACAGGACGGGTCGGAACCCATCGGTGCAGCAGGTGACGAACCGGCCGGCCCTGGGGCCGAGCAGATTCCCGCCGCGGGCGAGGGTGAGCACATACTTCTGAATGTCGCTCCAGGCCCAACTACAGAAGCCGGCGGGCATGTTCGCTCCCTCCGAGATGAACTCCTGGCCCTCGCGCAGCCGCTCGCACCGCTCCCACTGGTAGTCTGTGTACTCGCCGACCAGGCCTTCTGTGACGGTGCGCTTGAGCACGGTTATCTTCACGGCAGCGTTCATGTGTGGACCTCCCACGACCTGTGATGGAGTGACGTACCCACCCTACAGACGCCGCCGGTACCTGACCTTGCCGCCTACGAACACCATGTCCACGCGGGCATCGAGCAGACTGCGGCCGCGGCGGTGGGTGATGTCATCGGAGAGCACGACGATGTCAGCGAGGAACCCCGGCAGCAGCCGGCCCTTGAGATTCACCTCTCCGGTGGCGATGGCGGGGCCGACGGTGTATGCGCGCAGCGCGGCCATGACTCCGATGCCCTCTTCGCGGCGATACCAGCCGCCCTTCGGCTCGCCATTCAGCATCTTGCACTCGACCGCCGCGTAGATGCCCTTGATCGGATCGCTGGTCTCCACCGGCGCGTCGGAGCCGAAGGCTACAGCCGCGCCGGCCTTCAGCAGACTGGCGATGGGGTACGCCCACCTGCTCCGCCGGCCCCAGTACCGCTCGGCGATAGGGATGTCGCCGAGCATGTGGCAGGGCTGCATGGAGGCGATCACTCCGAGCCGTGCGAAGCGGGGGATGTCCCGCGGCCGCAAGAGCTGCGCGTGCTCGATCCGGTGCGGTAGGGCAGACTTGCAGTCTGCCACGTTGGGCAGGAGTTCAGCTCCTGCCCCGAGTTGCGCGATCTCACCAAAGGCATCCAAGACCTCCGCATTCGCCCGATCCCCGATGGCGTGGATAGCGCAGGCGAGGCCGGCATGTGTGGCGCGGTGGATGATCTCCCGAAGCTCCCTACCATAGAGGACGGGCACGCCGTAGGTGGCGGGCATAGGCCTGCCCTGAGCGAAGTCGAAGGGAACGCCGGGCACACCCGCAGGCTGGGAGCCTGCGCCACCGTAAGGGCGGAACATCCAGGCGGTCTGGCTGCCAAGGGCGCCGTCCACAAGCAACTTTACGCCGCCGATGCGAATCCACTCGTCTCCGAAGCCGCTGCGGATGCCGGCCGCGATCAGATCGTCGAGCGCATCAACCGCCCGGTAGCAGGTGAGACGCAGATCGAGTCCTCCGCGCTGGCGCAGCTCCTGCGCCAGCGCGAGCGTCTCCGCCTCACCCATCACGTGCGCGGAGGTAATCCCCTGGCGAAGCAGAGACCGGAGCGCAGTCCTCAGTTCGGCCGGGGCCACCTCTGGTTGCCGGAACGCGCGAGAGCCGTACACCAAGCGCATCGCCGTCTCATGCAAGATTCCGGTCGGCCGGCCCTTCGCGTCGCGACGGATCACACCTCCTGGCGGCGACTTCGTGCGGGCGGTGATGCCGGAGAGCTTCAGGGCGAGCGAGTTCACCCAGGCGGTGTGGCCGTCGCGGGTGCGCAGCGCCACGGGATGACTGGGCGCTACGCGGTCGAGATCATGTCGGCTCGGCCATTGGTCTCCCCACAGGTTCTTGTCCAACCCCGCGCCGGTGATCCACTCGCCCCTGGGTGTGCGCTTCACCTTGGCGGCGATCCTGCTCAGCGCGCGCCAGAGAGTCGGCGTCCCGGTTAGATCCACCTGCAAGAACCGGCGCGCCAGGCCGGCGAGGTGGAGGTGGCTGTCAGTGAAGCCGGGCAGCGCAAGGCGGCCGCCGAGATCATAGACGCGGGTGCGCGGGCCGCGGAGCGCCAGGATGTCGCCGTCATCGCCGACGGCGATGACGCGGTCACGGAGGATGGCGAGAGCCGACGCGGCGCGGCCGGACATGGTCAGGATGCGGCCGTTAGTGAGCAGCAAGTCCGCGTGGGTCACGACGCTGCCGCGCGAGCGATTCCGCGAGGGTGGCGCGGGGACGGCTTCCGCTGGCGGACGGGGACACGCGCTTGCTTGAGTATCCTCCGCAGCACCTTCCCCGTGTACGACTTCCGCGAAGCGGCAACCTTCTCCGGCGTTCCCTCGGCGACGATATAGCCGCCTTCGTCTCCGCCTTCCGGGCCGAGGTCAATGATCCAGTCCGCACACTTGATCACCTCGGGGTTGTGCTCGATCACCAGCACGCTGTTGCCGGCGGCGGTGAGGCGATGGAGGACGTCGAGCAGCTTCTGGATGTCGGCGAAGTGCAGGCCGGTGGTGGGCTCGTCGAGCAGGTAGAGGGTGCGGCCGGTGTCACGCCGCGATAGCTCGGAGGCCAGCTTCACCCGCTGCGCCTCTCCGCCGGAGAGGGTGGTGGCGGGCTGGCCGAGCTTGATGTAGTCCAACCCCACATCGTGGATGGTTCTCAGCTTGCTGGCAATCCCGGGGATGTTCCGGAAGAACTCCACCGCCTCCTCAACGGTCATGTTGAGCACATCCGCGATGGTGCGGCCCTTGTAGTGGACCTCCAGGGTCTCGCGGTTGTAGCGCGCCCCGCGGCACACCTCGCACGGGACATACACATCGGGCAGGAAGTGCATCTCGATCTTGATGATGCCATCCCCCCGGCACGCCTCGCACCGGCCGCCCCGCACGTTGAACGAAAACCGGCCCGGCTTGTACCCCCGCATCCGCGCTTCCGGGGTCTGTGAGAAGAGCTGCCGGATGCGGTCGAAGACCCCGGTGTAGGTGGCGGGATTCGACCGCGGGGTGCGGCCGATGGGAGACTGGTCAATGGCGATCACCTTGTCAATGTGCTCGACCCCGTCAATGGCGTCGTGCTCGCCCCAGGCGGTGCGGGCACCGTGAAGGCGATAGGCCAGCCGCCGGTGCAGGATCTCCTCCATGAGCGTAGACTTGCCGGAGCCCGAGACCCCGGTGAGGCAGGTGAACACCCCCAGGGGAAGGCGGACGTCAATGTCCTTGAGGTTGTGGTGGCGCGCGCCTCTGACCGTCAGGAAGTGACCGTTGTTCTGGCGGCGGGGCGGAATGGGGATGCTCCGGCGGCCGGTCAGATAGTCCCCGGTGATGGAGCGGGGATGAGCGCACACTTCCTTGAGAGTCCCAGCCACCACCACTTCGCCACCATGCTCGCCCGCGCCGGGGCCGATGTCAATGACCCAGTCGGCGGTGCGGATGGTGGCTTCGTCGTGCTCGACGACGATGATGGTGTTGCCCAGGTCGCGCAGCTCCTCCAGAGTGCCCAGCAAGCGGCGGTTGTCGCGGGCGTGGAGCCCAATGCTCGGCTCGTCGAGGATGTAGAGCACACCCATCAGGCCGGAGCCGATCTGGCTGGCGAGGCGGATGCGCTGCGCCTCTCCGCCGGCCAGGGTGGCGGCTGATCGGTCGAGAGTCAGGTAATCAAGCCCCACGTTGATGAGAAAGCCGAGCCGGGTGCGGATTTCCTTCAGCACCTGGCGGGCGATCTGCTGGTCCTTTGCGGACAGCGGCAGGTCGCCGAAGAACTCCATCGTCCGGCGGATGGACAGCGCGCTGATCTCCGCGATGTTCCGGTCGGCGATGGTCACCGCCAGGCTCTCCGGCTTCAGCCGCGCTCCCTTGCAGGCCGGGCAGGCCTTCACCGCGGTGAAGGCATCGAGGTAGCTGCGCTGGCTCTCGGAGTCGCCCTCCTGGTAGGCCTGCTGCAGGTAGTAGAGCACCCCGCGGAAGTAGGTGTCTACCACGCGCAATCGCCCGCCCGCACCCCGGAACCGCACCCGCACCTTCCGCTCGGCGCCGTGGAGGAGGATGTTGAGCTTCTCCTTGGCGAGGCGGCTGACCGGCCTGTCGCGGTCAACCTCAAACTCCTCACACACCGCCCTAAGAAGCGCTCGGTGGTAGTGCGAGGTGAGGCTTCGCCACGGCAGAATGGCGCCCTCGTTGATGGTGAGCCGGGGGTCGGGGACCACCAGAGACTCGTCCAGCTCGTTGCTGGTGCCCAGGCCCGTGCACTCGGGGCAAGCGCCATAGGGGGTGTTGAAGGAGAACAGGCGGGGCTGCAGCTCCTCGAAGCTCCGCTGGCAGTGGACGCAGGCGAAGCGCTCGCTGAACTGCATCTCCTCCCCATCCACCACTTGCACCATCGCCACCCCGTTTCCCACCCTTAGCGCCAGCTCCATGGAATCGGCGAGCCGCTTGCGCGCCCCGGGCCGGACGGAGATGCGATCCACCACGATGTCAATGTTGTGCTGCTTGTAGCGGGCGAGGCGAAGCTCCTTTGCCTCGGACAGCTCCATCGCCTTGCCGTCCACCCTCACCCGGGCGAAGCCCTGCCGCTGGATGTCCTCGAAGATCTGCCGGTACTCGCCCTTGCGGCCCCGCACCACCGGACCGAGGATGAGGATGCGCGTTTCCTCGGGAAGCTGAAGCACCTGATCCACGATCTGCTCCACCGCCTGCTGCACGATGGGCCGGCCGCACTCCGGGCAGTGCGGCTTGCCGATGCGCGCCCACAGCAGCCGCATGTGGTCGTAGATTTCAGTGACGGTGGCGACCGTGGAGCGCGGGTTGCGGGTGGTGGACTTCTGGTCAATGGAGACGGCCGGAGACAGCCCCTCAATCATGTCCACATCGGGCTTGTCCATCTCACCGAGGAACTGCCGCGCGTAGGCGGACAGCGACTCCACATACCGTCGCTGCCCCTCCGCGTAGATGGTGTCGAAGGCGAGGGAGGACTTCCCCGACCCGGACAGGCCGGTGATCACCACCAGCTTGTCCCTCGGAATCTCCACCGTGATGTTCTTCAGGTTATGCTGCCGCGCGCCGCGGACGATCAGCTTGTCAGTTGCCATTCAACCCACCAGCCAGAGAACAAGAGGCAGCTAGCCCACCGATCCTCAGGAGCGACGACCGCGACGGCGGGATCTTCCGCCACTCCCCGGTCGCGTCCTCAACACCCCCGGACCATCGCCTTGCCCCTGGAGAGCGCGGATATGATCCCGCAGCCTTGCCGCCTCCTCGAACCGCAGTTCTTGGGCGGCCAGCCGCATATCCCTTTCCAGCTCCGCGAGGATGGTATCCCGGTCCTTGCCCGTGAAGCCGTCGCCGGCCAGGTAGGGCGCGGGCTCCTCCGCCACTTCGGCGACCAGCAGATCGCGGATCCCCTTGCGCACCGACTCGGGGGTGATGCCGTGCGCCTGGTTGAACTCAACCTGCTTCGCGCGCCGCCGGTTGGTCTCGTCAAGCGCCCGGCGCATGGAATCGGTGATCTCATCCGCGTACATGATCACCTGCCCGGAGACGTGCCGCGCGGCGCGGCCGATGGTCTGGATGAGCGCGGTCTCGGAGCGCAGGAAGCCCTCCTTGTCCGCGTCCAGGATCGCCACCAGGCTCACCTCCGGCAGGTCCAGCCCCTCCCGCAGCAGATTGATGCCGACCACCACATCGTAGACGCCCAGGCGCAGGTCGCGCAGGATCTCCGTCCGCACCAGGGTCTCGATCTCGGAGTGGAGGTAGTGCACTTTCATGTTCGCGTCGGCGAGATACTCGGCCAGGTCCTCCGCCATCTTCTTGGTGAGCGTGGTCACCAGCACCCGCTCGCTGCGGCCGAGTCGCCCCTGGATCTCGCCGATCAGGTCATCTACCTGTCCCTTGGTCGGCTTCACGATCACCTCCGGGTCCACCAGCCCGGTGGGGCGGATGATCTGCTCCACCACCTGCTCGCTGACCCGATGTTCGTATGGCCCGGGGGTGGCGGAGGTGAAGATCACCTGCCCGATCCGCTGCTCCCATTCCTCGAAGGTGAGGGGCCGATTGTCATAGGCGGAGGGCAGGCGGAAGCCGAAGCGCACCAGGCTGTCCTTGCGGGAACGGTCTCCCGCCCACTGGCCCTGAATCTGGGGGATGGTCTGGTGGCTCTCGTCCACCACCAACAGGAAGTCCTCCGGGAAGTAATCGAGCAGGGTGAAGGGCGGCTGACCGGGGGCGCGGCCGTCGAAGTGCCTGGAGTAGTTCTCGATCCCCTGGCAGTAGCCGATCTCCCGGATCATCTCCATATCGTAGCGGGTGCGCTGCTCCAGGCGCTGCGCCTCCAGCAGCAGGCCCCGCTCCCGGAAGTAGCCCAGGCGCTCATCCATCTCCTCTTCAATGGTGGCCAGCGCCCGCTCCTGCTGCTCCTCGCTGGACATGTAGTGGGTGGCGGGAAAGACCATCGCCGCCTGCCGCTCCTCGGTGATCTCGCCGGTCACCGGGTCAATGGAGAGCACCCGCTCCACCTCGTCGCCGTCCATCTCCACCCGGGTGATGCGCTCCTCGTCCACCGGGAAGATCTCCAGCACATCCCCCCGCACCCGGAAGGTGCCGCGGGTCAGATTCGTGTGGTTCCGCTTGAACTGCATGTCCACCAGGCGGCGGAGCATCCGGTCGCGATCGTACACCTCGCCCGCCTTCACCTGGAAGGTGAAGCGCGCGTATTCCTCCGGCGATCCCAGCGCGTAGATGCAGGACACGCTCGCCACCACGATCACGTCCCGCCGCTCGAACAGGGATTGCGTGGCGAAGTGGCGGAGCCGGTCAATCTCCTCGTTGATGGAGGCGTCCTTCTCGATGTAGGTATCGGTCTGCGGCAGGTAAGCCTCTGGCTGGTAGTAGTCGTAGTAGCTGACGAAGTAGGCCACCGCGTTGTGGGGGAAGAACTCCCGGAACTCGCTGCAAAGCTGCGCGGCGAGGGTCTTGTTGTGGGCGAGGACCAGGGTGGGCCGCTGCACCTGGGCGATGAGGTGGGCGACGGCGAAGGTCTTGCCGGATCCGGTGACTCCCAGCAGGGCCTGAAAGCGCAGCCCCTTCTCCATTCCCTCCGCCAGGCGCGCGATCGCCTCCGGCTGATCGCCCTTAGGCTGGAACTCGGAGACTAGCTCGAACTGGCGTGCCATGGCGGCCCTTCCGAGGGATTATAGCACAGACGTTCGGAGAGCGGATGGCACGCAGACGTCACTCGCCGGCCGCGCTCAGCTCCAGCCAGAAGCTCCGCCCGCCAGTGTAAGTGTAGCCGTAGCCGGAGGCGCTGATCCACGGGCGGCTGTCGAAGTCTCCCACCCCCTGAGGGGAGTAGCAGAGAGAGGCGCGATAGCGGCCGATGCGTCTGCCCAACGAGAGCCGGCTGTGGGCGGCGGAGAACTGGTCCACCTGAGTGAAGAAATGGCTGAGCCGCAGGGACCACAGGGCCACCCCCTGTGGGTCGCGTCCGAACGGCAGCGGGCGAGACAGGTTGAAGGAGCCGTAGCGCCGGGAGCCGCCGACCTCCTGAGAAGCGTTAGCTCTCACCGAGCACCCCTTGATCTCGAGCGCGGTGTTGAGGCCGACCATCTGCCGCGGGGCAGTGAAGAGACTCGCCTCGCCTGCGGAGGGGTTGGCGGAGTAGGTGTAGGTGAGGGTGGCCCGATTCCTGGCCTCGCCTGCCCCTCCAGAGAACCTGTGATCCAAGGACAGTCGGAAGTCCAGCAAGCTCTGGGAGCCGCCGGAGACGGTCTTGAAGTAGCCGGTGGTGAGATTGGGTGTCAGCTCGGTGCGGGGGCTGAGCCTCAGCGCCGGAGCGCGGAAGCTCAGGTCCATGCCCACGGAGCTGCTTCGCTGGCTGGACTCTCCCGCCATTACCAGTGGCTCTCCCGTGCCTGTGTCCACCAGCACGTCTTCCCCGGAGTTCTCGGCCTGGGAATGGCGCAGGTGGAGGGATGGGCTGACGGACACCCGTCCCCCCGCCTTCAGGTCGGCGAAGCGATAGGTCAGGTCCCCGTGGCTCTGCTGTGACCCGCCGTAGCCCATGCGGGAGAGCATGAAGGAGAGGTTGCCGCCGGAGAGCGGCCGGGAATAGTTCAGGCTTCCGGTCCGGAAGCGAGGGCTGTCATCCTCGAAGCTCACCGCGCCCGCCTCCAAGCTCAGGCGGCCCACCCTGCCGATGGGCTGCCGGTGCTCCCAGTGCAGGCCGCGGCGGGGATCACTCAGATCGTCCAGGGTGAAGCCGCCGGACACGTCGTCCCCGCGCAGGTAGTCCTCCCGCAGCCCAACCGCCCATCCGAGCTCGTCGCCGGAGCCGTCCAGCGCGCGGTTGCGCGTGATGTGAAGGGAGCCAGTGCGGTGGGCGCTGGCCCGGTAGTACCAGGGCAGGTCCAAGCTGATGCCCGAGGCGGAGCTGTAATCAAGCGTCCTCCCGAACACTGCGGACCCGAGCGAGGGGTCCAGAACGTGCCGCGGCAGGCTGACGATGGGCGTGTCGTTGACATAGAAGGTGGCGTGATCCAGGATCACCCTCTCTCCTGGGTCAATGATCGCCCGCCTCGCCTTCACCCAGGTACGGGTGTCGCCGGTGTCGAAGGGCTCCCACAGACAGGGGTCGGCATTCGGAGAAGGCTTCTCCTCCAGGTCCTCGCCTTCCACCACCAGCCTTTCCGTGGTATCGCCCAGCCGGAGGAGATCTCCCCTCATCGCCCCGAGGTCGAACCGCATGGCGTCGGCGGTGGTCAGCCGCGGCCCCACGCGCGCCGACACGTTGCCCTGGGCGCAGACTACATTCCGCTCCATGTCATACTGCAGGCCGTCGGCGGTGATCCTCAGGCGATCGCAGCGCAGGTCCGCCGTTTCCATGGCGATGAACACCCGCTTGTCTGCGCTGTAGGAAATCTCCTCGGCGGATAGCTCCACTATTGCCGACCCCCGCCCCTGGCTGCCGGGCTGGGCCAGGAACTCCACCTGCAGCGAGGCGCGGCTCGCGCCCACCATCGCCGACACAGTGGCTACTCCGGGCACGTTGGGAGCGGTGAGGACGCTCTGCGCCAGCCCCCCCACGGTCTGCACGGGGGACACGATCCTGCCCAGAGTGGTGGCGAGGTGGACCCGCGTGCCATCCGCCACCGGCATCCCCAGGCTGTCGGTCACCTCCACGGTAATCGCCACCTGGCTCCTGCCATCGGCAGGGAGGCGATCCCGATCAGTGCTCACCCGCAGGCCCGTGCCGATCGCGCCGGCCGGGCCGGCCGCGGCGGCGAGCAGAAGACATGCCAGGATGAGGAAAAGCCCCAGGACGCCGTGTCGGATGGTGGGCATCTAGCCTAACACCGGTTGATCAGCCTGAAGAAACCGGCGGGACCTTGCGGCCCCGCCGGTTCGCCTATCTCTCGGTCACTGGGTGTGCACGTCGCGGTCGCCCCGGTGCCGGGTAAGCAATCTGGTCCGGCCCAGCTTCGACCGGGCCAGCGCCTCCCTCTCCCTGTGGATGGCCATCTCTCGGCCAGCGGCCGACCACAGAGTGATCCTCTGCACGTCCGACCACACCCAGCCGCGATCGTTCACATCGTCTGGGTATGGCCGCGGGAGGGTAGTGTCGTGGCGGTTCCGGCTGCCGATGCGATACCAGTAGTAATCCCCGCTGCCGGGGAGGATGAGCACCTGGTTGAGGTCCACGTCTATGTGCGCGAGGGCGTAGGGGTCCACGTCGGTCCAGGTCCCGGAGATAGCCTTGGAGTAGATACGCCCGACCTGGAACTCATCATAGGGATCGCGGGCGATCTGGATGATCGCCTCGTCAGCCCCCATGGGGGTATAGAAATCGAACGTGGCGGTCATGCCGTGGATGTAGACGCCCGACGTCATCGGAGGCAGGAGGGGCATAACCCGGTTGGCTGTGCTGGACAGCTCCGTGGCTCGGGTCAGAGTCCAGAGCCCGTCTACGTCCTGCACCGCAAGCACTGGCTTGATGTAGTAGTCGTTGGGGGTGCCCCATACGGGGCCGAAAGGCCACCACGTGTACTCAATCGTCGTGCTCCCTTCCCCCCACACGATCCCGATGTCAACGGACTCGGGATCGTCGGTGGTCTCCCAGGTACTGGCGACACCTACCGCACCGGTGGCGGAATCAATGGTGAACGCGGCCACCCGGTAGGCATCGGGGTATCCGGTGACGTAATGGATAAAGTACAGCGGATCCAACTGCGTGGATACAACCTCCACCAGCCCGGCCTTATCGCTCCAGATCTCGTGCCCAATCAACCGGGTCTTCTCCGTGGGCTCGGCGTACTGCCCCCAGGTCAGCAACACGGCGGCTGGCAGCGTGCCCGACTCCAGCTCGTTCGCAAGATCGCAGGCGACGAACGCCGGCGCGGCGATGTTGCCCTCGCCCAGCAGCCGTGCCGCGGAGCCAAGATTGGCCAGCCCCAGCAGACCGGCAGCCCCCATCAGTATGGTTTCCAGGCCCTTCTTCTTGCGGGCCACCTTCTCGGGGGGAGGCGCCCCCACCCTTGTCGGGAGGCGGTAGATGGCACGGAGTTGGGTGCCCGACTGAAGCTGGGGACCGCTGACCAGCCTGCCGTACGACCCCACGCGTTCGGCGGAGGTGATCTCCACCAGACCGATGCGCTGGCCGCCGCGGATGACGGCCATCTGCATGCCTGGCTGCAGCCCGGCGCGCGAGCCGACGCTCACGTAGACCACATCGTCGCGGTTCCACAGCACGGTGGCGGTGATGCTGGGACGAGTGCGCATCTCCCGGATCGTCTCGAAAGCGGCCTGTTCGAGCGCCTTGCGCACCAGGGTGGCATCGTCGGCGTCAGCAAGGTACGGGCTGAACGCCTCCACCAGCGCGCCGTTCACCGCGTCCTCCGCCACCCGGTCGAATAGGCGCACCGCCAGCGTCACCTCTCCGCGGCGCCCGGAGCGAGTTTGGGTCACCTCGGCGCGCCTCACCTCCCCGGTAACCACCATGGCAACTTCCAGCTCAGAGCAGAGGCGGATCAGCTCCGGGTCGTTGAGCGGAGGCACGGAGCCCAGGTCGCGCATCACCATCTCCACCTCCGAGCTGGGGAGAACGTCGAGCAGCAGCCGCTCCCGCAACTCCACACTCACCGCCTGCGACGCCTCCTCTCCCAGCGTCCCCAGCGCGAACTGGCTCCGATTGTTGAAGGGCACCACCGCTACCGATTGGGTGGCCGCGGTCCGCATGGAGATTTGCGCCTTGGCGGGGAGGACCGGCAGATTCAGCAATACCGCAGACCAGAGGAACGTCAGCGTGAGAGCCTGGGCGATGACCCGGGTCAGTCGCCCGCCTGAGAACGTACGCATGGTCGCTCGTCTCCTTCACAAGCGGCGGCCCACCGGCGACGCCGCAGTTCACGTGCGCCATCGGCGCACCGACTCCCGCGTGTCGTCCGCCTAAGGCGGACGACCGGTGGCGCGCATCCTACGCGCCGCTAACCCTTCACGTGCGCCCCTGGCACACGCATTCCCCGCGGCCGGCCCGGTTCTGCCGACCGCCACCCCCTGGCCTACCACGCGCCCCCGTCCGTTCCCTTCCTGCGCACGCCAATTCGCTCAGCGCAGCCCTTTGGCTTAACCAGCCACAGCAGGCTGCATTCTAGCACAGCGTGGAGGGCTTGTAAAGCCGCGGCCGGCTCCGACAGGAGGGCGACAGCAGCCTTCTCCCCGCCTGCCAGGCGCCAGGTGCCAAGCAGACTCATCCGCCCCAGCTTGGTGCGCCACCTTTCGGGGAAGCCGGCGCCCTGCGAGCCCTGCACACCACCGCGCGGCGCCAGGCTGCGCTCCGCCCGGTGACGGCCAGAGGTGGGATCAGGGTTACTGAAGAAGGGCCGGCCTGAGGAGCCTGCGCGGCCAGGGAGGTCAGGGGATGCAGATAGCCGAGTTCCAGAGGTTGATAGAGGCGATCTACTTGGAGAAGGACCGGGCGCGCGGGTCGGCCGGGACATTCCGCTGGTTCGTGGAGGAGGTGGGGGAGCTGGCGCACGCTCTGCGCGCCGACGCCCTTGGGGCGCAGGGCCGGGAGCGGATGGCGGAGGAGTGCGCCGATGTGTTGGCCTGGCTGAGCACGCTCGCCAGCATCCACGGAGTGGAGCTGGAAGCGGCGGTGCGAAAGTACACCGGGGGCTGCCCGAAGTGCCAGGGGACGCCGTGTCGGTGTGAGGAGTGAGGGAGCGGTACGGCCGCAGGGACTGCGCCATTCAGTGAATAGTGGTCTCTCCGGAATCCACGAAGGTGGCTTCGCTGGAGAGCGCATCTTCGCTGTCCTTGCGAGCGTCTTCCAGCCGGTCGAGGAGTTCGTTGTCAATGAAGATGGGGGCCTTCACCCGGACGGCGACGGCGATGGCATCGCTGGGCCGGCAGTCAATGGACTTGGTGGCATCGCCCATGGCGAGGATCAGTTCGGCGAAGTAGGTCTCGTCGCGCACATCGCTGATGAGGACGTGTTTGACCTGAATGCCGAGCTGGGAGAGCAGAGAGACCATCAGGTCGTGGGTCATGGGGCGGGGTGGGCGCTGGCCTTCGAGGTGCATGCTGATGGCGCCAGCCTCCACCAGGCCGATCCAGATGAAGACCGCTCGCTGGCCGCCCTTCTCCCGCAGCACCACCACCGGGTAGCCCCGATAGTCCATCGCCACTGCTTCCACGTGCAACTGGATCAGTTTCATGGTTCGGCTTTGCTCACTACGGGAGAACGCCTCTCCCTCGCTGGCGCGGTGGGGCCTCGGCCCGGCGCGATGCAAGAGTAGCCGTGGGCGCGGAAAAAGTCAACCGCGGACGCCCACCGGCTGTGCCTCTCTGGTGTCCGGCCGCGGGGCCGTGCGTCGGGCGCGGCTCACAGTGTGCGCGTCACCTTGCGCAGTCGGCGGGGGGCATCCGGGTTGTTGCCCCGGGTGAGAGCGACGTGGCAGGCGAAAAGCTGTCCCAGGGTGGCGAAGGGAATCGGGGAAAGGCCCTCCCGCAGCTCGAACGCGCAGTGGATGCCCATGCCTGCCCGGCCGGGGGTGGAGAGCTTGGTGATCCGCTCCCGGTTGCTGAAGGTGAGGATGTCGGCGTTCTGGCGGCGCAGGTCCTGCACCAGCTTGAGCATGAAGGGATAGGTGGGGCCGTCGGCGGCAAAGGTGACGAGCGGCGTGGTCTCGCTCAACATGGCGATGGGGCCGTGCAGAAAGTCGGCGGCGGACATGCCGCTGGCGCCCAGGTAGCAGGTCTCCTGGAGCTTGAGCGCAGTCTCCCGCACGGTGCAGTAGTTGAATCCCCGGGCGAGGCAGATGCAGGCGGTGGCATAGCGGTAGTAGGGGGCGACCTCGCGGATGGCGTCCTCGCAGGAGAGCGCCGAGCGAATGGCGTCGGGTATCCCTTCCACCTCGCTGGCACCGAAGTCGGCGCCGAGGGCGCGCGCGATCATCACCATCCCCACCAGCGAGGCGACATAGGTCTTGGTTGCCGCCACCGCCCGTTCCTTCTGGCAGTGCAGGAGGAGGGAGTGGTGGGCGACCTTGGTGAGCGAGGAGCCGGAGGTGTTGGTCACCGCCACCGTGAAGGCGCCCAGTCGGCGCGCCGAGCGCAGCGCCTTCACCACATCCGTGCTTTCACCTGACTGGGAGATGCCGATGGCGAGCGCCCCCTTCAGGTTGAGCGGGGCCGGGTAGAGGGTGAAGAGGGAGAGGGCGGCGCCGGACACCGGGGTGGCCAGAAAGCGCTCGAAAATGTAGTGGGCGAAGATGGCGGCGTGATGAGAGGTGCCCCGCCCGGCCACGAAGATGAGCGGCGGCCGCTGCCGCCGGAATCGCGCGAGCGCTCGCTCGAGAGGCGTGGTCTCCCGCTCCATCATCAGCTCAACCCGCTCGGGCGCCGCCCGTATCTCCCGGAGCATAATGGCGCGGGGCGGCCGCGGACGGCTCAGGCTAACCTGCCCAGCCGGGGCCTGCCCGGTCAGGAGTCGTCGTCTCTTCGCGCTTGGCATCTGTGAGCGACCCTCCACTAACGGCGGAGCGCAGCTCCGCTGCCTCCCAATTGGTGTCTCTCAAGTGGCTAGCTAACGCCGCGGGCGGCAACGGACGCGGCTGGTAACGGAATTCGCCCCAACGGGGCCGCACCCTGCTCGTGGTCCGGTCGCGTGAGGATGCTCGGGGGAGTCGGCCATCCATGAGAGGGGAGGCCCCGGCCGGGTCAAGCCGGCCGGGGCCTCTGTGCGATCACGGCTAGGTGGCCACTAGCTCACTTGAGGGCGAAGTCAACGGAGTACGTCTGCCCATCATTGAGCTCGATGGTCGCTGTGTACGTGTAGTAGTTGAGGTAGCTCGCATCCTTGGTGCTGAGGTTGTAGATGTACAGATCGTCGCTCGCGCTATAGCGGAACTCCTCGCTCGAGTCTCCTGCCGCCATCGAAGCGACGATCGGCTGCCCGGCCGGAGCGCCGTCTCCGTGATACGCGATGACCAGAGTGGTCACCGCGTCGGGAACGGGATTGCCGGCTCCGTCCGCGATGCGGAACTTGAGGGGGATGGTGCTGCCTCGCTTGAATGGCTTGTGCTCCACGACGGGCGGGAGGAAGCCCAGGAACTGGTAGGTGGCAGCGATGTAGTCGGTCTTGGTGATGCTGTCCGACCCGCCATCATTGGTGGCCGTCAGGCTCACCGTGTACTGGCCCCCATGGGCGTACTGGTGGCTGGGGTTCTGCTCGCTGGAGCTGGCCCCATCGCCGAAGTCCCACGACCAAGAGGTCGGATTGCCAGCGGAGCTGTCTGCGAAGCTCACCGTCAACGGAGCGGTCCCGGTCGTCGGCGAAGCGGTGAAGTCGGCGACCATGGCGACGCTGATGTAGTTGTCCTTGGTCATGGTGTCCGGACCGCCTGCATTGCTGGCGGTTAGGACGACGGTGTAGCTGCCTGCACTGTCGTAGGTGTGGCTCGGATTCTGCGCGGTGGAGGTGCCGCCGTCGCCGAAGTCCCAGGACCAGGAAGTGGGGCTGGGGGCGGAAAAGTCCGCGAAGCTTACGGTCAGCGGCGCCACGCCCGAGGTGGGCGAGCCGGTGAAGTCCGCCACCATCGCCGGCGGGTAGACGATCCTCACCCAGTCAATCCGGTGACGGTAGCTGGAAGTCCCGGTCCCGCCCGTGTAGACGCGGACTATCACCGTGCCACCAGCAACATAGCTGGCCGGGTTGCTGATGGTCACGTTGCGGGTGGAGTCCGTGGTGGTAATGGTGGCCGAGTCAATCTGATCCCAGGCCGCCGTGGAGTTGTTGTAGAGGTAGATCCTCTGGGTCTGGCTGCCCGTGTTGACGCTGGCCTCCACCGTCACCGTGAGGGAGGAGAGGCTGCTCATCCCGGTGTTGAAGGTGTAGGTCTCCTGAGCCTGATACCTGCTGGAGACCAGGGCCGCTGTCACTTCCCAACGAACGTTGTCCGAGACCAGGGTATTCAGGTAGCTGCCGGAGTAGTTGGTGCCGGAGTCCAGGGCGGCGGAAGCGGCGGTGAGGCCACTAGACACGATGATGTAGTTGATCTTGATGTTGGTGTCCGGACCACTACCACTGGCATTGGTGACGGTCAGGCTCACCGTGTAGACGCCCGCGGTCGTGTACTGGTGACTCGGGTTCTTGCTGGTGGAGGTCCCACCATCGCCGAAGCTCCAGGTCCAGGAGGTGGGCGCGTTGCTGGTCTGATCGGTGAAGTTCACCGTCAGCGGGGCGGTGCCCGAGGTGGGCGAGCCAATGAAGTTCGCCACTGGCGGGGGCGGCACGGTCACCGTCACGTAGTTGGCCTTGGTATTGGTGTTGGAGCCGTCGGGGTTCGCGGCCGTCAGGGTAACCGTGTAGCTCCCCGCGGCGGTGTACTGGTGGCTAGGGTTCTGAACGGTGGAAGTGCCACCATCCCCGAACGTCCACGACCACGAGTTCGGATAGTTGGTGGTCTGATCGGTGAAGCTCACCGTCAAAGGAAGATACCCCGTAGTCGGATTTCCAGTGAAATCAACTGTGGGCGGCGGCAACCCACCCACGATAATGTCGGCCAGGTCGCGGCGCGCCTGCTCGTACGTGATGTTGCTGTTCGACCAGTCGGTGGCCGCGACATTGGACTCCAGCACATGGGGCAGGAGGGTCGCCAAGGTGTTCTGCACGACCGGGCCGTAGCCCGCCTGGTTCGCCAACCAGAAGTACTCATAGTCCTGCGCCCCCCGCCGGTACATCTTCATGCGAATGGAGCTGAAGGGCCCGGGATACCCGTGATCGTCCCCAGGGAACATGTACTCCTCACCTGGGTAGAACATCGTCCCGTCGCCGTTCCCGTTGTTGCCAGCAGACGAGGTCTTGAACGAAAACGGATCCTGCCACTCGTTGAAGTACGTGCGGGGGTTGAGCTCGTTCGCGTTCCGGTACCAGTGCGTGCTCTCCCAGGTGAACCACCGACCGATCCCGCCCTTGTAGGCGATCCACGGCTTCAGCCGGAAGGCGACCCCCCACTCATCTATCACGTCTGACGGGGTCCGGGGGCGATACCCGGCATATGCCCAGGTCTCCTCGCCCCGCGCATTCGCCGCCGCATTCGTAGCAGCGTTCCAACTCTGCGGCTGCATCGCCCAGATGTCGATCGCGCCGATCAGGGCAGTGGTCGGAGCTTTGGTGACGAACACCGGCAGGGCATGGCCCGGCCCGGGGTTGTTGTGAATCCAGTTGGCCCGCTCCACTATCCACGGGTACGTGCTCGAACCCGGCTCATCCGTGATGTAGAGGAAGTAGTCAACGTTCGGAGCATTGGCAGTGAACCAGTTGACCCACGCGTCCGACTCGGTCCGGTAGTCCGCCTCTGTGTCGGGCCAGCTCACACCATAGGTGGAGATGGAAAACAGCGAGTTGCCGATGCCTTCGCCTGGCCCTTCGTAGCCCTCCGCTGGAGTGTAGGCCTCCCCGGTGAGGGTGCCTGCGATGTTGTCAATCTCCCACCAGTCACCGAAGCCGACCAGCTCGAGGCGATGGCGGTGGGCCATCCGGTTGTAGTTCAGAACCAGCTCCGCCTGCTCAGACGAACAGCAGAAATCGGTGACGAGGTGCCGGGGGGTGGGGAGCCCTAGCCTGGAGGGGTCGTACCGGGTGGCGACCGATTCCCGGTCGTAGAACACCATGCTCTTGTAGTGGTTCTCGTCCGGCAGCGTGAAGTCCATCACCTCGAGATTCACGGGTATGGTCTGCACCGTCGCGCCACCCACCGTCACGGTGATGGTACCGGTGTAGATCCCCGCGGGCAAGCCCTTGTGCACATAGGTGTCAACCCAGACGCCCTGATTCACGCTGGCGGCGATGTCGAACGGCGCGCCTCCCTCGCCCGGCACCAGGGGCGACCCCGGGTTGGCTGAGAAGGGAATCAGCGCGTCCGGCATCCATCCTACGGTCATGCCTCTGTTCCGCGGCGCGGCCGCCGAGGACCAGTACATGTAGCTGCCAGTGGGATTGCCGGAGAGAGGATTGATGTTGAAGTAATGCTCGGTGAACAGCTCGACTCCTACGCCAATGTAGTCGTTGGGTGCGGGAGGCGGATAGCTGCCCTTGATGGTGTAGCCACCATTGGTGAGGTCGGAAACCGTGACATTCACGGTGTTCGCCCCCGAGCCGTCCGCCTGCAGGATCAACTGGAAGGCGACGGTCTCGTTCCTCGCCGCAAACAGCGAGACGGTGCTTCCGTCCCACACTGAGTTGTTCAGGCCGGTCTTCAGCGGGCTGGTGATATTCTCCCTGAAGATCTTCTCACCATCATCCACCGCCCACACGGACGCCAGTCCGGCCTGCGCGGTCGTAGCCCCCACCGACACCAGAACCGCGCTCACTACCACGACGCACAACACACCTACCCAACTTGCTCGACTCAACTCCTCTAGACTCCTTTCTGTCGCCTAGCTCAAAGAGCTCAACCAATTATCTCCGGCCCGGTGCTCTCCTGCAATTCCCAAACGGGCCAATTCCTTGCACAATCCTGCCATGGCAAGGCCCGCCGCGAGTGCAGGATGGTCGGGCGAGCCGGCTGCCAATGAGAGGGGAGGCCCCGGCCGGATCAAGCCGGCCGGGGCCTCGGTGCAGTCACCACTAGCTGGCCACTAGCTCACTTCAGGGCGAAATCAACGGAGTACGTCTGCCCATCGTCGAGCTGGATAGTGGCGCTGTAGGTGTAGTAGTTGAGGTAGCTCGCATCCTTGGTGCTCAGGTTGTAGATGTACAGATCGTCGCTCGCGCTGTAGCGGAACTCCTCGCTCGCGTCTCCTGCCGCCATCGAAGCAACGATCGGCTGCCCGGCCGGAGCGCCGCTTCCGAGATAGCCGATGACCAGAGTGGCCACCGCGTCGGGAACGCGACTGCCGGCTCCGTCCGCGATGCGGAACTTGAGGGGGATGGTGCTGCCTTGCTTGAAGGGCTTGTGCTCCGCGACAGGCGGGAGGAAGCCAAGGAAATGGTAGGTGGCAGCGATGTAGTTGCTCTTGGTCATGGTGTCCGATCCGCCCAGATTGGTGGCCGTCAGGCTAACCGTGTACTGGCCCCCATGGGCGTACTGGTGGCTGGGGTTCTGCGCACTGGCGCTGGCCCCATCGCCAAAGGCCCACGACCACGAAGTCGGGTTGCCAGCGGAGGTATCCGCGAAGCTCACTGTCAACGGAGCCATCCCGGTCGGCGGCGCAGCAGTGAAGCCGGCGACCATAGCGACGGTGACATAGTCAGCTTTGGTGACGGCGTCCGATCCACCGTCGTTCCCGACCGTCAGGCTCACCGTGTAGGTCCCCGCCGTCGTGTACTGGTGGCTGGGGTGCTGCTCGGTAGAGGCGCCACCATCGCCGAAGTCCCACAGCCAGGAGGTCGGGCTGTTGGTGGAAAGATCGCTGAAGCTCACCCCCAGCGGGGCTGTGCCAGCGGTCGGAGTGGCGGAGAACTCCGCCACCGGAGCCGCAGGCACCACCGCGATGTAGTCCGTCTTGGTCTCCGTGTCCGAGCCGCCGTCATTGCCGGCGGTCAGGCTCACGGTCCGCAGGAGGGTGACGCCACCGGTGTTCTCATAGGTGTGGCTGGGGTTCTGCGCGGTGGAGGAACCACCATCGCCGAAGTCCCAGCTCCAGGAGGTGGGGCTGTTGGTGGAAAGATCGCCGAAGCTTACCCCCAGCGGGGCCGTCCCGCTGGTCGGAGCGGCCGAGAAGGCCGCGACCGGAGCGGGAGGCACCACCGTGATGTAGTCGGTCTTGGTCTTAGTGTCCGAGCCGCCGGCATTGGCGGCGGTCAGGCTCACGGTCCGCAGGAGGGTGACGCCACCTGCGTTCTCATAGGTGTGGGTGGGGTTCTGTTCGCTGGAGGTCGCTCCATCGCCGAACTCCCACAACCAGGAGGTCGGGCTACTGGTGGAGGTGTCCGTGAAGCTCACCGCCAGCGGGGCGGTGCCAGTGGTCGGAGCGGCGGAGAAGCCCGCCGCCGTCGCCGGAGGCACCACTGCGATGTAGTCGGTCTTGGTCTCCGTGTCCGACCCACCATCATTGGTGGCGGTCAGGGTCACCGTGCGCAGCAGGGTGACACCGCCCGCGTTCTGGTAGGTGTGGCTGGGATTCTGTTCGCTGGAGGTCGCTCCATCGCCGAACTCCCACAGCCAGGAGGTCGGGCTACTGGTGGAGGTGTCCGTGAAGCTCACCGCCAGCGGAGCCGTCCCGGTGGTCGGAGTGGCTGAGAATGCCGCCACCGGAGCCGGCGGGTTGACGGTGATGTAGTTGTTCTTGGTGTTCGTGTTCGAGCCACCAGCATTGGTGGCGGTCAGGCTCACCGTGCGCAGCAGGGTGACGCCGCCCGCGTTCTGGTAGGTGTGGCTGGGATTCTGCGCGGTCGAGACGCCACCATCGCCGAACGTCCACGACCAGGAGGTCGGGGAGTTGGTGGAGGTGTCCGTGAAGCTCACCCCCAGCGGCGCATTGCCCGAGGTGGGCGTGCCGGAGAAGTTCGCCACCGGGACGGGGACGGCCGTCGGCTTGAGCGCGATGCTCATCATGCCCTTGGTCGCCGCGGTCGCGCACGTGACCGTCGTGGTCCCGTAAGCCCCGGGCGTCGGCTTCCCGCCGATGGCTACGGCTAGTCCGAGCCCGCCGCCATTGCCGGCGCTAGTGGTGTTATCCGTTTCCTCGGTGACGCTGATCAGGTCGCTGTTCGCCCAGGCCGAGAAGTTGGCCGTGCCCTCCGCGTCAGGCAAGGAGGTGGAGATCGCCGCCACTACCAGAGTATTGGCTACGGTGGTGGTCGCCCCGGGAATGGCCCCGCTGGTGTCTGCCGTAGCTTCAACGGCGCCAGCCGTCACATCCCACGGGTTGCCGGAAGTGGCAACACCCCGCATGGCGATCATGCGACCAAGTTGGTGATCGCCCGAGTCGTTGGTGGTCGGAGCGCCCTGCGTCCCATTGTACCGGGACCAGAACACCGTGAGTCGAGTCGCGGTTGATGCCGCCGCAGTGCCGGTGCCTTGCGGGGAGTTAGCAACCGCTGCCCATGTCCCGCCATTCTGGTTCGAAATGGTGAGGGCCTGGTTGGCCGTCTCCAGGAACAGCAGCAGGATGTCGTTGGTCGCAATCCCGGCAGGAAGCGCCGGCGTGATCGCCCCGGTGCCGGAGGCCACGGCCCCGGCGGCGACGAACCAGGGCATACTACCAGCAGCTTTCACCGTGATGTAGTTGCTCTTGGTGTTCGTGTTCGAGCCCAGCGCATTGGTCGCGGTCAAGCTCACCGTGTAGCTGCCCGCGGCGGTGTACTGATGGCTGGGATTCTGGGAGATGGAAGTGCCGCCATCCCCGAACGCCCACGACCACGAGGTCGGCGCCTTGGTCGAGGAATCGGTGAAGGCCACCGTCAGCGGGGCCACGCCGGAAGTGGGCGCGCCGGAGAAGTTCGCCACCGGCGGTCCCGGCGGGGCCAAGGTGAGTCTTGCTCCGGCCCAGTCGCCGTGGTCGGAGGAGACGCCATCGCCGGCATCGGTGAGATAGAGCACGAGCTGGGCTTTGTCGGCTACCGAAACATCAAAGGAGGCGGTGGCCGTGTCTGGCCGCATGGTTCCACTGGTGTAGAGGGTCACGCCATCGGCCTCGACCCGGAATACCACCGAGCCGGCAACCGGCATTTCGTCATCCAGACCCACGTCCGACATGAAGCGGTCGTACAGGCCATTGAGATTGTAGGTGATGGTGGAAACGGCGTGGCAGCCCAGACCTTTGGTGTAGTACGACCCGTTCAAGCAGATGGTCACGCCGTCTCCGGCTGAGTTTTCACCAACACTCATATCCTTCTCCACCGGGCCCCACCCGTTGGTGGGCGTGCCTACCCAGGTGAGGTCGCTCAGGTAGACCACTCCCGGGGGGGCGGAGGCGGCGATGTAGTTGGTCTTGGTTTCCACGTCCGAGCCGCCGACGTTGGTGACCGTCAAGGAAACGGCGTAGCTGCCTGCACAGTTGAAGACGTGGGACGGGTTCTGCACCGTACTCGTCCCGCCGTCCCCGAAGCTCCAGGACCACGCGGTGGGAGTGTTGGTGGAGGCGTCGGTGAAGGCCACCGTCAGCGGAGCGGCGCCACTCGTGGGCGTGCCGGAGAAGTCGGCTACGGGCGGATAGACCGTAGGATTGACGGTGATGTAGTTGGCCTTGGTTTCGGCGTCCGACCCGTAAGGACTGGTCGCGGTGAGCGAGACCGTGTAGCTACCCGCGGCCGTGTACTCGTGGCTGGGATTCTTGGAGCTACTCGTACCGCCGTCGCCAAAGCCCCATGCCCAAGAGGTGGGGTAGTTGGCGGACAGGTCCGTGAAGCTCACCGTCAGGGGTGCGTAGCCCGAAGTCGGGACGCCGGCAAAGGCGGCCACCGGAGGGGTTGTCGTCAGAGTGATGTAGTTGCTCTTGGTCTCCGTGTCCGACCCATCGGCATTGGTGGCGGTGAGGGACACAGTGTAGCTCCCCGCGGCCGTGTACTCGTGGCTCGGGTGCTGGAGAGTGGAGGTCCCTCCGTCCCCAAAGTTCCAGCTCCAGGAGGTCGGGGAGTAGCCGGAAGTGTCGGTGAAGGCCACAGTCAACGGAACGCCCCCACCAGTGGGGTTGCCGGTGAAGTCCGCCTCCGGTCCGGCGCCGAGGATCAGGTCGGCCAGTTGGCTGCGTGCGTACTCATAGGTGATGTTCGCATTCGACCAATCGGGCACCGTGAGCGCGCTGCTCATCACATGTGGCAGCACACCTTGGAGAATGCTCTGCACCTGTGTTCCCTGGCCCCTCTGGGCTGCCAGCCACATGTATTCATAGTCCTGCGCGCCCCGCCGGTACATCTTCAGGCGGATGGACGAGATGGGGCCGTCGAACTGCCGGTCCTGTGCCGGGAACACATAGTCGCGGCCAGGGTAGAATAGGGTGCCGTCGCCCATACCGTCGGTATCCTGGCTGGGATAGTCGAAAGTCAACGGGTTGGTCCACACGTCAATGGACGTACTCGGGTTGGTCTCGTTCGAGTTTCTGATCCAGTGGGTGCTCTCCCAGGTGAACCAGCGGTCCACGTTGCACTTGTAGGCGATCCAGGGCTTGATGCGGAAGGCGATGCCCCAGTCGTCAATCACATCCGCCGCGCTCTTGGGGCGATAGGCGGCGTAGGCCCAATAGCCCTCGCCCCGCCCCTTGGCCTGGGACGCCGTGGTCTCGTTGTAGCCCGAGGTCGCAGAGCACCAGATGTCCACATACCCGATCAGTGAAGAGACCACGTTCTTGGTGATGAACACGGGCAGGTTCCTGCCGGGTCCCGGGTTGTTGTGGATCCAGTTGGCGCGGGTCATGATGTTGGCATAGTCCCCCGAGCCGGGCTCATCAACGAGATACAGGAAGCGCTCCACATTGGGCGCATTGGCGGCGAACCAGTTCTCCCAGGCGTCGGATGCGGTCTCGTAGTAGCTCTGGCTCGCGCCCCACCAAGCGCCGTAGGTGCCGATGGAGAAGACGCCGTTGCCGACCCCCTCGCCCGGCCCCTCATAGTTCTGGGCGGCGGTGTAGGCCGACCCGCTGAGCACGCCCGGCATATTGTCGATCTCACCCCCGCTTCCCTCGCCGATCAAATCCAGGCGGTGCCGGTGCGCCATCTTGTTGAACTCCAGCAGCATCGGCCACTGCGTCGAGGTGGTCAATCCGTAGCGAGGCCTGATGCCGTCGCCGCTGTAGAAGACCATGCTCTGGTAGTGGTTCTCGTCCGGCAGGGTGAAGTTCAGCACCTCCAGAGTCAGTGGGACAGTGGCCACTGGACTCCCACCCACCGTGACCGTGATCGTCCCGGTGTAGATCCCCGCCGGCAGGCTCTTCTTCACATAGATGTCTGCCCATACGCCCTGATTCCTGTTGGCGGAGATGTCGAAGGGCGCGCCTCCCTCGCCGGATGCGGCCGAGAAGGGTACCAGCGCATCTGGCATCCAGCCAGGAGTCATCCCGCTGGCACTGGGCCTGGCGGCCGCGCTCCAGTTCAAATACGCTCCGTTCGTAGCGCCAGAGAGCGTTGATACGTTCAGATAGTGTTCAGTGAACAGCTCCACTCCCACGCCCACGTAGTTGTTGGGCGAAGGAAGCGGGTGGCTACCCTTGATGGTATAGCCACCATTGGTGAGGTCGGACACAGTCACATTCACAGTGTTCGCGCCCGAGCCGTCTGCCTGCAGCATCAACTGGAAGGCGACGATCTCGTTGCGAGCAGCGAACAGCGACACGCTGCTCCCGTCCCACACTGAGTTGCCGGTCTTCAGCGGGCTGGTGATGTTATCCCGGAATATCTTCTCGCCGTCATCCACCGCCCACACTGAGGTCAACCCGGCCTGCGCCTTCTCGGCCCCCACGGAGACGAGAAGCGCGCTTACTGCCACGACGCACAACACACCTACCCAACTTGCTCGACTCAACTTCCCTAGACTCCTTTCTGTCGCCTAGCTCAGAGAGCTCAACCAATTGTCTCCGGCCTGGTGCTCTCCTGCAATTCCCAAACCGGCCAATTCCTTGTATAATGCTGCCATGGCAAGGCCCACCGCGAGTGCAGGCACCCAGGTCGTCCGCCTAAGGCGGACGACGAGGGAGGTCCGTGCGCCGCAGGCGCACGCGGGTGCTTCCCCCGGCCTCTCCGAGCGGGTTCCACTGGTGCCCCGCGAGTGGCTCGTCCAGGCCCCCCACGAATGGCCCCACCTCTCCGAGGAAGTGCCCTTTGATGCCGTAGCCCAGATCGTTGGCCCCAGCCCCTGGGACGCTCACATCCACTACGGCATCGAAGTCGGAGTGCTGCTCTCTGGGTCGCAGCGGCGCCGCTTTGTCGACGACAACTCCTTCGCTGCCGTCGCTGGCGACGTATGGCTGGTGCCTCTCTGGGAGCCGCATGGTTGGCAGGTGACGGCTCCGGATACGCGCGCCGTGGTCCTCCACTTCCTGCCCTCGTTCCTGGGTGCCGAGATGCTGGGCGAAACCTTCTGGCTCAGTCTCTTCGCGGTCCCTCCCAGCCAGCGCCCTCGTGTCGCCTCGCCCGACCTCCGCAAGCAAGTGCTTGCCATCGGAAAGGAGATGTGGAGAGAGGTGGCGGAGCGCCGGGCCGGGTGGCTCGCAATGACGAAAGCCGATCTCCTTCGCCTGCTGACTGTCCTGGGCCGACACTGGCCAACGGAGGTGGCTGGCGGGTGCAGCGCGCAGGCTGACGCCACCACTCTGGGCCAGGTGATGCCTGCCGTGTCGGTCCTCTACAGCAACCCGGGACGCCGCCTCAGCGTGGCTGACGCGGCCAAGGCCTGTGGTCTGAGCATCCGGCACTTCGAGCGCCTTTTCGCGCGGAACATAGGCGTAGGGTTTCACAGGTTCTGCTTGCGCGCCCGCCTCGCGCATGCCGAACGCCTCCTCGCCACCACCAGCCTACCCATCTCCACAGTCGCCGAAGAAGCCGACTTCGGCGACACAGCCCACCTGGATAGGGCCTTCGTGACACGGTACCGCTGTACGCCTGGCGCCTTCCGCGACCGGAGCAGGCGACGCGCGGTTGTAGGCGAGCACTGACTCACCCTCTTGGCAGCGCATCCCCCGTCTGATGCTACGGCTCACCTCCCGACAGCCTACGCAGACGTGACCGTGAGGTCAGGATGTTTGGAGCGCGACCGACGCGTGTGGCATACGGGAAGGATGGAGCGACGGAGTCAGTGAGTGAGCGCGATGCGCTGGGCGTGGATGCTGGCAGCGGCGGTGGCGGCAGTGCTGACCCCGGCAGGGCCGGCGCCGGCGCAGCTCGTGCTCGAGCAGGCGCTCGGCCGGATGCCTCCGCTCTTCGGCACGCCACAGGAATACCAACGCAAGGGCAACGAGAGCATCTACGAGGTCGCTCGCCGCTTCGGCGTGAGCGCCTCTGCCATTCACAACGCGAACGAGGGCGACCTCAAGAACGGCGACGAGCTGCTGCTCATCCCCACCGAGAGAATCGCTCCTCTTGCCGCCTGGGAAGCGCTCGCGCTGGTCGGTGACCCCGCGGCCTCCGGCTCGGTGAGTGTGGTGGTGAACCTGACCGAGCGCAACCTCTATGTCTACCAGCAGGGACAGCCCATCCGCTGCTACCCGGGGGCGATCGGCATGAGGGGCTGGGAGACCCCCACCGGCGACTTCACCATCGTCAACATGCGCAAGAACCCCACCTGGTTCCCACCCAAATGGGCGATCGAGGAGAAGCCGGTTCCCCCCGGCCCCAAGAATCCGCTGGGAGATCGGTGGATGGGGCTGTCCGCTCCAGGCTACGGCATTCATGCCACCATCGCTCCCTCCTCCATCGGGCGCTATGTCTCCCACGGATGCATCAGAATGTACCCGGAGCACGCGCACGAGCTCTACGAGCTGGTCCGCTTGGGGACGCCGGTGAAGATCATCTACCAGCCCTTGGTGCTCGGATATCGCCCGGAGGAGGGAGTAGTATACCTGGCTCACCACCCTGACCCCTATGGGCTGGGGGAGGTGACCCTGGAGGAAGTCAGGAAGCGGCTCCAGCAGTGGGGGCTGGCGGAGGTATGGGATGAGGAGGCGGCGGCCGGGGCGGTGAGCAAGCCCCAGGGGATTCCCGCGGCGATTGTGGGTTCCTCGGTCAAGGTCACCGTTGATGGGAAGCCAGTGCAGTTCGCACTCGCTCCCATCCCGAGAGGGGGGGACTGGCTGGCGCCGGTCGAGCCGCTGGCGTGGGCGCTGCGGGCAAGAGCCGAGATTGGGCCGGAGGGCAACTTCGTCAGCCTGGAGCGCGAGCGGCAGCGGATCTTCCTGTCACCTGGAGATCGCACCGCGCTGGTCAACGGACAGGTGGTCGACCTGAACGCCGCGCCGCAGTTGGCGGCCGGCTACCCGGTGGTGCCGGTGGCGGCCGTGGCAAGAGCGCTGGGCGCCTCCGTGGGGTTTGACCAGGCGACCAACACCGTGTTGGTGTGGAGCGGCAACTGACCGCGGCGACGAGGACGCCTATCCCTGCGCCAACTGCGCTCCCAGCCGCACTCCTGCCACGATGTCGGGCAGGCGTTTGTGCTTGGGATCAAGCGGCTCGCCGGCCAGCCCTGCCACCACTGCGTTGACATCGGTCCAGGTGGTAGCCATATACCCGAGCATCTTGGGAGTCATCTCCCGCCGCGCCACCTCGACGAACCGCCTGATGCTCTGCTCCTTGTTCCAGCCCCCCGGCCACACCCGGAAGCCCTTCTCCTGGAAGATCCGGACCGACGGGAAGTCCTCCATGATCTCGTAGTGCCAGTCGCACATCACGATGTCCTTGGGCACCAGGTCAATGGCACCCTGAGTATCGTTCTCGCTCCCCTCCCAGAGCCCATATCCCGTCGCCTTGCCGTCCAGGAAGCGGTCACCCCACATCTGCATCTCCACGCCCCGCTTGCCCACCAGGTGCGTATGATAGTCGTTCACCGCCTTCGCGAACAGCTCTGCGTTGGGCTTGCCCTTACAGCGCGGGCAGTGGCCGATCACGAACACCTCGTCCATGCCCACATGGAACGCCTCCGCCTCAAACGCCTCCAGCAGCTCATCGAAGAGGTCGAACACCAGCGGGTTCACGCCGGGATGGTTCGGGCACCAACTCATGCAGTAGAAGTCCTTTGCGGTGGCATCCAGGTCCGGCGCCTCGTTGAACTCCGGGTGGGCGCGCAGCAAGGCTCCGGCCTTCTCTCGCCACGACTGGTGGCCTAGGCAATTGTACATGGGGACGAGATTGATCCCCTTGTCCTTCGCCATCTTGCTCAGCCGCCCCGCCTCCGCTGCGGTCATCGGCTCCGCCTCCGCCGCCTCCGGATGACTACGATAGGCGAAGCCGCCGTTCACCTCTACGATCACCCAGTTGAAGCCCAACGAGGGCGCGATCTCCCCTACCAACCTCTCCAACGAAGCAATCGTCTTCTTTCCGCCGCCCATCACGTGAATGCCTATGCGTTCCATGCCTACTTCCTCCGGAGCCCAGGTTCGCCGCGGCGGGCCCGCCGCCTGCTGCCCTGTCTCATCCCGGAGCCACAAGAATGTCCAGTCTTGAGAGTTACGGCACAGATGTGAGGCAGGAGGAGACAGGGCACGAAGGCGGAATCAGGATGGCAGCGGAAGCGATGCGCCGGACCCTCACTCGCGATGTGACGGCTGCCCTCCGAAGGCGACGCTGGCGGGATGGTGGGGAGGGCCAGCCGGTAGCGCGGTACATGACCAGGGCCACCAGGCCCGTGATCCCGGCGTTGCCGGGATGACGTTGACATCAGTCTTACCGATTGGCGGCAAGGAGAGGAGGTAGGATGTGAGCGTCAGGCACCTGTGGTTGGTCGCTCTCGTTGCACTGTGCATGGGTGCCGCAGGTGCCGCGCAGGCTGGGGATGGCTATGCGGTCATCTCGCATGACCTGCCGGCGACCCTGGAATGGGAGGCCACCGCGGCGGGCTCCGTGCTGGTCGACAACACCGGCACTACCGCGTGGGGCTCGAGCTATGTCCTCAGGTCGGTGGTGTGCCCTACGGCGGCGGCAAGGCTGGCCGATCAGTGGGGGCTGACCTCGGTCCCGATCACCGGCGTGACCGTTCCTCCGGAGGGCCAGTACCTGTTCTCTTTTGACGTGGTCGCACCGCCGATCACGCCATTGAGGTACGCGCTCCCGCTGACTCCCACACAGGTCGCGACCGCCGGATCGTTGCCCTGCGACTGGATGCTGATGAACGGTGACACGCTGATTGGGACGGACGCGGTCGAGCACGCGATCACGCTTAGCCGGTTCTCTGACGTCCAGCCCGGCACTGCTGGCGCCTGGGCGCGGTTCTGGATCGAGGAGTGCGCGGGCCGGGTCCCGCTGATAGCTGCGGGCTTCGGAGGCAACGACTATCGGCCTACGCTAACGGTGACCCGCGACCAGATGGCGGTGTACATGGCGCGTGCGCTGAACCTGCCAACGGCGGCCTACGAGGGCATCTTCCCGGATGACGTGCCGGCAAGCCAGTGGGCCTGGCCTTGGATTGAGGCGCTGCAGCGAGCTGGCATCGTGCAGGGCTTCGATGCCACACACTATGGGCCCGCCGCGGTCGTCAACCGAGACGCGATGGCGGTGTACGTAGCTCGGGGCATGGAAGGCGGCATCGTCGTGCCTAGCGGCCCGGTGACGGCCACCTTCACGGACGTTCCCATCGGCTTCTGGGCCTACGATGAGGTCGAGTACTGTGTCGCCCACAACGTGGTGAGCGGCTACAGCCCGACCATCTACGAGCCCACCTGGCCGGTGACCCGTGACCAGATGACGGTGTTCGTGTACCGGGGCTTCATCCAGCCGACCGGCACCGCCGTGGTGTGGGCTGGTCCGGCGATCAGCGCGGCCCATCCGGGCATCGCGGAACACCTAGGCTGGAGCAGCAGCTTCAGCGGGCCGTCCGACGATCCAGGCACGGCCTACCTGCTCCTGGATGCCGCGCGCCTGTCCCCGGACATGGCCCCTCTCGACATCACCTTCGAGTTGCTGGGACCGGAGACTCCGACCCCCACCGCGACCGACACCCTGGATGCGACCGAGATCCAGACCGCCATTGACAATGTCTCCACACAGTGCGGCTGCCCATTCCTTCTGGTGCGATGGGAGCTGCCGACTGGGCTGGCGACCGGTGAGTACACGCTGGTGGTGACTATTGGCGGCTACGACGTACCGCGCCGGTTCGCATACACCATCACAGACTAGCCGAGAGCTGACAACTCGCGCCGAGGGATTCCCCAGTCCCCGGCGTGTGGACCACGAGGCATCCGTCGAGGCGAAAGCACCGGCGGATGCCTCCTGTTTCCCGAGTGCAGCCGATGCGCCTCCGCGAGCAGCTCGCATCCCTCGACATGCACAAGCTCGTAGGGACGGGTACCACGCGTCGAGCGATTGGCTCCTGCGTTGTGCTCCCTGAGCCTCCCCGCCATATCCCTCGTCACGCCGACGTAGAGTGTGCCCTTGGGGATGCTACGGAGGAGATAGAGGGAGTACACGAGGCGAAGCCCCCCCGGATGCATCTGGTACGCCCGACAGGACTTGAACCTGTGACCTCGAGGTCCGCAACCTCGCGCTCTATCCAACTGAGCTACGGGCGCACCTGTGGGGATGGTAGCACAGACCCCCCCGGAAGGCAAGATTCGCCGCCGAGGCGGAGCACAAGGGGGAAGGTGGGATGTGTTGAACATGGTAACCCAACTGTGGTATAGTCCTGTGCCACCCGGGTCCGCCTATGGTGGGCAGGCGCGGGCGGTGCGGTGACGGCGTCGTGAAACTGATGCTGACGGGGCGAGCGATGGGGTTCTGCCGACGGGAGGGGCCGTGCAGGCCGATGCTGAGTAAGAGCCGGAACACTTCGTCAAGAGTTCGCCTGATTCTGCTGGGTTGCTGTTTGCTGGGGGCGGGGATGGTGGGGGCCGCGCTGGGGCAGCGTTCCGCTGCGCCTCCCGACGCGGACGCACTGCAGCAGCAGCTCCACAGCATCAAGCGTAAGAAGAGCCGCATTCAGCAGAAGCTGGATGCCGTGAAGCGCCGCAAGCGCGAGGTGGTGCGCGACCTCAAGCGCATTGACCTCCGCCTTGCCCAGACCGATGCGCAGCTCCGCGATGTCACCGATGAACTGGGGCGGGCGCGCCTGGAGCTGGAGAGGGCGCGCCTGCGCAGCGAAGAGGCGCAGCTCCGCGTGGAAGGCTATCGGGGGCTGGTAACCGAGCGCCTGGTGGCAATCTACCAGGAAGGCGACACCTCCTCTGTGGAGGCCCTGCTCAGCTCCGACAGCTTCACCGACTTCGCCAATCGCTTCTACCTTCTCGACCAGATGGTGAGCACCGACAGCGAGCTGCTCGCCAGCTTCCAGGAAGCCTCCACTGACGCCGACCAGCGCCGCGCCGAAGTCGCTCACAAGGAGGAGCAACTGGCCGCCCTCCAGGACTCCATCCAGGCGAAGCGGGATGGTACCGCCTCCCAGCTGGCCGCCAAGAATCACGAGAAGCAGGACCTGCTGCGAGAGCAGGCCGCCTGGGAGCGCTCCCTGGCCGAACTCGAGCAGGACTCCCGCGACATCACCGCCATGCTGCGCCGCATGGAGCGGACCCCGGAGGGCCGAGACCGCCTGGCGACTCCCTGGAAGGGACGGCTGCAGCGGCCCTTGGAGGGCAGAATCAGCTCTGGGTTCGGATACCGGGTCCATCCCATCTACAAGGTCCGCAAGATGCACACCGGGATAGACATCTGCGCCTCCAGTGGCACCCCCATCCACGCCTCCGCCGACGGAGTAGTGGTGCACGCCGCAAGGTGGGGCGGCTACGGGAACTGCGTCATCCTGGACCACGGCGGCGGGCTGGCCACCCTCTACGCCCACTGCTCCTCCCTCGCCGTCTCCGCCGGACAGAAGGTCAAGCAGGGCCAGACCATCGGCTATGTGGGCAGCACCGGCCTCGCCACCGGGCCGCACCTGCACTTCGAGGTGCGTAAGGACGGCACCCCCGTGGACCCGATAGGGGAGTTGTAGGTAGCCCTAACGCCTCGACTGGCCTCAGTTTGACACGGCTCACGACCCCAGAGTAGAATCACACCGTTCTCGCTTCGTGGCCTCCACCGTCCCCAGCGCTGTTGTTGCACAACTGCCTCCTGTGGACCGGTGACGACCGCGAGCGAGGAATCGAGTTCCGGCAAGGTCACCGGCAGCGATCTGGAAGGAGCAGGGAGATGAGCAAGCTCGTGATCTATGACACCACCCTTCGGGACGGCGCCCAGTCCGAGGGCATCTCCTTCTCGGCCGAGGACAAGATCAAGATCGCTCGTAAGCTAGACGAGCTTGGGATCGGCTATCTCGAGGGGGGCTTCGCCGACCCCGTCTTCCGCACGGACATGGAGTTCTTCGGCCAGCTCCGCGAAGAGCCGCTCAAGCACGCCCGGCTGACGGTCTTCTGGCTCACCCGGCGGGCGCACAAGAAGGCGGAGGATGACCCCGGCCTGCGCAACATGGTGACCCTGGGGGCGCCGGTCGGCGCGCTGGTGGCGAAGACCTGGGATATGCACGTCACCCACGCGCTGAAGGCGGACCTGGAGGAGAACCTGGCGATGATCCGCGATTCAGTGCAGTTCGTGAAAGCCCACGGGATGGAGGTGGGGCTGGACGCGGAGCACTTCTTCGATGGCTACCAGCACAATCCTGAGTACGCCCTGCAGTGCTTGCTCGCGGCGGCAGAGGCGGGCGCCGACTGGATCTGCCTGTGCGACACCAACGGCGGCGCCTTGCCGGAGGAAGTGACCAAAGCAATCAGAGCCGTGAAGAAGGCGGTGAAGACGCCGCTCGGCATCCACGCCCACGATGACTGCGGGTTGGCGGTGGCCAACACCCTGGCGGCGGTGGAGGCCGGCGCCACCATGGTTCAGGGAACCATGAACGGCTACGGGGAGCGGTGCGGGGCCGCCAACCTCTGCACCGTCATCGCCAACCTCCAGTTGAAGATGGGGCGGCAACTGCTCGCGGAGGAGCAGCTCGCCCAGCTATACGAGACCGCCCACTACGTGGCCTCCGTGGCCAACATGGCCCCGCCGGAGCGGGACGCCTATGTGGGCCGCAGCGCCTTCGCCCATAAGGGCGGGATGCACGTGGACGCCATGCTCAAGCATCCCAAGACCTACGAGCACGTGCGGCCGGAACTGGTCGGCAACGAGCGGCGGCTGCTGGTGTCGGACATGGCGGGCCGGCATGCCGTGATCTTCAAGGCGCAGGCCCTCAACCTGGGGCTTGAGAAGGACTCCCCGCAGACCCAGGAGCTGATGGCCCGGCTGAGGGAGATGGAACACGCGGGCTACCAGTTCGAGGGCGCGGAGGCGTCGTTCGAGCTGATGGTGCGCAAGAGCATCGGGATGTATGAGCCGCGGTTCGACCTGGAGGGCTTCCGCGTCATCGTTGAGAAGGATCGCACCGGCCAGATCAACACCGAGGCAACCATCCGGGTGCGCGTGGATGGGGAGTACCGCTACGAGGCCGCGGAAGGCGACGGCCCCGTACATGCGCTCGACAATGCCCTCCGCAAGGCCCTGGAGCGGTTCTACCCGGAGCTCTCCGGGATCAGGCTGACGGACTTCAAGGTGCGGGTGGTGGACGCGCCCGAGCAGGCCACCGCCGCCGCGGTGCGGGTGATGGTCGAGTCCCGCGCCGGGGCGAAGACCTGGACCACGGTCGGAGTGCACACCAACATCATCGAGGCGAGCTGGCAGGCGCTGGTGGACGGCGTGGAGTACGGGTTGCTTCAGATAGCGCAGCAGAGCGGAAGCGCCGAAGGCGAAGAGGTCGGGTAGTAGCCGAACGCGCGGGCGTTCGCCTGGGGCGCATCGCCATGCGCCCCTACCGGCTCACCCGCTCTTCGCGGTTTCCAACACGCACTTCCCATCCGTCTGCGCGCAGGTGTCCTCCGCCTTCACGGACGACGGGGGCGAACCAGCCTCCGGGTGCTTGGCGTAGTAGTCCTCGATCGCAGACTTCAGCGCGTGCTCCGCCAGCACCGAGCAGTGCATCTTGATGCTCGGCAGCCCGCCAAGCGCCTCGACCACCGTGCGATTGCTGATCTCCAACGCCTCTGCGATGGTCTTGCCCTTCACCATCTCGGTGACCATGCTGCTGGTGGCGATCGCCGCTCCGCAGCCGAAGGTGCGGAACTTGGCGTCCGCGATCTTGCCGTCGTTGACCTTGATGGTGAGCTCCATGATATCCCCGCACACCGGGTTGCCGACCTTCCCCACCCCATCCGCATTCTCGATGTAACCCACATTCTGCGGGTTACGGAAGTGCTCCATCACTTTGGTGCTGTACGCGCTCATGCTCCTCGTCCTTCTCTGAACGGCAGTCAACAAACCGTATCACAAGCGAATGGGTGCGTCAACCAACCGGGCGTGTCTCATTGTGGGAGCCTGGTCCTCCAGGCGACACGCGGCGATATCGCCCCGAGAACGGGGCTCCCACAGGAATGGGCCTTCTCATCCTTGAGACCGCGGCATCTCCGAACTCTCCAGCACGATCGTCACCGGCCCATCGTTCACCAAGTGCACCTGCATGTGCGCCTGGAACACGCCGGTTTCGACGCGCAGGCCGGCCCCCCGCAGGCGCCCGACGACCACCTGATAGAGGCGGTCGGCCTGGTCGGGCGGGGCGGCGTCGGTGAAGCTGGGACGGCGGCCCTTGCGGCAGTCGGCGAGGAGAGTGAACTGGCTCACCACCAGCATCCCGCCGCCCACCTCCTGCACCGACAGGTTCATCTTCCCGGCATCGTCCTCGAAAATGCGCAGGTTGGCGATCTTGTCCGCCATCCAGGCGGCCTCGCGGTCGGTGTCGGCGTGCCCGACCCCGAGGAGGACGAGCATGCCGCGGCCGATCTCGCCGACGGTTTGGCCGTCAACGACGACGCAGGCGGAGCTTACTCTTTGGATGACGGCGTGCACGCGCGACGTCTATCCGTAGGGGCGCATGGCCATGCGCCCCTACCTGGCCGCCTTCTTCTTCGGCAGCGCCTTGAGCAGGTTCGCCATCTCGATGGCTGACCGCGCCGCGTCGGCGCCCCGGTTGCCGGCCTTGGTGCCGGCGCGTTCGATCGCCTGCTCGATGCTGTCGGCGGTGACGATGCCGTAGATCACCGGAACGCCGGTATCGAGGCCGACCTTGGCGATGCCCTTGGCGGCTTCGGAGGCGACGTACTCGAAGTGCGGGGTGGCCCCGCGGATGATGGCGGCGAGGCAGACCACCGCGTCATACCGGCCGCTCTCCGCCATCTTCTGGGCGACCAAAGGCATCTCGAAGGCGCCGGGCACCATGGCGATGTCAACGTTCTTGTCCTCCGCCTCGTGGCGCTCCAGCGTGTCCAGCGCGCCGGAGAGCAAGCGCCTGGTGATCAGGTCATTGAACCGGCTCACCACGATGCCGAAGCGAAGCCCGGAGGCGACCAGCTTTCCTTCATAGGTGTTGCCCATCTCTCACTCGTCCTTTCCGCGGCCGTCTCCCCCGTCCTCACCGGAGAGAAGATGGCCGAGCTTGTCACGCTTGGTAAGCAGGTAATCCCGGTTGACCTCGGTGGGCGGAATCTCCAGCGGGACCCGTTCCACCACCGTCAGCCCCATCCCTTCGATGCCCACCACCTTGCCGGGGTTATTGGTCATCAGCCTGATCTTCCTCAGGCCGAGATCGAGCAGAATCTGCGCCCCGATGCCGTAGTCGCGGATGTCCGCCGCGAACCCGAGCAACTGGTTGGCTTCCACCGTGTCGTGCCCATGCTCCTGCAGGGCGTAGGCCCTGATCTTGTTGACCAGCCCGATCCCCCGCCCCTCCTGCTGGATGTAAAGCACCACCCCCGACCCGGCCTCCACGATCTTGAGCATCGCCGCCTCGAGCTGCTCGCCGCAATCGCAGCGGGCAGAGTGGAACACGTCGCCCGTGAGGCAGCTCGAATGGACCCGCACCAGAGTCGGCTCCGGGCCGATCTCACCGTAGACCAGAGCGAGATATGGCTTGGTGTCCACCAGGCTCTCGTAGGCATGGACCGTGAAGCGGCCGAAGCGGGTGGGCAGCTCCGCGGTGGCGGCGCGGCGCACCAGCCGCTCGCGTCGCTGTCGGTATTCGATGATGGAGGCGACGGTGACGATGTGCAGGTCATGCTCGCGGGCCAGCGCGATCAGCGCCGGCAGGCGGGCCATCGTCCCATCCGCGGCCATCACCTCGCAGATCACTCCCGCCGGGTACAGCCCGGCTAGGCGGGTGAGGTCAACCGAGGCCTCCGTCTGGCCGGCGCGGGCGAGCACCCCACCTTGCTTCGCCTCCAGCGGGAACATGTGCCCCGGCCGCGCCAGATCCTCCGGCTTGGTGTCCGGGTCAATCAGCGCGCGCACGGTGGCCGCCCGGTCGTAGGCGGAGATGCCGGTGGTAGTGCCCTCCTTGGCATCCACGGAAACGGTGAAGGCGGTGCCGAGGCGGGCCGTGTTATCCGTCACCATCGGGTGCAGATCGAGCTGGTGCAGCCGCTCGCCAGTCATCGCCATGCAGATCAGGCCGCGGCCCTCACGGGCCATGAAGTTGATCGCCTCCGGGGTAGCGAACTCGGCGGCAACGGTGAGGTCGCCCTCGTTCTCCCGATCCTCGTCATCCACGACGATCAGGAATCTTCCCTCGCGAAACTCCTCGATCGCCTGCTCGACCCCGATGATTCGGTTGTCCCGATCCTCCTGCTTCATGTGCGGCTAATCCTCTGCCAGCCAGGCGATCAACTCTTGCGAACTGCCGTCGCCCTTTCCCGCCAGCTTCTCCAGATGCTTGGCGAGCAGATCGGCCTCCATGTTCACCCGGTCGCCGACACGCCACTCGCCGAGCGTGGTTGCCTCCAGCGTCGCCCGCACCAGCGACACCGCAAACCGCCGCCCCGCGGGATTGCGCACGGTCAGGCTCACTCCCTCCAGAGCGACCGACCCCTTGTCCACCAGATACCGCTCCAGCCCGGCCGGGCAGAGCAGCTCCACCAGCCGTGTCTCCCCGCGCTCCTGCACCGAGACCACCTCGGCGATGCCGTCCACATGTCCAGCGACAAAGTGCCCGCCCAGCCGCTCGCCGATGGCGAGCGGCCGCTCCAGGTTCACCCTCTGGCCGACTCGCGCGGATCCGAGCGTGGTGCCCTCCGCCGTCTCCGGCAGCAGGGCAGCCTGGAATCTGCCGCCTTCCACCCGCTCGACGGTGAGGCAAGCCCCGCTCACCGCGATGCTGTCGCCGACCTTCATGCCTTCCAGCACCTGCCGCGCCTCCACCGCCAGGCGGAGGCTGCGTTGCTGGCTCACCTGCCGGATGACGCCGATTTCCTCAATCAGCCCCGTAAACATGATCCCTTGTAGGGCGGGCGTGCCGCAGTCTACCCTGAGCGCAGTCGAAGGGCCCGCCGCTCCTTTCACCTCACCACATCCCCCACGATCATCACATCCTCCCCAACCCTCCTCATCCTCACCGACCCCAGCCTCCACGCCCCCGCCAGCCGTTTCACTCCCTTCCCCTCCACCGGCGTCATGGCTTCCGCGCCCCCGATCAGCATCGGGGCAATGAAGAAGTATACACGATCTACCAGTCCGGCCTCCAGCGCGCCGGCGGCGAGCGTGCCGCCGGCCTCGACAAGCACGCGGTTGACGCCCGCAGCGGCGAGCTTCTTCATCAGCGCCCGCAGGTCCACGTGACCGCCTCTCGCGGGCAGCCGCCAGACGGTCGTTCCCACCTGCTCCAGATGGCGCACTCGCTCCGCCGGCGCCTGTCGGGTGACGGCGATGATGGGCGGCCGCTCGTCCGCCGTGAGCAGGCGAGCCGTCGGAGAGATGCGCGCTTCGCTATCCGCCACCACCCGCAACGGGTTCCGCCCCTTGCTTAGCCGCACGGTCAACTCCGGGTCGTCGGCGAGCACGGTCCCGATGCCGGTGAGTACGGCGTCCTGCTCGGCCCGCAGCCGATGGCCGAAGACGCGCGCCTTCTCGCCAGTGATCCAGTGCGACTCGCCGGTTCGGGTGGCAATCTTGCCGTCCAGGCTCATCGCCGACTTGAGCGAGACGAATGGCAGGCCCGTCTTCACCCGCTTGAGATAGCCTTCGTTCAGCCTCCTCGCCTCCGGCTCCAGCAGGCCGATGCCCACGGCGATGCCGGCCTCCGCCAATTGCCGCAGGCCCTTGCCGGAGACGCGCGGGTCGGGATCCTGGCAAGCGCACACCACCCTGGCGATGCCGGCGGAGATGAGCGCGTCGGTGCACGGCGGAGTGCGCCCGTGGTGAGAGCAGGGTTCGAGGTTAAGGTAGATGGTGGCGCCCCTGGCCGCCCGCCCTGCCGCCTGCAGGGCCCACACCTCCGCGTGCGGCCCGCCGACCGCCTGGTGCCATCCTTCGCCAACGACCTTCCCGCGCTTCACGATCACCGCCCCCACCATGGGGTTCGGGCTGGTCCAGCCGCGGCCGCGGGCGGCGAGGCGAACCGCGCGCCGCATCCACCGGGCATCGGCGGCGCCGCTCATTTCTCCGGCTCATCCCCCGGCGGGGATTCCCCCTGGTCTTCCTTGCCATGCATCTGGCCGGCGATGAAGCGGGCGAACTCCCTCCACATCTCATGCTGGCGGGTGCGGCTTCGGCTCTCCACCTCTCGCACGTCCGCCAGCATCACCACCATCAGCGCGAACGCAGCCGCCATGCAGCCACCCCAGTAGAGCAGAAACAACTTCGGTTGCGTGCTCGCGTCCAGCAGTTTGAGAATGAAGATGCCGACGAACACCGATGCCAGCAGCAGGATCAGCAGCGCCCCCGCGATCACCCGCAGCGCCAATCGCCGCCCGGAGATGAGGTGGCGGCCGCTCCGGTACTTGCGCACCTCCACGATCTGGAGCAGCGCCACCAGGATCGCCAGCGCGGGCAGCAACACCGCCAGGAAACTCATCAGACAGGTCTCCAGGATTCCTCAGCTTGCCCAGCCATGATAGCACCCTACGGATTCTCTTGCATCATGGTAACAACCATGATGCAAGAGAATCTGCCTGACAAGGGCTACGTTTGGCTCTGGGCAGTTTCTTGACTCATAGCCATTGCTATGATTCAAGAAGCTCCACAGGCGGAGGGGAACAAGGCGCATGGCCGCGGCTCGCGTTGACGCTGCCCAAACTGGGGTGCTATACTCGCCCCCGAAGCTATGAACTGGGTCCTTGCCGCCCTGGGCGACTGGGCGGAGCTGAGGAAGATTGAGGAGGGGCTCCTTTCGGGGAGCGCCTCCCGGGTGCGCGTCGACGGCGTGATCGAGCCGGTGAAGGCGGCGGTCATCGCCGGGGTCGCGCGCGGGTGGCAGGGGCCGGTGCTGGTGATCTCCCCCACCGGGGAGTCCGCGCAGAAGCTCCACCAGGACGTGCGGGCGCTGTGGGAGGGGATCGGGGAGGATGGCGGCCGGCGGGTGCTGCTCCTCCCTTCATTGGAGGCGCTGCTCTACGAAGATGTGTCCCCCGACCCGGAGCTAGTGGGCGATCGCCTGACAGCTCTCGACGCCCTGCTCAGGGGTGAGCCCGCGATGGTGGTGGCGAGCGCCCCGGCCGCCTTCCAGAGGTGTGTGCCCCCGGAGGCGCTGCGTCCGGCGCGGATGTCGCTGGAGGCGGGAGCGGCGGTTGATCGGGAAGACCTGATCCGGCGGCTGGTGGAGCTGGGATACGAGCGGGAGGAGATGGTCACCGCGCCGGGGCAGTTCAGCGTGCGCGGGGGCGTGGTGGATGTGTTCCCGTCAGATGCGGATCGGCCGGTGCGGGTGGAGCTGTTTGGGGATGAGGTGGAATCGCTTCGCACCTTCGACACTGCGACCCAGCGCTCTGTTGGCGACCTGACCTCTCTGCAGATGCTGCCGGCGAGGGAGCTGGTGCTTGCCGGGGGGATTGTGAGCGGAGGGATCGAGCGCATCGAGCAGGCAGCCGCCGATCAGGTGAAGCGCCTCACCGAGGAGGGGAAAGATCAGGAGGCGCAGAGGCTCAGGCAGCGCGTGGCGGAGATCACGGAAGCGCTGCAGCAAGGGGCCTACGCGCAGGGGTTGGAGTACTACCTTCCGTTCCTATACGCCCAGCGCGCCACCGTCCTCGATTACCTGCCGGACGATGGACTGGTGGTGGCGGACGAGCCCGCGCACCTGCGCGAACGCTACGAGGAGTTTCTGGGCGACCTCCTGGAGATCGCGGTTGCCCGCATGGACCACGGCTTGCTCCTTCCCGCACCCGAGCCGCACCATCTCCCGGCAGCCGCGGCGGAGGCGGAATTGCAGAACCGGCGCCTGCTGGAACTGTGCCTGCTGGAGACCAGAGAAGCGGGGAGACCGGCGCGGCGGGTGAGCATCTCCTGTCAGCACGCAGAGGCCTACGCGGGCGACATCGAACGCCTGGCCGCGGACCTGAGGGCCTGGCAGGAGACCGGCGCCCGCACCCTGATTGCCACCAGACAGGCCGACCGGTTGCTGGAACTGCTGGCGGAGGCTGGGGTGGCGGCGGTGACCCGGGAGACCTCCGACAGCAAGCCTGAGGCCGGCCAGGTGGTGCTATCCGAGCGGCCGCTCACCGCCGGATTCCGCCTGCCCGGGGCCGGCTTGCAGGCGCTCACGGATGTCGAGGTGTTCGGATGGCGGAAGCTCTACCGGCCTTATCGCAGGCGCCTGCCCAGCGCGGTGCCCATCGGCGCTCTCACCGAGCTCGCCCCGGGCGACTATGTGGTGCACATCAACCACGGCATCGGGATCTACCGCGGCCTGGTGCGCCGGTCCGCAGAAGAGGGAGCAAGGGAATACCTGCTGATCGAGTACGCGGGCGAGGACAAGCTCTACGTTCCCGCCGACCAGTTCGACCGCGTGCAGAAGTACCTGGGTGGCGAGGAGACCCCGCCCGCCGTCCACCGCCTGGGCGGACCGGAATGGGAGCGCCTCAAGCGAAAGGCCAAGCGCTCGGCAAGGGAGCTGGCGTTCGAGCTGGTGCGCATCTACGCGGCCCGTTACCAGCAGGCTGGACACGCCTTCGGATCGGACACCCCCTGGCAGCGGGAGATGGAGGATGGATTCCCCTACGAGGAGACCCTCGACCAGGCGGCGGCGATTGAAGATGTCAAGCAGAACATGGAGTCCGAGCGCCCCATGGACCGGCTGGTGTGCGGGGATGTGGGATTCGGGAAGACCGAGGTGGCGATCCGCGCCGCCTTCAAGGCGGTGATGGACGGGATGCAGGTGGCGGTGCTGGCGCCCACCACCGTGCTCGCCCAACAGCACGCCACCACCTTCAGCGAGCGCTTGTCACCCTACCCGGTCCGCATTGAGTTGCTCAGCCGCTTCCGGACCCGGAAGGAGCAGTTGCAGGTGGTGGAGGGGCTGGCGGGGGGAGCGGTGGACATCGTGATCGGCACCCACCGCCTGCTCTCCAAGGATATCCGCTTCAAGGAGTTGGGGCTGGTGATCGTGGACGAGGAGCAGCGCTTCGGGGTGCGCCACAAGGAGAAGCTGAAGCAGCTCCGGGCGACCGTGGATGTGCTCACCCTCACGGCCACCCCCATCCCCCGCACCCTGCACATGGCCCTCAGCGGGATTCGGGATATCAGCCTCATCAACGATCCCCCCGAAGGTCGCATTCCCATCATCACCCGGGCGATGGAGCGCGATGATGCAGTGGTCCGAGAGGCGATCATGCGGGAGCTGGACCGCGGGGGACAAGTCTACTACGTGCACAACCGGGTGGAGTCCATCGGCCACGTGGCCGAGCATGTGCGTCAGTTGATCCCGCACGCCCGCCTGACCGTGGCCCATGGCCAGATGGACGAGCGCGAGCTGGAGCGGGCCATGCTGGATTTCTACTCCGGCGACGCGCAGGTGCTGGTATGCACCACCATCATCGAGAATGGCCTGGACATCCCCAACGTCAACACCATGGTCGTCGGCGACTCCGACCGGCTCGGCCTCGCCCAGCTCTACCAGCTCCGCGGCCGCGTCGGGCGCTCGAGCAGACAAGCCTACGCCTATCTCATGTGGACTCCTTTCAAGCGGTTGACGGACCAGGCGGAGAAGAGGATCGCCGCGATCAGGGAGTTCTCCCAGCTCGGCTCCGGCTTCAAGATCGCCATGCGGGACCTGGAGATCAGGGGCGCCGGCAACCTGCTGGGGCCGGAGCAGCACGGGTTCGTCGCCTCCGTGGGCTTCGAGCTGTATATGCAGATGCTGCAGGACGCAGTGCAGGAGGCGCAGGGCCAGCAGGCGCCGGAGCGGCCGCAGGTGAGCGTTGACCTGCCGGTGAGCGCATATCTCCCAGAGGCGTATGCGCCTGATCTCAATCAGCGTATTGAGCTGTATCGCCGGCTGGCGGCCGCGCCGGACGAGCAGCGGGTGGAGCGGCTGGCAGAGGAGATCGCCGATCGCTTCGGCCGGCCCCTCCCCAACCCGGTTGCGAACCTGGTGAGGCTGGCCAAGCTAAAGGCGCGGTGCGCCGCCAGCGGTGTGGCAAGAGTGAGCACGGAAGGACAACTGATCGCTCTCCACCTGATCCCGGGCCGTCGGCTCACGCCCGAGCTGGGGCTGGTGCTCAGGCGGGCGCTGCGCCCGGAAGTCCGCATCTGGCTGGCGATGGTGCAGCACGACCGCGTGATCGTGTCGGTGAGGAAGGCGGACACAGAGGAAGTGTTCGGACGGTTGGAGGAGACTCTCGCCGGGCTGCGCGACCTGCCGCTGGAACAGGAGGCGCGCAAGCACCAGCGCCGCAGCGAGCTGGCTGCAGGGGTGTCAGGAGGGCAGAATGCCCCAGGTAGTTAGAGTATCGTTCCGGCCCGCAAGACGGCCGTATCTGTTCGATGTCGGCGGCTTGGAGGTCAGTCAAGGGGACTGGGTGGTGGCGCCGACCATCCATGGTCTCGAGTTCGGCGTGGTGATGACAGAACCCAGAGAGCTGCCGCAGGCGGAGGTGCCCCCCGACTTGAAGCGCCTCCTCCGCAAGGCCACCGAGGACGATCTCAGGCGAGTCGAGCAGAACGCAGAGCGGGAGGCGAACGCCATAGTGGTGGCCGCCGAGAAGGTGTTCGAGCACGACCTCCCCATGAAGCTGATCAAGGCGGAGAGCACCCTGGATGGGGGCAAGATGGTGATCCACTTCGCCGCGGAAGGACGGGTGGACTTCCGGACGCTGGTAAGAGACCTGGCGCGCGCCCTCCACTGCCGCGTGGAACTGCATCAGGTGGGTGTTCGCGACGAGGCGAAGCTGCGCGGCGGCCTCGGCCCGTGCGGCCGGGAGCTCTGCTGCGCCACCTTCCTCACCGCCTTCGACCCGGTGGGCATCAGGATGGCGAAAGAGCAAGACCTCTCCCTCAACCCCCAGAAGATCTCCGGCGCCTGCGGCCGGCTGATGTGCTGCCTGGCCTACGAGTACTGCCACTACCGGGACGGGAAGCGCGGCTTGCCGAAGGTCGGCAGCCGGATAGCGACTCCTCAGGGCGAGGGCAAGCTGACTGAGATCAACGTCCTCCAGGAGCGGGCGGTGGTCACCCTGGAGGAGGGCCAGAAGGTGGAGATGACCCTGGAGGAGCTGGCCAGGTTCCGTCCCAGCGCGCCGCCGCCGGCCGAGCCCGAGGAAGAGGAGGCGGCCGAAGACGAGGACTGGTCGGAGAAGGAGCAGTAGCGAACGCGCAGAAGACGGCGGCGTGCAGGACGCGTGTCCGCCTGGGGCGGGTACCCGATGTCCTGTACCTATTACCTATCCGGAAGTGAGGCACGCGATGGCCAAGAAGGTGCGAATCGGTCTCATCGGTTGTGGGGGAATCATGCACTGGCATGTGGACCAACTCCAGCAGGTGAAGCAGGCAGAGGTGGTGGCCCTGGTGGACACCCGCAAGGCCAGCCTGGCGAGAATGGTGGAGCGCCACCCCCACCTCGCCGGCCTGCCCACATTCAGGGACTACCGGAAGATGCTGGGCGCCGTGCACCCGGACGGCGTGACCATCGCCACCCCCCACACCCTCCACTTCGAGCAGATCATGACCTGCCTGGACCGCGGGGTGCACGTCCTCACCGAGAAACCAATGGTTTGCTCGGTGGCGCACGCCAAGGCGGTGATCAGAAAGGCGCGGCAGAAGAAGCGGGTGCTTATGCTCTCCTACCAGCGCCACTTCTCCCCGGCCTTCCGCGGCGCGCGCAAACTCGTCGCCGACGGCAAGATCGGCAACCTCACCTACATCGCCGCGCTGCAAGGCCAGGAGTGGCTGCGCGGCACCAAGGGCACCTGGCGCCAGGACCCCAAGCTCAGCGGCGGCGGCCAGCTCAACGACTCCGCCAGCCACCTTCTCGACATCATCCTGTGGGTGAGCAATCTGACCCCGAAGACCGTCTACGCGCGGGTGGACAACCGCGGCACCAAGGTGGACATCAACACCAGCCTCACGGTCACCTTCAAGGAGGGTCCCATCGGCAATATCGCCATCATCGGCGACGCTCCTGGCTGGTGGGAAGAGGTCGCTTACTATGGGGACAAGGGAGCGATCTACATCCGCAAGGACCGCGTCCTGCTCCAGACGGCCAACCCCAAGGGCTGGGGCGCCATCACCAAGGATGTCACCGACACCTTCAAGTACAAGGGCAACTTCGACCGCAACTTCGTGGACTCCATCCTGGGCAAGGACGAGCCGCAGACCCCGCCCATCTGGGGCCTGCGCGTCATCCAGGTCACCGAAGCCGCCTGGGAGTCCGCGAAATCAGGCAAAGCGGAGAAGGTGAAGCTGGGCTAGCCGCTCAGCCTCGGCCGATCTCCAGCCCGGACAGATACTCCTCCGTTGCCCGCGCGCCTTCCACCCCGCCCACCTCGATCACGGTGGGCAGGCTGAGGCCGTGTCGCGCCAGCGCGCTGAGGAGATCCACCCAGTCAATGGTCCCTTGCCCCGGAGGCAAGTGCTGCGACCGGCTCCTGTCGTTGTCGGACACGTGCAAACAGCGCAGGTGCGTCGCCAGCCCCTCCACCCACTCCGACGGTCTAAGCTGGCTGTTCAGATGAGTGTGCGCCACATCCAGGCAAGCGCCGACCGCCTCCAGCCCCACCGCCTCCACCGCCATCCGCACCACCTCCGGCCTCGGCTCCCAGACGTTCTCCAGGAACACCGTCACCTTCCTCCCCGCCAGCAGCTCTCGCCAGAACGCGCCCTGGCGCTCGGCCCAGCGTGTCGGATAAGTGGGGTCGTGCGCCAAAGCATTGAAGTCCAGATGGAAGACGACCCGGCTCAGCCCCAGCTCCTCCGCGATCTCCAGGCACTGGGTCATCCGCTCCTTCGTCGCCGCCCGCACCTTGGGATCGCGTGCGCTCGGGGCCATGCTCCACAGCGCGCCGTGCAGCACCACCGGCCCCCGCACCTCCGGCAAGCGATCGCCATACCACCGAACCAGCTCCCCGCAGCGCACCGGGTCATCCAGGACCCCGACGGAGATGAACTCAGAGATATCAACGCCGTGCCCGCGCTCGATGGCGTAGGCCATCAGGGCGTCGCGCTGCTCGCCATAGATCTGAACCAGAAACCCACTGATCCCCGGCGCCGGATTCTCCACCTCGCCCTCCACGGATAACCCTTTCGCCGGGAGGTCGGTGCATACATCCCCCACCAACTCCGCGCCCTTTGCGACTTTGCGGTGAATCCTTCTGCCGGAATCTCTATCCGGCCGAGGGACTGCCAGGCGTGTAGCTGCGGCAGTAAGTGCTTTCAGAGGAGAAGGTCGGGTAGTACGCTTCGCCCATTACGATAGGCCGGTTGACGGCCTTGCAGACGGAAACCCGGATGTCGTAGTGGGCGCAATCCATGCAGCGCCGCAGCACGCTCCGGCACTTCGGGCAGGCCGCCGTCTTCTCGTCCGCCTCCTGTTCCTCCTTGCACTTCGGGCAGGTAATCATCATCTGCTCTCACCCCCTTTCTCCCATTACATCTGATCTGCGCCGGCCCCGAGCGTAGCCGAGGGGCCCATCCGCGCCTGCCCCTGGCTTCGAGTCCGGTCGGGGGAGTCCTGCCGGGGGGCCGGCGGAGGAGGGGCTTGTGGGGTAGGAGCGTGGGCGGCGAAGTCCCTCGGGCTCCACTCGGTGCCCACCGCGAGCCGGCGCCGCACCTCCTCGCCCCCGACCACCGCGGGCGTGAGTTCGCCCAGCAGGCGCGTGCCCACCTGGCTGAACAAGGCGCCGATGACGATGTTGAGCTTGTCCATCAGCGCCCGCTTCTCGTGGCTGTGCAGCAGCCGCTGCAGCACGATGACGACGAGCAGCACCTCCAGCGGGACGAAGGCGATATCGCCCAGCATATAGATGAAGATATGGTGGGGGTCGTGAAAGATCAGATAGTGGACCCAGTACAGCAGCGCCCCCATCGCCCACAAATATGTGTGCTTGCCCTTCCCCATCACTCTCACCTTCCCCCAACTCACAGAGGTCAGTGAGTAGTTCGGAGAGCGCGCACCGCGCACCTCGCGCGGGGGCCGCCTGTAGGGCGCGTATAGCCCGCAGGGGAATGCCCGCCGCAGGCCGTAAGGCGGTGATACCGTCACTGGCGAAGGCTCGGCCGCCCATAGTCGTGACGAGACTCACTCAGCGTAACAGTTCACTCTTCATGAGGATAAGCAGTCAAAACTTCAACCCTTGACGGCCGGTTGGTTGGTGTGGGAGGATGGGGGGAGCTTTGGGGGGGACGCTACCGAAGCAACGAAGGAGGGTGCCGTGACGTGGAAGGGGTGGCTCGCCGTTGTTCTGATGTATCTGATTGTTGCAGTGGTTCTTGCGTGGGCGGCAGTGATGTGGCCCGATCCCCTGTCCCGCTATCTTGCTCCATTCTGGACGACCGCCGTTGCTGCTTACACCGTCTACCTCCTGACGTCGTTCCGGCACATAGTGAGGAGTACACGCCTCCTTCTCACAGCCCTTGATGAACAACTCAACGAAAACCGAGAGACCGTAGAGTACATACAGGCCGAGGCTTACTTCGATGGGCAAAGCGTAGGCGTACCGGGACGGAGGCCTTACTTCTCAGCCTGGGACTTGTACACCGCCGCGCCGGCCAGTCACTACGTGTCGGATGCAATCGTATCCACAGCGCTTGGGCTACGTCAGAGATTCAAGTGCCTCACCGATTGCCTGGATGAGCTTGACGCTGCGACTGAAGAGACCCGACGGGAGGGCAGACAGACCCACGACTACAGGGGCCATGTCGGGTTCATCCATACGCTGTCTCGCGATACCACGGCCGTCCTGAACAGTATGGCGTCACTGGTCGACCGCGAGCGCGCGACGCTGATGCGGCGCGTGGTACCGGCGCAGTTCCTGCCCCTCATCGCGGCGCTCGCGCTGCTTGTGCTAGTGCTGTCGGCGCCTGCCCTCAGCGAGGCCCTGCCGGTGCTGTCCTCACTAAAGGCTTCGTCGGGGCTCCCCTAGGGGTCGTGCTGTTGCCCGTAAGGAGCGTTAGATGCCCACCGTTGGGCAGAAGCTTCGCCCTTGCTGCCAAAGCAACGGAAGGAGCCATGAGATGGAAGCGTACGAGTTCCCAGACGATGTTGAATTGGCCGGTGAGACCGAGGAGCTGTTCGATAGGGCGGGTCACAGTCATGGGGCCCTCAAGTACGTTGATCTCAACCTAGTCTGGCGACCGCGGGGGAGCAGCAGTGTCTACTACAAGCGCTTCGTACCCAAGGGAGGGGCCGAGATTCGCGACGTGTGTGCCTATCGCTTCGACCAGGCAATGGGGTTTGGGTACGTGCCGAAGACCATATGGCGTGAGCACGAAGGCGCATACGGCAGCCTGCAAGCTTGGCTTCCTGGGCAATTCGTCCCTTGGGACCCTCCGCCCGACAACGACCCGATTCAGGGGAGGCCCTCACTTCAGCGGGTCGGCGAGGAGACGGCCGTCGAGCTATGGCTGCTCGACGCCGTGCTGATGAATGTCGACAGCGTCTGGACGAATTACCTGTGGTGTGAACAGACTGAGCAAGCGGCCCGGATAGACAACCGCGAGTGTCTGCCTCCACCCGAGTTCGTGGTCCAGGCAAAGGACCCACCCGCCAGTCAATACAACTGGCCGCTGCCGTGGTGGCGCGGACTCCTCCACGGCCGGCCGCTGCCAGAGTCCCTGCTCGGACGCCTTGCGGCGATCGACTGGCCGGGCCTGATTGACGGCTGGTGTGCCCTGGGTCTTGAGGAGGCTGCGGGAGCGGCCGCTGAGGGACGGGCCAGAACGCTGCTGAAAACAGGAATCGTGGACACCGAGGCATTGTGGGGGTTGCGTGACCCCTACCAATAGAGCGAAGGGGCTCCCAGCCTCTCGTCCTGTATGTCCTGCTGGCTAGTCGCGTCGGCTTTTCGGCCGCACGTCAGGATAGAAGTGTACTTCGGCGTCGAAGAAGGGGATATCTTCCTCCCACCGGCCGAACGCGTTGCAAACCTGCTTGATCAGTTCGAAGGCTGCCTGATCCGGATCGAAGGACATGTCCGTCTCTACTGCCTTCCCCTAGGGCAGTCGGGCCCCTGCGGTGCCCTGTGGCCGCGCCGGCCTAACCGCCCCATCCGGCGGGTGGAGAGGATCACCTGGGAGCTCCCCCACTCCCCCCGGAGTGTGTCTCTTCGTCTCCCCTCTTGACAAACCTACCGCTTGCCAGCCCGTCGCGTTCGCATCACGCTGCCCCGCAGCGCCCCTCTCAGCCGGGAGGTCTGCTATGGCTTCCCGAGCTCCTGCAGCATTGCCTCGATCAGGCTGTCCACTTCGGCCCGTGCGCGAAAGATCACCTCTGGGTCCTTCGTGTACTCGGTCCATGACCGGGCCATCTCGGGACGAACCGAGATGGCCGCTTCGGCCCTTCGCACAAGCTCCTCACGGGCACCGATGCTCTCCAATCGCGCGGTCAGCTCTGCCAGCATCGCGAGTGCTTCGTAGTCTTCGATGCCGTCGCGTAGGTTCTCGAGTCTGGTGCTGGCGAGAGGCGTTGCGTCAGGGCCTGGGTAGATCAGGACCCCGTCACCGTTCGTCTTCGCGACGACAGTGTTCCATGGCCGCTCGGGCCACTTCGGGGCAGCCCTGTTCCAGTTCTCCTGGAAAACGTAGTAGTCAATCGTCCAGTAGAGGAAGCCCGTCGCCCCGTGCTGATAGCACTGCCAGGGCAGGATACGCGGATCCACACCGGGACACTCCAGATGCAGGTTGGCGTAGGGCGTCAGAGGTGCGCAGCACACATAGGCCCACACCTCGTCCCCCGCCTGCTGGCGCTCCCGAAACGCCGGCGTCCAGTTCGACGTGATTGGTGTCCAGATGTCGAAGAGGCCGACGTGGACGGGGTTCGGCGGGTTGGCCGACTCCCGCCTGATGTGTGGGAGCATCTCCCCCATCCTGCCGTAGATAAGGCTGATGTCGGGGTCCACAGTCTGCTCGGGGTTGTCTCGCCAGTCCGACTCGTCAAAGCCGTGGACATACCAGGTGAAGTCTTTCCAGTCCTTCTCTCTGATGAGGTGGTCCCAGTCGGCCAGCCATGCCACAAGGTCGCGCAGGTAGGACTCTTTGCTCTCAGCCTCCTGCCCCTCACCCCGCTTGTAGTAGGAGGGGCTGAAGGTGAAGTTGTCCACGTAGCCGAGGCAGGTGGCATTCATGCCCCGCTGATAGCAGTACTCCATGTCCTCCCGGCTCGGCACCACCTGTGTCTGTCCCTCCTTCAGACAGCCGCCGATGGTGGTGGGGTTCAGCCTGTGGGCGAGGAGGAAGTCGTACAGCTCTCTCCGCTTCTCCCATGGGATAAGGTCCGCCCAGTTGGGGCAGGAATTGAGGTGCACGAATGCATCCCATGGGTCTGCTTCCTCACTCAGCCCCAAGCGCTTTCGGGTCTCTTCTGGCCTGTACCACATCGCCCACACCCCGGGGTTGAAGGAGAAGGCCGTCTTCAGCTTCCCCCGCAGCGGGAGAGAGAACGGGCGCACGGTAAGCTCGATGCCGACGTGCTGCGGGTCGGTACCCTGAGCGCGAAGGGTGATGAGCGCGCGGTAGACGCCCGGCTGCGCCTCCGCGGGGACGTCCACCGTGAACCAGACCGGCTGCACGAATCCTGGCTCGACATCGAAAGGCTCCGGCAAGAGCAGCACATCCGGCCACCACCAGCCCACCCGGCGGAGGGCGGAGTCGGAGGGCTGGGTCTGCACGTAGCCGACGCGATACCAGTTCACCCGCCCGGCCGGCAGGCGGGTCTGACCGTCCTCGTGGAGAAGGTCCGAGACCTCCACCTGCACGCCGCGCAAGCTCTCGCGCAAAGGCATGACCACCAACTGGAAGCTCTCTCGTTCGCGGCCTGCAGCGGCGAGTTGCACATGGCTTCCGAACGACCCTTTGAAAGCCGCTGCCTCCCGGAAGACCTTCTCCATGGGGCTCGCCTGGCCGATCAGGTAGGAGGAAGGTTGATCTGGTGTGACCTGAGGTAAGTCATCCCAGCCGCTTAGCCGCAGAGCCAGGGTGTCCTCAGGGTAGACCCGGCTCAGCCGCACCCACAGCCACTTCGTCTCACTTCCGCCACCCCGCCGGTCACCCAGGTCGATGCGTGCCGTCGCGGCGCCCGTCTGCCAGGCCGGTACCGGTCCGCCAAGTTGCGGCCTGCCGTTGATGCGCCAGTCGAACACATACCTGTCGTTGAAATCGCAGGAGACGATCCCCACCTCCCCAGCCCTGACTGCGTCGCGGGCTGCGTGCTCTCTGTTCAGCACAGGCCCCTTCTCTGTGAACTCAACAACAAAGAGCCCCTCCGCAACATGGACGCTCTGTCCTCGGTCACCGCCCTGGAGCGGCACAAGCGCCCATTCGACTCGCAGCATATAGGGATCACGAGGCCCAGGAATGCGTGCCTCCCGGAGCCCGCGGGCATAGCTGGAGACCGGCCCTTCTAAAACGCTCCTTGTCCAAAGGGCGCCGTCCCGCAGCACTGCATCTCCCTCCAGTCGCCATGCGTCTTCACTCAAGCGCCCCACATCGAACTGCTGCTCCCAGACCATTTCGGATCGTTCTGCCCAAGCCAGATTCACCGCAGAGGTCAAGAGGAGGATAGAGATGACTGCACGCATGGGCTTGCCCTCCTGTCGAGTAACACACGCTTCTTCGATCCCCGCGCCGATCCTTCCCCGCTGGGCACGTCATGGGAAGCTGGAAGCCGTTCAGCACGGACGCGCCATTCTCGCGCCATTCCCGAAGCTCCCCTCCGCCCCCCTGCACTCCCCTCAGAGTGTGCCTTTTCGTCTCCCCTCTTGACAAACCTACCGCTTGCCAGCCCGCGGCGTTCGCCTCACGCGTTCAAAGCCATCACCAAGACAGGAGCTACTCTGCCGTCACTTCCGACGTGCAATGTCCGCAGCGGGTCGCCTTGACCGGTATTGGCGTGAGGCAGTGGGGGCAGTCCCGGGTCGCGGGCGACTGCTCCTTCCTCAGCCTGTTCACCTGTCTGACAACTAGGAATACGACGAACGCGACGATCACGAAGCTGATAATCGAGTTCACAAAGAGGCCGTAGTTGAGCGTGACCGCGCCCCCGGCTTGGGCATCGGCTAGGGATCGATACGGGCCGGCCGCGCTCCCAGCCTTCAACACCAGAAAGAGGTTGGCGAAGTCAACCTTCCCGAGTGCCAGTCCGATGGGTGGCATGATGACATCGGAAACCAGCGACTTGACGATGAGGCCAAAGGCGGCTCCGATGATCACGCCGACCGCCATGTCTACGACGCTCCCGCGCAGGGCGAACTCCCTGAACTCCTTTAGCATCTGGGATCCTCCGTAGCCGTTCGTCGGTCTTTCGTCGGCAGTCTGGGCCTCACCGTCAGCATCGCATACAGGAATCTGATGGTCAGCAGCCAGGCCGCCTCGACAAGGGTTCGAGGGTCATGTCGCAACCCCTGCGCTGGCACCGGCATGCGCACAGTGGGCTCATATGTGCCGCTCTGAGCTGACTCAGGGACAGCCTCCGTTGTGTTGAGCCAGGGACCGTGGGGCTGGCAAGCGACCTATTAGGCAGGACACAGTGCCGTATCAGGCGAAGCTGCACTTCTGACCCCGAGATCAGGAGGCCCTACATGGGCGGACGCGAGCAGCTCAGGGAACAGGTAAGAGCGATTCTCGGCGGTGTGGCGAGCAGGACGGATTCCCACGCGGCCCTGGCGCAGGCGCTGGATGCGATCAGCCAGGACTCGGGATGCGAGTCGGTGGGGATCCGGTGGAAGGCTGGCGAGGACTACCCGTACCACGTGACCCGGGGTTTCGGTCGTGACTTTGTGGTGATCGAGGGGCCACTTTGCGAGCGCGACACGGCCGGGCTGGTCCTGCGCTATCCAGACGGGACGCCCCAGTACGCGTGTATGTGCGGCGCGGTGGTGACCGGGAGAGCAGATCCCAGGCTGCCGTTCTTCACGGAAGGCGGGAGCTTCTGGACAAACGGGACCACTGTGCTGCTGAAGGAGACCCCTCCGGAAGCCATGACGGGGATCAAGACACGAAACTACTGCAATGCCGCAGGTTATGAGTCGGTCGCGCTGATCCCCATGCGGGCGAGGGGCACGACCTGGGGTCTACTTCAGCTGAACAGCCGGGAACCCGGACGCTTCACCAAGCAGCAGATCGAGGCCTACGAGGTACTGGCGAGCGAGATTGCCGAGGCGGTGGTGGAGATGGGGGCGGGAGGTTTTGTCGGCGCCTGCCCGCGTAACGCGGGTCCGTGAGCGCTATGGCAGAGCGGACCCGGATGGGGGATCCTGAGACTCCGCGGAGCACAACTCCAGCTGTCGGGCGGCGTAATGGCCAAGCCGCCCGTCTGGGAACTGCACGGTGATCCAATGCCGCTCCACGGCAATCACACTGCCGGTGCTCCCCACGGGTCTTCCCGGCAAGGGAACCAACACACGCACTCGGTCGCCTGAGGTCACTGCTCTCTCCCGCGCTCGACCACCCTGCTTGAAGAGTACCGTATCGGTACTCACCGCTGTGTTCCGGCGGACCCCCTGTGTACAGCTCGCTGCACAGGGCCGTGGTTGAACGGCCGCGAAGCGCCGTTCTGCCGTCAGTGGGGCCCGGCAACCTACCTCGCACTGACCCGCAGGATCCAGTCGGCTACCGTTTCCATCGCGATGGGCGACATCGTCTCCTCGATCCCCGCGTACTCGTTGGGCGAGCCGGTCCTCGCGCTCTGGAAGAGATGGTTCAGGCCGGGGATCTCCCTGACGACGTAGCAGCGGTTGCCGCCAGCCTTGAGCGCCTGCTCGATGACGGGCAGGTTCTGCTTGGCCGGTACCTGGAGGTCCTTCTCCCCGGTGAGTGCGAGCACCGGGACCGTGACCTTTTCGAGCGTGGGGCGCGGATCGTAGCTCACCCAGTACCGGAACCACGGAGTAAGCACCTGGGACAACACCGCCTGCAGCTCGGCCTGGGCGCGGTCCTCGGTCATGTGGGGGTCCTTGGCCTGCGCGGCAGTCACGACTTCGCTGATGCGCTCCGTGGCCACCGCGTCGTCCCTCTCCTGCTCCACGATCGCGTACACCGACGCCAGCAGAGAGCGCTGGTCGGCGATGGCCTGCTCTGAAGCGCCGTCGGCTCTCATGATCGCCTCGTTCTGAGCCAGGCTGATCTGTTCGCCCTTCACGCCTGCGCCAGCCATGATCACGATGAAGGCGACGTCAGAGCACTTCGCCGCGGCCATCGGCGCGACAATGCCGCCCTCGCTGTGGCCCAGCAATCCGATCCCCTTCGGGCTGATCTCCGGCCGCGTCAGCAAGAAGGCGACGCCGGCCAGCGCGTCCTCCGCCCAGTCCTGGCTGGTGCATGCGGCGCGGCTCCCGCTGGACTTCCCTACCCCGCGGTCATCCACCCGAAGGACCGCGATGCCGCGGCGGGTGAGGTAGTCCGCCAGCACCAGGAACGACCGGTGGCCCATGAAGGTAGCGTCGCGGTCCTGAGGCCCGGAGCCGGTGATCAGGACGACGGCCGGGAATGGCCCGCCGGACTCGGGCATGGTAAGCGTCCCTGCCAGCTTCACCCCCGCCGCCGCGTTATCGAAGACTACGTCCTCGGAGCGATACGGGTACGGAGGCTTGGGCTCCTGCGGCCGGAGGCGCTCGGGAACCTTGTCAACGCGGCGCAGCGTCAACGAAGTTGCCTGGCCGCCCTGCGTGAGGTCGCCCTCCACGGTCTGGCCATCGGCCGCCATTCTCCCCTCGTAGACGACATCTATGAACTTCACCTCGAGGCGCAGGACGCCATCGGCCCAAGTGGCCGAATCCACGGGGAGGCCCTTCGCCCCCTGGTCGGGCACATCCATGGTGGCCTGGAGGGTACCGGCCGGGCCTGCGGATAGGTGGAAGATGATGGCCAGCTCCGCGGAGGGGAGTTTGAGCGTCCCAAGCCAGGAGCCGACCACGCCTTGCTCCGGCGCCGCGGCGCGGAGGGGCGCGGCCGGGCAAAGGCAGACAGTGGCCAACAAGATGAAGCACAGGAGGATGCGGCTGGTTCTCACAGCGGTCTCACTTTCGAATCCGGGATGCCCGTTGTCTTTCGCCTGCGCCGTCTATGATACGTGATTGGGCAACGTACGGTTTCTGTTCGCCGCCATGCAGTCGACGCCTGGGCGCCCCCGTAGCTTCTCGGGAGGATGCAGCCGACCTGCGAAAGCCTGTACGTGCCGTTCTCGCCCCACCCGGCGAGCGCCTAATCCGTGTCGGCTTCCCTAGCTCAGCGGGCGGACGACGGATCGCAGCCTCAGGTAGTCTGCAAGCGTCTCCGGCGAGAGCACCCCGCCGCCCAGACCGCTCAGGTTCCATCCCCCATAGGGGATGCCGTGGGCGAACACGTTGTGGGCGTTGATCCAACTGTTCCCAGCCGACATCGCCCCTGCCACCCGCTCCGCGCGGGTAAGGTCTCGCGTCCACACGCTGTTCGCCAGACCATAGGCGGAACGGTTCACCAGGTCCAGCGCCTGCTCTTCCGTCTTGAACGGCATCAGATAGGCCACCGGACCGAAGATCTCTTCGCGGGCGCACACGTTCTCCGGCGGACCGGTCAGCAGCGCCGGCTTGACGTAGTACCCCTTCTCGTGCTTCGGCACGATGGCCACCCCGCCCGGGAGGAGTGGCTTGGCACCCTCCTTCTCACCCCGGTCCAGGTAACCCAGGATGCGCTGCCGCTGCTTCTCGCTCACCGCAGGTCCCATCTCGGTGTCCGGGTCGAGCCCATGCCCGATCCTCGTCGCTTTCAGGGCCGAGGCAGACTGGTCAACGAACCGATCCCAGAGTGACTCATGCACCATCCACCTGGAGGCGGTGCAGCACACCTGTCCGGTGTTGAGGGTAATGGCGCCGGTCAGGCCCTTCACCGCCGAATCCAGGTCCGCGTCCTCGAAGACGACCGCGGCGCCCTTTCCTCCCAGCTCCAGTTTGACAGGGACCAGATTGCGCCCGCAGGCCTCGCCCACCAGTCGCCCCACCTCCGGCGATCCGGTGAACGACATCCGCCGGATGCCGGGGTTACGGGCAAGGGCCGCTCCCGCGGTCTCTCCCAGGCCGGTGACGACGTTGACGATGCCTTTGGGGATCCCCGCCTGCTCCGTCAGCCTGGCGAAGTAGAGGGTGGTGAGGGGGGTGTCCTCCGCCGGCTTGATCACCACCGTGTTGCCCGCGGCGAGGGCGGGAGAGATCCCCCAACCTACCAGCAACAGGGGGAAGTTCCAGGGGAAGATGAACGCGCACACCCCGTACGGAGAGCGGGTCGTGTGCGCGTCATAGCCGGACACTGCGATGGGCTCGCGCGACCGCGTGTGCACAGAGAGATCGGCGTAGTAGCGCAGCGTCTGCGCCACGTTCGGGATGTCGAACGACGAGGCCTGGGCGAGGGGCTTGCCCACATCCAGCGACTCGATCTGGGCGAGAGCATCGCGGTGCTCGTCCACCAGATCGGCAAGACGGTGAATGAAGACCGCGCGGTCGTTGGCAGGCATGGTTGCCCAGCCGCTCTTTCGGAACGCCGCGTCAGCAGCCTGGACGGCGCGGTCCACGTCCGGCGCATCGCCGGCGGGGACCGCCGCGAGAACCGTACCCTCGCCGGGATCCCGCGTCTCAAACCGGGCGCCACCGGCTGCGTCCACCCATTCCCCGTTGACGAGCATCTTCATGGGCTGGGCGGAGAGGAAGTCCTTCACTTTAGGAAGCATCTCTGCCATGGTCGTCCCTCCCATCTCCCCGTGTCCTTCCCTTAGAGGGGGAGGCGTGGTTGGCCCTCGGTTCGGCGGCATAGCGTGCTGTCCTTCAGCGCGGGAGGGTTGGCAGAGTCAGATGCTCACAGAACCGTCGCCCGGCGGGCGTGGGCCTGCCCTGAGCGCCTGCCCGTCCAGGGGAGTCGAAGGGGAACGCCCGCCCTACAGGTCGTCCCCGCCCTCCTCCGCCAACTCCTCCAGCAGCTTCCGCTGCTTCCTGGTGAGATGCTTGGGGGTGACGACTTTGACGGTGACGTAGAGGGAGCCGCGGACGCGGGTCTGGGGGTCGGGGAGGCCGTGGCCGCGGAGCTGGAGGGTGTCTCCGCTCTGCGTGCCGGCGGGGATGCGGAGGTCCTCCGCGCCGGCGAGGGTGGGGACCTTCACCGTTCCGCCGAGGGCGGCGGTGGTGAACGGGATGGAGGCCTCGCAGCCGATGTCCCGTCCCCGGCGGGTGAAAACCTCGTGGGGCCCCACCCGCACCACCACGTAGAGATCGCCGGCCGGCCCTCCCCGCTCACCCGGCTCGCCCGCCGCCTCGATCCGCAAGGCCGCGCCGTCCTCGATGCCCGCGGGGATGGCAACCCGGGTCTCCACCTCTCCCGGCCGCTGCCCCGAGCCGCGGCAGGCCGAGCAGGGGTCGGACACGGCCTGCCCCTTCCCCTGACATCGCGCGCAGGTGGTCACCGTGGACAGGTGTCCGAACGGCGTGCGAGTGCTGTGCTGCACCTGCCCCGCGCCGCCGCAGGCCGGGCACGTCTGAAGGGAAGTCCGCGACCGGCTGCCGGTGCCGTCGCACCTGTCGCAGTCCACCATCCGCTCGACCTTGACGGTGCGCTCGAGGCCGGTGGCGACCTGCTCCAGGGTAAGGGTCAGGTCGTAGCGCAGATCGGCCCCCCGCCGCGCGGAGGGGCGCCGCTGGCGGGGCCGGCCGAAGAAGACTTCGAACAGATCGCCGAAGCCGGTGAGCTGATCCCACAGGTCGCCGACCATCAGGCCGGTGGGGCCGCTCTCCCCGTAGCGGTCGTACTGGGCGCGCCGCTGCGGGTCGGAGAGCACCTCGTAGGCGGCGGAGGCTTCCTTGAACTTGCCTTCTGCCTGGGGGTCGGAGGGGTTCAGGTCCGGGTGGTGCTGGCGGGCGAGACGCCGGAAGGCGCGCTTGATCTCGGCCTGGGAAGCGTTGCGGTCCACCCCGAGAATATCATAGAGGTCGCGGGACTGCGACATGGCCGCACGGAGCTACTCCTCTTCCTCCTCCTCGGCTTCCGGAGCCCGGATGCGGACCGAGCCGCGGGCGATCTCGCCGATGGCGCGGTTGATGAGGCCACCGTCGCTGGGCTCGAAGGTGCTGTCTATCCGCTCCTTCAAGTCACGCGCTCGTCTCGCCACTCCCGCCACCAGGGCATAGCGGCCGAACTTCTTCGCCAGCCTGTCAATGATCCGGGTTTGCCGGCCGGTGCCGGACCGCGCACGCGTTCTCATGCCATCACAACCTCGGGGGAGACTATTGCTCTTCGCAGATCAGGGTGATAGCCGCGAAGCCTCCAGCAGACTTCCTGGGTGCTCTGTCTGAGTCTCGCCATCACCCCGTTCGGCGAGACTCAGTAGTGGGTCTTCAGTATACGGATTACCACATCGGCTTGTCAAGCTGTTCCTCGCGTTCAGTCACTCCAACCGCAGCCGCTCCTGGAACAGCGCGCGGACCGGCGCGAACGACATGCGGTGCTCAGGACACGGCCCCAGCTCCGCCAGGCAGGCAAGATGCTGGGGAGTGGCATAGCCCCTGTGGGCCCTGAAGCCGTAGCCCGGGTAGAGCTCGTGCATCTCGTCCATGATGCGATCCCGCACCACCTTCGCCACGATGGAAGCGGCGGCGATGGACCCGCAGCGGCGGTCCCCCTGCAGCAGGTTGCGCTGCGGGACCGGCGCTTGCGGCAGCGGGTGGCCGTCCACCAGCACCAGCGCGGGCTGCGGCTGGAGCTGGAGAATCGCCTCTCGCATGGCGCGGAAGGTGGCCTGAAGCACATTCATGCGATCCACTGTCCTGGCGTCAACGGCGGCAACCCCGATGGTGATCGCCCGCCGCTGGATGAGGGCGTACAGGCGCTCCCGCTGCTGCGCGCTCAGCGCCTTGGAGTCGGCCAGGCCGGGCAGCCGGCAGCGCGGTCGCAGCATCACCGCGGCCGCCACCACCGGGCCGGCGAGCGGCCCGCGGCCCGCCTCGTCCACGCCCGCGATGTCGGTGGCGCCGTTGGCGCGCAGCTCCTGTTCTATCCGCCACAGCCCCCGCACAGACTCCCCCGCGCGATGAGATAACCGACAGCTCTTCGCGAGCTACCGCCGGCCCAAGTAGAAGAGACCTCCGGTCGCCGCCCCGGCGACGACAGGCTCCTCCGCCAGTCCCACGTCGCGGTTGTCGCTCACCAGCCGTATCCGGGTGGGCGGCCAGAAGATCACCATCGCCTTGCCGAGCACCAGGTTGTCCTCCAGATAGGGCTTTGGCTGCCCGGTGTCGCGGTCGGCCCACACGTGGCTGTCCCGGCTGAGGTTGCGGTTGTCGCCCAGCACGAAGTAGCAGTGCTGGGGAACCCGGTACTCCGCGCCGGTGGAGTTGCCCAGCTCGTCGGCGGGCCAGTCATAACCCGGCATAGCGGCGCCCGGCGGCTCCTTGAGCAAGCGTCCGTTTACAAACACGCCCACCCCGGCCTCTATCCGGATGCGATCGCCGGGCAGGCCGATCAGCCGCTTCACAAAATCCTTCTTCTCCCCGTCCGTGCGGTCCTTGGCTTGGGCTGGGGCCTCGAAGACCAGGACGTCGCCCCGGTGGGGAGGGTTCAGGCGATAGATGAACCGGTTGACGAGGATGCGGTCGCCCTCCAGGAAGGTCGGCTCCATGGAGCCGGAGGGGATGTAGAAGGCCTGCACCACCAGCGGCCGGATGACCAGAAAGACGAGCAGGAAAGCGATCAGCCCGGAGTCGAGCAGCTCCACCATGAACTTCCGCGCCGGAGCCTGATGCCAGAGACCCCAGATGATGCGCAGGAACACCAGCGCGGCGACAAGAGAAGTGATCTTCCAGGGATTATCCAGGTTCATGAGAGGTCGGTACTCAGCCATTCAGGCGCGCCGATCTTCCTTGATGCGGGCGGCTCTTCCGACGCGCCCTTTGAGATAGTACAGCTTGGCTCGCCTGACGCGGCCGCGGCGGAGCACCTCGATCTTCTCCAGGCGCGGGGAATGAGTGAGAAAGGTGCGCTCCACGCCGATGCCGTGGGTGACCCGGCGAACGGTGAAGGTGTCCTTGATGCCGGAGTTGCGGCGGGCGATCACCACTCCCTGGTAGGGCTGGGTGCGCTCTCGGCCGGCCTCGGTGACGCGGACGGTGACTCTGACCTGATCGCCCGGGCCGAACTCGGGCGGCGTCTTCTTCAACTGCGCGTTTTCAAGCTCGGTGATGAGCATGGTTTCCTCCCCGTGAGGCCAGCCGGCGACGTGCGCCCGCGGGAATGCGCCAAGAAAAGCCTGGCGGGAAGCCCGCCAGGTGGAAGAGGCAGCTATAGGCCAGCCTCGAATTATAGCACAGGGCGGAAGCGGGCGCAACTGCGTGATTGCTGCGCCCGAAGCGATCCCTGGTGGGTAGACCGGGGGCGGAACCTGGGACCGAGAGGTCTGAATGCCTGAAGCTGCCCTCGGCGAAGGTCAGCTACCCGAAGATCAACCGCCTATTCCTGTTGACAACGGCCGTGTTGCGGCCCATGATGGCGGCGGGAGAGCCGCCCAACGCTGCCCTGCGGTTGAGACAGGACCGTCGCACCGCATGGTGAAGGAGGAGTCTCAGCATGACGCCTCGGCCTATTGGAATTAGACTCGTGATTCTCTTCATCCTCTTGTCGGCAGTGCCCTGCCTATGGTGTGGGTGTGCGGGTGGAGGCAGCTCCAGCAGAGATGTCCCATCGTCGCCAGCGATCCAGGAATCGTCTGCCAAAGCCACAACCATAACCTCGTGTCGCTTGTGGAAGTGTCCGTCCTGCGGCGAAGTCCTGGAGAAAGGGGCGCTTGGGAAGGTTGTTCACCCGGGAGAGCCCGCGTCGCGCATAGTCGGCACCGCCACCTGCGGCAAGTGCGGCGCGAAGTACTCGCAGTCGGATGTATACGGCGGACGTTACGACTATGACCCGGCTGCGAAGGAGCAAAGTGGCGGGCAACAGGCGCCAACCCAGGTGTCGCTCGTGGTGTTCGCTCTCGGCAGCACCCAGGCACCGACGGAGGAGAACGCTAAGGTCTACTGCGAGCAGATTCTCTCTACCCGCCACCCTGACGCGCGGATGGTCAAGCACCTCGTGGTCGGGTTCATGGACCAGGAGATGACGGCTGGGGAAAGCGTCGCGCTCTACGAGAGCCTGGTCAAGGACGGGAAACTGCCGGATCTGGGAAGGCATTTTGACTCCTTTGTCGGCCCCGGGCCGGATGGGAAGCCAATTGCGGTTCTGTTCTTCAGTGCCGAAGGAGGCACGGCGACAGATCGCTAGGTTGGCACGAAATCATACAAGAGCGCTCAGCCAGAAGGCCGCGCCGGCACCCGGCGATAGGGACGGGCTTCCACCGGGGACACTTGTCTATCCCCCCTCCTGTTTCCCTGCGCGTATAGTGTCGGTCCCCGGCGGAAGCCCGTCGGCAGCTGGAGCGAGCACGTCTGCTGGAGGGGTCCCTGCGTTGCCCGCGAGCCGCCTGGCTTGCTATACTGCGTCAGTGCTGCAGCACGGTGAGGAGCGTCAGCGACCATGTCCCTGAACGGCGAGGCGACGGGCGACCCGGTGCTGGTGGTGGGGTCGGTGGCGCTGGATAGCGTGCGCACCCCGTTCGGCGAGGTGGCGGGGGTGCTGGGCGGGGCGGCGAGCTATGCTTCGGTGGCGGCGAGCTTCTTCGCGCCGGCGCGGATGGTGGCGGTGGTGGGGATGGACTTCCCGGAGGCCCACGTCGCCCGGCTGGCGGACCGAGGGGTCGATCTCGCCGGCCTGCAGCACTCCTCGGGGAGAACCTTCCGCTGGTCTGGGTACTACGAGTACGATATGAACCAGGCGCACACCATCTCCACCGAGCCGAACGTGTTCGAGACCTTCCGCCCGGAGCTGCCCCAGGAGTACCGGAACTCTCCCTGCGTGTTCCTCGCCAACATTGATCCTGCGCTGCAGTTGTACGTGCTCGATCAGGTCCGCCGCCCCAGGCTGGTGGCGTGCGACACCATGAACTACTGGATCGAGAGCGCGCGGGAGAAGGTGCTGGAGGTGCTGGCGCGGGTGGACGTGGCGCTGATGAACGACGCGGAGGTGCGGCAGCTCACCGGGGAGGTGAACCTGATCGCGGCGGCGCGGCGGGTGCTGGACTATGGCCCCGGAGCGGTGATCGTGAAGAAGGGCGAGCACGGAGCGGTGATGCTGTCGCGGGAGTCCTACTTCGCGGCTCCGGGCTATCCCCTGGAAGAGGTGCGCGATCCCACCGGCGCGGGCGACACCTTCGCCGGCGGTCTCATCGGCTACCTGGCGCGGTGCGAGCAGAGCGATGACGCGGGGATGAGACGAGCGATCATCTGCGGATCGGTGATGGCCTCGTTCACCGTGGAGGACTTCTCCCTCAACCGGCTGCTGCGGCTGTCGGCCGAGGAGATCGCGGAGAGGTATCACGAGATCAGCCGGATCACACACTTCGAGGGAATGTAGGAGGGGCAGATGCGAAGATTGCTGGTTGTGTTCGTGGTTGTCCTGGTGGCGGCGGGAGTGGGATGGTATGTGCTGCAGCACGTCGGACAAACGGTTCACCACGCTCTGACCGAGGTGAGCAAGCAGGGCGAGAAGGGCGCGCTGCCACGCCATCAGGTGGCCGCGAAGACCACCAACCTGGGGACGAAACCGGCGAGGAAGCTGACCATCAGCAACCCCTTCGGAAGTGTGGAGGTGGTGGGAGGGGCGGCCGGCATCTCCTTCGAGAGCAAGACCTACCTGCCTGGCAAGACCCTGGAGGAGGCGCGCAAGCTGGAAGTGCCCATAAAGGTGAAGACGGAGATCACCTCTGAGGGGGAGCAGAAGATCGAGGTAGTGCCGATCAAGGATACCCCGATGCTCGATGTGGTGGTCCTGGACCTGAAGGTGAAGGCGCCGGCCGGGACCCCGGTGAGCATTGAGGTGACCACGGGCGAGGGCAAGGTCTCCGGCCTTACGGGGGGAGTGGCGGTGCACGGGCAGGCGGGGAAGGTGAGGGTCAGCGAGTGCACCGGCAAGGTGGTGGCGAGCACGACGGTGGGCGATCTGGAGGTCGAGGACACGACCGGGCAGATAGAGGCGAACACCAGCAGCGGGGCGCTGTTCGCCGATGGCGTGGGGGGATCCGTCACGGCGCGGACCATGGACGGGATGGCGAATGTGAAGGTCACGCGCGGGGACGAGGTGACCGTTAGCACCATGAGCGGGGCGATAGATGTGAAGGTGGAGTCGCCGTTCTCCGGCCAGATGGAGGTGCGCACCATGAGCGGGGACATCGCGGTGGCCATCCCTTCGAACTCCGACTGCCGGGTGCGCACCATGACCAACACCGGCGCCATCACCTGCACCTTGCCGCTTTCCAAAGTCGAGCGCGCCGGGCCGAACGTCAGCGGCCAGCTCGGAGCAGGCAAGGGATCTGTAGAGGTGACGAACAACAGCGGCGCGATCAGCGTGAAGCCGCTGGAGTAGCGGAGGCGTCAAAGCGGCGAGGCGCCGACGAGCGCCTCGCCGCGGTTGTCAGCTCTCACCGCCTATGGTAGGCCGTCCAGCTCCGAGAGCGCCTGCGCCAGGCACTTCGCCTGGTCCGGGCTGACGAAAGCCAGGAAGAACACGGACTCCCCGGTTTCCTTCGCCTCGTGGACGGCGTCGCGCGTTCCTGTCAGGCAGTAGCCATCGCGGCCCAGAATACGGGCCCCGACGTGGGCGTCCCGGCCGCAAGCAGACACCAGGACCGCGTGCCCGGACTTCCCGTTTACCGCCATCATCCAGTCCTGGGCGCTCGCGTGCGCGCCATGCTCTGTTCGCAGGCGGCTGGTGCGCGGGTCGCTGGATCCAGACAGCACCGCCTCGAGGTGGCTGTCTCCCAGCACCGGCCACACCGTGAAGCCTCCCTCCATCCAGCCATGCGTACCGGTGCGTCTGGTGGTACGGACGGCGAGCGCGATGATGGCGCTTCCAGGGGCGAGCAAGTAGTCAAGCGAGATCGCCTCCCAGCGGCCGCGCTCCTGCTTTGGGGCGCAGGAGACGCGGACGCCCTTCCACACCACTCCCTGCTCCCCTCGCCGCTCGATCTGCCGCGCCCTCCATTTCTCCTTGAATAGCTCGCGGCCCACCGAGCCCAGATGGGGACAGATGCCGCCGAACCAGGGGTTCTCATAGGCAAGTGGATGGGCTTCAGGATAGGCTGACCGGAGCAGTTCCATGTCGCCTTGGTTCAGGGAGACTGCCGAGCCGTTGAAGCTCGGCGCCACCGTCAGAGACAGCGTGCCGTTGTCCACGCGGAACAGCCCCTTGTCCTCTCCGGCCCGCGCCACCGAAACCTTCTTCCTGGCGTCGCCCAGCGCGATCAACGGGTGTGTCTCGCGGTAGGTGGCGCGGTCTAGCTGCGCGGTCGCCTCGATTGAGTAAGCGCCTTCTGGGATTGCTGAAGAGCGACTGATCGTCACTGGCCGGCGGAATCTCTTCTTCTCGCACACCCCTGAGAACCTGGCGCGTCCGGGCCGCACGTGTACGCCTTCCGGGGCGGAGACGCGGAGGGTCCCCGCGAACTCCAGTCGCCCCACCGAGTCCACTACCAGCTCCGCCTCTCTGCGGCGGCCGTGCATCACTAGCACCCGGGGCCGCAGGCCCAATTCCAGAGGTTGTCGGGTCTTCGGCGGACGCTGCTCCCGATCAACCCGGGGGCCGAAGAGCTGCTGCCACCAGCGGCGCACGACGGCGTGGCCGCCGTCACCGACGTAGAGGTAGACCGGGCCGGGAGTGCTCGACTGGCCGGGCGCTGTAGGTGGGAGCTCGCGCTCCATGGACATCCATTCGCCGTGCGCTTCCACCCGGGTCGCGCTGTCCCAGATCGCTCCGGTGGTCACGCCATCGCGGTCCTCGCTGGCATACCATCCCTCCGGCCAGTCCGCTCCCTCGTCGCTCAGGCGATGCTCGCCGAGGGATCGTCCGAAGCTCTCGTGTCTGGATCGCACCACGCCGTTGGCGGTGGGCGCGAAGCTGTACCCCGCCCAGGCCTTGCACCGCATTCCCGAGCGCAGCCTGCCGCTCAGGCGCGCCTCAGATCCGTTGATGATGGTATCGCTGATCTCGATGACCGGCAGGTTGGCGAGGGCGATCCGGCGCTCCAGCCATATCCCGGGCCGCACGATGGACTCCGTCCGCAGCACCGCGATGATACGACCCTCCTCCCGCACCACTGCCGCGTCGCACTTGCTGTCGAAGAACTCCTCCCACCCGAACGGCGGACCCACCACCGGGCCGCCGATGTTGGCGATCTCCCAGCGGTTGCGTATCTTGTCCAACACCCGCGTCCAGCCGCCCCGGCGGAAGATCACCACCTGGTGCGCGGCCGACTCCAGCACCACCCGCTTCTCTTCCACGTGGCCGACCAATTCGCCGGGCAAGAGGACGTGCGCGTAGAGCTCAGCCGCCTTCGGACGAACCGTGCGCTTCTCGCCTGCGGCCTCTGCCTCGACCCGCAACAGGACGGGGCCGGAGCCGGCCGTGTGCAGCGTCACCGGTGCCTGCACCGACCCATTGGCCGGTATCCTAGCCTTGGCTCGGCTTTCATCGAGGCGGGCCCCGCCGGTGGCGCTCAGGCGCAGCTTCGCCTCCACGGGCCGGTCCAGCTCGTTGAACGCCTGGATCACCACCCGCTCGGCGCGGTCCGGCCGCAGGCCGACGCCGTCGGCGTCGAGGGCGAAGTGCAACGCCTGCTTCACCTCGAACCCGGCGGCCAGCGCGATGGGCGTGCCATTGATGAGCAGATCGGTGTGGATGACGGCCGCCCGCGGCTCGTGCTCCTTCTCCTTGATGCCTGGGGAGACTTCGAACTCGGCCTCCGCCTCGAAGCGGCCTCTCCTGCCCGCCGGCCGGCAGGCGGGGACCCTGGTGATCTCCTTGTGGTCCAGCTTGATGCCGTCATCTCCCCGTGCGATCAGGGCGACATCGAGCGGTTCTTTGCCGTGGTTCACGATCCGCCAGCGGATTCGCTGCGGCAGCCCGGCCACCAGCTTCTCATCCGGCAGGAAGCAGGCGGCCAGGAAATCGTTTGTCTCTATCTCGATCAACCCCCAGGACTGGCGGTCGTAGACCATCCGGAGCCGGTCGCCGTCCTCTTCCCACAGGTACTCGTAGACGCGCACCTTGCCGCGCTTGTGCTCGTCCTCGGTGAGCGAGAGATCGCGCTTCATGGTGCGATACCAGTCGTGCTTGCGGAAGTACGGCTGGGCAATGGGATGCTGCCGCGCCCCGGGGGTGAAGTTCTGCATGTACACGCCCCACGAACCCGACTCGGGCGACCACATGAACCCCGACTTCTTGTACAGCGGCACCGCCTTCAAGTTGCCGGCCCAGGTGTCCAGGTCGACGCGGGGAATCCCCATCTCGTAGACGTGCTCCACCGCGGCCAGCAGCACCGCCTTGCCGAACCCCCTGCCGTGGTAGTCGGGGTGGGCGGTTAGCAGGCCGACGTAGGCGCGGTTGCGCTCCTTCGGCTTGGCATGGAGGCTGCAGAAGGAGACGATCTCGTCGCCGACTTCGGCCACGAAGGTGGCGAGGGATCGGCGCTCCTTCACCTCCCGCTCCACCTCCTCCGGGGTCTGTGGATCCCAGGCGCCGCCAGGCCAGCCGCGGCCGGTTTCGTTCAGGAACCGGGCCAGCCGTTCGGCGTCGCCCTTGCGCCAGTGTCTGGTTAGATCTCGAACAGGTATGGACATCTGTTTGCTCCTTGAGGCCGCGGCCAGGAAAGGCAAACCGTGGGCATCAGACCGCCCACGGCTCTGGTGTCAGGAAAGAGGTGTTGAGCGCTATCAGTCAGGCGCGCTCCCAGAGAGTGGGCTGGTTAACAGCGCGATCTTGCTGGTGTGTCGCATCTTGCCCTCCCTCCAGGATACTCGCGCCAGGCGCGGCAGGGCAGATGGTAGCAAGGGAGGTGGCATGGCGTCAAGCAAGCAAGCGGGCGCGGAGGCGTTGGTGGCAGGACGGCGGGCGGCCGCGCCGAAGGCCTGGGCGGAGGCGGCGATGCCTGAGCTTCCTGAGGCCGAGACGATCCGCTGCCAACTCGAACCGGAGGTCGCCGGAGTGACCATCCGTAAGATCCGAGTGCTGATTGCGCGGGCGGCGCGGGAGCACCAGTCCCCGCGGGAGCTGGCGAGGCTGGTGGAGGGGCGGCGGATCGCGCGGGTGGGGCGGCGGGGGAAGGCAGTGGTGCTGCTTCTCGGTCCGCGTTGCTTCGGCAGCGGGCTACCGAAGCAACGTGCATCGGCCGCTGCCGGGCAGGTTACTCTCATCATCCGCCTCGGCATGACTGGACTGATCCAGGTCGTTCCTGACAAGGAGCCGATTGCCAAGCACACTGCGGCGCTGCTGGAGCTGGAGGACGGCCGGCAGATTCGTTTCGTGGACCAGCGGCAGTTCGGCCTGATCTCCGCGCGGCCGGGGCACGAGGTGGACTCCATGCCGGAGTTCGAGGGGTATGGGCCGGAGCCGTTCTCCGATGAGTTCTCCCCCGAGTATCTGAAGCAAGCGTTCGCGCGCCGGAGCGCGCAGCTCGAAGTGGTGCTGATGGATCAGAAGGTTATCGCCGGCATCGGCAAGATCTACGCGGATGAGATCTCTTTCCGCGCCGGGCTGCGCCCCACCCGCCGCGCCAGCGGCCTCACCGGGCCGATGCGACAAAGGCTCTGGCAGGCAACCAGAGAGGTGCTTGCCGAGGCGATCCAGTGCCGCGGCTCGTCGGCGAATGACGAAACCTATCGAGACCTGTACGGCATTCCCGGCGAGTTCCAGAAGCGGATGTACGTCTACCAGCGCACCGGCGAGGCGTGCCGCATCTGCGGAACGCCCATCAAACGCACCGCCATGCCCGGCGGCCGGGGCATGCACTGGTGTCCGAAGTGTCAGAGGTGATGCCATGATCTACGTCGGCACCTCCGGGTTCAAGTTCCCGGACTGGAAGGGGACCTTCTACCCCGAGGAAGTGAAGGAAAAGGACTGGCTCCAGTACTATGGCGAGCGGTTCAACTGCCTGGAGATAAACGCCAGCTTCTATCGCCTGATGAACCCGGCGACCTACTTCCACATGGCGAACAAGGTGCCGGAGGGCTTCCTCTTTACCGTCAAGGTCTACCGGTCGCTCACCCACGAAGTAAGCTCAGACAGCGAGGGCGACTTCGGCGCGTTCACCGAGTCGGTGAAGCCGCTGCTGGAGGCGGGGAAGTTCGGCTGTCTGCTCGCCCAGTTCCCCAACTCCTTCCACAACACCCCCGGCAACCGGCAGTATCTGGCCGACCTCTGCGGCCGCTTCTCCGAGCATCCCCTGGTGGTCGAGTTCCGCAACCGGGCGTGGTTGAAAGACGAGGTCTTCGCCTTCCTGCGCGAGCGAGGGGTAGGCTGGTGCTGTGTGGACGAGCCGCAGTTCCGCACCCTCATGCCCCCGGATGCCATCGCCACCTCCCGCGTCGGCTACGTCCGCTTCCACGGCCGCAACTACGACAACTGGTGGAAGTCGGGCGAGGGCAAGGATCGCTACGACTACCTCTACCCCAAAGACGAGCTGCTGGAATGGGTCCCGAAGATCCGCCACCTCGCCGACGAAACCGACACCGTCTACGTGTTCATGAACAACTGCTTTGCCGGCAAAGCGGCGTACAACGCGGTGGAGTTGAGGGAGGTGTTGGAGCAGGTGTCGTAGGGGCGAGTCGGCCCGCCCGCCTCTGGAGGGTGACTCGCCCTGGGCGACCCAGCAGGTCGCTCCCACGACGGCGGCACCTCGTGCGATACACCCTACAGCTCGGCCGCCAACTCCAGCATCCCCCAGGCCGCGAAGGAGATGAAGTAGGCGATGATGAGGGGGGTGGCGAGGATGGCCCCGTCCAGGTCAGGGAACTCCGGGCAGCGCCGCTGCCACCGCATCTCCCACTCCGCAATCTGACAGCAGGGAGTCTCGCGGCGCGAGCAGAAGGTAGTGGGTGCCCGTGAAGGTACGCCGCGTGGTCATAGCGCGAGCGAGAGGGATGAGCCATGTGGCCGTTTGGGCCCAACGTGCGTGGAATGGAAGCATCGCGCGACGTTGAGGGACTCGCGGGCGCTGCCTCGCGCGGCCCGACGCGCATGCGCGTGGCCGCGCTGAAGGCACTCGGCCGGATCGGCCCAGCTGCGGCGAGTGCACTCCAGATCGCGCTCGCCAGGAGCGATAGACCCGCGGTCGCGGCGGCCGCCGCGCGAGCGCTGGGCCAGGCTGGGGACCTATCGTGCGTAGGGCAACTCACGGCCTTCTTCAGGGTCGAGAGTGACGACGGTGTCCGCAGGGCAGTTGTCGAGGCGCTCGGACGTATTCGGGGTCCTGCCGCGCTCAGAGTGCTGGTGGATGCCTTGGGGCACTATAGCGCGAGTGTAGCAGTCGCCGCCGAAACCGCGCTTCGCGCGGGAGGTGACGAGGAAGCGATCAGGGTGTTAACGACCGAACCATGGAGTGCTGACGCAAAGGCCCGGCTCGCCGCCGTGAAGGCACTAAGCCGCATCGGAGCGCGAGCGCCGAGCGCGCTCGAGGCGTTGCTCAGGAGGAGGGGCAGTCCCTGCGACATCCGCGTAGCCGCTGTGAGGGAACTGGGTGAGATCGGCGGAGAAGCGGCTCGGCAGGCGCTGTGCGCTGTCCTCACGGACTGTGACTGGCCTGTCTCCAAGGCGGCCGCAGAAGTCCTATCGCGAATGGGCGGCGCGGAGGCCGAGCATCCTGTCGTGCGCGCGTACCGCGCGGTAGCGGAGTCGGACTGGCGCCAAGCGTTCTCCCTTGGCGACGCCGCGGTTGGACCCCTGCAGGCCGCTGTGAGCGGGGGCCACGCGACCACGAAGGATGGGCTTGCTGCCATCGCTATCCTGCGCGACCTCGCGACCCCAAACGCAATTCGCGCACTCTGCGCCGCCCTGGACGACGCCTGCACCAAAGGTTCTGGCCGCCCGGTACGGGAGGCGCTTGTCACCGCTCTGTACGCCAGCGGAGGCGCTCAAGATGCTGGCATACGGGCTCGTCTCGCCGCAGAAGACACAGCAAGGGAGATACCGGCGAATGGGGGACCCGCGGTCCGATCGGGATCAAGGTTCTGCGACAGATGCGCCGCCTCGCTGGAGTGGTGGTCCCGGGCTAGCCTGAACACCAGTGGGCTGTACAGCGGGGACTTTGGACCGGGACGGATGCCAGCTGACTACGCGGGCGTCTGCAAGAAGTGCAGGGATGGCTTCTGCAGTAGACACGCTGACGGCTCCAAATGCCCGAAGTGCGGGGGGGCGTTGTCGTGATTAGGGGGCACGCGTCGCGCGGACACGGACCCTGTATGCGACACCAGTGACGTCAGTTGGCGACACGCAGGCCTCTGGCACTATCCTCTGCCAGCAGAAGCGCAACACGCGATGGGCGCGAGCGTGTGTTCGGTGTCACAAGATAGCAGGCGCCGGTGGATCAGGGCATCTCGCCAGCTCCAACATCCCCCACGCCGCGAAGGAGATGAAGTAGGCGATGATGAGGGGGGTGGCGAGGATGGCGCCGTCCAGGTCGGGGAACTCCGGGCAGCGCCGCTGCCAGCGCATCTCCCATTCCGCCATCTCCCGGCAGGCGGCGAGGTGCTCCGGCTTCGGGTCCACCGCGTTGAGGGCAAGCCAGACGCGGGTCATGGCGCCAGGCGAGGCGACATCAACCAGGCGGTCGGGGCGCCATTCGCCATCATCGCCGAGTGTAAGCCAGTCCGGGAAGTGGCCGAGGCGGTGGAAGGTGTCCAGCGACCACTGGCAGCAGCGCTGAACGCTGTCGAGGTAGCGCTTGTTTCCATCTCTCCCGTACTGCTCCACCAGGAACCGCGCCGCGTAGTAGTTCTGGCGCGGGCCGGTGACGATCCTCTCGATGCCCTCGATCAGCGGATGCCCCGACTCCTCGTCCCACCCCTCGAACACCGGCGTTCCGTCCGCGCGGATGCTCGCGTAGTAGGCCCCGCTCTCGTGCTGGCCGGGGCCGGAGAGCATGTCGGCCAGCGGTTTCAGCGCGGCGCCATATCTCTCGTCCTTGGTCTCCTGGTAGAGGTGCGCGAGGAAGAGGCCGTGCTGGCCGTCGCTGCCGTGGCTGTAGGCCACCGGGGTCTTCGTCGGCAGCACGTAGAACGTGGTGAACCCACCGTGCGGCATCCGCGCCACGTTGACGAGCCAGTCGGCGGCGACCCTCGCGCGCTGGAGATACTCCTCCTCCCCGGTACGGCGGTGGAGGTGGAGGAACAGGTTGCCCGCCCACGACGCATCCGGCACGTCCACGAACTGCCGGTCCTTGCTCACCACGAAGGTGCCGCAGCGCAGCTCGTCCGACTCGTCCAGGTTCTGGTTGCTCTTCACGTAGCTCGCGATCAGGTTCACGCGGTCGAAGTAGAACTCGTCCCCCGTCAGATCGTATGCCGCCAGCGCGGCGAACCCAGCGAGGGAGGCGGACCAGGTGAGGCAGAGCCCGTGTCCCCCGCGCCGGAACTGCTTGGTCATGGGATTGTAGACATTGCGGATGCCGCCGTACTCCGGCGACTTGGGGTCCATGTCCTGACAGAATCGTAGCACGTAGTCCAGAGCCTTCAGGCCGCACTGCTTCACGGCCTGCACGAACTCTCTATCGCTATCCTGAAAAGACATCTTACGCTCCCTGGCCAAGTGACCGCCACGCGTCAATGAACACCTTGACGTTTCGCCACGCGTTCTCGGTGTCGGCGCGGACGTTGTCCACCGGACAAAGGATGAAACGCCCGGTCGGGGCCAGCGTCTCCATCGCCTCCTCCACCGCCTTGCGCGTATCCGCCTCGGTGCCGTCCTCTACCACCAGCGGCCCGCTGACGCCACCCCACAAAGCGATGCGGCCGCCGAAGAGCTCGCGCACCTGCGCGAGCGTGGTCCCTTTCCCCTCGCCAGGGTCAACGCCGACCACCACATCGGCCCCGGACTCGACGATCAGATCGGCGATGGCAGTAACGCCGGAGGTGATGATGTACCCCAATCGAGCGCCCGCCTGGTGTGTCATCTCCACGTCCTTCTTCAGACCTGGCAGGATGAACTCGCGGTAGAGCTTCGGCGACCAGAACTCGGTGCCCTCATACCAGGCGCGGCGCATCACCAGCTCGACCCCGGTCTCCAGGTGGAGGGCGAGGCGCTCGCGGTTCCACTCTTCGACCATTCCGATCAGCTCGCGGAGGAAGTCGGGGTCATCGTAAGCCCAGAGCAGCGGCTCGGTGCCACCGCAGAGCCACATGAGAGTGTCAATCACCGTGCCGGTGACGCCGTTGTCGCCGATGAGCAGCTTGTCCTCGCTGGGGATGAACCGCTGCGACTTCCAGCCGCCGGTGAACAGCAGCCCGTGGTCCCGTGCGAACTTCCGCCGCGCCGCCGCCTGCTCGCGGAAATCGGCAACATCCTCCGCCGCCGGCGGCGCCAGCAGGCAGCGCAGCGCCGGCAGGTCTGCCGGCCCGGTCACCGGGTACTTCACCGCCCGCGGGCTGAACCAGTCGTCGAAGACAGGGATGCTGGTGCGATAGGGCCAATCATCCGTATGCTTGCAGGTCGCGGTGAGCGTACCCGCGGGTGTCTCGTAGGTGCGGTGGAGCATCCCGTCCTTGTCCCTCTCCTTGATCCGCACTTCCGGAGAGAAACGCACGGGGAAGTCCTCCACCTGCACCCGCGCGTCGAGGCCGAGTGCTGTCTGCCGCTGCGCGAACTCGAATTCATCTGCGCACTTCGCGCGCAGGGCGCGGAAGATCATGAAAGAGCAGGGAACCGGCGCCCCCGGCGCTCCGGAGATGGCGGCAAGCATTCTCTCCTTAGACGATAAAGCACTTGCCATGCGCTACCCCTCCGGCTCCGCCTGGAGGTGGTTTGGGGAGAAGAACACATCCATGGAACGGTAGTCGTCGGAGGTGACCGAGGCGTGCGGCACGCTCGGCGCCAGGTGGAACACCTCGCCCGCGTTGTACCTGTGCGTTCCCTCCGGGGTGATGATGTCACACCACCCGCTGATCACGATTCCCCATTCAGCGTGGGGATGGCTGTGCTCCTTGCTCTCGTAGCGAACCCGCGAATGCCAGAACACCACCTGCTGCTTCGGCCCCTGCACCAGCCAGCCCTTGACGGGAAGGGTCTTGTCGTACGGAAACAGCACCTGCGGGAACCCCGCGAACACCTTCTCGAAGTCCAGTTCACCGGTCATGAACGCGCCTCCAGACAGCGGCGTAGTGACAAGCCTATCCCCAGAGCGCAGGTGGGGATGAGGCGCAACTTCCATGCCCCGGCCCGGGTTACCTTTTCCGGTTAAGCACGGGGGATTTGCCAGCCCGAGGGCGAAGAGAGTAGGGAGAGGGGGGAGTCCAGCTTGGGGTCGGAGCGTAAACCATGGAGCTTCCCGGCAAGCGCATCGCCATCCTGATCGCCGACGGCTACCACGAGCACGAGCTGCTATTCCCCTACTACCGGCTCAAGGAAGCGGGGGCGGAGGTGCTGGTGGCCGGGCCGGAGGCGAATGCGACCGTATATGGCGAAGGTCGGCACGGAATGGACGGCCTTCCGTTCACCACCACTCATGCCATCGCCGACCTGAAGGCGGATGATCTTGATGCCATTCACCTGCCCGGCGGCATCTATGGTCCGCTGTTCCTGCGCGACCGCGAAGATGTGTGCGAGCTGATTCGAGATCTGGTAGCGCAGAACAAGGTCGTGGGCGCCATCTGCCACGCCCCGTGGATCCTGGTCTCGGCGGATGTCGTGCGAGGCCGGAAGATCGCCTGCCCGGGCGACATGGCGGTTGACGTGCAGAACGCCGGCGCGACATATGTGGACGAGCGCGCCGTTAGAGACGGGCCGATCGTGACCAGCGTCTACTTCGGATACCTGCCGGAGTACATGAAGGAGTTCATGGCCGCGGTCGCAGGACAGATGTAGGGGCGACCCGCTGGGTCGCCCATCTTGCCTTAGAAGAGGGAGACGGTTATGCCCACACGGCGTCGCATCAGACCTGAGGACGTCTACCGTCTTCGCAGCGTGAGCGATCCGCAGATCTCGCCCGACGGCGAATGGACTGCCTGTGTCATCTCCCAGGCGGACCGTGAGAAGGATCGCTGGCTGGCCGATATATGGCTCGTTTCGACCGACGGCAGCCGGCGGGTGCAGCTTACCAACCGGCACCACCGCGATAGCTCCCCCCGCTGGTCGCTGGATGGGAAGAGGATCGCGTTCATCTCTCCTGACAAGGATGATGACAAGGCGAAGGCTCAGGTCTGGGTGATCCCCGTCACCGGCGGTGAGGCGAGGCGGGTCACGGAACTGAAGCAGGGCGCCTCCGAGCCGGCCTGGTCGCCGGACGGCAAACACATCGCCTTCCTCGCCCGCGAGCCGAAGCGAGAAGACGATAAGCAGGATGACAAGAAGCCCAAGATCGAGGTGAAGCAGGGGCGGGTGTACGCCACCGATGTCAAGGAGATCACCGAGCTGCGCTATCGCTCCACCGACTTCCTTCCGAAGGAGGATCGCCGGCACATCCACCTCGTCCCCGCGGCGGGCGGCAAGCCAAAGAAGCTCACCGATGGAAACTGCGACGACTCCGCCCCGGCCTGGTCGCCGGACGGCAAGCAGATCGCCTTTGTCTCCAACCGCGGCCGCAAGCCCGACTGGGACTTGGTCAGCGATATCTGGATGGTGCCTGCCGCCGGCGGCAAGCCCCGTCGCTTCACCCACCTGCCGGGCGGGGCGGCGGAGCCGGCGTGGTCGCCGGATGGAAAGTGGCTGGCCTTCACCGGCTCGCTCGAGCAGAAGATCCCCTGGCTGTTCCAGGAGCTGTTCGCGCAGCCCGTTCGCGGCGGAGAGTCCGTCCCTCTCACCGCCGCGCTCGACCGACTGCCCTCCTTGCCCCGGTGGTCGCCAGACAGCTCGGCGGTGTACTTCCAATGTCACGATGAAGGCTTTGTCTCGTTGTGGCGGACGGATCTGGCGGGACAGGTGGTGCGGGTGCTGCCCAAGGAGCGGTTCATCCCTGGCTACACGGTCTCAAAGGGCACCGGCGGGATCGCCTTCACGAGTATCTCCGCCGACCGGCCTGTGGAGCTGTACTGCTGTGACGTAGACGGCAAGGGCGAGCGGAGGCTGACGAAGGAGAACGACGCCTTCCTGCGCGGGGCAGCGGTGGCGAAGACCGAGTCGTTCTGGTGTCCCTCCTTCGACGGAACCCGCATCCAAGGATGGGTGGTCACGCCCCCCGGTCTCAGCCGGAGCCGGAGCCACCCCGCAGTGCTGATGGCTCACGGCGGCCCTTACCACGCCTTCTTCGAGACCTTCCGGCTGGACGTTCAGGCGTTGGCGGCGAAGGGCTTCGTGGTGATCTTCGCCAACTGCCGCGGCTCCAACGGATACGGGCGCAAGTTCTGCACTTCCGTGGTGGGTAGGTGGGGCCGCGACGACTCGCGGGACTACCTCGCCGCGCTGGATCACGTGATCAAGCGCGGCGCTGTGGACCGCACGCGCGTTGGAGTCACCGGCGCATCCTACGGCGGGTTCATGACGGTATGGCTGCTCGGCACCACCGACCAGTTTGCGGCCGGGGTGGCCGAGTGTGCGGCCACCGATGAGCCGATGTTCTACTACAGCGCGGACATGCCGCAGTGGTCAGAGCATGAGCTCGGCGGCCCACCCTGGGAACGCTTGCCGGAGTACCGCCGCGTCTCGGCCTCCACTCATGCCCATAAGATCAAGGCTCCGCTGCTCCTGCTGCACGCGGAGGACGACTGGCGGGTGCCCATCTCCCACTCCGAGATCGTCTACACCACCATCAAGCGCCTGGGCATCGAATCCGCCTTCGTCCGCTATCCCTCCGGCGGGCACGGCTTCGGCTACTCGGCGCCGAGGTACTTCTGTGACGTCCTGAACCGCGCCGCGGACTGGTTCGACAGGCACCTGCGGCGCCAGACGCGCTAGCCGTGCCACCGAGCCGTCAGCTTGAAGGACCAGGGGCATGAGCAAGGCGGAGACAAGGGACTGCGTGCTCCTGCACTTCGCGGGCCTCGGCTTCTGGCGCCCGCATTGGTCGCATACCGCGGTGGTGGTGGTCGGCTCCGCGCTGCGGGAGGAGGCGGACGAGTTCAGCGATGTGGACATCGAGGTATACGTGCTGGCGAGCGCGTACCCGGAGATCTATGATGGTCATCGCCGGGCGTATGACGCGGGACTGATCCAGGTGATGAACCCATTGGCATTCCAGTACCAGGAGTTTCCATTCTCGATGGTGCCTGGGGTGAACGGTCACTACCGCGTCCACACTTTCGAGGAACTGGAGGAGCGGATCCGCGGCTACGACGATGTGAGCATGTGGATCCACGCTCAGAGCCTGGTGCTGCACGATCTCGAAGGGCGGTACCGCGCACTGCAGGCGCAGTCGAGGACGTACCCCAAAGAAGTATGGCGAAGCAAGGCGCGGTCCCACTACCTCGCCGCGGTAGATGCGGCAGGGGCGGCCTCCAACCCGCTCCGCCGGAACGATCGCCCCGCGGTCATCCTGACTATGACCGACTGCTTCGCACACCTGCTTCGGTTGTGCTGCTTGCTGGAGAGCCGCCCGTTCCCATATGACAAGTGGCTCTATCGAGAGGCCCTGGGGACGAGGGCCGGCCGGGACCTGCAGCAGGTGTTCGAGGGCTTCTTCGACGAGATCGCCAGGCCTGAGATCAGACGCGTCACGCCCGAGGTGCTTGAGCGGCCGGATCACCGCAAGGCCGACCTGGAGCAGTTCCCACTCTACCTGCTGTGGCGCAAGGCACGAGTCTACTTCGACAGGCGGCTCGCGGAGCTCCCGTCAGCCTGAACTCTGTCTTCCGCTACCGCTTCTCCCTGGAGAGTCGCACCACCAACGCCGACCCGGGCGCAGCTCGCGCCCTGCGCCGTAGTTCCAGCCTCCCTTCGCGCTGCTCGAACGCCACCTGTCGGCCGCCCAGGGAGACCGATCGCACCCTCTTCCCTCGCAGAAACGGCAGCTCCAAAGTCTTGATCGAAAGCGACCCCGCCTTGACCTCGACGGTGACGCGTCCCGGGGCCAGGGAGAACACCCCCCACGCCGAATCCAGCGACCAGAAGCACTGGAAATGCCCTTCTTTCGTGCGCACCGGGGCAAATCCGATCAGGCCCTTGGCCATGTCGAACCGGAAGCCGCTGAAGGCGTTGAGGAGGGCGTAGCTGGCGAGGGAGCGGGCGTAGTTGCTGCCGCACTCGAACTCGTTCCAGGGGTTGCGGCGCTCGCCGTCATAGCGCGCCCGCACCGCCTCCACCACCTTCATCCCCTCTCTCACCAGGCCCCGCTGGATCATGTGGGCGGCGGCGGCGTACTCGCATCCGTGGAAGGTCTCCTGCGAGTACGGCGCCGGCGTGAGAGGCTTGCGCTTGTCCTCCGGCCAGGCGCAGATCACCAGCCCGCCTTCGTCGTTCAGGCAGTAGATGCGGCAGGGGTTCCAGTGCTCGCCCATCGGCTGCTTGAAGTTGTGCCGGTAGATGGCGCGCAGGGCGCGCTTGGTCTGCTTGGGATCGAAGACCTCGCCGAGGCCGTAGAGATCGGCGTGCCACTGGGCCAGCACCTGGTCAACGCCGCACCCCTCGCCAATCTGGAACATGATCTCCCGGTGCTCCGGGTCCCAGTACGCCGCGGCCGCACCGAAGCGATCCACCAGCGCCCTGTCCCCGAGGTCGAGGAGCTGATGGTAGTACTCACCGTTGAACAGCCGCCGATCGGCCCAGCGCTTGCCCTTCTCGAACAGCGCGCGGTACTCCGCCGCGGTTGCCGCCTCGCCCAGCGCCTCCGCCATCTCCGCGCCGGCCTTAAGCGCGCCCAGATACATCCCGGTCAGCCACGAGTTGGGGCCGAACAGCTCCATGTCCAGGGTGTGATGCTGGCGGCCGTGCAGCACGCCTGTCTTCCCGGGGTCCCACTGGTCCTCGTTCGTCTTCGCCCAGGCGAACGCGATGGATCTCTTCACCGCAGGCCACAGCGAGCGCAGCCACTCGCTGTCCCCGCTGATCTTCCAGTCCCGATATATCTTCATCACCCCGCCGAACTGCCCGTCCGCGCAGGGGCGATGCCGCGAGCGCCCGGAGCCGAGAGGAAGCTGCAGGCGAAAGGCCATCCCGCCATCAGGTCGCAGGTTGTGGCGGTAGTCCGCCTCTCGCATCGAGCGCTCCAGCTTGGGGAACAAGAAGGCGAGCGCTTGCGCGTAGTTCCACACGTGCGTGCACGACCCCTCACAACATCCCGCCCCCGGGTGACACCCCTCCCACCCGTAGAACGTCCCATCTTGCAGCCGCAGCACCGTCGGGCTCTTGAGGATGGACAGGTTCGCGGACACCGCCTCCAGCGCGGCCGGCCGCAGGTCCGAGGCGAACAGCGCTTGCTTAAAGGCCAGCGTCTCCCGGTAGAGGCGACTCCAGTTCCCCAGGGAGTAGGCGGCGGCTGCCGCCGAGTCCTTGAACACGGTAGCATAGTGATTGCGCCACGTGGTCGGAACACAGGCCTTCTGGCAGCGCTCGCCAGCCCTCTTGTCCCAGTAGTTCTCGCAGTTGGGGAAGTTCCAGCCGATCACGAAGCGGACCCGCGCGCTCTTCCCCGGCCCCACCGCCACCCGCGCCGCCAGCGTGCCATGGGTGCCTCTGCCCGCCTTCTCCGGCGAGTAGCGCCGGTTCTTCAGCGGGCCGCGAGCGCAGAAGTCCTGCCAGTACATCTCCAGGTCCTGAAACCACATGGCCTCCGTCTTGAACCAGTACTCCTGCCAGCTCACCTCGGAAGCATCGGTGGCGAGAGCGAGATCGCCGTAGCCGGCCTCCTCCGGCTTCAGCGAGTCGGATCCGAGGTGCAGAGATGTCATTGCTTTCGTCCGGCGCACGCGGTTCACGTTCCCTGCGGGCAGCGGGTTGCTCAGCGTCGCGGCGATGGTGTAGGTGATCCGCTTGCGGGTGGTGTTCTTCACTTCGAACTCGAAGAAGGCGGCGGGAATGCCGGAATCCTTGTCGTTGAGCGGGATAAAGGGGTTGAAGGCGGTGAGGGAAACGCGGCCGGGGAACTTTGCTCCCTTGAACAGCAGGTCGGCGATGGGAAACTCTCCCCGGAACTCCACCTCTCGGAAGTGCGGCAGGCCGGTCAGGTACTCCCGCCTCACCCCGAACCCGAACGAGCCGTACTGACCTCCTCTCAGCGTTCCGGAATATGGTGGCAGCAGGTCGCCGTTCAGCACCCGTGCGTCGAGCACCCGCCCTCCGGCCTCGGCCTTGACGGCGAAGTGCGAAAACCCGTTCACACTCCCCTTGTTCGGACGGTTGAAGATCTCCCAGTCAATCAGTCGCCCGTTGCCCGCCAGGCCGATGCAGCCGGTGCCAACGCCTCCCAATGGAAACGAGATCTCCTTCGTCTTCGCGCCGGTATAGAGGAAGCGGTCCATAGGTCACCTCGGAGGTCTGTTGTGCTGAACGCGGTTGGTGCCTTATTCCGGGAGGCGGGGCAGGTTGCCTGTCGGGTTGGGGGTTCGCGCTTGCGTAGCAGCGTCGAAGAGGAGGGGGGCGAGGGGCGCGCGCTTCGGACGTGGGTTCCACTCCCGGTGCCTCCACCACTTCTGTCTATCGAAACATTCTCTGTCGCTGATAACCCGCCTCACCGAGAGGCGCAGTCTGGCGTGTAATAGGCTCATTCTCGCCCGTTTCGGCATCCCAGACCTTCGGACGGCTCACCCCTTTTTCGCCCCCTTCGGACCCCCAAAACCGCTCTTCCGGCCTCTCTTTCTCTTCATGGTGAGCGGAGCCGAATCCATGATTCCTTCGGACGACCGCCAATCCGTCCGTTGGTAGAGAATCCAGTATTCATGTGGTTCGACAGGCTCACCATCCCCAGCGAAGTCGAGGGACGGGTTTCTTGAGGCCCGATTCCCTCGGATCCCTAAGCCCGCTTCTGGCGGGCCGGGATGGCGGCCCCGACGAGTCGGGGCTTAGCCAGTTCGATTCGGACACGCTGAAGGAAGACAGCCTGGCGTCGAAATCGCGCTGACCTATAGTGCCCGGACGGTGACCAGACGGCCTCCCCACCAATCCACTAGGTAGACGACGCCCGCTGCCTCGTCCAGCGCGAGCGCGGTGGGGGCGAACTCCAGGCGGCGGGAGGCAACCACCGTGCCGTCGGCCAGGCGCAGCTTGTAGAGCACCCGGTCGAATGGATCGGCATAGTAGGCCACGCGCCCGGAGGCATCAATGTCCACCGGCACCGCGCGATCCGGGGGGACCTGCCGTTGCTGATCGGCAGGCTTGAGCGAGACCCCTCGCGGAAGGGGCGTGCTTGCACCGGACAAGGTCCGGAGCTCTTCGTCGTACACGAGATAGAGCTGGCCTTGCGTCGGCACAAAGATGAGCTTCTTCGGGTAGCGCCCGACCTCGATCCGCGACACCTCCGTCGGCCCCTGGTAGACGCCGACCCAGGTGTCCTTGCCCCACTCGCCGACGGGCGGGGCGAACGCACGGTAAGACCGGTTCGGGTCCTCTCCCAAGGCCATCACATAGAGGTGGCCAGGCATGGCTTGCTCGAACGCACGATCCTCCTGGCCCCCGAGCCGTGTGCGGTGGAGATACCCACCTTCGCCCCAGATGGTCGGGGTCGTGTAATAGAGCCAGCGGCGAGGGAAGTCCACCAGCAGAATGCTCCAGGCACGTTCAGCATTCCAGTCCTGCAGTCGGGATAGGCGCTCTCCGCGAACCCATACCAGCCGGCTTCTGTCGGTGTTGACAAGTGTCAGCAGACGCCGCCGGTCGCGATCGAGGAAGATCTGCGAGATCTCCGCGCCGAGGGGGAGCCCCCACGACTCATGGAGACGGCGGAGGTCAAGCGCCGATACGCTGCTCTCCCGGCCGAGCGCGAACAACTGGCCGGTGGCAGGGTCAATCGCTCCCAGGTGGGCGACTGCCGTCGGCTTGCCCTTGTTCAGAGTAATGCCTTCTCGAAGACCGATAACGCCAATGGCGCCATCTCTTGGGAACAGGACCAGGAGGCGCTTATTCGCGCTGTCGAGCAGGGGACCGCCAAAGTCAAGGAGCCGGCGTTCCTGGCGATAGGTAGGATCGCGGAATCCTCGCGCCCTGAGCATCTTCAGGTTGGGCAGGGAGAGCACGCCGACCTGCTGCGCGGACTCTAGGTTCTGGGCATCATAGCAGACGATCACGTGCCCGCGGCCCTCGTCCGGGAGAAGGGAGAGCACGCGGGGAAGCTTGGCCGATCGCACCACCTCCGCGCCGTCCGTCATGCGGTGGACCACGATCTCCACCGAACCGTAGCCGAGCACCCCCATCGGCCCTCCGCCCGGCGAGGCGGGCGCTCCCGGCTCGGCTGTGACCAGTAGCCCGGCCTTCTCAAGCACCGCAAGCGCGGTTACCTCCGCTCGCGTGGCGAAGCCCACCGCCGTCTCTAACGAATGGGCATCGAGGGCCTCAATCCCCCACGCCGGCTTGGTGGGATACCACGCCGAGGCGAATAGCAGCCCTCGGGAAGGATCGACCGCGAGGTGGCTGATTCGCGCGTCCTCGATCTCGCGCACCCCCACTATCCTGAGCAGAGAGGCGGAGATCGCAACCACCTTGCTGGCGTGAGCTTGCGTCATATCGGTGGCCGCGATGAAGACACGGTCGCTCCGCGGGTCGAAGGCCATTTCCACGCGCTCGTTCAGTTGATCCCAGTATAGAGGCAACTGGATCACCGCGGCCACCCGGCGGCGGCGCACGTCCACGACCGAGAGATTGCGGGACAGGTTGTTGAGCACGAAGAGCCGGCCGTGCGCGGCGTCCAATACGGCCTTGACGGGTTGCAGGCCGTTCCCTGCCGCAGGCGAGAGGTGCACTTGCCGGACGATTTCGGCAGGCGACGAAGAGAGAGCGTCCGACCGCTCAGCTCGAGAGGGGCGATTCCCCGCCGTGACCCAAGTCAAGGGCAGCAAACAGAGAACCAACCAGCGCGCGCGTGGCAGTGGCATTGTGCTGATCCTCTCGCCTACTGGACGAGACAAGGACACAGGAGGTCCGTGACGAGACTTGCCTTCGACGCCAGCAGCCACAGCCCCTGTCTGGCGACCGACGTCACCTGCACACCCAGTAGAGGGGTAGCGCTGACCACTCCGACACTTCGAACCCTCCATAGGCGGGCAAGCCTCCGTCCGGTAGGTAACTATGGCTAGGCCCGAAGGGCCGCCATGGCGGCCGAAGGCTTAGCCACTGGGCGAGAGCGGTCAGCCGGCCCCCTCGCACCACCAGGTCTGAGTCGCGATGGCTGGCGAGGAGCGAGAAGATGTCGAACCCACTGGAGCCTACTTCGCCTGCCTTGGGCGGGCTACGAAGCCCAAGCCCCGAGGTGATGTCCCCGCACGAGCGGCTTGAGGAGGCGGCCGCCCTGCTGGCGAGAGGTATCCTGCGGTACCGGATGGCGGTCGGAGGCGAGGGGAAGCGTTTCCCACTGTCGAATGCACCGGCATCGTCTTCCGCGTCGAGGTGATGTGATGAAGTACGGCGACTTCGACCAGCAGAACCGCGAGTACGTCATCCACCGGCCCGACACGCCCGCCCCTTGGTGCAACTACCTGGGGCACGCCGGCTACCGTGCTATCGTCAGCCACACCGGTGGCGGGTACAGCTATGCGGGTGACGCCAGCCTGATGCGCGTGCTGCGCGAGCACCCCCGCCGCCTGCCGGAGGATCGGCCGGGGAGGTATGTGTACGTGAGGGAGGGGGAGCAGGAGGCAAGCTCCTGCCCAACATATTGGTCGCCCACGTGGCAGCCGGTGACAGCCCCGCTCGACGCATACGAATGCCGCCACGGGATGGGCTATACCACCATCCGTTCGCGCCGCGATGGGATCGCTGCCGAGATCACCTATGTGGTCCCGGTTGACGAGACTCTGGAACTGTGGATCGTCACGATCGGCAATCACTCCGAGCGGCCGCGCCGCCTCGACCTCTTCAGCTATGCCGAGTTCTCCCTCTGGGGGGTGCTGAAGGACCTGCTCAACCAGCAGGCATCCAAGTACGTCGGCCTCGTGCGCTGCGAGGATGGCGTCGTCTTCCACGAGACCCGCAGCGACAGCGGCCCCCGGAGAGGAGAGGAAGCCTTCGTTCTCCACCGCGCCTACTTCGGGTGCGGGCGGGCCCCGGCCAGCTTCGATGTCCAGCGCGCTGAGTTCATCGGACCGTGGAGAGATGAGGGCAACCCCATCGCGGTGGAACGGGGCCGCTGCTCCGGCAAGCAGTACTGCGGATACGATCCCATCGCCTCGCTCCACCTGCCGCTGGAGCTTGCGCCCGGCGCGGAGGACACCATCGTGTTCTTGCTGGGCGTGGATGACGAGGGCACGGAGTGGAAAGGGAAGCTCGAGCACTACACCCAGCCAAAGAACGCCCGCGCCGCGCTCGCCGCAGTCAAGGACCACTGGGAGACACGCCTCGCCAGCCTTCAGGTCGAGACCCCGCACGCGGGCATGAACCCGATCGTCAACTCGTGGAACCCCTACCAGACGGTGAACACCTTCCTCACCCCCCGCGGCTACCGGGACACCAGCCAGGACGTGCTCGGCATCATGCACATGCTCACCGCCGATGTGCGCGCCCGCCTCCGCCTGATGCTCGCCCACCAGTTCCAGAGCGGCACGACCACCCACGACTACGCCCTCCAGGGCGACTACGCGGCGATGGCGGGCGGCGGGTATCTCTTCGGCGACGGCGACCTCGGCTACGCCTCCGAGGGCGGCGATACGCTGGAGCAGCAGCTTGGCACCCCGGCCTCGGATTCCCCGCTGTGGGTGGTCCCCGCGGTGTGCGCGTACATCAAGGAGTCCGGGGACTTCGCCTTCCTCAAGGAGGAGATCCCCTTCCTCGACGGCGGCGCGGCGGACGCCCTCGACCACCTGGGCCGCGTGCTCGACTGGTCCTGGGGGAAGCGCGGGCTGCACGGGCTGCCGTTGATCCGCATGATGGACTGGAACGACGGCCTCAATCTTCCGGAGGGATCGGTGAGCGTGTGGACCGGCATGCTCTTCATCTGGGCGGCGCGGGAGCTGGCCGCGCTGCTCGCCCGGCCTGAAGTCGGCGGTGATCCCGCGCCCGTCTCTGCCCGCGCCGACGAGATGGCCGAGATCATCAACCGCGTCGCCTGGGATGGCCGGTGGTACATGCGCGCCTTCATCGGCGACGGCGAGCCGGTCGGCTCCTCGCAGTGCCACGAGAACCAGATAGACCACATGCCCCAGTCCTGGTCAGTGATCGCGGGGCTGGCCCCTCGTGAGCGGGCGCTCTCCGCCATGGACGCGGTGCGCGAGCGCCTGTCCACCCCCTACGGCATCGCTCTCTGCGCCCCCGCCTACAGCCACTACCAGCCGCGCTATGGGGCCAACAGCGTCGTCCCCGCGGGGCTGAAGGAGAACGGCGGCATCTTCAACCACCCCGTCAACTGGGCGATCATCGCCGAATGCCTGCTGGGCCGCGGCGACCGCGCCTGGGAGTACTACCACTCCTTCCTCCCCAGCGCCAAGAACGAGATCGCCGACATCCACCACATGGAGCCGTACATCTTCAGCCAGTTCGTCGCCGGCCCCGAGCACCCGCTCCACGGCCGCGCGGGGCGGGCCTGGATGACCGGCACTGCTGGCTGGGCCTTGGTCACCGCTTCGCAGTACATACTCGGCATCCGGCCCGACTACGACGGCCTCCGCATTGACCCATGCCTGCCGTCAGACTGGACGGGGTTCAAGGCGACACGCATCTTCCGCGGCGCGCGCTATGAGATTGAGGTGGAGAAGCCGGAAGGAGTGTCCAGGGGGGTGCGCGAACTTGTTCTGAACGGCTCTGCCATCACCGGGAACCTGATCCCGGCCGATCGGGGAGGCACGGTGGCGGTGAAAGTGAAGGTACGGTAACGGCCTCACCGCAGCCTGCCCGGCCAGGGAGACGCAGAGAACGCAGAGAGATGACCGGCCGCCCTTTGTGTGCTTCGTGCCTTTGCCGTGAGCGTGCCTTTGGAAGATAGGTGGATGGCCCAGTCAGAGAACAACGAACCCATCGTCGGAGCCCGCGCCATCACCAACCGCATCTACTGCGCGGACTCGCGCCACCTCGACATGATCGAGGATGGGGTGGTGGACCTGGTGATCTGCTCGCCGCCGTACAATGTGGGGAAGAACTACAAGAACCACAATGACGCGCTGCCCCTCGATGACTACCTCACTCTTCTGCGCGACGTGTGGGCCGAGTGCAAGCGGGTGATGCGGCCGGGCGGGCGCATCTGCGTGAACGTGGCAGGCGTGGATCGCCAGCCCTACCTGCCGCTGCAATCGTACATCACCCAGCAGCTGATCGAGCTGGGCTTCTTGATGCGGGGGGAGATCATCTGGGACAAGGCCGCCTCCGTCGGAGTCTCCACCGCCTGGGGAAGCTGGCGCAGCCCCAGCAATCCGACCCTGCGGGATGTGCACGAGTTCATCCTCGTGTTCTGCAAGCAGCAGTTCAGGCTCGAACGGCCGAAGGGGGACACCGCCCTCACCAGCGAGGAGTTCACCGCCCTCACCCGCAGCATCTGGCAATTCCCCACCGACTCCGCCAGGAAGATCGGCCACCCGACCCCGTTCCCGGTCGAGCTTCCTCGCCGGCTGATCAAGCTCTACTCCTGGAAGGGCGGCCTGGTCCTCGACCCCTTCTGCGGCTCCGGCTCCACGTGCGTGGCCGCCGCGCAGTTGGGGAGATTGTGGATCGGCGTGGACACTGATCCGCACTACGTGGAGCTGGCGCAGAAGCGCGTGCGAGACGAAGGTTGTGTGCAAGGCCCTCCATAGTCCGCCTCTGGCGGACGACGGAGGGTAGGGCGGGGCTACCAAGCCCCGCCTAGGCGGGCATGGGAATGCCCGCCCTACAAGGGGGCCTCCCGCTCCGGCTCCTTCACCTGCATCCCCGCCCACACTGCCGCGATGGTGGTCAGCGCAAGCGCTTACATCTTAGCCGGGGGTTGACCGCGCTCCAGTGAGACGCTACAGTTACGGCATCGCACATAGGAGGGAATCTAGGTATGGCAGGCGCAATCGAGCCCGTCGGGTTCAACCTGGTCACGGCCCTTCTGTCGTGGGGAGGAGCGCTCCTGATTGCGCTCGTTACCGGTCTCGTCGCTGCGCGGGCCACTGTCCGTAGCGCCCAGGAACAGGCGATCCGTACCCAACTGCTCAAGCTCCGCCACGAAGTCGCAGCCAGGAGACGCGCCGCATTTGACGAGGCGGTTAGGCAGTTGCACTCTGCGTCGCTAGCGGGCAATGTGGAGCTGTGGCTACCCTTCTTCCCCTCTGTGAGCTTCTACATGCTGTGCAACTTCATCTGCCGCCAGGCGATGCTGGTAGCATCAGGTGAAGACCGGGCGGCGCTAAGGGCGGTGGTTCGCGCCTTCCGTTCGTCGGTGGCGCACTTGATAGAACTTGCATCAGACCTCAGGAAGCAGCGGGGAAGCGGCCAGCAGATCGAGCCCTGGGAGTCTCTGGTCCGCGCGGTGGAGAGCATGATGGGAGAACTGCACGATCTGGACTACGCTGTCGACTGGGCTGCCGAGCGGAGGATCGCAACCTCTCTGGCAAGGCGCGAACCAGAGCGAATCGGGGACTATGGGGACGATCTGGAGTTCTCCGACGAGATCCTCCGAGGGCTCAGACTTACCGTAACGGGGGAATGCCAGAACCGCGGGCCGGACGGGGAGCCAAGCCCGTGTGAGGGCTAGGCAGAAGCCGCTCAGCCGCCGTCCGGCTCCCTCACCGCCGCCCCCGCCCACACCCCGGCGAGGATGGTGAGGGCGCCGGTCCACAGGAACACCCATCGAATCCCAACGTGCGCGGCCATGAACCCGCCAATGAGCGGCCCGACCGAGCCGGCGAGGGCGCGGGAGCTGGCGAGCACCCCATAGGCCCCGCCGTAGCGTGACCGCGGCATCGCCTTCGCCACCAGCGCAGAGGTGGTGGGGTTTATCGCCGCGCCCGCCGCCGTCGCCATCACCCGCGCCCCAAAGAACTGCGCATATGTCTGGATGAAGTAGTGCAGCGCGATGAACCCGCCTGACCACCCGGTGCCTATCACCAGCACCTTCTTGTGTCCGCCCCGGTCGCCTATCCGCCCGAACACCGGCGCCAGCACCGTCTGCAGGCTGCCGCTGACGAACATCACGCACGCCGCGTAGAAGGGGACCCTTTGCAGCGGCACCCCCAGCACCTGCACGAAGAAGGTCATGATCGGCCACATCGAGGACCAGCCGAAGAACACCACCAGGCTCATCACCCACAGCACCTGTAGCTGCCGGTTGCCGACCAGGGGCCGGAGGTCGCGGGTGAAGGTGGCAGCGAAGCCGGACAGCCGGCCGGTAGGCTGGATGGCTGTCGGCAGGTCGCTCGGTTTCTCGTGCCTCTCGTGCACCGCCAGCCACACCGTCACCGCGCCGATGAACGCAAAGGCCGCCTGCACCAGGAAAGTGAGTCTCGCACCCAGCAGCTGCCAGAGCCCCTGGCCCACCACCGGGCCGATCAGGAACCCTACCGTCATGGCGGTGGCCAGCTTCCCCATGATCTCGCCCATACGCTCTCTGGGGGATACAGAAGCGACTATCGCCTGCCCGGCGATCACCCCGGAGCCAAGGATGCCGGCGAGTATCCCGAGCACGAGAATAGTGGAGGGGTTGGGGGCGAAGTACCACGCCGCCCGCAGCAGGGAAGTGCACACTACGCTGATGATCACGATCGGCTTGCGGCCGTGCCGGTCGCTGTACATCCCCCAGATCGGCTGGGCCAGAAACATTGCCAGGGAGGGAAACGCCAGGATCATCCCCATCCAGTACTCGGCCTGCGGCAGGCTCAGCCCCATGTCCTCTTGAAGGAACACCGGCAGGAAGGTCATCCCCAGCGTCCCCTCCAGAAACACGAAGAACATCGCCAGCCACATCCCATAGAGGGTGGGCTGCCAGTGGCGGTCGGGGCCGGCATTGGGGGTTGGGTGGGCCGCAGGACTCTCTGGGTCAGGCATGGGGAGACTTGTTCGCTGTTGCTCCGGCCTTGGCCTTCCCACTCGACACCCCGCCGTGCCGTTGACCATCACGCCGTGCCCTCATCATGGAATAGTCCTCGCGGGGATGTCGCGGTGCCGCGCGCTGGGGGCCAGGAGGTCGTACCTGGTAGGCAGTGGCATGGCAAGGTTGAGGAGAAGCAGGGGCGGTTTCACCCTCCTCGAGGTGCTGATCGTGATCGTGATCATCGCCATCTTGGCGGTGATCATCATCCCGCGCCTGCTCGGGACCGGGCGCAAGGCCAAGGAGGCAACCCTGAGGGGTCAACTCCAGACCCTGCGCAAGGCGATCGAGCAGTTTGGCGCTGAATGCGGCGATTTCCCGGCCGACCTCGACCAGCTCCAGACCCAGCCGGCCGATGGCGATCCTGGCGGGAACGGCGTCGCTCTGGACGCCACTAGCTGGAGCGGTCCCTACCTGACCACCTCGAATGGCGGCCTTCCCAAGGACCCCTTCACCGACGACGGCACCAGTTGGAACTACGACCCCCCCAACGGGGAGGTACACAGCGCCTCGGACCTCACCTCCCTCGAAGGGGAGCCTTACGCCAACTGGTAGGCCTGATCCTCTCGCCCCCGCTCCTCGTCCGCTGCGTCCCCAAAGGCCACGATGGCAACAAACCGGCCGCAGCTGCGGCCAGACGCTGAGGGATTGGGCCGCCGCACTCTCCCCTGCGGGCGCGGGCGAGAGGCGAATGCTATTCGCGCGACCAGTCCACATAGCTGAAGGTTTCCGAGCTGCCGATGACGGTCCTGATGTCGTTCTTGGAGAAGCCCGGTGACGGCACCGCCAGCACGAACTGCTGGTCCGGCCACCGGCGGGCCAGCGCCCTCCACAAGCACAGTCTTACCGACAGATCGTCAGCTCGCGCCAGCGCCGGCCGGTCCGCCATTCGCCCGAGGAGGTAGCCCACCACCCACTGCGCGTTGAGAGCCGACGAACCGAGGTCGTCCTGCACCAGCCCGCGCACTGGAATGCGGTTGCCGACCAGAATGTACCGCCACATCCCCTCATACCAGACAGCTCCTTCCAGACGCACGTCGCTGTCGTACAGCACGGCCACCGCAAACGTCACTTCCCTCTGAGGCAAGCTCTGCCGCAGGCGGACAGCCAGGTCGGAGATCACCTGGTCCCGATCCGCCTGCAGCTCCTCCCAGATGCTCTCATCCCAGGCGGCCGCGTACCCGGTGACCACGCCCGCCAGCTCCGGGGTCACCATCACCATGAACTGCATCCCCCTCCCGGCCGGCAAGGCCGCCGGCTCGTCGAATGTCCACATCCACCTCTCCACCACCGGCAGATCGGCGAGGTACATCTCCGCAGCTGCCGCCTCCACCCCCTGGGCCACCCAGCTCTGGAACTGCTCCGCGGTGGGCGTCCAGAGAGGATCGCCGTCAAGCACCAGAATCGGCGAAGGCGAGACAGTGGTCACGCTGGGCACGCCAATCTGCCCACCAACACTACCGATTGCCTGTGTGCCCCATGTCACCGTCCCCACCAGTCCCAGCCCGATCAGCCACAGAGCAATCCACTTCCTCATCCTGGACCTCCTGAATCCGCTCGCCGCCCCCGAGACGCCCCACGCCCTGCCCCCAGCAGCCGCCGGCCCCCACCCTGCCCGCGGGCTCCCCGCAGGCGTCATTCGCCGGCATCAGACTCCCCACCCCCAGATTCCCCCTGCGCCCCTCTTGCATTCCGCCCAATCTGTGGTACAATATCGGTGTACTAATACTATGGTACAGAGCCATGATAGATAGAGTAGACCCGAAATCCCCGCTGCCGATCTACCGGCAGATCATTGATGGCATCTGCCGGGGGGTCGCCGCGGGAACGCTGGCGCCCGGCGATCAACTGCCATCGGTGAGAGAGCTGGCCGCGCAACTGCTGGTCAACCCGAACACGGTGGCGCGGGTGTACCGCGACATGGAGCGCGATGGCCTTCTCGAGACGCGGCGCGGCACCGGCACCTTCATTGCTGCCAGCGCCGGCGCGCTGGCGGAGGGCGAGCGCAAGCGACTGGTTTCCGACAAGCTGGCCGAGGTGGCCCGCGACGTGCACGCCTTCGGCCTCTCCGTTGACGCCGCGGTGCAGCTCCTCCGGGAGGCGCTTGCGGATCGGAAACCCGGGCGAAAGGAATGAGAGATGGGCGAGAACGGCTACGCCATCACCACCGAGAACCTCACCATGCGCTTCGGGCGCAAGCGCGCGCTGGACGGCGTGAATGCCCGCATCCCCAGAGGCTCCATCTACGGCCTGCTCGGCCCCAACGGCGCCGGTAAGACCACCTTCGTACGCGTGCTCCTCAACCTCATCACCCCCACCAAGGGAACCGCGGTGGTGCTCGGCTACGATGTCCGCAAGCAGCCCGTGGAGATTCGCAAGCGCGTCGGCCACGTCGCCGCCCTCCAACCGCTCTGGGAATGGATGACCGTGCGCGAGTTCGCCGGCCTGATGGAGGGCTGCTATCCGCGCTGGGACAACGAGCCGGTGCGCAAGATCATCTCCGGCGTCGGCATCGAGTGGAAGGACAAGCTCCAGACGCTGTCCCGCGGGCAGCGGGCACTGGTGGCGCTGGCGGTGGCGATCGGACACCAGCCCGATCTCCTGCTCCTCGACGAGGCCCTCACCGGCCTCGACCCCATCGCCCGCCGGGAGGTGCTCCGCAACATCATTGACGCCATGCACGAAGAGGGGCGGACGGTGTTCATCACCGGGCAGGACATCCCGGACATGGAGCGGATCATTGACCACGTCGGCTTCCTCGTCGGCGGCCACATGATGGTGGAGTCTCCGCTCGACGATCTGAAGGCGCGGGTGAAGCGCATTCGCGTGGACCACCCGCCGGAGGCGGCGGTGGAGGCGCCGGCGAGCGCCCTGAATGTGGTCCGCCACCCCCGAGAGACTCAGTTCACGGTGCAGGACTACACGCCTGCGCTGCTCCAGTCCTACTCCGCGGTGGGGATGCGCGCGGAAGCCATGGACCTGACGCTCGAGGACATGTTCATTGACCTCGCCCAGTCCAAGCTCAAGGCGGAGGGGAAGTGATGAAAGCCCTCTTCCTGAAAGAGTGGCGACAGAACTACCTGCTCTTCCTGTTCTCGCTGATCATGGTCGGCTTCCTGCCGGCCATGTACGCCCTACTCAGTGCCACCTGGGTGCGAGACTGGCGGGACCAGATGAGCCTGAACGATATCGTGGGCATCGCCTACGTGGTGGTGCTGTTCATCATCGTGCTGTTCGGCGGCTCCGGGCTGATCGCGGGGGAGACGGAACGAGGCACACTGCCGGTGCTGCTCGGCCTGCCCTTGAGCCGCTTCCAGGTATGGTTCGCCAAACTCGCCGCCGGGCTCACCATGACCATCACCGGGCTGGCGCTGGTGCTGGGCAGCGGCGTAGCTGTCCTTCCCCAGTGCTTCGACGCGGTCAACTGGCCGACCATGTGGCGCGACCTGGGCGTCTTCCTGACGCTGGGATTCTTCCTGGGCTTCTTCTGGTCCTCAGTTCTCAACCGCACCATCAGCGCGCTGTTGGCCACCATCATCTCCGGCCCCGCTCTCTTCTTCGCAGTTGGGGTCTTCATCATCCTTTCCGGGGCCTCTCTGCTCGGTGGAAGCGATCTCCTGGATCTCTACATCTGGATGCTAGCTGCCATACCCAGCATGCTCCTGGGATCGTACATGACCTTTGCGAGATCGGGGGTTGAGGTCTCGCGGGGAAGGTGGCGCACCGCCCTGGCCTGGACCGCGGCGGGCCTATTCCTGACCGGCGCCGCGATTGTCGTCCCGATACGCTGGGACACCCGCTACCGCCGATCCGAGGTCATCCAGGTCTCGACTGGCGATCTGCCTTCCGGGGGCGCCGCCATCGCCCTCTACGCGCAGGGAGACCGAATCATCGGCCCCTCAATCATCGGCCCCTCACCGATGCGCTCCGAGGAGTACCGCAGTCAGCACACGGTGGTGGTGGATCTGAAGACCGGCCGCGAGCTGCTGGTGCGGCGCGGTCGGGCGCAGGCGGCGGCCGTGTCTCGTGACGGGAAGATGGCGGCCTTTGCCACCGGGTTCCCGACTCTTACCTGGCGCAGCGGCGATCTGGATACCTTGGAAGTGAGAGCGGTGGAGCTCTGGGACCTGGTGTGGGGCAAGCTGGTGTACCGCGGGTTGCCAGGCGAGTTCTGGAAACGGGGCCGGCTGGATATCCAGGAGATGGAGATGGAATGGTCTCCCGATGGGGAGTGGTTGCTGATAGTGGCTTACGGGGCTTGGGGTTACTACCGTGTTCGGGATGACTGGTCCCCGCAAGGCCCGGACGATATCACGCCCTTCGATGATCGTGACAAGGTGCTCCTGCTGATGCGGCGCGACGGAACCGATCCTACCGTCATTGAGTGCCATGGCGGCAGCTCCTACCGGGAGCCTGCCTACGGGTGGGACCTGCGGTCTGGCCGGCATGGCGTCTACGTGTTCGGCCGCGACGGGAGCTTGCTGCGACACGACCTCGACACCGCGAAGGTGGAGACGGTCTGGGGCGGGCTGCCCAAGCTGAACGAGGGAAGGGCGTACGGTCTCGGTGTAGGGCGCATCTGGGTGTCTCCCGACGGGCAGACCATCATGGTGCTGCTGGCCGGCTCGGAATCGGAGTGGGGGCGGCCGGGCCTGGGACCACGCTTCATCGCCCTTGCTGCGGTGGCTGCCGATGGTTCGCATACCAGGTCCATCTACGACGACTGGATTCCCAACGAGGAGAAGACGCCGGAATGGTGGGCGGAGACGAAGTTCCTGGCTGGCTGGTCCGGTGACAGCATGGCATTCTGCCTGGTTACTTCCACGGCTAGATACGGCCGGTCGCCCGTCCCATCTCCGGCGCGAGTACTGTGCTGGCAGCGGGGTCAGGAGCAGGCCACCGTGAACCAGCTTACAGAGAGCGAGCCCGTGGATGGCCTCCTGCCGTACCCGGGCTCCGACCTGTTCGTCACGTGGGGTGCGGAGATCGGAACCGCGTTCGTGGACAGGTACGGACACCTACAGCCACTGCCAGAGAACCTGCGGTCCCTGGCGAGAGGCGACCTACTGGGCTTCGATGTCCAAGGCCGCGCCATACTCAATCTCTATGGAGACTTGCGTGCGCGGCAGATCGCCGCCCTGGACATCAATACCGGCAAGCTGACCGACATCTACCCGTGAGGGGTTGAGAGATGAGAGCGCTCTTCATCAAAGACTTCAACCAGGGACGGTCGCTGCTGGTCTTCGCCGTAGTGGGCAGCTTGCTGATCCCCGCCCTCTTCCACGTGCTCGCCAGCCCTCGCTACCTCTACCTCGCCAGCCCCAGGGACCTGGCCCTCATCTTCGGGGTGATCCTCGCCGCGCTCCCCATCGTGATCGGCTTTCTGGCCGCCTCCGGGCTGTTCTCCACGGAGTCCGAGAACGACACCCTGCCGGTGCTCTTTGCCCTCCCTCTGGACCGCGGGCAGATCTGGCTCGCGAAGATGCTCGCCGGGCTGGCGCTCACTCTGGTGGCCTCCGCCCTCCTGCTCGGGCTGGACGTGTTCTTGCTCATGCGTCACCAGCTCAATGACCTGATCCCCCTATTCTGGAGCTACCTCCCGGACATGGTGATGTGGGCCTTCTTCGGCTTCTCCGTAGGGATGTTCTGGACCGCCCTCATGCCCAACCTCATCGCCTCCATCGCCGGCACCCTGCTGCTTGGCGGCGGTTTGATTGTAGGCGTGGTGCTCCTCATCACCGGATTGGGAGCACCTCTCCTCGGCTACCCGCCGGAGTTTGACATGGCCCTCTGGGCCTTCCTCATCAGTCCCTCTCTCCTCGTCGCCTCCGCGCTGGCCGTGACCAAGGGCCAGCTCCTCCAGTCCCGCCGCAAGCACCTCATCGCCTTCCCGACGCTGCTGGTCGGGATTGCGGTCACCGTCGTGGCAACATCCGCGGTGACGAGGGCCGTGACCAGGTACGACCGCTCGGCGGTGGCGATAGTGACTGCCGAGCGCCTCGATTCTGTCAGGGTGGCCGTCGTCTCCGCCCACCGCAAGCCCCCCGCCTTCGCCCGCTCTCGGTGGGAGCGCCTGACCGGTGTCCTGGTACCGCACGACACAATGCCATATGAGTACCTCTTCGGCGCCTCCTACAAGGTTGCCCTGGACCTGAGCAGCGGCAAGGCGCTGCTGGTGCAGAGACAACCGAGCCGGTGGGGCCAGGGCCAATGGAGTCCCCGCTGGACCGCCTGCTCGCCGGATGGACGCTTCCTCGCCTCGATGAGCCGCCCCATCGGCCTCACCTTTGGCGAGCTTTCCTGGCGCCTGCCGGTGCTGCGCATCTGGGACCTGCAGAAGGGCTCACCCATCTACACCAGGGAGATGAAGGAATGGAAGGATCAACTCCCGGGAAAGGTATCGCTTTCCTGGTCTCCCACTGGCAAGTACCTGCTGCTTTGGAGCGACAACGCCACCCAGCGCTATGTGATGCGCGCGGATGGCTCCGGCTGGCGTTCCATCTCCGTCGGATATGAAGAGCTTCCGTCGGCTACAGCTATGCGGACAGCCGCGCGGAGAGGGCCGAGCACTGGCGACCGCTCCCTCAGGCGCCAGGTCGCCACCGACTCGTGCGAATGGTCGCCCAACGAGGACGTGCTGCTTGCGCTGACGCACAGGGGCGACCTCTACTGGGTCTACCCGGACGGCCGCCCCGCCATCAGGATCTACACGCCGGAATGGACGGACGGCACCTACCAGAGCTATGTGGCAGGCATGTCAGCCGATCGCCAGTGGGTGGCGCTCTCCGAGTCCCGAAGCATAGAGCAGGGCGACATCGCTGTGGATGAAAGCCGCCTCCTGGTAATCCGGGCCGACGGCAAGGAACGCAGAGTCATCTGGAACTCGTCCGACGACCCTCTCGCCACCCCCTACAGCATGCGCGATACAGCGTGGGCTTCTCACGACGCGGTGCTGTACGCCGTCGCCTACACGAACCTGCACCGACACGGCCCCTCTTCCCGCACGGGGGAGAGCAGCGCGAGAGTCTACGTCTGGACTCCCGACCAGCAGCTCATGCAGCCCGTCGGCGACATTCATTGGGACTCTGTGGTACGCCTGACCCCTGTTCCCAGCAGCGATCAGGTGCTGGTCTGGGCGATCGAGCCAGACCGCAGCGGCTCGTTGGGGGATTTTCGCCCGGAGCTGCTGAGGCTGGGCATCCCCACCCTCTCGGGAACCACCTTCCTTCTCGCTCCCGACGGCCGGCGCAGCGAGATCGAGTTCCAGGGCGGCCCCGAGAAGCTGGTCAAGGACTATGTGGTGTGCGGCTTTGATGACCAGGGCCGGCTGATCCTCCAGCCCGGAAACGCCAGCTCCATTCAGGCCCTCGACCTGCAAACAGGAGAGATCAAGAAGCTGTACCCGTAGCCGCCCTCCCTCCACAGCAGGCGCCCGGCGCCACAAGGGCTCGCCGATTCCCGCCTCGGCGAGCCCTCGGCATTCCGGACCCGTAGGGCACGCTGCCAGCGTGCCTATCTGTGGGAGCCCCGCTTGCCCGCCTCCGGAGGGTCCTCGGGGCGATCCCCTGTCACGCGGTCGCCGGGAGGACCCGGCTCCCACACGCCTATTCCTTCTGCGGTGCCGTCCTGCCATCGGAGGAGAATATGAGCCTGTCCCCGCCAACGAAGACCGCGCCCTCGCGCAGCGCCACCTCCGGTGGGCTCTCGCCCTCCGCGAGCGGAACCAACGCCACCAGGAACTCAACCTGCTTCGCCTTCTCCGGCACGGAGATGCGCAGCGTCCGCGGGTCCCTCACATTGATGTGCTCGCCGATCCCCGGGACAACCTCCATCGTCGCCCCGCTCGGCGCCAGCACCTTGCCGAACAGGCGGGCGTGCTTTAGCTCTTCGGGCGGCGGGGCCTCTCCGCGCCGGCCGCGCCTCTGCGGCGCGGACGTCGCGCTGATGGTGAAGCTGTTCCCTGAAAGCTCCACCTCGCCCCCTGGCTGAAGCATGAACTCGAACGTCTCCTCGTTCTTCGTGCGAGCTAAATCGCGCACGATCACATAGCCCCACTTCCCGGTCCCTGGGTGAGGCTTGATGAGGGCCAGCTCGCGCACCACCGACTCCGCCCCCTCATAGCACGGCGTGGCATCTGATCGGAACCAGACCAGGCCGTCCTTCTCCTCGCCATCGGTGATGGTACCGATGGAGTCTTCATCTTTGCGCTGGTCCTTGCCGCCGATCACCAGGCAGTTGTGTCCTGCGGTGGCGTTGCTGAAGTAGGACACCTCCTTGCTGAAGTAACCAGGCCCTACCTCCCCATATCCGTAGTCCTTCAGCAGCCATACGCCCGAGGCGTTGAGCAGGAAGTCGTTCACATCGAGATGTGAGTGCGAGACATCCGCCTTCCCGGAGCGCAGGTGCAGCGTCAGGCAATCCGGCTCCCAACTGGTGCGCGCTCCCGCGAACCCGGTCACCTTGAAGGCGTGCCAGGTGGGCAGGTTCGGGTCGAACTTGGCTTCCACGGTGGGATCGTACCAGAGCAGGTTGTACATCAAGGCGTCGAGGTCGTTCCGGTCAGGCATCTGCTCCGCCACCCACTGGGTGAGCGGGTTGTGGTACTCCGCCGCCAGCCGGTACATCAGCGGGCGGTTCGCATGCCAGTCCCGGTCCGGCCCGTCGCCGAAGTTGGCGACCTGCCACAGCTCCGGCCCGGCCAGGTAGAGGCGGAAGAGATGGGTGTTCCGCATGTACTCGGCCTGGTAGAAGTCATTGGCCAGGTAAGGCCGGCACCCGGTGATGAAATGGGTGAGCGACTCCATCCCATACCCCCAGTACGGGACTCCCTCTTCATAGGCGCCCTCGTCCGGCAGCTCTCCGACGATGTGGGTGAACCCGTTGTCGGAGGCCACCAGCCACGCGCCCACGCCCGGCACGTCCCCGGCCAGCGCCACCGCGGCGACCCCGAGCCCGCCGTAGTTGCACCAGGCATGGTTCTGCCGCCAGGTATCCTTCCACCAGCCGCGGTCATTGATCCCCACCGCCGCCTCGTACATCACCTTCCCGTGCTCGGCGAGAATCTGCTTCAGCCGCTCCCGGTCCTCCGGCGACCAACGGTCGTAGAGCCAGTCGTAGGCAATGGCGATGCCGTACAGCTCGTGCCCGGCCGCTAGGTCCGTCCCCTCGAACACCCCCGCGCCCCACAGCGGATACTCGCCCGGCTTCAAGGCCCACTTCCGCGCCGCCTCGAAGTACTTGGGGTCGGGGTCCAGTAAGGCGACGAGCGCCAGCCCGGGTATCTGGTAGCCGAAGTTCCGCTGCCACAGCATCTCATCGTTCATGGTGCCGGGGCGGGTGGGGTCGTTGCCCACTTCCGGAGGCCGGTATTCCGGCGGGTCGCGATCCACCGCTCTGTCCGCCGCCGCCTTCAGCCGCTCCCACTGCGCCTTGTGGGTGGTCTTGATCGCCTCTCTCAGCTTCTCCAGTTCCCCCTGCCGGAAGAACAACCGCGGCCGGCCGGCCGCCACCGCACGTGCTTCATACTGCTCGGGGCTCATCTTCACCTCACTCAGCTTCTCCTCAGCCATCACGGGCCGTCCCGTCCCCACTCCCCACAGTCCAACCAGCGCGCCGATTGTGATCACCATCATCCGCACTGCCGTCTGCCCGCTTCTTCCCATCATCTGTTCCTCTCCGGCGCGGACCTGCCGTCTGCCGAGAAAGCAGTTCTGTCCTCGCCAACGCGCACCACACCATCCCGCAGTTCTATCTCCGGCGGAGCCTCCCCCTCTGCCAGCGGCGCTAATACCACCACGAATTCCACTCTCCGCGCCTTCCCCGGCGCGGAGATGCGCAGGCTGAAGGGCCGGTCCACGTTGATGCTCTCGCCGAAGCCCGGCGCTAGGGCCATGGTCGCGCCCATCGGCGAAAGCACCTTCCCCACCAGCCGCGCCTGCTTCCCCCTGATCAGGAACCCATCCGCCGACAGCTCCACCTCTCCCCCCGGTTGAAGCATGAAGTCGAACGTCTCCGGCTCCTTCGTGCGCGCCAGATCCCGGACAATCACATGCCCCCACTTGCCGGTCCCGGAGTGGGGCATCACCAGGGCCAGCTCCCGGACCACGGACTCGACCCCTTCGTAGCAGGCAGTGGCATCAGCGCGCAGCCACACTGCTCCCTCCTGCTCCGCCGCATCCGTGATCACCCCCTTGCCCTCAGGGCGCTGGTCCTTGCCTCCGATCACCAGGCAGTTGTGCCCCCGCGTGCTCACGCTGAAGTAGATGGTCCCACGGTCGAAGTAGCCTGGCCCGACCTTGCCGTACCCGTAGTCCTTCAGCAGCCACTCGCCGCCCGCGTTCACCAGGAAGTCGTTGACATCGAAGTGGGAGTGCGAGACGTTCACGACTCCGCTGCGGAGATGCAGAGTGAGCGCGTCCTCCCGCCAGCTTGTCCGCGCCCCCGCGAACCCGGTCTCCTTGAACGCGTGCCACCGCGGCTGGCTCTCCGGCAATCCGGGCTTCACCGACGGATCGTACCAGAGCAGACCCCAGCAGGTCGCGTCTATGTCCGGCCGGTCGGGAAGCTGCTCCGCCAGCCACTGCGTCACCGGGTCGCGGTACTCCGACGCCAGTCGGTACATGGTGGTGCGCATCGCGTGCCAGTCGCGGGTCAGCCCGTCACCGAAGTTGGCGATCTGCCAGAGCTGCGGCCCCGCCAGATAGAGCCGAAAGAGATGGGTGTTGCGGAAATACCGCGCCTCGTAGAAGTCTTCGTCCGAGTACGGCTTGGCGGCGGTGATGAAGCGCACCAGGGCCTCCATCCCATACCCCCAGTACGGGATGCCTTCTTCGTAGGCGCCCTCGTCAGACAGCTCCGCCACGATGTGGTGTCCGCCCCACAGCGCCTTCTGGAACCACACCCCGGCGTCCTTCTCCTCGCCGGCCAGCGCCATGGCGGTGACGCCCAGGGCCTGGTACCCATTCCAGGCGTGGTTCTGCCGCCACGTGTGCTTCCACCAGCCGCGGTTGTTGATCCCCTCTGCCGCCTCGTAGAGGTGGCGCCCGCGCTCCCTCAGCGTGTGCCGCAGGCGTTCCCGATCCTCACCCGACCACATCTCGTGCAGCCAGTCGTAAGCGATGGAGAGCCCGAACAACTGGTGCTTCGCGGCCAGCCCGGTGTTCTCGAATATCCCCGCACCCCAGAGGGGATACTCGGCAGGCTTCAACGCCCACCGCCGAGCGAGCTCGAAGTACTTCCGGTCCCCATCGAGCAGCGCCACCAGCGCCATCCCGGGCACCGTGTACCCGAAGGTGCGCTGCCAGAGCATCTCATCGTTTAGCGTCCCCGGCCGGGTCGAGTCGCCGCCCACCCTGGGCGCCTGGTACTCCGGCGGGTCGCGATCCACGGAGTCGTCCACCGCCGCCTTCAGCTTCTCCCACTTCTCCCGGTGCGTGGTCCTAATCGCCTCCTTCAGGCGCTCCAACTCACCGGCATCGAAGAACAGCCGCGGCCGTCCGGCCGCGGCGATGCGCTGGTCGTATTCGGCGGGGGAGAGACTCATGACACTACCTCACCACACTGCTTGCTCGGCGGAACACGCCTATCCCCTCTTTCGGCGCGCTGCCTGCGGAGGCCTCTTGCGGAAGATCAAGCAGTAATGGTGGTGGTAGTTTGGGACGAACACCGTCGGGTATCCCCAGATCCCCAGGGGCTTGGTGTTCTGGCACCAGATGCGCTCCCCCTGGAACTGCCACCCCGACCGCACCATCGCCCTCGCCAGGTCCCAGGGGAGCATGCGCACCTCCCCCTCGGGGTCCCGCAGGTTCTGCGCCACCACCACCAGGTACTTCCCCGGCTTCACGCACTTCTTCACGCCTGCGAACACCCGCGCCAGCGCGGCAACGAAGTCATCGTAATCGCGGATGTTGCCCAGATCATTGCGGCTGGCCGAGTAAGCCGTGTCCAGCCCGCGGGCCGCCCGCTGCTTGTGCTTCGAGAACACGCCTCCTCTGCTGGTCCGCAGCATTCTCCAGTACGGCGGCGACGTGATCGCGAAATCGAACTGCGGCAGCCCCCCTCGGAACCCGACCCCCGCCGCCTCCAGCTTCCCCCTCCGCCCCTCCCAGAACGCGGCCTCCGCTATCCTCCTCGCGTCCCCCCGGATCACCGTCTGCGCCGGCTCCGCGCCCTTCACTCGTCCCCGCGCGGTGGCTGCAAAGCGCGCGCGCCGCGCGGGCGCCCCC
>Ga0315279_10000296_pt1 | contig 104035 bp, 89 predicted proteins | sample YL17G06_20_MG_FD_203694 | JGI IMG/M metagenome (GOLD analysis project Ga0315279, IMG submission 203694) | Sediment microbial communities from Yellowstone Lake, YNP, Wyoming, USA - YL17G06_20 | ecosystem: Environmental > Aquatic > Freshwater > Lake > Sediment | place: USA: Wyoming | collected... | reverse complement strand
TTGCGTAGGGGAAAAAGTTGAGTGTGACTCTTCGATGAGATAATAAACCCATTAACACACTTTCATAAACGCTGAGTTTAGGATAGATACTGGTGATCTGAAAAGAGCGGGTCATACCGAGTTTACATCGATGATAGGCAGGCAAATTCGTGATCTCTTTGCCTTTGAATAGGACTTTTCCAGAAGTGGCTCGGTGATATCCTGTGATAAGATTAAAGTAGGTAGACTTCCCGGCACCATTCGGACCGATGATGGCATGAACATCTCCCTTGAAGATTTCGAGACTCACTTCATTCACGGCCCTGAGCTTACCAAATTCTTTTGTTATTCCTTGAGTCTGAAGAAACATATCTTTCCCGGTTTCAAATTTCAAATTTTAGATTTAAGGTTTTAAATTTCATATTTTTTCAATCTGAAATCTGCGATCTGAAATTTGCAATTTCTTGTTTGTTTCTTTCTCTTCTCCCTTTTAACTTCTCCTGAGCAAAACCAAGTATTCCACCTGGCAGGAAAAAGATAATAATTAGAATAAGAGCCCCCATGACAACCGCCCAAAAAACAGTGAAGCCAAGAACCCAGGCATGAAAGAAGGTCATGATAAACATTCCCAAAATAGGTCCAAAGAAAAGTGATGGTCCTCCCAGAATCGCTGCCATGACAGGTTCACCAGACTTGATCCACATCAATGAGGAGGGAGCCATGGAACGATAAAAGGGTGCCCACAACGCGCCGGCCAGTCCAGCGTAGGCAGCAGCGATAACAAACGCGATGAGCTGGTATCTGGCGATATTGATACCCAAGAATTCTGTCCTTTCAGGATTGTCACGCATTGACTTAAGAGTATAACCAAAAGGTGAATTAACAATTCGCCAGAAAATGAAGCTCGCAAAGATAAAGGCAACAAGAATGAAAAAATAGTAGTTGATGGGTGATTTCAATACACCGGGTGGGAAGACACCCTGGATACCATCATCCCCACCAGTGAAATCATGCCATTTATAAATAACGAAAAAGAGGAGCTGACCAAAGGCAAGGGTTAAGATGGAGAAATAGATTCCCCTCAAACGAACACAAAAAAATCCAATCACCAAGCCCAAAATACTTGCCATTACAATTCCGGCCAAAAGACTGAGCCAGAAATTGAAATGGACCTTGGTCATGAGCATGGCTACGGTATATCCGGAAAGGCCATAAAAAGCAGCCTGACCGAAAGAGAGTTGACCCATATAGCCAAAGAGAAGATTGAAGCTCAAAGCCAGCAGGCTCATGATGAGAGCCTCACCCAATATAGTGAGGTAGAACTCGCTGATGATAAAAGGTGTAACGACGGCCACAATGATGAGCAGTGCTAACCACCACCCCTTCTGTACCAATGAACCTTTTCCCTCTATCCGGTTTGTTTCCATCTTTATCTTTCGGGTCTTCCGAAGATTCCCCATGGACGAATGATGAGGACTATGGCCATGACAATGAAGATAAAGGCCAAGGCTAATTCTGGTTTATACATAATTCCAAAGGAATAAACCTGTCCAACAATAAAAGAGCCAAGAAGTGTCCCGGGCAGACTACCCATTCCTCCAATGACGACGACGGCGAAACATTCCACGATGATCTCGATATCCATACCCAGACGAATTGCTCCGAAGGGTGCTGATACAGCTCCACTCAATCCAGCGATCAGTGATCCCAGGACAAATATCCATGTAAATAGCCACGGAATAGGTATTCCTAAAGCCGACACCATCTCTCGGTCGCTTGCAGCCGCCCTGATGATGTCGCCCAGACGTGTTCGATAGACAAGCCACCAAAGGAAGACCACAAGGGCTAAGCCTAATAAAATGATAAAGAAATTATAAGAAGGAAATGGGAATCCGAAAAGGAAAACAGCTCCTGTGAAAGGCTTGGGCCTCGGGATTGAGAGGAATTCTCCGCCCCACCCCCATTTGACGATATCAGTAATAATCAAGATGATAGCATAAGTGGCTAAGAGTTGCTCAGGCCATCCTCTGGAATAGAGTCGTCTTAACAAGAAGAATTCTATAATAAGGCCTATCCCTGCCATAATCAGGGAAGCGAGGATCGTTGCGATATAGAACCCGACAACCGGGATGAGAAGGTGCTTCCAGATGGAGTAAGTGATGAAGGCCCCGAGCATATAAATGGAACCATGGGCAAAATTGAGGACCCTCAGGACACCGAAGGTGAGAGAAAGGCCCGAGGCGACGAGAAAGAGCAGGGCGCCTCGGGCAATTCCACTCATGAATTGGTTGAAAAGGACATCAAAAGACATCCGCTGATACCTCAAGCCCAAATGTCAAAGTCCAAAATCCAAAAACTTTTTCAATTTAAGCATTTGGATTTCATTTGACATTTGAGCTTTGACATTTGGCATTGCTTTATCGGGTGACTCCTGTCTTCTTCCAGATCTCTCGCACACTGGCTTCAGGCCGGATGACTTCTTCTCCAGGGATTCGAGAAATGTCTTTCCAGATTTTAAATGGGTAGTTGGGATCTTTAGCAATTGTCCCCTGATAGCACGGAACCGTTCCCATATGATCTAAGGGCCGAATGGTGAATTTTCCCCTTAAGCCATCAAGGGATGTTCCCTCCATGGCCTTGATGACTGCCTCGGTTTCAATGGTTTTTGCTTTTTCGATGGCCGCCTTAAAAAGGTAGAGAGTATCATAAGCCATGACAGACCATGAATCTGGATAAGCTCCACGGACCTTCCTATATTTTCCGACAAATTCCATCATCTTTGGATTGGGGTCCATGAAGAAACATCCTCTTCCGAAACCAAATGTTCCTTCAGGCGCATCTTCGCCTAATGCTAATAGAACAGGAAGGTCAAACAGTGACATCATAGGAATTTTTTCGAAGAACCCATAGGGTTTGGCCTGTTTGGTAAAAGCCACCAAGTCCCCACCGAAAAGGGAGCCATGAACCGCATCGGGTTTTTTGGCCATAATAGCGGTAATAAATGAGGTGAAGTCTGTTTCACCGGGCTTTGGCCAAGCCTGATAGAGAATTTCAGAATCCGGTACCAACCTTTTGATCTCTTCTGCAAAGGCGGCTTCTTCACGACGACCGAACTCATAATCCGGACCGATGGTGCAGAACTTTTTTGCTGAGGGGACTTTTTTCATAAGATAACGTGTGTTAGCAGTGGCCTCCATATAAGTATTGGGGACGACTTGAAAGATGTAAGGCGTGAATTTATCAACCGTCATGCCTTCCGTGTTGGCTATTCCCACCACCCTCAATACTTTAGCCTCGGAATGGACGACTTGCATAGCCAGAGAAACACCACTGCTGCATGGCCCCATAAGGAAATTTACTTTCTCCCGGAGTATCAAGTCCTTTGTCTCTCTTGCACCAACATCGACCTTCGCCTCTGTATCTCTCACGATTAAGTCCAATTTTCTGCCTAAGATGCCACCCTTGGCGTTGATCTCATCCATGGCGATCCTGATACCATGGATGGCTGATTCGGAATACATGTAGCAAGGACCGGCGAAGTCATAGATGGCTCCAATCTTGATCGGTTCCTTGGCTGCAGGGGCTTTGGCGGCTGGTTTAGCAGGGGCTGCTTTCGCAGGTTCCTTAGCCGGGGTTGGGGCAGGTTTGGCCTGGGCCATCACCATCGAAACTGAAATGATGCTCAAGATAAAACTAAAAACCGTTAGAATTGCTAACTTTCTCATCATCTTTTTCCTCCTTCCTTTCTAATGGGATTTTGATAAATAAATTCTTTTTCAAATCTTTCTTCAGCGCTTCAAATATAATGAAAATAAAAGGTTGTCAAGCAAAATTTAACCATAGATATCGGGATGGGCCTGAACTTCTTTAACGAAATCCCTCACCGTGTCATCAAGCAAGAATTTAGTTTTCCAGCCCCACTCCTGTTGAGCCCTGCTTTCATCGATATTTCTGGGCCAGCTTCGGACAATTTGGATTAGTTCTGGATCGGGTTTAAATTGGATATCCGCTTTTGGAACTACCTTTTTGACGGAGTCGCAAATCTGCCTTGCTGTAGCAACAAAACCGCCCACGCAGTAAACTCTTCTTTTGAGCCGTGAATTATCCATTTCGTATAAACGAATAAGACAATCCACTGTATCTTTGATATAAATCAGGGCGATGTGTGTGTCCTCCTCGACAAAGACCTTATAAGGCCTGCCCAGAGCAGGCTCTGAAATCATGAGGGTGCTGTATGCTGATGCGCCTCCGGCACCCCTTCCTGGACCAATCACAGAGGGTAAGCGAACCCCTCTGAAATCGACACCAAATTTTCTGCAGTAGTATTCTCCTAATCTTTCAGAAAAGACTTTTGTTACACCATACATGGAGATAGGCATCTGAATCGTGTCTTCATTGACTGTATCAGGGATGCCAAGGCCAAAGGTAGCAATCGTGCTGAGGTAGACGACTCGTTTAATATTAAATAGCCTTGCGGCTTCAAGGATGTTAAATGTCCCCCCGGCATTGACCTGATAGGCGGTGATGGGTTTTTCCTCAGCAGACGCAGAAAGGAGGGCGCCTGTGTGATAGATGCCGTCTATTTTGTATTGTTTAACTACCTCTAAAACTTCTGCCCATGAGGCGAGGTCACCCTGAACAATCTTTACCTTATCCTTAATGTCATGAAGAAGCGGCGAGGAACGAACAATATCGAAGAGGACGACATCTTCTCCTTTTTCTAATAGAGCGTGAGCAAGATAAACACCTATAAAACCCATTCCGCCAGTAATAAGTTTAGCCATAATGAGACTCCTTTTCTTTTGGAATAACAACCAGAGACAGATTAGAAAAAATTTGATCTTTTGTAAAGTAAAATATTTTACCCTTGTGAAATTTTCACAATACGGTCAAAGCCTTTCATCTTCATAGAGAGGAATAACTTTGAGAGAGCTGAGCTGAATCGTTTTCACTCCTTGGGTGTCTCTGAGGGGAGTAAAGACCCTCAATAACTTCTTCTCCTCAAAATAATTTCTTATTACCCCTAAAGCCAGAGTCTCGTCATTGCTATCTTTTAATCCAATAAGAAGACCGTTTATCTTTAATGCCCAGTCGAGAGGGATGGTGTCACCATTTGCATCTAAGACTTCACCTTCTATTTGCACTTCATTGATGACTAATTCGGAGATTGTGGAATGCTTAAAATAATCTTGAAATTTATTTATTCTATTGATTCTCCGCTCTTCCATGGATCTCGCTCTGACCTGATCGGATAAAGGCAGACGAAGGATTTTGTATAGGCGATTCTCTTTATATAGGTCTAAGACATGTTCTATTTCGTCAGATTTTTGTAAAGCAATGATAAACCGCGGACAAAGGAGATCGATTTTTCTTCTTTTTAATTCTTTCCCTGCTTCACCTAAAACAAAACCGGTTGTATCAACGATGATCACTTCAGCTCCATATGAGGGAGTTTTATCCCCCATCATTTTTACCCCCTTTAGATGGATCGGAAAATGCCCTTCGGGTGTGGTAGAACCGACAAAGAAGATTTCCGGCGGTGATAATACGATTTCCCAATTTGGATCCGATTTGAATACAGAAAGACCGATTGTGGTGGGTGGGCCAAGAAAGGATTGCCCAATGTCTGCATCAATAAGAGCAACCTTTAATCCTCGTTTGCAAAGATTGAAGATTAAGAATTTTGCAAGGGTGCTCTTTCCTGTATCGGTGGCTCCAAGAAGAATCGCCACACCTTTTTCTTCTTCCAAAACATGCAAAAAGTCAAACCACTCTTTCGGCGCAGAAATTTCCATGTTTTTTCAGAATCCTTAAATATCTCTACTTAATGGTTACAGGGAGGAGATGTCAAGCGAAGAGGAGAAAATGAAGGGGTATGGTCACTTTTACACTAAGATTTTTTATCGGTATACTCCCACCTTTTGGAGGTATCGGCACATCTCGATCAAAGCCTCCATCTGGATGCCCTCGTGGGCTGATCCAGCGATGGAGAGCATAAATCCGCCTCCCTCCATAGCTTCTCTTAGACATCTATCAACTTCTTTTCGAACCAATGCCAAATCGGATTGGCATAGAATCTCATTACCATCCACATTTCCCAGAAGGACGAGATCCTTTCCAAACTCCTTTTTGATCTCTCCCATATTCATTCCTGCACCTGGTTCCATGCCGTGAATCCCTTTGATCCCCGCTTCAATAGCCATGGGTATGTAGTTCCGGATATAACCTTCGGAATGCCAGAATACGGGAACGGGAATGGAATCGACAATGCGGCGATAATAGGGGAAAGCGAGTTCTTTAAAATCAGAAGGGGACATATAACCATGGCCTTTGAACCCCATGTCATCACCCATGATGACGAAGTCCACACCCAATTTAACCGCATACTTTGAAGTCTCGATGAACCATTCCGTCTTTAATTCTACGCTTTCCTGAATCAATGATCTTTTATCAAATAAAGCATAACAGAATTCAATCAGTCCAAAGGCTTCGATTGTTAAGCCGAGGGGGCCTGCATGAGAGAAGAGGGCAAAGGCATGATCAGAGTAGTTGCTCTTCCAATCCTCCATCACTGGTTGGCTGTACCGTTCGTTTACCTTTAGTTCAGGTGAATATTTCTGGAGATTTTCCCGAGTCGCTACAGCTCCTCCCACATATCTGCCATGTTCCCATCGTCTACCAAACTCGTCGATCCCATTCCAGCCAGCAAAACCAGCACCGCCGAGGGATTCTTCAGGAGGAGGTGGATTGGGCGAATAGCCGAGGCCTGTCGGTTTATCTCCACACCATGCCTTCCGGGCAATAACGAAAACGTCAACCCCAAGTTGAATCCAAGTTTTCACTATGTCACCCTGTCCTATCGCGCGGACAAACTTAGCCTCGATGGCATTAAAGAAGAGGGGAACCCTATCCGGTTCCTTGTGATTGATGGTGGTAAGAACCCGTTCTCTCGAATTCATCGATGCACTCCTCTCATTTGTAGAAGACCGAAGGAAGCCAGAGAGCCAGCTGTGGAAAGAGAAATAGGAGACCCCAGACGAGAATCAGGGAGATCAGGAACGGCGCGACGCCCTTGTATATGATACCCATGGGTACCTTGGTTATATTTTTCACCACGAATACGCATATGGCCACCGGCGGGATGACGACGCCGATCATGAGGACAACGCCGATCACGATCCCGAACCACAGAGGATGGAAACCGAGTTTGAGGACTGCGGGATAAAAGATAGGGGTGGCAAGAATCATAAAGGCTAAGTCATCAATAAAAGAACCACCAAGTTCGTAAACAAGACAGATAAGAATCATAATCAAATAGCGGTTGATGGGGAGCGCCACGATCCAGTCTGCCACTACTTGCGGAATGTTCGTCACAGCAATAAAATGGCCAAGTACAGTGGAACCTGCAATGAGCATGAGGAGCATGATGGCGGTCCGGAGGGCCTGCTCCAACGATGTGGAGTATTTCTTGAATGTCATATCACGCTTTAGGACCGCCAGGAGAAGAACTGCAAAGGTCCCGATCGCTCCCGCCTCCGTAGGGGTGAAAAAACCCTGCATGATCCCGCCGACGACCAGGACAAAGATAATGAGGACCCAGAACACCTCCGGGAGAGATCGTATCCTTGCTTTCCAAGTGGATCGTTCGGACCTGGGTGCGATCGCCGGGTTGATTCTTACCCATCCGTAAATGATGCCAATGAAGAACAGGGCGATGATCAGTCCTGGGATAATCCCGGCCAGAAAGAGCTGTCCGATTGACTGTTCCATGAGAATGCCGAGTATGATGAGAGTGACACTCGGTGGGATGAGAACCCCAAGTGTCCCTACCGTCGCCACGATCCCTGTGGACAGCATCTTGTCGTAGCCGAACCGATCCATCTCCGGTACAGCAACGCTGGCAAAGGTTGCTGATGTAGCTGTGGATGAGCCGCAGATGGTTTTGAAAGCGGTTGCACCCATCACGGTGGCCATCGCCAGACCCCCGGGGATATGGCCTATGAATTTATGGGCAGCGTCATAGAGTCTAACCGCTATGCCGGCATTGAATCCGATTTGGCCCATGAGAATAAAAAGCGGAAAGACGGTGTACCCGTAATTGGTGATGACCTCAAAGACATCTCTCGAGAGGAGGTTGATCGCGGCATGAAAGCCATTCAGGTAGGCAAAACCCACAAAGCCGACCAGCGCCATGGCAAAACCCAACTCGATTCCCGTTGGAAAAAGAAGGAGCAGCACAATGAGACCGATGATGCCTACAATAATCTCATTCATATTGACCCCTCCAGATTCTTATGATGTCGAATATGAACACGCAGCATTCGAGGAAACAACAGACTGCGATGCCGTAGACGACAGGGTAGAAGGGGAGTTTAATTGTAGCTGTAACTTCCCCGGATACCTTATAAGCAGCCCCGACGCTCAACAGGTTATACCCTATGCATGCGAACAGAACCAGGCATAGGACGCGTGTAAATGTATGCATCACCTTCCTGCCCCTCTTAGAGAGTTTCTCCAAAAGGAACTCCATGTATACGTGTCCTCTGTCCAACGACACCTGCGGGATTCCGAAGCCGATGACGAGGGCCAATAAGAGGGCCACGATTTCGTAAGTCCCGATGATGGGATGCCCCCCCGCCCTCAAGAGCACATCGGCAACGGTCAAAAACATCATGAAGGTGAGTGCTATGCCTGCGATGGAGTTCAGAAGTCTACTTACAAATCGCAACATGTGGGATGGGCCAACCATTATTCCTCCTTATTCGGGACGCGTCGTTGCAAGGTATTGAGTAGGGAACGGTTTAAAGCCGTCCCCTACAAGAAATTATGGGTCCTCCGGAAACCTTTTTAAGTGGCCTGCAAGATCAGAACAGGGATGGTATTCCTCTCTTCTTCTGCTCTTTTTGCCAGTACTCGATACGCTCTCTAATATATTTCACCCAGCCATCTACGTCAGCATCTTTGTATCCTTTGGAGGCCATACTTTTTTTGTATTCTCCTATTACCGGCTCAACAGCCTTTATCCATTTCGGAGCCTCGGCATCGGAAAGATTTATGACCTGCCCGCCTTTGCTCTTGAACAAGTCCATTCCCTCTATATCCATCTGATCCCACAGGGCCGCTTGCTTCTCTCTGGCTTCGGAGGCCACCTCAGTGAAAACCTTCTGAACGTCAGGGGACAGGGCGTTCCATTTGCTCTTATTCATGACATAATAGAAGGTAATGCCTGTTCCGAGCTGCCAATGTGCCGTAACGCACTTTGTCACCTCTGCGAACTTCCAGTACTTGAGTGTAGAAAGATCTACCGTGATCCCGTCGAGGACGCCTCTTGCCAAGGCATCGTAGACATCTGGCATTTGAAGGGGAATCGGAAGACCACCCAGTGCCTTGATGATGTCGGTCAACTGGCCTGTGGCCCTGATCTTGAGGCCCTTCAAATCCTCCAGGGTCTTGACGGGTTTGCTGATGGTCTGAAGGATGAGGGGTCCTGTCGTGGTCACATACAGAACGTGGACATCATCCCACTCTTTCGGTTTGTACTTGTTAAAGAAGTCGGTGGCCACCTGCGTGTCCACCCAGCCGCTCGGGAACCCGAGAGGCAGATCGAATACTTCCATCACGGGAAAGCGGCCCCGCGTATATTGAATGTGAGAGAGGCCCATGTCTGTGATGCCTGTGACCACGCCGTCGTACATCTTGACCGGATTGAGGAGCGTGCCCCCGGCATGGTACGTGATCTCCACCTGGCCCTTCGTGCGGTTCTTCACCTCCTCACAGAACCACCCGGTGAGGAGCGACATCGGGTGAGTGACCGGGAGGTAATTGGCGGCCTTCAGCTTGATGAGATCCGCCCCGCGCACGAGTGAATGGGTTGCGAAAACGAAAAGAACGACAACCAGTAACAACATGATACTTTTTCTCATATTGGGCCTCCTTTTTTAATATTTGATAGGGGATTTAACCTTATGGGTTCTTTCACTGAGGCACATTCACACTTGATAGAGATGTTCAAAATTAGATGTTCTATATACAGAACAACATTATAATATGTGGACTCATCCTACAGAAACCACTCCCATATGTCAAGCCATTTAAGAAAGTTTTAAGTATAAAAATTCTAAAGTTTTTGCAGTAATCTTTTGTGATGGGCAAAACAAGAGGTGAAGAGGAAATCTCTATGTTTTATGATGTGGCCCCCATATCAGGGAAGAGACAAGGGCTATACTGGAATGCCTTCAGAACTCCAACCTCTCAGGGCATAGTAATCTTGAAGCATTCTCTGAAGGTCTTCTCTTCGAATCGTCTTTCCGTCTTTACCCAAGGGTTCATCAAAAAATCTTTTTGGAAGGGTATCATCCTTCGATGTTATGCCTTCACGGAGATTGAATCTTCGGGTTTCATTCTGAATAGTGGATGAGATTTTTCTTAAATCCTTTTCATCTAATTTGAGACCTGTTGTGACTTCGATCATTGTCGAGAGGTAATCCCAATCCCAGTAGATGTCCCGATAGAATCTGCATAAAATCAGGGAGTCGTGGATATTAAAGCGATCTTCAAATTCGAGGAAGAGTTTTGCTTTTCCATCCATCTGATCCATAGGAATCATCCCAGCAAGTTCTGCTTTGTAGAACGTTGCCCTCAGATGGCAGGCCCCTCGATCCGAAGTCGCATTGGCCAATCCCATTCCTTTAAGGATCCTTGGATCATAACCCGCGGGATCAAGACCCTTCACATGGATGGCGACATCCTCCATCTCCCAGGTTTTTGCAGCATGCCGAACCCCTTCTGCTAAAATGGCACCAATTCCCTTTTTATATGTGATATCATGGAGAAGTTCAGCGATTTTATCTACGTCACCCCAATCAATCTTTTCCTTGATTCTCCCCATCTCTGAGGCTTCAATAGCAAAGGCACAGAGGCTTCCGGCAGAAATGGTATCCATGCCGAGACGATCACAGATGTCATTAAGGTAAGCAATCTCCTCAATCTCATGAATCATGCAAAGGCCACCGAAAGCATAGATCGTTTCATATTCCGGTCCTTCAATTCTTAGGCCTTTGTGTCTTCCCTCTTTAACCTCGGTTAGATTTCCACAGGCCATGAAGCAGCGGAGACAGGCTGTAGGCCTCACCTGACACCGTTCAAGGAGGGCTTCTGCACTGATCTTCTCCCATCCCTCAAATGTCCCAAGATGCCAGTATTTTGATGGAAATCCTCCAACCGCATTGTTCATTGCAACAAGCATTGGAGTCCCAAGTCTTCTATAAGCCTGTGCCCCTGGATTGTCCTTCCCTCGTTCTAAGGTTTCCTTTGCAAACTGTTCCAGTCGGTCAGGATAGGCAAGGTCGCGCTTCTTTTCTCCATGAAAGACGATAGCCTTGACTTTCTTAGAACCCATCACAGCGCCGACTCCAGTTCTTCCAAGGGATCGCCAGTAATCATTTTCAATAACGGCATATCGAACAAGGTTCTCACCTGCAGGGCCAATGACAACAGCACCCGAACCCCTTTTATTCGTTCTTTTCAAAACTTCATCCTCAGTGAAATAGGTGTCCTTTCCCCAAATATCTTTTGCATCATGAAAGATCACTCTTTGGTCAGAGATTTCGATCCAGATCGGTTCGCTGGATGCCTCTTCGAGAATAAAGGCATCATAGCCCGTTCGACTCATAGGTTCTGCTACTTTTCCTCCGGAGTAAGATTCAGAAAAAATTCCTGTTAAAGGAGACTTGGTGAAGGCCCCATGTCGGCAGGAACCATAGATTCGAGTATCGGTGATCGGCCCGGTGCAAAAGATGAGTTTGTTTTTCGGAGAGAGAGGATCAACCCCAGAAGGATTTTCCTTCATGAGGAGATAGATGCCGAGCCCTTTTCCGCCTAAATAGGTTTCATAAACCGGATCAGGAATTGTCTCTTCTCTAAAAGTTTTTGTATTGAGATTGATCCTCAGAATTTTATTAAAGTAACCATTCATATATCTCCCCTATAGGCCAATTAGGCTTTCTTCAATTTTCTCCATTTTAGAGAATTTTGAAAGCAAAAGGTTTGTACTTTCATTAAAATCCCATCTCTTTTTCTTCCTCTGTGATACATTCATCGAGAATCTTGACCGCCCCATCAATTTCTTCTTTCTGGATAATAAGAGGAGGTGCAAATTCAAGTGCCTGTCCCATCAATTTGATAATTAATCCCTTTTTTTTGGCGCGGTCGACTAAATTATTCAATCCATTAAGAGGGAAGGGATCCCTTCTTTTTTTGTCAGAAGTAAAGTCGATGGCCGTCCACAGGCCAGTCCCCCTGACCTCTCCTACTGTTGGATGATATTCAAGGGTTTTCAATCTCTCCAGAAAATAGATTCCCATCTTGGATGAATTTTCGATCAAATTCTCCCTTTTAATGATCTCGATATTTTTTAGAGCGGCCGCACAGGAAACAGGGTGATTCCCATAGGTATGAAGGTGATGGAAAATCTCTATGGGTTCCATGACCTTATCCGTACAGCCGACGCCTCCAAGGGGGACATAACCACTTGTAATACCCTTTGCCATCGTGAGAATATCAGGTTGGATACCGAAATGCTCTATCCCGAACCACTTTCCTGTTCTTCCAAATCCGCAGATCACTTCATCAATAATCAATAAGATTCCGTACCGGTTGCATATTTCGCGGACGATCTTCCAGTATTCTTTGGGAGGCGCATAAGCTCCGAATCCTTGTTCGATTGGTTCTCCGATAAAGGCCGAGATCTGATCGGGGTCTTCAAATTGGATGATCCGTTCAATATCTCTTGCACAGGCCACTTCACAATCGGGATAAGTCAAATGGAGAGGACAACGATAACAGTAAGGAGATTCCACAAAAACGGTTCCTGGTGCAAGAGGTTCCATGATCTGCCTCATGGGCATCACTGTACCCAGTACACTCAACGCTCCACCTGTGACCCCATGATAGGCTCCTCGTCTGGAAATTATTTTATAACGCCTTTCGTCTCCTTTAAAATAGTGATAATGCTTGGCAAATTTGATCGCTGATTCAACCGCCTCAGATCCATCGCATACGAAAAAAAACTTATTAATTTTTCCAGGTGCAATTTCTGTTAAAACATTTGCAAGTTTTATTGCAGGCAGGTTTGCAAATTGCATAGGAGTAAAATAACAAAGTTCACATATTTGATCGTAAACCGCCTGGGCGATCTCTTTCCGTCCATAACCCACATGGACTGGCCGTGTCACTCCGGAGACAAGATCAAGGTAACCTTTCCCGTCTTGATCAAAAACCCGTACCCCTTCGCCTTTTGTTATAACTGTAATTCCTTCTTTTAGTTGTTCCCTCGATGTCCTGTGCAAAATAAGATGAGATTCATTATCCATTCCTTCTTTGTCCTTCATCTTAATGTCCCTTCGATAAAAAACATACTTATTGGATCATGGTAGTTAAATTTCTGTCTAAAATTGTTTAGATATAATAATATGAGCTAATCGGGAGGAGGAGCAATAATTAGTGTCTCTGTGTAAATTATCCCATCTACTTCCCTAATTTTTGAAATCAGTTTACTGGCGGCATCTAAATCTAAAGCTCGGATCATAAGAACCATGTCATAGCGTCCAAAAACGTTTACAATATTAGCCACTCCCTCCATATCTTTTAATTTTCTATAAACTTCTTTCGTCTTTTTTGGTTCTGTTCTGACCAATAGGCCTGCAACCATCTTACTTCCTCCCATCATTCTAGTTTTAGTATTACTTTAACCCCTTTTCTAGAAATTACAAAATCAAATGCCTTATCCATTTCTTTCAGAGGAAAAAGGTTCTCTGTAAATTTCTCAAGATCAACCTTCTTTTTTCTAATTAAATCTAAGGCCTGATCGAATTCTTTATAATTATAACAAATAGAGCCAAGGACTTTAAGCTCGTTTCTAATAACCGGTTCCATTTTGATGTTTATTTGTTTATGGACAGTCATTGCAACAATGGATCCATTCCTTTTTGTAGAGAAAAAGGCATTTTCTAAGGCTTTACTTGAGCCAGCAGCTTCAAAAGCAAAATTGGCCCCTCCTTCTGTTTTATCCAAAATAAATTGTACCGGATCCGTTTTGTTTACATTAATCACATCATCAGCACCGAAAAATTTTGCTAAAGCCAATCGATTATCTTGTGTTCCTGTAACAATCACTTTAGCCCGCAAGATTTTTTTTGCTATCTGAACTGCTAAGAGGCCAATTGTTCCTGGCCCAAAAATAGCGACCCAGGAATCGGGTTGAATACTCACCATCTCCAGTCCACGAATGGTACATGCTAAAGGGTCAGCAAGAGTTGCTTCTTCATGTGAAACATTTTCCGGTATTAGATGAACATTTCTTGCTGGGACGGATACATATTCTGCCATCCCCCCGTCCATCGTTACTCCGATTTCTTCAAGCTTCTCGCAGAGGTTAATCAAGCCCTTTTTGCAATATCGGCAAATGGCACAACCAATACAGATTTCAGTTGCCACTCTATCTCCTTTCTTAAGGCCGTGGACCTTTTCCCCAAAATCCACAATCTCACCCGAAAGCTCGTGCCCGATGATAATTTTTCTTCTAGGAATAACTTCATTATAAATCCGAACATCACTTCCGCAAATCCCAACCGCTTTGACCTTAATGAGAACTTCATAAGGGCTAAACTCAGGCTCAGAGACATCCTCCAGAGATAACCCCTTTTTAGAAAAATCTTTAACAACCGCTAACATATTTCTCCACAGTTAATAATATTTTTGATCTATCCTTAGGGCTCCGGAAGTTAATTTTATTTCATCATCCCATGGTGTTTCAAAAACCATTTTACCTCTTCAACCTGGTGAGGGGCGGGAGGAGCTTGAGGAGGCAAAACTCGTGCAGACTTTATTATCCCCATGTATTGAAGAGCTAACTTGTGCACCGCTTGCCAAGTATTCATGTCATAGAAACCAATATCATTCCAAGGCAAAATTCTATCATTATAGTACCCCCTGGCTCCCTCAATGTCTCCCTTCTTAATCATTGATAAAAGGGTAACATGTTCCTTAGGTAACATCGCAGCAGTCGCTGTCAGAACTCCCTTGCAACCGAGTAAAAGATATCTCAGCGTGAAGGTATCAGCACCACAGAAAATTAGCAATTTATCGCCAAAGCTCTTTGACATTTCCTTCAGTAACTCACAACTCTTCCAACCGTACTTCATATAGGAAATCCTTTTTTCTTCAACAAGTTTCTTTATAACATCAAAGGGGATCAGATCCTCCCCTCTTGCATAGGGGGTGATATGGGCCTTGACTGCATCCGTGAGTGCCGTGAAGTGTGCGATCATCTCTTTAATTGTATAGGAACGAAATCCCTGAGGATTAAAGGCAAGAATGGCGTCTGCCCCTAAATCCACGGCCTCTTTGCAGAGCTGCACAGCGTGTATAGTACTCATGGTGGGGCAACCCACCATAAGGGGTCCTTTTCCGCTCATATGGCGGACTGCAATTTGAACAACCTTCCTCCAATCCTCATTGGAGATGAGATAACCTTCGCCAATCGCTGCTAATACTCCCACCCCATAGCAACCGTTCTCCATCTCATAGTCGATAAGTTTCTTCAAACTCGTTTCGTCCACCTTTTCCTCGTCTGTCAAAGGTGTTGGAATTAATGCCATGATGTCCTTTAATTCTTTCATTTTTTCTCCTTCTTTAGCTTATGTTTTTGTTCGCGAACAGATTGACTGGTGCGGACTAAGATTACATTTCTTTGATCTCGAACTCTTGCGGTATAGTGAAACAAAAAGTCTTCAAAGATGCTGCCTTCTCTAATCCTGGGTTTTTCAAAATTTCATATGATTTCTTGTACGATAAAGGGCCTGGTTTTGGGTGCGATTACTACCTTCATAATGAGTGCTTTGCCGGGGGCAGTCACGACATCGAGTACCACCCTCGCAACCTCTTCCGGCTCTAAATATTCCTGATTCTTTTGTTCGGGAGCTATTCCTAAGAATGGGGTTAACACCCCTCCCGGACATACTGCAGAAACCTTGATCCCATCCTTCCAAAGTTCTTTGGAAAGCGCTTCGCTAAGACCTGTTACAGCAAACTTCGTTGCACAATAAGCCGAAGCGTTCGCAGAGGTATGAATTCCGTGTATGGATGAGATGTTGACAATATGACCCATTTGCCTGGCTATCATGTGCGGAATGATTGCCTGAATGACCAAAACCAATCCCCGCACATTAATCATCCACATTTTATCCCACTCTTCGATGGGGATTGTCGTAAATGGGCCATATCTTCCATAGCCTGCATTATTAATCAAGATATCGATTTGATCGAAAACGGAAAGGCTTTCTAGGGCCATTTTTTCCACTTCTGTTTTTTTCGTGATATCCACATTTAAATCTAATACCTTTACCCCGACGGCCCTACATTGCTCTGCAACCTTTGATAACTCCTCTGCTCGTCGAGCCACCAAGCAAAGGTCAGCCCCCTCTTTAGCAAATAATATGGCGATGGCTTTACCAATTCCGGAGCTCGCTCCCGTGATTAAAACCTTTTTTCCCTCAAGTTGTCTTTCCATTGTTCTGCCCCCTCAGATCGAAAAAGCGCTATATGAAAAGGACGATCAATGCCACACCCACAGGCCACGCACCCCACAAATGATTTGACATTTGATTATATAACAAATATTTTAAAAACGTTACTCCTAAATTTAGAATAATCCATTGACGAGGTCATCGATTTTTGTCGAAAGAGAGAGGCGACCGTGAGGGTTGAAGAGGTTGAAAAAAAGGTCTTTGAATGGGTTGACCGACATCAAGACGAAATTGCAGATTTCTTGAAGAGCTTCATCCGTCATAAGTCACCCACGGGCAAGGAATTGGTAGTTCAGCGGGACTTTTTGAGGCCATTTTTGGAGAAAATGGGATTTGATCAAATCGATTATTTCAGTGTCTCCCCTGAAGCGGAACGCCCAAATCTAAACGGGATTTGGAAAGGTAGGGGTGGCGGTAGGAATTTGTTGTTTAGCGGCCACGTGGACGTCATTGATGTTTCCCCAGAGGCGCTAAAGCGATGGACGAAAGATCCCTGGGAGCCTGCCCTGGAAGGCGGGAAAATCTATGGCCGAGGTTCGAATGACATGAAGGGCGGCGATACAGCGATGGTTTGGGCGACCAAGGCGCTGATGGACTCAGGAATTCGGCTGAAAGGGGACCTTCTCGTAAGTTGTGTCATCGGCGAAGAGCGTAATCAAGCGGTGTGGGGCGCCATCCCGGCAACCAAGAGACTTCAAGAGAAGGGAATAGACATCTCCTTCTGTGTCGACCCCGAGCCGACAAACAACGAGATCCATATCGTCAGCGCAGCATCCTTTCGATTCTCAATAACGATTACGGGAAAGGAAGTTCACACTTCCATGAAAAATGTAACCCAATATCCTCAAAGGTACGGTATTCCAGTGGGAAGTCAAGTGGGCGTGGACGCGATCGTTATCATGGTCGATCTTCTGGAACGCCTCCGTCGTCTGGAACTTCAATGGAATCTAAGGCACGCTGATCCGATAGTGGGTGGCGGGGGTTACCCCGTTCAAAGGGATATGCAAGGTGTAGGCGTGAATTCCATAAACTGTACCCTCCTTGAAGGAGGAACGGATATTGCCTCCGTACCGGGATATTCAAGAGTTACAGGTCATGTTTTCTATTCCCCTCGCTTCAATCCCGGGAAGCTATGGGACGAAATAAAAGGGGTTGTTCACAGTTTGGCCGCAACCTATGATTGGCTTAAGGAACATCCTCCAGAGATCGAGCGGGATGAGCGCTTCGACTTTCCGGCCTACGAAGTCCCACCAGACCACCCTGGAGTGAAAGCCATGGCAGAAGCCTACGAAAGGGTAACCGGCGAAAAGGCCATCCTCTCGGGGTTCAAAGCGGTGGCGGATGCTGCGCACCTTCAGAGGGAATGTAACGTAGACACGGTACTGTTCGGACCAGGAAACTTACATATGGGCACTCATGGTCCGGATGAGTATATTCCCATTGATCAATTAATAACAGCGACGAAGACTCTCGCAGCCATGGCCATCCGCTGGTGTGGATTAGCTAAATAAGCCCTTGGCCGACGTTTCCGTAGGAGCATGATGTTCATCTGAGAATACGCAAAGGGTCCCGTTACTCTTTATATCCACACCAGTTCAGGGTTGTCATGGCGAGGGCCTGGGCCACCTGGATGACCGAAGAAATTTCAACATATTCGTCGATGCCATGGATGTTGCCTGCCCTCGGGCCAGTGCATGAAGCAGCCATATTAAAATACTGAGAGAAACGGGAATCGATTCCCCCCGCCCGACCGATGAAATCAGCGTCGCGGCCGAGAACGCTCTCAATCGACTTTTTAAAGGTTTGAACAAAAGGATGGTTGGGATCCTGGTACCAGGGATCGGCGTGCCAGCCGAACCACTCTACCTGGGGAGGATGCTCTCGAAGCCAAGGATCTTTTTGGGCCACATCCTTTATCGTCTTCTCGATCATCTTCTTAATTTCATCCATTTTTTCACCGGGGATAAATCCGATCCGGCATTCCATCTCTGCACTCCCTGCCACATTGGATGGCCAGTCGCCTGCTTTCATCGTCCCGATACTGATATGGCAAGACCGACCTGAACCCTTCTCAAAGAGAGGGAACCGGACCTCCCTGCCCCTTTTCTCATCAAGATCGATGAGGGCCTGATAGATGAGGTACATTTTCCCAATGGCATTGACCCCGAGGTGAGCTAAACCTGCATGACTGGTCTTTCCCAGGACCTTCACCCTGAAATAGTTGACCCCGGCATGGGCAATCGTAACATTCAAGCTATGAGGCTCTGTGCAGATCATTCCATCGGCCGTGTGACCTTCCATCAAACAGGCTAAGGTTCCACCTCCCCCACCCGCCTCCTCGTCGATGACGCTCTGGAGCATCACCGTTCCCTTCGGTTGGACCCCTGCTTTCAAGATCCCTTTAAGGGCAAAAAAATTGGCGAGAAGGCCTGCCTTCATGTCGCCTGTTCCTCTACCAAACATCTTATCGCCTTCGATCTCTGCGCCCCATGGATCGTGGGTCCAGGCTTGGATCGGCTCTGGCGATACCACGTCCACATGGCCGTTGAGGATGATGGAAGGACTTGCAGGGTCTCCAGGGAGAAGGCCGATGATGTTGGGCCTGCCTTCGTAAGACATGCCAGTGTCGATGAAAGCGGGGTGGTCTTTCACCTTTTTGAGATCAGGGTCAAGTCGCGTTACCTTCAGTCCCAGAGACCGATACTTCTCTTCCATGAAAGTCTGTGCTTTTTCTTCAAAGCCCACAACACTCGGGATTCGAACCAACTCTTGAAGGCTTTGCACCATCTCCTCTTTCATCTTCCCGATTTCACCTAAGACTCGCGTTTGAATGTCGGCGTGTCCCATTTTGCCTCCTAAGGTCCTTACTATTTTTTGCGCGTTGTTTTAATCCATGAGAATCCCGCCGTTCACATCGAGGATTTTCGCCGTGATATAGGAAGCCCTCTCAGAGGCCAAGAAAGCGACTGCCTGGGCAATCTCTTCAGGCCGTCCCAAACGGGCCAAGGGAATCACAGGGATGAGACCTTTCCTCTTCTTTGGAGAAAGGGACTGCATCATGAGATCTTTCTCAATGGGTCCCGGAGAGACGGCATTCACCTGGATTCCGTGAGGAGCTCCCTCAAAGGCCATGCTTCGCGTGAGAGATTCAATGGCCGCCTTGCTCGCCACATAATGGGCATGGGGAATATAGAGACCCGGAGAAATCATCCCTCCTGATCGGGAGGAGTAAGAGCTAACGTTGATGATCTTTCCGCCTCCCTGACGTTTCATCACCCTAAAGGCTGCCTGGGAAGAGAGGAAGGTTCCCTTCAGATTCACATCAAGGATGCGGTCCCACTCCTTCTCTGAGATCTTCTCAAAAGGTCTGAGAGAGAAGAGTTCTGCGTTATTGACAAGGATGTCCAGTCTGCCAAATTCCATGATGACCTGGTGGAAGATCTTATCGACCTCCTCCCTGTTCGTCACCTTCATCTTGTAAGCCTTTGCCTTCAGGCCAAGTTTCGCAAAGGTTCGGGCTGCCCTAGCCGCTTTTTGTAGGTGTTCGTCGGCGATAAGAGCGAGGGCCCCGTTTTTCGCTAGCTCAAGGCTGATGCTTCTTCCTATGTTGCTGCTTCCATTGGTGATGATTGCTACTTTCCCTTCGAATCGATTTTCCATGTCCTTTACTCTAATCGGATGGTCTCGCCGCCGTCGACCACGAGATTGTGGCCTGTTACGAAGTCCGAATCCTCAGAGGCGAGGAAGAGCGCAGCCCCAGCAATGTCAGCGGGGGTACCATGACGGCCCAAAGGGATGAATTGGAGCAGATGGCTCAGGGTCTTTGGGTCCCCCACCTTTCGGCGGGTCATCTCTGTCTCGATCAATCCGGGTGAGATCGAATTCACATAAATGTGATGAGGAGAATAATCGACTGCCAGCTGCCTTGTGAAATTGATGATCCCTGCTTTCGAAGCAGAATAGGCCGCCGTATGAGGGGATCCAAAAATTCCATAAGCAGAGGCAATATTGATGATCTTTCCTTTTCCGCTCTTTAACATCTCCGGGATGACGCGCTTGCAAACAAGATAGACGGACTTGAGGTTGACAGCGATCATCCGGTCCCACTCCGCCTCAGGCGTATCGAGGCAGGTCTTTGAGCCTCCTATCCCGGCGTTATTGACGAGAATGTCGATTCTCCCAAAGATTTCAAGAGCCTTTGTGACAAAGCGATCGACGTCAGAAGTCAAAGATACATCACCACAGACGCCGACCCCTTCCGCTCCCCCTTGCTCGATCATCCTGACCGTCTCTTGAATGTTTTCTTCTATCACGTCCACCGCAAGGATCTTCGCTCCTTCGAGGCCAAATCGGAGAGCAATGCCGAGACCGATTCCTCTTCCAGCTCCCGTGACGATAGCGACTTTCCCTTTTAACCGATCCATCGATCCACTCTTCAATCCTTATCGCTTGGCCTCTCCTGCATAGGAGAGAGGCTTGTAGAAATTGAGGCCTCCGTCCAATTCGATGATCTCACCGGTGATGAAACTCGCCTCCTCAGAACAGAGGAAAACCGCCACATCAGCAATTTCCTCTGGCTTGCCCAGCCTCCCGAGAGGGATAAGAGATTCGAGGGTCTTCTTCCGTTCCGGTGTGAACAGCTCATGGGCCATCTCCGTCGCAATCGGTCCCGGAGAGATGGCATTGGCTCGGATACTGTAAGGAGCTCCCTCAAAGGATAGACTCTTTGTAAAGGTGCTCACGCCAGCTTTCGACGCTGCATAGTGAGCTCCCACACCCCCTGATTTGGCAGATCCTGAGGAGATGTTCAGGATGACCCCAGAACCCCTTTTTTTCATAGAAGCAAGAGCCATCTTTGAACAGAGAAAGGTGCTCTTCAGGTTCGTCTTAAAGACGTCATCCCATTCCGCTTCCGTGATTTCTTCAATGGAGGCGGATGGACTGATGCCTGCGTTGTTGACGAGGATATCGATTCTCCCAAACCGATCCAATGTCTTCTGGATGAGGCGGTGCGCAACCGCTGCTGTCCCAACGTCCCCTTTAACAATCAGCGTGTGAACGCCCTCGGATTCTAACTCCTTGGCTAATTCCGTCAGCAGTCTTGAAGAGGTTCTCCTTCCATTTAAGACAACATGGGCTCCTTCTCTTGCAAAGGCCCTGGCCATCGACCGACCAATCCCACGCGACGACCCTGTAATGACTGCAATCTTGTCTTTTAGAAGAAGCATAAATCCCCTCGGAAACTCTCTATTAGATTTTCAGCCCTACTTCAGCTCCCTCGTGGATCGCCTCCAAGATCTTCCGAGGCTCCTTACAATCTCCTACAAAAAAGAGCTCCACTTCTTTCTGGCCGATAGAGATCTTATTTCCCTTAAGATTCGGATGATCCAATAGAATCCTATTCGGTTGGGAGCCGACAGCCAAAACAACGGTATCCGCCTCAATGACCTCTTCACCCGCGGGTTTAGCGACGACAACGCCTTTGCCTGAAAGGATTTGTTTGACCTTCGTCTTTAGATGAATGTTAACATCATATTCGATCATCTTCTGAGAAAGAAAGGTCCTATCGTCTGGATGCATATCCAAAGCGATCTTATCCAACATCTCGACCAGGCTCACCGAGAAGCCTTTCTTTACCAAGAAATCAACGGTTTCGCACCCTACGGACCCACCTCCAACCACCAGCGTCTTTCCCTGAGCAGTCACTTTTCCAGCCAGCAGATCCACAGCTTGAACCACCTTTGGAGTCCCATTGGGTTCCATGGCAAGTGATTTTGGAATCATCCCGGTAGCCATAATGATGACGTCTGGCTTTTCTCTTTTAACATCATCCCAGGTGACCTCCTTTCCAAGGACCAGATTCACTCCTGTTCGCTTGATCTGTTCCTCGTAATAAGGAAGGAGGGTCTGAATCTCCTGTCGATCTGGAGGGAGGTGGGCAATATTCAATTGTCCCCCCACGTTTCCTTCTTTTTCGTAAAGGGTAACCGTGTGGCCTCTCTTCGCCGCTGTGCAGGCGGCCTCCATCCCACCCGGCCCCGCCCCGATCACCATCACCTTTTTGGGGATGCGGGGAGGGATCGTTTTCAAAGTAGCCTCTTGTCCGGTGTAAGGGTTGACCGCACAGCGGACAGCCTTACGGTTGAAGAGATTAGTGAAGCAACCATAGTTACAACCAATGCAGGGACGGATTCCGATCACATCTCCTTCGCGCGCCTTGTTTGGTAAGTCGGGATCGGCCAGGAGGCCGCGACCGATCACCGTCAAGTCCGCATCACCCCGTTGCAGAATCTCCTCAGCCACTTCAGGTCGATTGATCCTTCCCACCACGAGGACGGGGATATTGACTGATTCTTTGATCCCCCGCGCCAGATGAGCGAAGCAACCTCGGGGCGCTCCCATGGGCAAAGCACGCATGAAACTGATTGGACGATGAAGATCGAACTCAATCTGGTCATGCAGTTTAAGGTTGACGTCTCTTAACAAAGAGACTCCCATCTTCTCTCTTAACTGCACGAGCTGACTCAGATCCCTCATGACCAGCCCGCCATGGCCACCCGTCACCTGAATGGCATCCGCACCGCTCTCCTCGACCATTTTGGCAACTCTTTTTGCCTCTTCATGGGTGAGACCACCGATGACGAAATCGCTCCCGTTATTTCGAGTGGTAATCACAAACTCTTTGCCGACCCGTTTCCGAATCCTCTTGACCACCTCCACCAAAAACCTTGCCCTGCCTTTGATGTCGCCACCGAATTCATCCGTTCGCTGATTGGTGAATTTCGCCAAGAAAGAGCAAATGAGATAGCCATGTCCGGCGTGGATGTCAACTCCGTCAAAACCAGCTTCCTGAGCCCGCTTGGCTGCTTGAACATAGGCCTCGATCCTCTCCTCTATCTCCTCCCTGGTTAACTCTCTGGGAGGAGGTGCCCCTTCATAAAGAGGAACACTCGAGGGAGCTTCTGCTGGATACCCGGAGATATCCGATTGTGCTCTCCGCCCTGTATGGTTAAGCTGAATGCTGACACGCGCTCCCTCCTTCTTGATCACTTTACTTAACTTTCTCAGCCCTTTGATGTGTTTATCGTCATCCAGACCGAGCTGAAGGATATACATGATACCCGCTCGGTGGACATACGAAGATTCTACAATCACCCATCCCGCTCCACCGCGCGCCCTTGCTGTATAATATGCCAGAGTTTGATCGGTGACGTTCCCTTCCTCATCGGCATAATTCGTGATCATGGGCGACATGACGATCCGATTACGGATCTTCATGGGGCCAACCTGAATGGGCGAGAATAGAAGTTTTAACCTTGTCACGATAGAGTCCTCCTATAGACCACTAATCAAGTTTGATGCCATAATCTCTCTCGGCTGCTTCCTTGGTTATGTATCCCTGTTTCAAATCGTCCTTGATCCTGTTGATATCCCGCTCCAAAGGGTTCCCATAACCTCCCGCCCCAGGGGTTTCAAAGCTCAAGTAGTCTCCTGATTCAAGACGAAAGTTCGTGTTTTTCGAAGGAATCCTCATGATTTGGTCCCCTCTCCTAAGAAAATACCTGGCAGGAGTACCGTCTTTCCCTCCAAGGACTCCTCTTGGAGGGATTTTTTGAGCATCGGACCGTGTCGATAAGTATCCCGGGCCTCGAAGGAAGCGGATATCTCTTCTGATCCCCAAACCCCCCCGGTATTTCCCCGGTCCTCCGGAATCAGGAATCAGTTCATATTTCTCAACCCGGATTTCAGGATGTTCCAGTTCAATCGCCTCTACGGGCAAATCGAGACAATTCCCCAAATTGCAGTAGACAGCACTGTTCCCATCATGTTGTGACGTTGCCCCCCATCCTCCTCCAAGGATTTCAAAGAAAACATACTGCTTTCGATTATCTGCAGAACGGCCGCCGATGGCGTTCGCCGTAAGATGAGCATGGGAACTACCAACGGCCATTTCAGGGCTTGCTTTGCTGAATGCCAAGAGAATGGTGTTGGTAATCCTCTCCAGCGTATGAACGCGTCCGCTCAGGGGAGCCGGGAAGATGGGATGGACGACCGTTCCTTCAGGAGCAATGATCTTAACGGTTCGATAACAACCTTCGTTTACAAAGATAAGCGGATTCACCAAATACCGAATGCCGCAAAAAACGGCATTAAAAACAGAAGACTCAGAGCAGTTAAATGGCCCCTCCCGCTGAGGACTCGTCCCGGTAAAGTCGACCGTCACACCCCCATCCTTAAAAGTGAGTTTAACATTTATTCTCACTGGCTCATCCGAAAATCCATCATTGTCCAAGAATCCCTCTTCTTCGTAATCCCCAGGAGGAATCTTGGAAAGATCTGCTCTCATTAACTTCTCAGAATTATCGAAGTATTCTTCGACAGTCCCATAGAAATCCTTGATGCCGTAACGTTTTAGAACTTCCAACAGCCGTCTTTCCCCTATCGAGACGGCAGAAATCTGGGCCCTGATATCGCCCATCGTCTTTTCGGGTACCCGGATATTCTGCCTGATCATTTCATGCAACGCATGACTCGGCTTGCCTCGCTCATAGAGTTTGAGGGGAGGGATCAACAGCCCCTCCTGCCACACATCGGTGGAATGGGAGGCCATACTGCCTGGAGCATTGCCTCCCACATCAAGGTGGTGGCCTGTTGACCCAGCAATGCCAACGAGTTCATTTTCATAAAAGATAGGTTTAAAGATCATGATGTCCGGGTGATGGGTTCCGCCCAGGTAGGGATGGTTTTGGATGACAATATCTTCTGGATTCAGCTCCATCTTTAGCTGACTCACGATGTACTTCGCACAGTAAGAGAGCGTTCCCTGATGACCTGGACAGTGCTCAGCTTGGCCGAGTAATCGGGCGTGTCTGTCGTAAATGGCAGCGGAGAAATCCTTTTCCTCCCGAATGATGGTGGAGTAAGCCGTCCGCATCAGCGCTATCCCCATCTCCCGGGCAATCGATTCAAATATACTTCCTATGATTTCTATGGTGACAGGATCTATTTTCAAAACGAATACCTCCTATGCCTTAATTGGTAAATCAACCCCGGGGTACAACCCTCCTGGGGCGTGGAATCAAAGATGATGGGCTGTCTTCGCTGGATGCCCATGTGTTCTTTTTCTCTTTACAGTTTCGTAAACGGCTGCGATAATCTCTGGCCTGGTGTCCGGTTGGAAATTCATCGTGGGAGCAAAAACAAAACCTCCTCCGGGGGAAAAGATTTTCAGCCTCTCCTTCACATGCTCACCAATTTGTTCAAGATTTGCTTGGGGAGCAACGGTTTGCGTATCACACCCCCCTCCCCAGAAGGTTAAATCCTTACCAAACTCTTTCTTCAATTGTTCCGGATCCATTCCATGGGCCGATGTCTGTATCGGATTGAGGGCATCGACCCCTATCTCAATAAAATCTGGGACGATGTCTCTGATGGCCCCGTCGCAATGCATCAGGATGTACCAATTCGTATGCTTTTTGATAAAGGCAAAGATCTCTTTGTGCCGAGGTTTGATCATCTCCCTGTACATTTTAGGGGAAATCAGGAGGTTCTTTTGCCCTCCAAGATCATCGGCCATGATCTGAATAATCTGAACTCTATCCCCGAGAGATATGAATCTCGTAAGGTTATCTAGATGGGCCTCTAAGATCTTATCGAAGACGTATTCAACAAAAGGCCGATTGGATATTAACTCTATATAGAGTTGTTGGTAACCACGGAGTATGAGAGCCGAATGGAAAATGCTCCCGCAGTAGTTTGCCACAACTGCCTTTCCGGTGGCAAAACAGGATTCACCTTCTCTTTTGAGATATTCCATCTCGTGCTGATCAATTTTATCCCAAGGGTACCGATCAATTTCAGAAGTCGTTGTTGCCTTCGCCAAAGGGGCATCCACAAAGTCGTAATAATACCCAGAGAGAGGCATGATGGCCAGAACTTTCCCATTGCGAAGAATGGCCCTATCCCCGTTGGGCTCGATGACCGGTTTGTAGTCAGCAGAAACGAAGACCTCTGAACCGTCATCGAGGTAATCTTTCTTCCAGTGTTCGTTGCTTAGCCCAAAGCTGACCTTCATTCGATGGAGGCCAACCACATCCACTTCGAAGAGATTTAGAAGATCTTCTTCTGGCAGAGCAAGTTGCTGCCAGACATCATAGATCTTCGCGGTTCGCTCAGCAAGAGAAAGATACCTTCTTAGGCCTTGATAGGCCTTGACATGGATCCCCGAGAAACGGGTAGCGCCCAAATCGATGGGGATCTTATCTGGGTCCCGATGTCGGAGCGTATCGAGAACCCTCTTCCGGGAATCGCTATTCATGGGATCGATCCTCTCGCCCTTTGAAGTGATCTAATGTTTCAGATTAAGATTGATATTACCCATGAGATCGACCTCAGCCTTATGCCCCGGATAGATGACAATGGTTGTTATAGGATCTTCGATGATCGCAGGTCCTTCAACCTGGTAACCCTTGCTCATATATTCCCACTCATAAATAGGACATTCCATAAAGCCTTTGTCCTTTCCAAAATAGGCACGCCGGTGGCCTTTGAGGGGGGAACCACTCGTTTCCTTTTTGGGGAGAAATTTCGTATCTTTCACCAGTAGGATCCCCAAGACCCGGAAGCAGACCAGTTCAATAGGCTCTTCCTCCGCTGAATGTCCAAATCGCTTTCGGTGGTGGAGATGGAACAGGTTACAGAGTTCCTCCATGGCCTGGGCGTCGACAGGCCCGGAATGTTCGGGAAAGGGAACATTGATCTCATAGGCTTGCCCAACATATCGCATATCACAAGACTTCTGGATGATCGCATTTTCGATCGACCCTCCTTCGAGAATCAATGCTTCCTTGATTTCATCCTCAAGATGACGATAAATGCTCCCTACCTCCTTTAAATCGGCTCCTTTGGTGGGTATGATTCGAGTCAATGAGCGAGTTCTTCGGATATCCGCCATAAGAAGGCCAAAGGCGGAGAAGACACTCGCCTGTTGAGGAATGAGAACCTTTGGGATCGAAAGTTGCTCTGCTACCATGCCCATGAGTAAGGCACTGGCCCCCCCAAAAGAAATCAGAGTGAATTCACGGGGATCATAGCCTCTTTCCAGGGAAACGGCTCGGATGCCGCTTTCGATATTGGCCGACTGGATAAGAAGGATCGCATGAGAGGCCTCTTCCACCGTCATATGTAATGGTTTGGCGATCTCCCTTTCGAGGACACGCCGGGAGCTTTCATAATCGAGTTCCATCTTTCCGCCAAGAAAATACTTGGGATCAATGTAACCCAGCTGCAATGCCGCATCCGTGGTTGTGGGTTTCTGGCCACCCTTGCCATAACAAACAGGTCCTGGGTTAGCTCCTGCAGACTGAGGCCCCACCTTCAATCCTTTGCCGAAGAGACTTACGATGCTTCCTCCCCCAGCTCCAATCGTATTGATATTCACCTGAGGGACTTTCACCGGGTTGTAAGCAATCTCGGTCTCTGTAATGAGCTCAACATTTCCATCCTGGATAAGGCTGATATCCGTACTGGTTCCACCCATGTCAATCGTGATGATATTTCTCAAGCCCAAGGCCGTAGCGATCTTGACCCCTCCCACGACGCCACCTACAGGGCCTGAAAGTAAGGTGTTCACCGGAGCCTCTTCGATATCTTCGGCCCTCATCAGGCCCCCGTTTGATTGCATGATTCGGAGAGGGTTCGTAACGCCGGTTTTTCTCAAACGCCCTCTTAGGTTCTTTAAATATTTCGAGGTAATCGGCATCAGGTAGGCGTTGAGCACGGTCGTTGCAGTCCGTTCATACTCTCTGAATTCAGGGCAGATGTAAGAAGAGGTGGAAACATAGATTTCCGGAAATTCCCTCTTGATCAGTTCTTCCACAAGGTTCTCATGGGAGGGATTCAGAAAGGAGAAGAGGAAGGCGACCGCAATTGCTTCTACACCTTCGCCGATCATCATCTTCATATGTTTACGCACTTCTTCTGAATCGATCGCCTGCAGTACATACCCTTTTGCATCGATTCGTTCTCCCACCTCTAACCTGAGGTATCGCGGAACGAGCGGTTCGGGCTTAACGTAATAGAGGTCAAAAAGCCTCGGCCTCCACTGCCTTCTGATTTCCAGCACGTCCCGGAATCCTCTCGTTGCCAGAAGACCTGTTTTTGTTCCCTTGTGCTCTAACACAGCATTGGTAGCCACTGTCGTTCCATAGACAATCCGGTTGATTTGAGACGGCTTGACGCCGTATTTTCTTTTAGCGGTCCTGATCCCATTCATGACAGCAATCGACGGGTCCTCTGGAGTGGATAATTCTTTGAAGGTAAGCAATTCTCCACTCTCCTCATGGATCAAAACAAAATCAGTAAATGTGCCTCCCGTATCAATGCCAAGTTGATACATTCTTTTTTTAACCTCCGTGTTAGCTCCTAGGATCTGTGCTCGCCTTTGAAGGTGAATCGCTTTGACTGGACGATCACAGGACTGGGAAAGGGAATCTGGAACCGGATGCCTTTTGCAGTACGAACGGGATACCCTCCTAATGACCTTCTCTCAAATCGATCCTTGCATTTTTTCCAAACGTCTTGTCCATCCATTCGTAAAAGGATTCGACCAATCCGCTCAGACCTGCGGGAAACAGCATAATGCCAACAATGATAATCGCACCAAATATGATCGGACGTATCAACCCGGCCGTCCTTAACCATTCATCGATAAAGGTGACAAAGAAGGCACCCAGGATTGCTCCTGAGAATTTTCCCAATCCACCAATGACAACCATCATGATGGCAGCAGCAAAAATTTCGATCTCTAGTGTCCTCGGGGTCGCCACCTTAAGATAATGAATATAGAAGGCGCCCATGACACCGGTGATAAACGCAGAGATAACAAAGACAATCAAATTATATTTCTGACGGTCAACACCCAGGCTTTCAGCAAAGGCTTCAGAATCTCTTAACGCGACGAAGGCCAGCCCGATATTTGAATTAATGATTTTATAAATGACCCCATTGAATAAAAGGAAGAGAAAAAAACCCAGATAGTAATAACCTATTTTTGAACCTCCGAAATTATAGCTGAAGAGCTGGTAGTGGGGCATCCCCATAAGGCCCACATCGCCTCCTGTCCATTTCGCTCCCAATTTAATAAAAATGGGTATGACTTGATGAAAGGCAATGGTCACCAGACAGATGTACAATCCTTTCAGTCTCAAACAGGGAAAAGCAATGACGAAGCCTGCAAATGCTGAAAAAAGGCCTCCAATGAGCAAACCAAACCAGGGGGATACTCCCCACCATACTTCTACCAATCCTGCCCCATAAGATCCTACCGTAAAAAAAGCTAACTGGGCAAAGGAATAAATGCCTGCATATCCCATGATCAAGTTCCAGGCGGAGGTGACAACGGCCCAGATGAAACATACGATCAGTAGATGCGTATAATAGGAACCGCTGAACAAAGGGCAGGACAGTAAGAAAAGCAGAAGCACAATCACGATTACTTTTTTATAATCTTTGATATCCATCCTTGCTCCTTCTAAAAATCAGGCCCATTCTCCAAACAGCCCCTTCGGTCTTAAAAACAAGACGGCGACCAATAAGATGAACCACATGGGCTGCACCCAGAACATTCCCATGTACATTGAGACAAAAGCCTCCAATATCCCAAGAATAAAGGCACTGATGAGCGTTCCCTTGACGCTCCCAAGGCCACCAAAAATGACGATGATCACAGCTTTAAACAATATTTCCCAGCCGACAAAAGGGGCTATGAAAAACCTGGGGGCAAGGAGGACGCCGCCGATCCCGCCCAAAGCGGCAGAGAGCGCGAGGGTAAAGGCGAAGAGTCTATCCAAATTGATTCCAACAATTTTTGCTCCGATGTTATCTTGAGAAATGGCTCTGAGGGCCGTCCCCACCGTAGTCTTCCTAAGAAACAGTTCAAGAAAAAGGAGGATAGCCACAGAAATGACTAACGTAGCGATGTCATGGTAGGTGATCGTAAAGTCGCCTACTTTTAAAAAACCATCAATGATTTTTGGGATGGTCTTAATTCGCGTACCAAAAATAAGATCTCCCGCATTTCCCAAGATAATCGCAAGACCCAGGGTAACAAGTACGGAGATGATCCCGAAATCGGGCTTTTTCCTCAATGAATAGAGCATGACTCTGTCGATGATCAGGCCTAACACAAATAAAATGATGATCGCGAGAACAACCGAGACAGAATAACTGAGGTGGGATTTGGAATAGAAAAACCAGGTAAAATACCCTCCCCAAAAGATAAAAGCGCCGTGGGCGAAATTGAAAATTCTTCCCACGCCATAGATAAGGGTCAGGCCCATGGACATGACCGCATAAAGAGCCCCCAATATGATTCCGCTGATGATGGCATTAATGATAGGGGTTAATATCTGCATGGCTTTTTATGAAGACGATGCTTCTTCAAATCAAACCAAATACTGTTTTTGTATGAGTTCAATCGTCAGGTTCTTACTTTCATCTTCGTGGACAATCCGCCCATCCTTCATGATATACCCTTTATCACTGATCATTAAAGAAAACTCGACCTCCTGTTCCACTAAGAGAAGCGTCAACCCCTGTTGTTTATTGATCTCCTTGATTTTCTCAAAGACTTCCATTTTGAGCTTGGGGGCCAAACCCATGGAAGGTTCATCGATCGCCATGAGTTTTGCATGAGACATCAACCCCCTCCCAATAGCTAACATCTGTCTCTCACCACCACTTAGGGTCAAGGCAATTTGATTCTGCCTCTCCTCCAATCGGGGAAACAATTCAAAAACGAGTTTATAGTTTTTTCCCTTCTCTTTTCGTGCCCGGGCATTGTACGCACCCAGCAAGAGGTTCTCTCGTACCGTTAGATCTGGAAACAGATGCTTCTCTTCCGGGATGTAGACGATACCCATCTCAACGATTTTGTGCATGGGTAAATGGTTTATTTCTACGCCGTCAAATTTTATATAACCCGTTGAAGAAGGAATCAGTCCGCAGACAGTTTTCAGAAGTGTGCTTTTCCCATGCCCATTTGCCCCCAGGAAAACAACAAATTTGCCTTCTTGAACTGTGAAGGAAATATCTTTCAAGGCATGAAATTTTCCATAGTAGGTATTTATGTTATGCACTTCCAGCATGTCGCTTCATCCCCAGGTAAACCTCAATCACTCTTTTGTCCTCCCCAACCTTGTCCGAGGGACCGAGATAGATCTGCTGGCCAAAGTCTAAGATCATGATTTCTTGCGATGTTTCCACAAGCTTATCAAACAGGTGTTCTACCACGAGCAGGGTGACTCCCATTCCTTGATTTACTTCTTTCACCAATCTCAAATAGGCATCGATCTCACGAAAATTTAATCCGCCCAGAGGCTCATCCAGAAGAAGGACTTTTGGGTCGGTAGCGAGCGCCGCAGCAAGCATCAACAGTTTTCGGCTGTACAAGTCTATATTCGCAGCCAATTGGTCTTCTTTTTCCCGAAGTCCGACAAAATCAATGATCTCTCCCAGGTCTCTTGAACCCTTCCTCCCAGGAGCATGGCCAAACGTTTTTCCAACCTTCACATTATCCAGTACCGTTAAAGTTGGAAAAATCGCAGGAATTTGAAACGTCCTTGCTATCCCCTTGTGGCAAACGCTCATGGGTTTGAGAAAAGCGATGCTTTCGCCCTCCAAGTGGACCTCCCCTCTTGTCGGGCTGAGGGCTCCAGAGATGACATTCAATAAGGTCGTTTTTCCCGCACCATTCGGACCTGCGATCCCGAGGATTATCCCCTTTTCGACCTCAAAATTGACATTTTTGAGGGCTTCCATGGAACCAAAATTCATATCCAAATTACTCACTTTAAAAAAGGTTGTGTCTTTTGAATGTGCCATAGGAGTGAAAGTGTTAATTCTCCCTATTAAGATTTGATACCAAGGCCCCCTCACCCTTACCCTCTTCCCGCTTGAGGAGAGGGATGGGGTGAGGGGAATCGAGACATCTCCCTATTTCATCCAAGGGGGTAACTGCATTTTTGTCGTGGCAAAGGGGAGAGGGCTGACGAGCTGGTGTTTTAAACTCTGAACCTGGTAAACCAAGAAGGGTGATAATCCCTCTCCGTAGATCCCGGTTTGATTGCTTGGGTCAAAAACATGGGTGACTCCGGTAATATTGTATGGATATTCTCTTATGACACGGCATACCTCCTTATAATCTTTCTCGGTTCCAACTTTCTTCACTGCCTCAGCCCAGATCATCGTACTTGTAAACGTACCTGCGGCCGTTCCCACTCCAGGTTCTTCCTTGTACTTTTTTCTATATCGGTCTCTCCATGCATCCCCTTTGGGCCCAACCGTGGCAAAGGCGGTTCCCCAAAAAATACCATTTGTTTTTTCCTTGCCCAAACTGATAAAAGCCGGGTTGCTGGGTCCGTACTGGATAAAAACCATGGATTTTGTGGGATTGTTATGGAATTGATCCAAGAAAGAAACTTCATCCGCAGGCACATGGTCATTAAAATAGATCACCGCAGGCTTTTCCTGCCTGATCTTCGTGAGAACCGATCCCCACTCGACAGTCCCTGTGGGCGTCTTTTCATCCACCACCAATTCCCAGTTGTGCTTTTTGATCAATTCTCTAAAGACCCCTGAAATACGATCGTTGTACGCACGCACCATGGTGACCAAAGCGAGCTTGTTATTGGGATATTTCCCCATTGCCTTGGGGAAAACACGTACAATAAAATCTACAATTCCCGGAGGATACCCAATTTGTTCCGTCGGGCAAATTTGAAAAATGTTCCAATATTTATCGATATTTGCCTTGACAAGATCGGCTGCGGCCTGGGAGGTGTCCATATGTAAATAAGGAACCTCAGTCCCACCAAAAGCCTTGATATCGGCCACACCTCCAAGGTACTGGGTGATCACACAATCCACTTTATCCTTGTTGATGATCTTTTCCGCAACACTGACAATCTTCTCTGCAGAGAAATCACCCACATCACCTTTGATGATCTCCAGCTTTTTTCCGAGCACGCCTCCCTTGGCATTCAGTTCCTCCACCGCCATTTCCACCCCTCTGACCATCTCATTGCCTTCATCGGCAAAGGAGCCTGTTAAGGGAGCCACAACGCCTATCTTAATCGTTTCTGCCGCATGCGCACTTCCCCCAAAAAGACTGAAGATAAGAAAAAGACCTATGACGATTGGTAAAGGATGCCTTTTTAACGATTCCATTTTTTTCCTCCTTCTTCCGTTGTTGAAATGAATGATGTCTATGTTTCAGTAGTCATCCTAATGTCGGACCGAACACAACAACCCACCCCTTCAAAAAAATTGCTGATCCAAATGTCTACCTCCTTTCTCTATTTTATTTGACGTATCCATCCATATGCAGACAGGGAACCTCATTTCCGCCGAAGGCTTTGATATCTACAGTACTCCCGAGATAATGCGCGATCACACAACCCACTTTATCCTTGTTGAGAATCTTTTTGGCAACGCTAACAATCTTTTCTGCAGAAAAATCACCAACGCCGCCCTTGATCATTTCCAGTTTTTTCCCAAATAGACCTCCTTGAGCATTCAGCTCCTCCACTGCCATTTCCACTCCCCTCGCCATCTCATTGCCTCCATCAGCGAATGAACCGGTTAATGGGGCTACAATTCCAATCTTAATCGTATCCGCTGCATGTGCAATCCCCCAAAAAACAGCGAACACAAGAAAAATGCCTGTGGTGATTAGTACAGGATGTCTTTTTTCTAAATTCATTTCTTTGTCTCGTTCCGTCCATTGTGAGGCATACAGAGCGCTATGATTAGACACATTTACAATAAAGTCAAGAGGGGGAAGTTTTCTTACCTATCTTCTCCTCACCTTGAAGCCATAAAGCGCGAACTTTCCTTTCTCCATTTAAATCCTACCACTCCCTGTACTGTTGTAAATCTGCCCCTGCCCCGTTCGATTCTCAGGATGAACTAATACTTCTTCTGCCAATAAAGGGCGGCTTCTGCCATTGTAGGTATCCATACGTCAGAATGATACCTGATGTGGACGATGACGTCTTCGAGCAATCTCATTCGGTTTGGATGACCTATGATCTGGGGATGCATACAATAATTTAACCAAAGATGTTCGTCATACGCACAATCAAATTCCAATTTCCACATTTCAAAGACTCCGAAAGGGTCCATAACGGTAATTCGCGGAGGAGGTTTGATCGCAAACATGAAATAAACCGCATCGTCCATATGCCATTTCATCGGAAGTTCTACGAGGGGGGTCTCTTTACCATCCAATTTGTGTTTGTAAGGAAGATCGGAATCCATCATGGTGCTCGTGTAGACGAATTTGTTCTCGACGAGGAGTTCTATTGTCTTCAGACTGAACTCGGCAGCGGGGGACCTGTAGCCGAACGGCCTCTGCCCGGTGGTTTTCTCAATGATATCAATTCCTTTTTTCAAAATCTCTCTCTCCTGACCGACCTCCAAGGCATCCGGCCATTCATGAAGATAACCGTGGTGCCCAATTTCGTGACCTAAGTCCCTCAACGCCCTTATGAGATCTTCATGTCGTTCGACCACCCATCCCGGTACAAAGAACGTGGAGCATAGGTCATACTTTTTAAAAAGCTTGACGATTCTCGGAACGCCTTCCTTGTATCCATAGGCCCCTTGGGAAAGAGTGACAGGCCGTTTATAGTTATCAGGATTTCTCGACATCCAAAGGGTTTCAGCATCAAAATCAAAAGAAAAGGTAACACAACATCGGTATCCATCCGGCCACGGATTCTGTCTTTTTTCGAGAAGCCTCTCTTTCATTTTTCAGCTCCTTGCCTTCTGACGTGTCATCGTCGGCTCTAAAGGTTACGGATTCGTTCCTCCGTCTCCTTGAAGGTGAATCCCCGTTTTTTCATCTCCTGGATGAATTTAACGGAATCGATGCATTCCTCAGGGACGGTGAACCCTCGCTTCGTGATCTCCCCTCGACCAATCATGAGAACCCCAATCGAAAAGGGGACTCCCGTTTTTGTATTACCCCAGCGCTTCTCGTGTTCGACCATAAATTCGTATGTGAGTTTTACAGGTACCTTGTCTTTCTCTCCTGTTATCCAGAGTACCGAAGCGCAGAATTCACGTCCCTCTCCTTCCTCTTCTTGTTCTTGGGTTGCCAAGATGTAATCAACAAATTGCCGCGGAATAATAGACTGGCCCTGGAAATGAACGGGGTCTTGTGACAGCAATCCGAATTCTGTAAGAGGGGAGAGCTTCTCTATCTCTTCGTCAGGAAAGACAACTTTGATGTCAACGACTTTCACCCCTTTAATGTATTTGCCGAGCGTGAGAGGCTCAGAGTGAAGAGAATAATAGGTTGGCTGCAAACCAATAGGATCTGGAAATTTCACCATTTCTTTTCCATAAATACAGGGCATTTTCTTAAATTCCCCATGATCATAAACCATGGGGTTCGTCGTATACTCATCAATGACCGTCCGGATGGTCATGCCTGCACCTTTCAATGGAGGACTTCCAGGGGACGGAGCCACACCTCCCGCGCGGATGTGGATTTCATCCACGCGATCAAGTTTATCGGCCCCATATCGAGCCACGACATTATTTACACCCGGTCCGGAGCCGCAGCCATGAAGCATGGTAATACCCGCTCTCTTTGCTTCACCATCCATCTCCATCTGCTTCATCGTGCCGTAGAAAAATCCCCCTAAGTCTACAATATGGACTTTTGCTTCGATCGCAGCCTTGGTGACCTGAAGAATCGTATTATAATAAACGCAGTTGGCGATGACGTCAAAGCCTTTCATCGTTTTGACTAATTTATCGCGGTCCATGACATCAACCTTTTCCACGGACCCCTTCGGGTTGCCCAAAAGCCCCAAGTATTTCTCGCCACGTTTCACGTTGAGATCCCCGATGACCACCTTTGACACATCAGATTGTTCAACCAAATCTTTGGTGATCGCCCTCCCGACAATACCTGAGCCCCCTAAAACTAAGATCTTCATTTCTTTCCCCCTGTCGTTTAGATTTTTACTGCTTATGCTTTTTACGGGTATTATTTTATTAATGTTTGAGAGCCTGGATATCCGAGTTTTTAACGTAATCTTGAATTCTAGTTAAAGGATTAATCTTGTCACCTCCTTTCATTTGATAATCAGCCTTTCACAAAACCCCCAATATATTGATTTTATTTTGAAATCTATCATGCGATTTTCTGACTTCACCTCTACCCCACAAAGCTTTATCCGTCAATGGTTTGCAGGTAGCCTTCTCTCTAAGACACCAGTTTTTTCCCCATCTTCAGAGGACCAAAGCCTATTCTCTTAAACCTCTGTTTTGGGACAAAGGCCACCTCCTTTTTTATAATGTCTTGTTCTTTACCTTCCCTCCCCTTCGATTCTCTACTGCATCACCTCCCTTAGGTTTGAATTGATTCGATATGATTAAGGTAGTGCGTTAATTCCTTTAATGAAGAACCCATGCTCTGTCAATTTCAGGGCAACATCTCTCATGTCCTTCACATCCAACTTAAGGAGTACCCAATTGTTCGATGATAGATGTTTCGTTTCGATAATGCGAACTCCTAAGTCTTCAATAATCCTTTTTGCTTCTTCGAAGGTTTTTGAGGATGGAGTAATTTTGATCAGGATTTGAGAATGATCTTTATCCGCTTTAACTTCGTGATTAAATTCTTCTGCAATTATTTTCTGAACCATACTACTTTTAACCCCTTAGGATTTTGAATATTAATGAAGTTCTCCGAGGCTTTCTTCAATAATAGAAAGACCTTTTTCCAATTGCTCATCTGTGATCACCAAAGGCATCAATGGCCGAATGATATTGGAGTAAGTGCCAGCCGAGATCATGAGGAGCCCTTTCTGTCGGCATATTTCTATCAGGCGTTTTGTAAAAGCACTGGCAGGTTCCTTTGTTTTTCGGTCGACCACCAATTCCATTCCCACCATGGCCCCCAAACCCCGAACATCACCAACGATTGGATATCGTTCCTGAAATTCCTTAAATCTTTCCAAAACCATCTTCCCAATCTGCTCTGCTCTCGATAAGAGACCCTTTTTCTCAAACAGATCGAGCACCGCAAGGGCTGCCCGACAAGCGACCGGGTTTCCCCCAAAGGTTGTACCCAGGCTCCCCACCTGAGGATGATCCATCAATTCTGCCTTACCGGTAATGGCACTGAGAGGAAGGCCTCCAGCAAGCGATTTGGCCATGACCACGATGTCTGGAGCTACCTCATAATGTTCCATAGCGAACATTTTACCAGTCCGACCAAAACCAGTCTGAACCTCATCGGCAATAAAGACGATTCCATTCTCCTGGCAGATCTTCTGGAGTACTCTAAAGTACTCCTTTGGGGGAACTACAAATCCTCCTTCGCCCAATACCGGCTCAACAATCAGAGCTGCCACCTGCTCAGCAGAGATGTGGGTGTGAAAAAAATCCCTTAGAAAGTAAGCGCAGTGGATTTCACAGGAGGGATATTCGAGGCCAAAAGCACATCGGTAACAATAGGCATAAGGCATTCGATAAATCTCCGGAGCATAGGGCGCAAAACCAAATTTATAAGGTTTCATCTTACTGGTTAAGCTTAAGGCTAAAAGGGTTCGACCATGAAAGGCATCCTCAAAGGCGATGGTCGCAGTTCGGCCTGTGGCATGTCGGGCAATCTTGATTGCATTCTCCACAGCCTCTGCACCGCTGTTAACAAGCATCGTCTTCTTTGGGAAATCCCCTGGAGTAATTTTATTTAGTCTTTTTGCTAGTTCCACATAAGGTTCATACATGACCACATGGAAACAGGTGTGAATGTATTTTTGAATTTGATCCTGGACAGCTCTCACGACCTCTTCATCGCAATGCCCAATATTGACCACTCCAATACCACCGGCAAAATCAATGTATTCTTTTCCTTCGACATCCGTAATGATCGCACCTTTAGCCTTTTCAACAAAGATGGGATGGACATTAAAAGGGCCTTGAGGTATATGCCGATTCCTCTCTGCAAGCAGTGATTCATTCGTCTTCACAGGTCTTACTCCGTTTCTCACTTTATGTTAGAATTAATTCAAAGGGTCGAGGGATTGAGTCAAGAACATGATAGTGACTGCAAAGCAATTCCAATTTCGTGCCAAAATGAAGGATTTATCTGAATGTAAGGGGCGGCATATTCTTTTTTCTTCTAATCGATTGATTTAAATGATGAAATCGTTTTAGAATTCTGGATTACAAAAGGGTTGGAGGAGGAAAACCAGTTCGCTGTTTTATGCGATAATACATCAATTATTCTTTTAATAAGATTAAGTTCTGCGAAAAGTGCGTAATAATAATACGTTGCACTAATTGCAACGGTGCATCTATTTATGCAATATGACATCACTTTTCGGGAATGGATTTTTTTTAAGCTTCCTGGAGATCGTTCCCTGATCCACTTTTAAAGCCTTTGCTGCCTCTCGTTGGGAACCATACTTCTTTAAGGTCCTTTCAATGATCGAAATCTCATATCTTTCAAGGGCATCCTTAAGTGGAATGTCTTCGGAGATAAGGGGGTAGGATATTGTTTTAGCAACAAAGCTCGTAACAGCATTAGGCAAATCTGTTATCTGAATTTGGTCATTTTCTGACACGACGACAAGCCGTTCAATTAGGTTCGCCAGTTCACGAATATTCCCTGGGAAATTGTATTTGCAAAGGGTCTCAACAGTTTCCGGAGAAAGAGACTTGTTCTTTTTGTAATCTTTATTAAATTTTTCAAGAAAATAGTGGATTAGGGGTAGGATATCATCCCGTCTTTCCTTTAAAGCTGGAATATAAATTGGTACAACATTCAGTCGGTAGTAGAGATCTTCTCTGAACTTCTTTTGAGAGATCATTTCCTCAATATTCTTATTGGTGGCGGCGATAATTCTCACATTGATTTCTTTAGAGACTGTCCCTCCGACACGGATAATCTCGTGGTCTTCCAAAAACCGGAGCAGCTTTGATTGCGAACTGAGAGGAATTTCTCCAATCTCATCGAGAAAGAGGGTTCCATCGTTTGCAAGTTCAAAAAAACCAGGCTTGCCTTCTGGTTTTGCTCCAGTGAAAGCCCCTTTTTCGTATCCGAAAAGTTCTGATTCGACGAGAGAATCTGGGATACCTGCACAGTCGACACGGATGAAAGGTCCCTTGTTTCGATCCGAGTTTTTATGAATAAGTTTTGATACCATTCCCTTGCCAACGCCCGATTCTCCAAGGAGGAGAACCGTAGAATCGACCTGAGCCACTCTCAAGGTCATTTCAATAATTCTTTGCATCTCCCCGCTTCGAAAGATGATATTGGAAAGATCAACGCCCCTCATCTCCAACTCGGAGAGTTTCGAAATATATCCTTTTGCTAATGCTTGGGTTTCCTGGAGCTGTGTTCTAAGGTGATCCAGTTCCGTGATATCCCGATCATTTGTTACAACGAAAATAATTTCTCCCTTCTCATTGAAAATTGGATTACCAGTCACCAAAATTCTTTTCTCTCCTTTGATTTGTTGAATCATCGTTACTGACGTTCTTCTCTTCAGAACCTCTAAAGTGACTGACTTATCGAATAGTCCTTCGCCAATAAGATCGTTCATGTTTTTTCCAATCACCTCTTCGGCTTTTACTCCGTTGATTCTCTCTGAGGCCTTATTAATCCTGATTACTTTCCCTTCATGATCACAGATCCAGAGGCCGTCATAGGAGGAATCAATGATCGTATCGAGCCAATTTTTCATATTTTTAAAGAGATCCAGTTCTTTTGAAATGTTCTCAATTTCGGATATATCCTGAAAAACGCTGACGGCGCCGGAGATTTTTCCATTCGTCACAATCGGATTTATATTGGAGACCAGGGTGACTTCTTCCCCTTTCAGTTTTTCTCCATAAAATGGTTTTCCTGTTTTCAAACATTCCACTAATTTACCGCCTGTGTTAGGAAGGACATCCAGGATATATAGATGACTGGCCTCATGCGCAGGAATATTAAAGATTCTTTCTGCCGTTTTATTGAAATAAGTGATAACACCTTCCCCATCGATGGCTACAATACCGTTGTAAATTGCATCGAGCACCAAACAGTGATCAAACGTTTTTGAGCTTTTCATCTTCCCGAACCTCCATCCACGACAAATTTAACTCCAGATGCCAGGGATTTTTTCATTGCAGTATTTACATTTCCCACCCACCACATTCATCTCCAAGATATCAAAATGTGTTCGATGGATGATCTTTCGATTACAGAAGGGACAAAAGGTTGAATTGTGAATATGACCTGGAACATTTCCAATGTAAACGTATCTCAAACCATTCTTCTTTGCAATATCATAAGCCGACTCAAGGGTTGAGATCGGAGTAGGGGAGAGATGAGTTAATTTATAATTTGGGGAAAACCTTGTGAAGTGAAGGGGGGTATCCAGATCCAAATTCTCTTTGACCCATCGACACATCTCATCGATCATTTTTGGATCATCATTTAAGGTGGGGACGACAAGATTGACGATCTCCAACCATACATTCGAAGTTTTAACTGTTTTCAGCGATTCAATGACTGGTTTGAGAGAGGCTGAGCAGACTTCCTTATAAAATTCCTCGCTGAACCCCTTAAGATCAATCTTGACGGCATCAAGAACTTTCAGAAGTTTCAAAAGGGGCTCTCGATTGATATATCCATTCGAGACGATTGAAGTCATCATCCCTACCTCTTTGGCGAGTGAAGAGATGTCATAGATATACTCATAGTAGACAGTAGGTTCCGTATAGGTGAAGGAAACGGAATTCAGACCTTGTTTCTTTGCTTGTTGGACAATTTGTGAGGGAGAATAGAAATGATGATCCAGTTCTTCAAAACTCTTTTGAGAGAGATGCCAGTTCTGGCAGTATTTGCATCTCAGATTGCAACTCGTACAGGTGATGCAGAGCCTGAAATGGCCAGGGGCGAAATGATAAAGAGGTGCCTTTTCAATGGGCCCAATATCCACCACTGAAGGTTTCCCATAAACGATCGAATATAATTTTCCTTTTTGGTTCTCCCTGTTTCTGCAGAACCCCCTTTTCCCATTAGAGATGACACATTCCCTCGAACAGAGAAGACATTGCACAGTTGAATCATGCTCCTTTTTATAGAACATTGCTTCCTCTGGAGACCTATCCGACCCCATACTTAAACCCTCACCCAATTAAACCTGATAATAATTTTTGTAGTTCTACTTTACGTAATATAACATCAATATTCAAACAAATTATTTCATGCCCTAACATTGGTCATAGCAATATTTAAGACCGCAACTATTTGAAATGAGCCAATAAATAGAGATTTTGTGTCGGGTTGGAATTACGTTCCCCCCAGAAAATTTGTTTGACAAAACCAATTGGTAAATATAGGATTTCAAGAAAATACAATCGCAATCCAATTATTGTTAGGCGCATTAATATCAGAATTAGGGTATAATAAAAACATGAAAATCGAATGGGACCCGAAGAAGGCCAGGTTAAACTTACGAAAACACAAAGTCTCGTTCGAGGAAGCCGCAACAGCCATGAGTGACCCCATGGCGGCAACAGGTGATGATCCAGATCATTCGGTTACCGAATATCGATATATCACCTTCGGAGTGTCAGACCGAGGTCGGTTGCTGGTGGTGGCCCATACTGAGGAAGATGAAACGATTCGAATCATAAGTGCTCGCTTGGCGAGCAAAGGAGACCGAAAGATCTATGAAGAAGGTTAAACAAACAAACAGAGACGAATTGCGGGCAGAGTACAAGTTGTCAGACTTCCCCGGAGGATTCGTGCGAGGGAAGTACGCGAGCCGCTTGCGTAAGTCATCGAATATCGTTGTCCTTAGACCTGAAGTGGCTGAAGCATTCCCCAACGAAGAAGCTGTGAACAAGGCACTTCTCTCACTAATCGATGTGGCACAGAAAACCACGCGCCTAACAAAGCGCTCAACCGGACGCGCAAGAAAGCTGCGCACCGGTTAGCTCGCCGTTGAGGCTGTAGAAAAAGTCTTGAAAGCATGATAATATCGCCATATCAGTAACAGAAAAAAGAGCGGAGAAAGCTTAGAGAAACAGGAAATTAGACAAGAAAGTTGATGGTTTTAAGAGAGGATGGGCTGAATAGTGAAGGTATGACTTCGAAAGCACATTATGGGACACAAGAATCCCTTAAATGGATTCAATTATCCTGCTACCCCAAACAATCTTACTCTTGACACCAATCTCCTCCATGATTGACAAAAACCGAGGACGAGAGAGAGTCAAGGAAGCATCCCCAATTTCGTGAAATGAGCAGAGGAAGGCAGAGTGGTTATGCAAAATTGCGCGTGAGTAACAATAAACAAGTCCGACTTCAATTCTACGTCGTAGCTGAATTCTTTAGCGGGAGGTACTATGAACAGATTTTTAAGGCGCTTTTTGACAGTCATTATCGCTTTAATCGTCCTGTCGATCTCCGGACCCGTATCGGCCCAGACCTCTCTGGATGCCATGCTCAAACCATATTTGTCCCGCTATGATGTCCCCGCGCTGGCGGCGGCCGTCGTCAAAAACGGGAAGATCGTCTCGGCAGGAGCCGTGGGTACACGACGGGCGGGCGAGAATATCCCGGTCACGATCAATGACCGCTTCCACATCGGCTCCGACACAAAGGCAATGACTGCCTTCCTGGCGGCCATGCTGGTGGAGCAGGAAAAACTGGAATGGACATCGACGGTCTCCGACGTTTTCCCCGAGCTGGCGGAAGAAATGGACCCCCGGCTCCGGGCCGTGATGCTGCAGCAACTCCTATCGCACACGAGCGGCATACCGTCCGACAATGAAGACGTATTGAAGGTACTCGGCGAATCGTACGCGCAGGAGGGAAACCTGGACGAACTCCGCTACTGGCTTGTGCGGGCGTGGAGTAAGTACCCTCTGGCTTCCGAGCCGGGAGAGAAATTCGCCTATTCCAACATGGGATATGTCTTCGCAGGGGCCATGATCGAGCGCAGGACGGGAAAGACCTGGGAAGAGTTGATCACCGAGAAAATTTTCAGGCCCCTGAAGATGCGGACGGCGGGCCTCGGCCCTCAATCCTCCATCGGAAAGATCGATGCGCCCCTGGGGCACCGGATCGTTAACGGGAAGGCAAAGGCTATGCTTGCGGGCCCAAGCGGTGATAATCCGCCGATCATCGGTCCCGCAGGGCTTGCCCACATGTCGGTTCTCGATTTCGCCCGCTGGGCGGGATGGAATGTCGGAGAGGGTAAACGGGAGCCAAAGCTTGTGAAAGCGGAAACGATGAAAAAGCTTCACACGCCTGTCATCACCATGCCCATGCAAAAGACTCGTACTCCCGGAACGCCGTCGGAAGGAAAGTATGCGTTCGGGTGGGGCGAGTTGCATCCCGACTGGGCACCCTATCCCCTCCTTATGCACGGCGGCTCAAACGGAATGAACCTTGCTAAAATCTGGGTTGACCGAAAACGCGATTTCGCGATGGTCCTCATGACCAACATCGGCGGGGTAAAGGCGGATCAGGCGCAGGATATCCTTGCGAAAGAGCTGTATGCCAAATTCGGGGAAAAGTAGTTGCACTGAATCGGCAAATCTCTCTCCTTATGTGACTTTTCGAATTTTGATGAAGATAAGGAATAGGACAAAGCTGCTGATCTTGATCACTGCCATCATAAAGCAGGATTCCTTCAGACCCAGAATAGGTAGGAGAAGGATCCCCCCAAATAGCCCTCCAAAGAAGCCCCCCAAAAGATCGGCTCCATAGAGCAGGCCAGCTGTGTGGCCTAATGTCTCTCCCTTCAAAGGCGTGCCCAGATATATCTTGCTCGCAAGAGGAAATTGAAGCCCAATCCAGGCGCCAGAGAAAAAGGACATGATCAGAAACACCGGATAGATAAGAAGAGAGACAGCTTTTTTATCAAGGTATTGAGATGGGATGGAGAATACAAAAGGAAAAAGAAAGGAGAAGAGGATGACAACTATTTCTATTTTTAAAAATAGAAGAGAATCCCTTTTTATTCTATCCAAGCGGTAAGTAATAAAGAAGCTGCTCAGTGCTACCCCTAACATAAAGATGGCTATGAGGAGGCCGATTTGTTGGTAGAGATAGCCATAGAATGTTTGAAAGGTGAAGATAACGGCTAAATTGAATATCATCCCTACTAATCCAGTGGTGAAGATGGCATAGGTAATGGACTGTCTGGAGAGAGAAGGTTTCTTCATAAAAATAGCTGTGATGGCGAAAGTAAAGATGGCCATCCCGACGGTCATTATGCTGAGACGCAATCCTTCAAACCGCTTAAATATTCCTGTTAGGTATGGGGAGAAGAGGGCATTCCAGTAAGAAAGGCTGAGGAAGACACCTATGGGACGAAAATCGGAATTGATATGAACCCTTCTTCCTTCCATGGATTGCAAAAACCATTTCAACCACCTTTCATGAAGCCGGTATTCTATATAGCTTTTAGTAAATGAGCTCGTTCGGATTTTCCTCTCCTCCAGACGTTGGATCATTTCCCCAGCGGTCAATGTTTCCAATTTTTTGTAGTCTGAAGCCAGATAAAGATTGACATCACCGGGGATAACCCTCACATATCGATAAACACTTTTTAAGGTGTCTAAAATACATCCATTCAAGTCTCTCAATTCTGGACTGACATAGGTCATCGAACCCGGGAGAGATAAACCGATGATTCCCCCTGGATTCATCTTTCCCTTCACTATGTAGAAAAATTCGGAGGAGAATAGTCGATTGGTTTGTAATTGCTGGGGAGCAGAAAGTCCAATGAAGATCATATCAAATCCGTCTTGAGTCCTTTTAACGTAGAAACGGCCATCCGTGTAATGAATTTTTACCCTTTTGTCGGAAAGTTCGAATTGAGTTAAGGAGGTTGAAAATTTCTTAATCAGTTTCAGCAGAAGAGGATTGAGTTCAACATAATCCACACGAATCACAGGATACTTTAGAATTTCGTGGATCATTCCTCCGGCTCCACCGCTTAGGATCAAAACCGATTCAGGTTTTTCATGAAAGAGCATGGAAAAGTGAACAAAATCCTCGATGGAGGCAATGTCAGGGACAGGAGTGGTGATAGATGGAACTCCATCGGTAAAGAAAGTGAATTGTTCTCCCCTTTTTGCGACAACGATATTTCCATAGGTGGAGTTTTCATGGTGGATGACATTTAGATTTCTCCACTGCGAATGGATGGAGGAGAGATGGATTTCCTTCGATAGGGGGGTTAAAAGAATATAAACAAAAAGAATGGCAAGGACGATCGAAAGGCCCCGGGGTAAATTTCGAATACGAAGGGAGGGTGACGGATCATTTGACCAGAGGAGGAGTGTCGAAATGAGAGTATTCGCCAGGGAAATGATAAAGGCGATCTCAAAAGAATTGAGATATTGAAGAAGAAGAAATGTCATGAGCAATCCACCGATAATGGACCCGATGCTTTCGAAGACATAGACCATTCCAATGGAGGAAATATCTTTTTTGATGTATTGGGAATAGAGGTTGCACCCGCAAGTGAAAAGGGCACCCTGGGGAAGTGTAACAGGGAGGAGTATCAGGAAAGAGGAATAAAAAATTGGAGCAAAGCCAAGTGCTTCTCCAGGAGTGGTGAGAAGGATATTTTTAAATATTCGGGAGAGATAGATGGCGAAAGGGAAGGCCACAGAAAATAACAGTTGGAAGTACGCAAAAACTTCTATTTTCCTTTCCACTTTTTCGACAGTTTTACCAATGATAACAGCACCGATCGCTACCAAGATGAGCCAGTTGGCAAGAATGATTCCAAGAGTAAGTTCATTGCCGAGAAAAGAGGTGAGAAGCTCTCTTAGCAGGACGATCTGTGCGACGATGCTGCTCAATCCCATGATGAGCAGAGAGGTTTTTAAGGCTTGAATGCCCATTGCAACTATTCCTCCCACCGGCTTCTGCTACCCAGGGTAGCAGAAAGTTCGACAACGGGTCAATGGGGCCCAAGGGTGAGGTGGTGGAAATTTAGCCTCGATAAGATTGGTGGAACCTAAATTGAGCGATTTTATTAATAAGACCTACTATGTTTCCGCCTTTGCGGGAATGACACCCCTTCGGAAGCAGGCGCTAAGGAGTTTTTATGTCATTCCGGCGGAAGCAGGAATCCAGTACCTTAAAACTCAATTATCATAAGGAATCGCTCAATTTAAGTCTTAGAATGCCAGCGGAGCGGTGGTGCGTAGATGCCTCGGTCTCCGAGCCCTTCTTCAATTCGAAGAAGCTGGTTATATTTAGCGACTCGGTCGGTTCTGGAAGTGGCGCCTGTCTTGATCTGGCCAGCATTGGTACCCACTGATAGATCCGAAATGGTCGTATCTTCTGTCTCACCAGAACGATGGGAGATGATGGTCCGGTAACCCACCCTTTTCGCTATTTCGATTACTTCAAGGGTTTCGGTCAGGGTCCCGATCTGGTTCGGTTTGATTAGAATGGCATTGGCCACCCCTTCTCGGATACCTCTGGAGAGCCGACTGGGGTTGGTGACGAAGAGGTCGTCTCCTACCAATTGGATCTTTTTCCCCAGCCGAACGGTCATTGCTTTCCATCCCTTCCAGTCGTCTTCAGAAAGACCATCTTCTATGGAAAGAATGGGAAACTTCTTGATCAGGTTTTCGTAATAGTCGATCATTTCGGCAGAAGTCCTTTTCGGCTTCTTTTCAGCCTTGAGAAAATAAAATCCGTTTCGGTAGAATTCAGTGGCTGCGGCATCGATGCCAAGGGCCACATCTCTTCCGGGCCGATAGCCTGATTTTCGGATGGCCTCAAGGATCAGTGAGAAAGCCTCCTCATTGGATCGAAGGTCCGGAGCAAATCCTCCTTCATCGCCGACAGAGGTTTTATAGCCCTTCTCCTTCAGAATAGCCTTGAGATGGTGGAAGACCTCAACCCCCATTCGAAGAGCTTCCTTAAAACTTTTCGCGCCGATAGGAAGAATCATACATTCCTGTAAATCTAAGTTATTGTCAGCATGTACACCGCCGTTAAGAATGTTCATCAGGGGAAGAGGAAGTCGATTGGCTGAAAGACCTCCAAGATATTTATATAGAGGAGTACCTAAATGATTGGCTGCTGCCTTTGCACAGGCAAGGGAAACGCCGAGTATGGCATTGGCCCCCAGTCGTACCTTATTGGGAGTTCCATCCAATTGAAGCATTGCCGTGTCGATCCCTTTTTGATCCAGTACGTTCATCCCCAGGAGTTTGGGCGCGATCACACGCTGGATCTGTTGAACCGCTTTCTGAACTCCTTTGCCAAGATAACGATTGGGATCCTTGTCCCGTCGTTCCAAGGCCTCATGACTTCCGGTGGAAGCTCCAGAGGGGACGGAGGCCCTCCCAGTAAATCCGCTTTCCAAGAAGACCTCTGCCTCAACCGTTGGGTTTCCTCTCGAATCAATGATCTCCCTTCCAATGACTTCAATGATGATCGACATACTTCAAATCCCCCTTTAGGTAATGGTCAAATCCAAATCTGAAAGTTCAAATGTCAAATGAAATCCAAATTCAACAATGCCAAAATCCAGAGCGATTATTTGAGTTTTGAAATTTGGCTTTGCTCTTACTTCATTTGAACTTTGACATTTGGCATTAGTTGGTCTCACCTATTTCTTTTCATTTAAAATTCGAGTGCCCACATAGATATAATGAGCTCCTGAGAGGATAGTGAAAAGAGCAGTTCCGTAAATGGCAATGGTGGAAAGCTGGTTGAAAATGTGGTAATACCCCGACATTAAAACAAGAAGGACCGTGGAAATCTGAAATACGGTGGTCACCTTGCTCAGGAGACTTGGCTGGATTTTTGGATGATAGCTGGTGAGAAGCATTACGAGGAATCCCAAGAAGATGAGGACGTCCCGAGTGATCACGATGACCGCTAACCAACTGGGAAGGATTTCGATGATAGCGAGGGTGATGAATGCCGCGATGAGGAGGAACTTGTCAGCGATTGGATCGAGATAGGCCCCCAATTCAGTCCTTTGGTGAGTCACACGTGCAATCAGACCATCGATTCCATCCGTAACGCCTGCGACTGCAAAAGTGACGATGGCCCATCCGAAGAATTTATTCATGATGAGAATGACGAAGACCGGAATCAGAAGGACCCTTGTCAGGGTCATCATATTGGGCAAATTCATCGCTAACCCAAATTGCGGAATGCAGAATTCGGAACGCGGAATTTAAATCCGAAATTCAAAAATCGAAATTAAATATTCCGAAATCCGAAATGGTTTATTCGTAAGTATTCTCAGCCTCCCCCTTGTAGAGCTCTCTAAAAGTCGTGAACTTATCAAAAAATGCCAATTCGATCTTACCGATAGGTCCATTGCGTTGCTTTCCGATGATGAGCTCCGCCTTTCCCTTATTAGGGTTATCTTCTGAGCGGTTATAGACTTCGTCCCGGTAAAGGAAGAGGATCAGATCGGCATCTTGTTCGATCGCCCCGGATTCTCGAAGGTCTGATAGTTGAGGCCTATTCCCTGTTCGTTCCTCGGTCTTCCGGCTGAGCTGAGAGACAGCGATCACGGGAATAGTGAGTTCCTTGGCCAGAGCCTTCAGGGAACGGGAGATTTCTGAGATCTCCTGTTGACGGCTCTCCACTCTCGTTCTCCCTTTCATCAATTGGAGGTAGTCGATGATGAGCATGCCCAAACCATGCTCGCCCTTTAAACGCCGGGCCTTAGCCCTCAATTCAAGGACGGAGATAGCCGCTGTATCGTCAATAAAAATAGGTGCATCGGAAACGTTCCCCGCTGCGAGCGTCAACTTTGGCCAGTCGCTCTCGGTTAGGAAGCCTGTCCTGAGTCGGGTCCCTTCCACTTGGGCTTCAGAACAAAGCACGCGAATGACCAATTGTTCCTTCGACATCTCCAGGGAGAAAATCGCCACAGGAATCCTTTTCTCAATGGCTGCATACTGTGCAAGGTTGAGGCAGAGGGCGGTCTTGCCCATGCTGGGCCTTCCGGCGACGATGATTAAATCAGAGGCGTGAAAGCCCGCTGTCAATCGATCCAGTTCTTTAAATCCAGAGGGGACGCCTGTAACGAATTCTTTCTTCTCAAAAAGCCTTTCGATGGTCTTGAAGCTTTCCTTGACGATATCCCGAATGGAGTAAAATGAGGGTTTTACCCTCCTCTCAGAGATCTCAAAGATCACTCGCTCCGCCTCATCAAGAAAGCTTTCCACATCCCCTCGATCCTCATAACTTTGGGTGATGATATTGGTTGAGGTTTCAATCAACTTTCGAAGGATGGCTTTTTCCTTAACGATCTTGGCATAGTACTCAATATTGGCAGCGGTAGGAACTGAATCGATGAGGGAGGCGACGTAGGAAGCGCCACCCACGGAATCGAGTTGGTTTGTTTTCCGTAGTTCATTCGTCAAGGTGATCAGATCAGCGGGTTCGTCCCGCTCAGAGAGGGTGATCAAGGCGTTAAAAATCTTTCGGTGAGCATCGCGATAAAAGTCATCTCCATCGAGAATTTCCATCACTTTATTGACGGCCTCATTCTCAATGAGAACCCCTCCCAATACAGATTGCTCCGCCTCCATGTTCTGAGGAGGGAGTTTGCGGGAGGAGAGATCCACTTCGTTCATGGAACCTTACTCCTGGACCACCCAAACCTTGAGATGGGCAGTGACCTCCGGATTGAGCTTGATCGGTACGTTATACATGCCAACGCTCTTAATAGGTTCCTCCAACAGAATCTTTTTTCGGTCTACCTCGATCCCGTTTTCCTTCAGAAAGCCCTCGATCTCCATCGAGGTGACAGAGCCGAAAAGTTTTCCGCTTTCTCCGACGGGTTTTGCAAACGTGCAGGAGAGCTGTCCAATTTGCTGGGCTTCCTTCTCCGCATCCTTTTTCGTCTTGTCCAATTGTTGTTGAACTTGTCGTTTTTGGTGCTCGATTGCCTTGAGACTTTTTTCCGTAGCGAGTATTGCCTTCTTCTGGGGAATGAGATAATTTCTCCCATACCCGTCAGAAACTTTTACCTTATCCCCGACCTTTCCCAAGGAAGGGATATCCTCTAACAAAATGACCTGCATGGATCACCTCCTGATCACACCCCAACCCCTCACCCTCCCACTCTGCCCCTTCTGGGGAGAGGGAGGGAATGAGGGGAAACCCTACGTGACTGCTTTGTTTAATGGACGGCCGTCGTAAAGGGCAAGATGGCGATATTACGCGCCCTTTTGATGGCGACCGTCACCTGTCTTTGGTGCTTCGCACAGTTCCCGGAGATCCTTCGGGGAATGATTTTCCCCCGTTCCGTAATGAAATATCGAAGGATTCTCGGGTTCCGATAGTCGATCTCCAGTTTTTTATCCGTGCAGAAACGACAAACCTTTCGCCTCAGGAAAGGTTTTTTCTTTCTATCCATTGCTGGTTTCTCACCAGGTTTTCTCATTCTTTTCTCCTCTCTTGTGCAGATCCATCATTCGGTCCGACTCCTCAACTGTCCGGAAGTCCGTTGCGATTACCTCCGTTCGAGTTCGATTTTTCCCTTCCGGTGTTTTCCAACGTCGTTGTTTGAGTTGTCCCTCAACCCGAAGGCGCTGGCCACTCTGTAAGAGATCGGGTTTGAATTCAGCCAATTTCCCAAACGCCACAATGTTGATCAGGCTCCGGCCTGTATGTCCCATACCCTCACGATGCAATGTCTGATCCGATAGATCCTTTGAATCATTCAATTCCAAGGGAAATTGGATGACAGGGGATCCATCTGGGCGATAGGAACGGCGGGGGGGCGTTGCTACTTTTCCTGTGAGGATGACAAGATTACAGGAGGTCATGTCCTCTCCTCTGCTCCCGATTCCTCTTCCGGAGGTTCTTCTGGAAGCGGGCCCTCTGAGAAGGATGCTTGGCGTTCGTCCAGGCGAACGGATTGGAACTTAATGACGGCATCCATGACTCGAAAGTTTCTCTCCAATTCGGAGAGCGAGGCGGGTGATCCGGAAAAGTGGATCAGGACATAATGACCTTTGGACTTCTTTTTGACTTCATAGGCGAGTTTTCGCTTTCCCCAATCTTCGACCTTTAGGATATCTCCGTTGGTTTGCGTAATAATACCTTTGACTTTTTCGATGGCAGCTTGGGTCTTTTCTTCTTCGAGATCAGGGTCCAAAATAAAGATGGTCTCATATTTCCTCATTGTACACCTCCTTATGGATTATAGCCCTAAAATATCTTTCAGAGCAAGGGGGCATCTTTTATTGCGGATTTTAGAGTGCGGATTTCGGAATGTGAAATCAATAGATGAAGTCTCAATTCCGCAATCCGCAATTCGCAATCCGAATTTGGGTCACCCTGTCTTCAATACATCCTGTTTCTCAACTCCCGCAATATGGCCTCGATTGACTTTCACCCTCACCTTGTCCGAGATTTCAAGAGTGATGATGCTATCTTTGATGCCAGTGATTCGACCGTAGATTCCTCCACTCGTCAAGACACTGTCGCCTACCTTGATGTTTGCCAAGACATTTTGATGTTCCTTCTTTTGCTTCTGTTGAGGCCGAATGAGTAGGAAGTAAAAAATAACGAAGATGAAGATGATGGGGAGGAAAGTCATGAACGAAGATCCTTGACCTCCCCCTGGTTGTGAACCCATTGCATAAGCCAGATCTATTCCCATAAAACCCTCCTTTCCCTATTTTCCCTATGCCAAAGTAGTTTGGATCGGAGCAGAGCGTTCTGTTTCCAATCCGTTTGGGCAGGCAGTGTGGGATTTGTAAAAATCGAAGAGGCGGCCCTCTCGGATTGCCTTCTGGATGCTCTTTATAAAATTCATATAATAAAAGAGGTTGTGAATCGTGTTCAGCCTCGATGAGAGAATTTCATGAGCGAGGTATAGGTGCCGGAGATAGGCCCTGGAATAATGACGACAGGTGTAACAGGCACATGTTTCATCAATAGGCCTTCCGTCTTCAGCATATTCAGCCTGTTTAATCGACATCTTTCCCGATGAAGTAAAGAGAGATCCGTTTCGAGCATTTCTTGTCGGGAGGACACAATCGAAGAGATCGATCCCGATCATCACTGCATCGAGGATATCCTCCGGTGTTCCAACACCCATCAAATACCGAGGGGCATTCTCCGGCAGACAGGGGACCGTCCACTCCAAGACATCCCTCATAAGGGTTTTGGGTTCGCCAACACTGAGCCCACCGATGGCATATCCCTGGAAATCCATTTCTACCAATATCTTAGCACTTTCTTCCCGTAAATCCCGATACATTCCTCCCTGTACAATAGCGAAGAGGGCAGGATCCGGTTCTCGCCTCTGTTGCAACGTCCTCTTCGCCCATCGCGTGGTCAGCAAGGTTGAAGCCTTCACATATTCATAAGGGGAAGGGTAGGGGACACACTCGTCTAAAACCATGGCGATGTCAGGTCCGAGAGTCCTTTGAATCTCCATTACCATTTCAGGGGTGAGAAAGTGAGGGGAACCATCGATGTGAGACTGAAAAGTCACCCCATCCTCTGAAATTTTACGAAGCTTCGATAGGCTGAAAACCTGATAACCACCGCTATCCGTCAAGATGGGCCCTCCCCAATGGATGAAGGTGTGAAGCCCTCCCAATCTCCCAATGGTTTCATGCCCTGGCTTGAGATAGAGATGGTAAGTGTTTCCTAAAATCGCCTCCACTCCAACCTCCACCAGCTCCTCAGGAGTAAGAGATTTGACGGTACCCTGCGTCCCTACGGGGAGGAAGGCAGGGGTATGAAAGGAGCCGTGGTCTGTCTCAATTCGCCCGAGTCTCGCCCGGGAGGAACGGTCCTTTGTCAGTATCTCAAATTGAAAGGCCATATCTCTTTAAGGCAATGTCAAATGTCAAAGCTCAAAGTTCAAATTTTTAACTTTAGGTTTTGGCATTTGTCATTTATTTGACATTTGGATTTTGACATTTGAACTTAAGAATTATTATACGATCAGCATCGCATCGCCATAACTATAAAATCGGTACCTTTTATCAACGGCCTCCCGATAGGCCTTCATCAATAAATCTTTCCCGGCAAAGGCGGAAACCAGCATGATCAATGTCGATTTAGGGAGATGAAAATTGGTGATCAATCCGTCAATCACCCGAAAGGGGTAGGGAGGGTAGATGAATAGAGAGGTCATCCCTTTTGCGGATTGGACACCGCCATTTCCGTCTGAAAAGGATTCCAGCGTACGTGTCGTTGTGGTTCCCACTGCAATGATCTTTCCTCCCCGTACCCTCGCCTGCTCAATCTCTCTGGCCGCTTCCTCTGATATTTCTACCGATTCTGTTCCCATTCGATGGTCTTCAATGTTTGTTGCTTTAACCGGTGCAAAGGTTCCAATCCCGATGTGGAGAGTAATCAATGTGATGTTCACCCCTTGATCTCTAAGCGATTGAAGCAGGGCTTGGGTGAAATGGAGACCTGCCGTGGGTGCAGCAATTGCTCCGTCTCTCGCTGCAACGACGGTCTGATAACGTTCCCGATCCAGAGGCTCATCCTTCCGTTTGATGTAAGGGGGGAGAGGGATGTGACCGATCTTCCAAAGGATATCCATCACCTCACCCTGACCGGAGAAAGAGATCTTTCCCTTTCCATTCTTCACCTCTTTCACTTCTCCATAAAAGTCCTGTTCAAATTGGATTCGAACCCCTTGTTTTACTTTTCCTAAACCCCTGATGAGAACCTCCCATTCTCCTTTGGTTCCATTCCACGAGGGAATGAGGAGGATTTCTATCTTTCCTCCGGTCTCTTTTTTTCCGATCAATCTGGCTGGAACGACACGGGTATTATTCATCACAAGGAGGTCGCCCGGATGGAGGTAATCCAAAATATCTCGAAATGCCCGATGCTCAATCGCACCACTTTGTCGATGAAGTACCATTAATCGGGAATCCCCTCTTTGGGGAAATGGGTACTGAGCAATCAAAGAGGTCGGAAGGACGTAATCGAATTCTACAATTCTCATATTCGGGAAGTTGAGATAAAATTAAACTCATTAAAATTAACAGAGTTAATCCAAATCTGCAAGTAAAATATTAGCAGTTAAAATATTGCCCCGGGCAAGGCTCAAGGACAGATTCCAATCTTCTTTCTTATTCCACAAATCTGTTATTTAACGGGAAAATTAAAATAAGTGTCTGGGAATGGCTCGTTTTTTAGCGTAAAGTGCCACCATTCTTGTGGATATGAATTAAAGCCATGTATTTTCATTAACGTTTGAAGCACCAGCCGATGCGCCCGCTGGGGCGCAGACATTGATAGATTGTCAGGCCAGGATTTTGGGCTGAACAAGTCAAATCCAGTACCCATATCTAATTCTTCCACCTCTTCCTTCGAATCCATCGACACAATGGTTAAATCAACGGTGCTGCCTCTCGAGTGACTGGATTTTTCCGCGATGTACCCCTGTGAAAACAGATCTTTCTTCTCGAGATCCGAATAGTATTTGGATTTCATCTTTGTATCCTGTAAATCCTTTGCCCAACGCACGAAATGGTCGACCGCCCGTTGAGGTCGATAGGCATCATAAATTTTCAAACCCAGTCCGAACGGTTTCAGGTCTTCCTGGATCTTTTTGAGGGCTTCGGCTGCAGATTTTGTCAGGATACAACGTGGCTCAAAATAGCCATCGATGAGTTCACCGATGAAGTTATCCGTTGTGTAATAGCGCAATTCGACCTTCATGTCAGGGACGACTTCATTCACGTAGACAAACCCTTCAGGCAGCTGATCCGCCCAAACTGCAATGAAGGAAATACCTAACGATAAGTAGAATATAACGACCTGCCAAATTAATTTTTTGATTCGCATTTAATGTTTTCCCCTTTTTTGAGCGCTAAGGCTTAGAGATCGCTGAAAGCATTCCGTTTTGAAAGAACGGTTAGATATGGGAAGGAATATCAAAATTCAGACGGGCGAGTCAATCCCTTTCTTACTCTGTTTAGGATATGACCAACATTTTAGGAGCCACTCCCAAAATTTCAACTGGTTTTAGCACAAACTCAGAATGGTTATAATAGAGTACTGCAAAACATTTGACATTTTGAATTTCATCGATTAATCTAAAAAGAATTAAATTTTCATCGAGGGAGAGGTTGAAAAAAATCTCTTACAAACAGGCTGGGGTAGATATTGAAAAGGGGAACGCCTTTGTTCAGGCGATCAAGCCCATGGTGGAATCGACCTTTCGACCTGAGGTATTGACGAAGATCGGTGGTTTTGCAGGGTGCGTTTCCCTTAACCTGGAACGGTATAAGAAGCCGATTCTCGTCTCCTCCACGGATGGCGTGGGCACAAAACTTAAGATTGCCTTCATCATGGACCGTCACGACACAGTGGGAATTGATTTGGTGGCGATGTGTGTCAATGACATTGTGGTCAGTGGGGCAAAACCACTCTTTCTTTTAGATTACTTAGCAACCTCTCAACTGGACCTGGAAAAGGCATCGAAGGTTGTTGGGGGTATTGTCAAAGGATGTATCGAAGCGGAATGCTCTCTGATCGGTGGTGAGACCGCGGAGATGCCAGGTTTTTATAAAGAAGGAGAGTACGATCTGGCTGGGTTTGCAGTTGGGATTGTGGAGGATGCTCAACTGATCGACGGTTCCAGCGTGACGGTGGGGGATAGATTGATTGCCATTGCCTCCAGCGGACTCCATAGCAATGGGTACTCTTTAGTAAGGAAGGTGCTGCTCGATCATCATAAAATGAATCTGGAGAGCCATGTCGAAGAGATCGGTGGGGTATTGGGTGAAGAACTCCTCCGACCAGCTAAGATTTATGTCAAGCCAATCCTGAATCTCGTTCGGGACTTCAATATCAGGGGGATCGCTCATATCACCGGTGGAGGTATTACGGGAAATCTTCCACGGGTCATTCCAAAAGGCTGTAAAGCCACTGTCCATAAAGGAACTTGGGAGATTCTTCCCATCTTCTCCCTTCTGAAAGAGAAGGGTAATATTTCTGAGGAAGAAATGCTCCGAACCTTCAACAACGGGATTGGAATGATTCTCGTTGTCAAGCCGAAAGAGATCGAGGACGTCTTGAATAGACTTAATTCTCTGGGCGAGAAGGCCTTTGTCATCGGCGAAATTGGAAAAGCGGAGAAGGAACAAGAGCCAATCGAATTTGTCTGACCCTGCGATTTTCAATGATCACTCTTTCCTAAATATTTATCCGCCTACGCAGAAAACCAAGGCTTTTGCGTGTGGATGAATGCGTTAGCCTTGACTGAATCATTCATGCGCTGAAGTATTGATGCTTCGGCGGATTTGGCCACTGGCGGATAACCCTCCGAAGCCCCCACCTGCCAAAGAACTTGTTCGGCGGGCAGGTGGGCGTAAGAGGGTATTTCATGGAGGTACTACGGGCTTTGCCCGTGTGGCTCCATACCCGCATGCCCTAAAAGGATTCGTGAAAGACTGACAATTTAGACCAACCTGAAATGTTAAAAAGGGATCAGAAGACGGATGAAGCGGCAAGCCAATGAGTATGAGTTAATTGTATTAGGAACAGGTCTGGCCGGTTTGATCGCAGGGACCCTATTATCAATAAAAAATCATGAAGTTTTGCTTTTAAAAGAGAAAAAATATCATTCCTTCTTTACAAAAGAAGGATACCGGTTTTCCCCCTTTTCAAACTTTCTGGAAAAACGATTAAAGTTAAATTTTATCCTAAAGCTTGCTCAAGCATTAGGCCTCTCCCTATTTTCCGGTGATCGAGAGGAGGAGAGATGGGTCCAGACCAGGCCGGGAAAGCCAAAAGAAAAGGTATCCTTTCAAGTCATTCTTCCAAAGGCAAGGATTGACCTCTTTTATAAGACATTGCTATTCCAGAAAGAATTAGAAAGGGAATTTCCGAAAGAGACCGCTCAAATTGAAACATTCTATCAGGAGATGGGGCAGATCCGTCAACTTCTTAAGACGATGGAGGCTAAAGAGTCTTCGGGGCTATTCTTTCCCGTTATGGCCCGATCTCTAATCAAAAGATGGTTGGTGTTTGAAACCCTTCCAAAAGGGAGAATGGATGAAAAGCTCTCTCTGTTTTCGAAGGAGTTTAGAGAATTCATCCAACTTCAACTTATCTCTTTCGGAAACCTTCATTCAAATCAATTTCCCATCTCCTTAGCGGCTTACCTTTTATTCAGTGATGAAAAGGATGAATGGGCATCGGAAATGGATGTGGAAAAACTGAAGGAAAACATTTTTGGAAAATATTTTCAATCAGGGGGAAGGGTGGAAGAGATTGAGGGTGTGGAAAAGGTGGAGATGAGGCGGAGGAGAGATTTTATCCTTTCTATAAAAGGGAGACAAGGGTTATTGCGGTCTAATTTGATTCTATTGAATTCCCCTCTTCACCGTCTTTCAAATCTCTTGGGGAGAAAAGAAAAGGTGCTATCCCCATGGAGAGGGAAAGTGAAACCCCACTCGATGCTTATTCCACTCTTTTTAGGAGTTCGTGAAAAGGCCATGCCGGTTGGGATGAGAGATCTCCTCGTTTCCATTTTGGACCTTAATAAACCTTATGAAGGAGGGAATGTCCTCTTCATTTCAATAAGCCGAAAAGGGGATGAAACAGAGGCACCCGAAGGGAAAAGGGCATTGGCCGTTCAAAGTTTATGGGATCAAAACTCCTTCACTGAACATCAGAAAGGGGTGATGGAACATTTACATCATCTCTTCCCATTTCTTGAAAAGTATATTGAGTTCGCCGATTGGAGTTGGTCAGAAGAACAAAGCTCATGCTGGTCTTATCCCCATTTCCTTTATGAGGCGGCTCCAGGTTTCCTATGGAGAGAAGGAGTGGCCCCCACTCACATTTCAAAAAACTTATACTTTACCGGAAAAGAGAACTTTCCCTATTTGGGTTTGGAAGGAGAGGTCCTCAGCGGATTGATGGTAGGTCAACAGATTTTACAGAAATTATCATAAACAAATCCTCCTCTTCACCCTTACGAAGGGGTGATTAAGATATTTTATCCGCCTACGCAGAAGACCACGGACTTTGCCCGTGGGTGAATGCGTAGACTGTGCCAGAATTATTCATGAGCTGAAGTATTGCTGCTTCGGCGGATTTCGCTGAGGGCGGATAACCCTCCGAAGCCTTGGCGTAGGAGGGTATTTGATGGAGGTACCACGGGCTTTGCCCGTGGGGCTCCATTTCTAAGCTGGGTTACAAATGGAGGAGGAAAATTTGGTAAAGAATAACGAGTAGGTAGATCGAACAGAGGGCAACAAGAATCGTTATGACTGGTTTAAATTTGCTGTGGAGGCATAAGAGAATCAAAGAAACAGAGACAATTGCAAATTTCCAGATCCAAAACCTATCTCCATGAGCTTCGATGACCGATCTGACGATCGGGTTCAATTCCCATGCCTTTAAATCAAGAATCATAACGGTAAGCAGAACATCGAGGATGTTTAGACCTAAAATCAGGATGACGAAGAAGAATAATGTTGAACTGTAGCGGTCTATATAACCGCCCTTTTCCTGATCCGATTTTCTCCGGAACGTCCGCCTCCGACCGAAGAAGGTATATCGGCTCAGACCAGGGGTGGGTTGTCTTCTACGATCTTGACGAATCCGATGATCGATTTCAGTCAAAGGAACTACCTGTAGTTGTGAATCCTACAAACTTCCTTTATTGAAGTATTAAAGAGTTAGGGACATTCAATTTTTTTCAAGGCAAGAATTCGAAGATTCTTCCTCCTCAAAACCGTCGTCGAAACGATCATGAATTCTACTGAAAACCTTCGGATTCTCGTCGCTCCGAGGGCAAACTCCGTTTGAAATCCCTTCAGTCCATTGATCAAAAGTCATCGATTTTTCCCTCTGCCACAGAAGAAGTGTGGAAGCAACTTTTTTGCCAATTGAAATACCTTTGATGAAATATAAGTAACTCATTGAAATTAGGATTAAAGATATTATTGATGGTTAAGAATGTTTTTAAAATTCGTTGTAATAAAATGACGTAAATCGTCACCTTAAAAGCAATTATCGTCTTTTATTCAATTTATTCTGAATTAATTGAATGTAAGAAATTTCATGGTGGGATACGGGAGTCAGCGGTCAGCTGGTCAATTAATAACCTGATCACCCTTTTTGACCGAGGGTCTCCAGAATTCCTTTAAGGTAACCAATGCTTCGGCTCGCAATGGTCTGAGGATCAGGATCGAACTCGAAAACCTCGATCGAAATATAATGTTTATAGCCGTACTCCATCAGTGTCTTCAAAACGGGTGTGAATTTGGTTTCTCCAAAACCCGGGCCTCTTCCGTTGGCATCGTTGACATGGACATGATAGAGATACCTTGACTCCAGGGCCCAGAGGAGGGCTTCCATCAATGAATTTTCCTGGAGCGATGCGCTGCGACAGTCGAACATTATCTTGAAATTAGGGTGCCGGATCTCCTTCACCAACCGGATGGCTTCTTCCACGGTGTTGATGAAATTGGTGCTATCCTGTGCGAGAGGTTCGATGCAGTAGATGACATTCCTTTTCTGAGCGGTCTTCAGACAGACTTCAAACGTCTCCTTGGCACGATCCCAACTTTCAATGAGGTCCCATCCCTCTTTAATGGTTCGCTGATGCGGGGAACCGTGGACAAGGACCTTTCCTCCGATGTCAGCGCAGAAATGGATGAGGGCCTCGATATACTCCTGTGTTCGTATGCGAATAATCTCGTCAGGATGGTTGATGGAGAGCCCTTCGGGTTTGACCAGCAGCCAATGGAGTCCGACGATCTCCACTCCACTCTGTTCGGCTGCACGGCGGATTGCCTTTCGCCTGGACGGAGTTATTTCGGTTACGGAATCAGCCAGGGTGAAGGGGGCGATTTCAACCCCGTCATAACCCAATTGGGCCGCATAATCGAAGACTCTTTCAATCGGCCATCCCTGGAAAAGCTCATTACATATCGAAATCTTCATTGGATTCTCCTTATCCTTTCTTTCCTGTCCCGGTCTTCTTCTTTTTCTTCATCTCGATTCGTTTTTTATTCCTGACATGTTCGTGAAGAATGGAGACCATCTCTTTCTGGAAAGTGTCATAGGCGGATTTAAATTCGGCGAGGGTTTTCTGGACAGGCCCGAATTCAGCCCATTCAGAAGACATCAATCCTCCCAGACCAAGGTCTTCTAAAATTTCCACTTCTCTAAAGATTTCTTTTAATTCAGGATTAATTTCGTAAGCCTTTCTGAAATCTTCCATCTGATTCAATTGTTCCAGGATTTCCGGAGAAAAGGTTTTCGAAATCGATTCTTGGCAATCCTCCAAATTGAATTGAGACTCCTCCGCCATTCTCCTAACATTCTCCTGATGGTCTGGAAATTCAGTATGGACGAGGTTCCGAGAGGATAAAGTCCAGAACGTATCGAAGGGCTTTCGTTTAGAGGCAGGCAGGCAGTGGATCCGATCAATGACACGGAGGGCCTGTTCCCGGGTGAGGCCATTTGTTTTCATCAGATAGGCAACCCATCGATCTCGATTGGTTTCAGAGAAGAAGATCCACCATACCCTCCTCGCAACAAGGGTTCCGGATTTGCCGATGGCATCTTCCCAATTCTGAAGTGATTCTCTCGAAGTGACTTCTCTTAGGGCTTCAAAGATGGGTTCGTCGATCTTCTTCTGACCATGGGCATAGCGGGTTGCAGCCAAGACCTTTTCCTCGAAGGTTTTGGCCTTCGACACCCTGTCCTTGGTCCCATTTGCTTCGGAGAGTCTCACGATTCTTTCAACCGCCTTCTCATCGCCGATCTTTTTCCTCAATTCTTGGAAAGATTGCTCCAGCTTCACCTCTCTCAAATGACTTTCAAGGCGTCCGCCCATATTGGTCATATAGAGTTGAGTTGGCTGGATTCCTTTTCGAATCGCCGCTGCCATTCCTTTCATCTCCTCCAGGATGAGCGTGGCCTCTTGACCAACGCTGAAATCGACGGTGATATTCGAACCAAATCCGAAGCCGTTGATCGTCCGCGTAATCGCCCGGGCCGCTGGGGAGGTGGCCGCGACCTTGATCACCATGTTGGGCCTCCCTCTTTCTCCATCGACCGGGTAGCCTGCCAGAAGGTACTGGTCATAGATAGAGAGGTTATCCGATGTAAGGAAGAAAGCCTTGAAGACATCCCGGATGCTCTCATCAATCAGATGAGCAATGTTCGGGTTGAGCTGGAAACTGACGACTCCTCCTCCAGAGGTCCTTCGAAGGTTGAAGAAGATGGGGCGGAAGACGTGGAGATTGTCCCACAGGGCAAGAAGCGTTGCATGGAGGGTAATTTCTTCCGCGTATTGAGAGGGTTTGGCAGACCAATCTTTGAAGTTTGGATGGTGCGTTAACTCCTTAAGAAATATCTCTGTAAGTCCGGGTTCATCTTGATAAGCTCTGGCCGCAAGGACAGGATTTGTGGAGACCTGTTCAAACCCTAAGTGTCTCAGCCATCTCAGCCCGAGGGCATAATCATTGCCAAACTTGCATTTTTCTTCCTTAACCATTCGGTAATAAATATTCCCTTTAATCTCCCCCTCCGCTTTTTTGAGAAAGTCGACCAGGATATTCTTATTAAAGTCCAATCCTCCTTCAACTCGGAGGGCGGTCTTTGCCGCCATGCTACTTCCCTTCTGGACTCTCTTCATTCTCGACAGCCATTTTCTTATCACAGCTTCAGCAATCGAAAGTTCCCCCTCTTTCCGTTCGAGGTTCTCCCATTCGTCAAGAACATTCAAGGTGTATTGAAGGCATTCGCCAGTTTCTCCTTCATCGAGCCATCGACTTTCAAGACCATAGAAATTGAGGGACATCTCCAATAGTGTTTCATAAGCATATTGCCGGAGATGAAGGTTTTCTGTAAACAATTCTTTTTTTGCATTATCAAAAGGTTTGGAAGTTATAAAGAGAATGTTTAGTTTTCGAATGACGCCAGAAACTATTTTCGACAGAACTCCATTCATTTCTGGAAAGAGAAGATGGTCCGCCGCCAGACAGGTCTGTCCCATCCTGGTCAGTTGGAGGATATGGGCAACATGGTCGTCCGTGATGGGAGGCCAAGCCCCGAGTGAGAGTCTCTCTGGAAGACTCGAATTAACAAACTGATTAATGGCCTCTTGCGTCATCCCTTTCATGTTTTTCCTCCTAATCTCCCCTCACCCCTCTTTACGAAAGAGGGGGATAGGATTTCCCCCGTAGGCGAAAAAGGGGGATTTTTAACTAATTGCCCATGACGGCTTCATCACCCTCAAACGATGAAAATAATTTCTTCCCCCTCACCCTTTCCCTCCCCCGCCTGGGGAGAGGGAAATTTATTAGAGGCTTCAACTTATATCCCCTCCCCCTTGATGGGGGAGGGCGAGGTCGCCGACGCGCCATAGCCGCTTTGGCGACGGCGCGGTGGGGGTGAAATTATCTATTTTCTAAGTAATCCAAGAGAATCTAAATGCTTTTCGATATGTCTCTCAAGGAGAGACCAATAATCCTCCTCATATTGCGTTAAGGTATGGTACAACCGCTCTCTGAAAAGGTTCTTTCCATCGTTGTCCTTTGCATTGAGTAAATATCCGTAAGTGATATGGAGAAGTTGTCTCGAATCGTCTTGGTCCAGGAGAGTAGGGAGTTCCTGATCTTGCAGTTTTTCGAGATTCGGGATTCGGTTGATGTCTGTTGTGACATGGTAAAGCTTGGCGGCCTCTTTGAAAATAGATAAGGCAAATCGATGCATCTCCCTGTAGAGAGAAGGGGTTAGGCGAGCGATGAGCCGCATTGCCTCAAGCCAACTTGTCCCTGCGGTTTTTAAATGGAGACCTCCTTTTGCAAGTTTTCCGATGTAGGGGAAAACCAAGAATTTATCACTTCCGGAATGGATGGAAATCTTATACTTTCCATAATCCTGGGCGATGAGAACATGTTGATAGAGCTGATCTTGGAAATCCCTCAAATTGCCGCGGTAGTCCACCCCCTTTTGGAATTCTCCGATGAATCGTGGTGCGAGGGAATCGATGCGAACACCTCTGTGATTCAATACAATGATGAAGAAGAGATGGCTTTTGGGAGGAGTGGGGAAGGGGGTCTCATCGATGGAGATTTCAAAATCGATGAGGGCTTGATTCCCAGATCGCTTTCGAATGAATTCATAAACTTCTTCGGTGAAGTCAATGGCTTTATGAAAGAGAAGGGCATTCCGTTTGACACTTTCTTCATCAAATAGAATGGAAATCCCCCCATGGGGGATTTTGAAAAGAAATTCCTTACTCGGGAAAAGGTGAAGTAGAACTTTTGAATCTCCTTCATCAATCTCTTCCTTGTATTTGCGGTCAATCACCTCTTTGGGAGCACGGAAAGCCTCCGGGTTTAACTTCTCCGAAAGATCGAGTGTGAGCATCGAGACACCTGCATCAAGGGCCTCCTTCACCTCCTGCAGGGACTTCAGGTGATCTCCATCTGCCCCATATCCCCCTTGGTAATTCTCCTGGAAGACAGCCCATGCGGCATCCCGAATTACCTCTTTAAAATTTCTTCCCGTTTGTCTGTTTTCTCGGACCGATTGTTGGGCCAGGACGGGAAGAACGCCGAATTTTTGAACAGCCCTGATGTGTCCAGGAGTGGCCACACCGAGGCGATCTCCAGTACCAATGGTGATCGAATGTTTCCCGAGTGAGACCGGTTTTGTGTAAGGGAAGAGGGTCATCAGGTATCCTGTGTTTTCAGCGGAGAGATCGCAGACCTTGAGGGTAGATTTCTGTTGAAAGCAACTCCCTTTAAATGGGTCCGTGAGGACAGGCCCTTTCTTTCCCATGACCACCAATTTCTTGCCCCCAGAAGTTCGGATCAATCCATACGTCAATCCGTTGGTAAAACAAAAGGATCTGGGATAGATCTTTTGTAGGTCGATGGGGAAGGGTTTGAGGGATTGTAAAAGGTTCTGTTCACCCATCACATGGGTTGTTTTACTCCATTTCATATCCCTTTTCCTTTAGCATCACCGACAAGAGCGCCTTCTGGTCTTCTGTAAAAGGATAAGAAGCGCAAAGGGTATTAAATTTCTCTTTAGAGAGGGCCTCTTTCGTTCGGTCTGCATCCAGATTTTTGAAGATTTCCTCAAAGGATTTAAGATGAACAAACTCTGGAATATCTCTCATCATCAGTTCAGCCCCTCTACCCGCCAATCCCCATAAATAGATGAGTTCGGAGACAGGAGAGGCAACAACAGGATGGCAACTTCCTGGAATGGCAAAGATACTCTTCTCCCCGATCAAATAAGCCTTCATCAGATTTTTCCCGTCCATGAGCAATTGAACGCCATAAGGTCCGAATTGATCTCCTGCTCCTTTTTTCAAATTGAAACGGTGGTAATAGATCTCCTCATGCTCCGACTCTCCAGAGAGAGGTTGATCTTTATCATGTTGATGGAGAGGGGTTCCTGACCAGAAACCTGGAGGATTGTAAGTTTCTCCAACCACGAGGTTCGAGCTAACATCCTTTGGGCTAATTAAGGAAATGACGTCCCTTCGCCAAATCCAATACCCCCTCGACACCACCTTCACCTCTTGATTGGATAGATAGTAAGCAGGTTTTTCTTTAAGGGCAGGTGCCTCAAAAAAGGCGATTTCGCCCTCTCCTCGAATTCTCAATTTGGTATCGCAGGGAATATAAAGGGCAGAGGCATTCGATTTCCCGGGCTCGGGCGAAAAAGGCCCGCCGCTTCTTTTCCCAGAAAATTGTTTCCCATTCACCTCTGCTTCAAACTCCCCATCCTGTGGGACAAGAACGATCTCCTTCTCATCCGTTTCTCTTGTAATATAATTAGGCCCCAGTTGATAAATTCCGAATCCCAAGAGTTCGAGAGGCACCTCTTCCCGAAGGGGGTCAAGAATCAACCCGCTCTTCACACCATCGTATCTAAGATGAGGATCGACCTCGTTCCGTTCAATCCTTTCAGCATATTTTTTCATCGTACTTTCCATGAATAGAGACTCCCAAATTTTAGAATCAATCCCTTCCTAATCGCCCGGGTTAATTAACCACTTGTGGTTTCGGACACGTAACACGGACACGGCCACGTTATTTACAAAATGATGTGCTCGAATTATATCCTTAGAGCTTTGCACTGTCAATTTTAGGGTCAAAGATCTACTTCTTGACTTTTCGTCCCCGTCGCCATAATAATTGAACAATCCTCCATTAAATCCCCTTGTGAAAGGGGCAAGAAGGATTGGGAGTGGAAGATGATCAGAGAAGGGGTTGCCAGATTGTTAAAAGAATTCCTGGGTGTCGAAGAAGTGCCCTTTAATGTGCCTCCTCATCGTGAAATGGGGGATTTTTCGAGTGCGATCTGTCTTTCCCTTGCAAAAGAAAGACGCCAACCGCCGATGGAGATTGCCAGGAAGACGGCGGAACAACTCAGATCGAATCCTCCTCCTTTTATCCACGAGGTCAGCGTCACTCCTCCTGGATACCTTAACTTCAAAGTGGATTGGCCGGTTTTCGCGCAGATGTTGATTCCTCAGATCCTCGAGAAAGGAGATCTTTTCGAACGACCCGCTTCGATTGAGAAAGGAAAGGTCTTCGTCGAACATACGAGCGTTAATCCCAACAAGGCCATGCATATCGGGCACCTCCGGAATGCCGTCTTAGGAGATACGGTGGCCAGAGTGCTCAAATGGCTCGGCTTTTCAGTAGAGATTTGCAATTATATTGATGATACGGGCCTTCAGGTTGTGGATGTGGTGACCGCCCTCCTTTATTTGAATCCCCCTTTCTTCGCCGAAGGGGTATCCGATTTTGAAACTATTTGGGCAAAGATTCCAGAGGACCAACCCTTTGACTACTTCTGTTGGGATCTTTATGCTCGTTTCCAGAATGAGCTTGAGATGAATCCCTCGCTCCTCGAAAAAAGAGAAGAAGTTCTCCACAGGATCGAAGGGGGAAGCCACCCCATTTCTTATTTTGCTAAGGATTTGGCTGAAAAGATTGTTCAGGCGCATCTGGAGACGGTCGCCCAACTTTCAATTTTCTATGATCTCCTCAACTGGGAATCGGATATCATCGCCCGGGGTTTCTGGGAATCCACATTTGAACTCCTGAAAGAGAAGGGGGGTCTTCGATTTGAAACGGAGGGTCCGAATGAAGGATGTTGGGTTGTCCCTTTTGGAGGGATTGTCGAGACCGGTGAAGGAGTGAAGAGCCTGGATAAGATTCTGGTTCGTTCAAATGGGAGTGTAACCTACACAGCAAAGGATGTTGCCTATCAACTCTGGAAGTATGGCCTTCTCAAGAAGGACTTCTTATATAAACAGTGGGGGGTCCAAACCAACGGACAAGCCCTCTGGACCACTGCGCGAGGTGGCGAAAGTGGTGACCGGATCCCTCAACGTTTTGGCCATGCAGAAAGGGTGATCAATGTGATTGACACCCGGCAGAGCTACCCCCAGCAGGTGGTCGGCGAGTGCCTTCGTCAAATGGGCTTTGAGAAAGAGGCAGAGCAATCGATCCATCTGGCCTATGAAGTGGTTAACCTTTCTCCTCAGGCAGCCCGACTCCTGGGAATGGAAGAGACAGATGAGAAAAAGTCCGTTGCCATGTCAGGTCGATCCGGGACTGGGGTGAAGGCGAGGGATTTCATTCAGATGATTAAACAGAAGGTGATTGAGAAGGCGGATCATCGACTGGAGGAGAATACGGCTTCCGCTTTGGCAGCGGCAGCCATCCGGTACTACTTGCTGAAATTCACCTTGGAAAGTCAGATCGTCTTCGATTTTGATGAAGCTCTGAAGACCACCGGAGATACAGGGGTGTATTTAGAATACGCCCATGCTCGGGCCTGCAGTATTTCCAGAAAGGCCGAGGAGCGCAGGATCGATGTTAACTGGAGAGAGGATTGTATTCCCACTCAATTGACCGAGACGGAAAGAGGTCTCCTGGATGACCTTTCAAGGCTCTCTTCCGTCGTCACCAGAACCGGCAAGACCCTGAGGGTTTCTCAATTAGCGGAATATGCCCTTGACCTGGCAACTTCATTTACCAACTTTTACGAGCACCCCGATCCCGGAGCAGATGTTCAGACGCCGTTTATTCATCTTCAGGATCAAGGTCTTCAAATCTTCCGACTTTCTTTGGTCAAGGCGTTTCGAGCGGTGATGGCCAATACACTCAACCTGATGGGAATGCCCACATTGGAAAGAATATAAGAAAGTTTCGAGTTCGCAGTTCAGAGTTCGGAGTTAAAATGGCAAAAAAAGCCGGACACGAGACACGGACACGCCTGCGTGCCGGAACGTACTTCGGCGTGCAGGCACGGTCACGTTATCTGGAAGGAGAAGAGCTATGAGTCTCAGAAAGAGAATCTTACCCAGAGGTTGGTATCCTTTTGATGAAAAGGATTGTCGAAGGGAGATCGAATCCTATTTAGAAGGATGGTCACCTCCTCATTTTCCTTCAGGTGGAGGATTAGGAGGGATTGTTCCTCATGCGGGCTGGTATTTTTCTGGAAAGCTTGCTGCAAGGGTGTTCCAATCCTTGAAATCAAAAAAGAAGATTGATGTGGTCGTCCTTTACGGAGGACATCTGGGAACAGATGATCTTCCCCGAATTGTAGTAGAGGAGGCCTGTGAGACCCCATTCGGCGACATCGATGTCCACCAGGGTTTTGCTAAGAGTTTGATGCAAAGGCTCGATCTTAAGAAGGAGAGCCCATCGAGCGGAGATAATACAATTGAGATCCAATTGGCCATGGTTAAATACTTTTTCACGGAGGCAAAGCTTTTGGCCGTTCGATCGCCCCTTTCGTCGAAAGCCATAACGGTGGGAGAAGCAGTAGCCGAGATTGCGAAAGCAGAGGGATTTTCTATCCTTGCAATTGGATCAACCGATCTGACGCACTATGGGCCGAATTATGGATTCTTGACGAAAGGGGTTGGGCCCTCTGCTGTCGAGTGGGTGAAGAAGGAGAATGATAAGGGGTTTATCGATCGGGCGTTAAAGATGGATACTGCAGGGCTCCTCAAACATGCCCAGGAGAATGATAGCGCCTGCAGTGCAGGTGCGGCAGCCTCTGCGATGGCCACCTGCAAAGCCTTGGGGGCGGAGAAGGGGATACTCCTCGATTACTATACGAGTTATGATATCATGCCCGACGATAGCTTTGTGGGCTATGCAGGGATCGTTTATTGAAAAAACAATGGTTTATCATGTAAACCCCGTTAGAAGACCTTCGCCCCTCTAACGGGAAGGCTCACACGGGGCATTAAACTCTGTGTTCGCTTCAAAACGAATTCATTGTCATCCCCGCTGCAAGCCCCGATAGAAGAGAAGCTTCACACGGGGCAAGCAGCGGGGCTTTCTAACGGGGTGAATAGCCACACAAATTCTGTCCGGCAAAGCTGACCTTCGGAAGATAAGAGTCATGAAGAAACTTGTTCACACCAGGGAAATTTCAATGCGAACTTCCGATCTGGGGGACCATTATATCCTTGTGGAAGGGAACCTCATAGACCATCGGTATGGGGCAGGGCAAAAAAATGCCTCAGAGGAGTCCGAGCTTGTGCACCATATGGTGATTCAATTAAAGGTCAAGGGCCCCCGGATGTTGATTGAAAAAGCGGAGGCCACAATGCCTCATCATCCGAGGGAAGAATGCCCGGAGATGCTTCCCTGGATCCGCAACTTAGAGGGATTGGAGATCGCGCCGGGTTACAGTATGAAGGTAAAGAAAGCCATCGGGGGCATAAAGGGGTGTGCGCACCTGACCAGCCTTGTTATCGCTATGGGGGAGTCCGCGGTCCAGGGATACTGGGCTGCGTATGGCGCGGAAAGAGGTAGAACGGGCCTTCCTGAACAGACTATAAAAAAATTCATAAATACCTGCCATCTTTGGAAGGAAGATGGTCCGATCGTCAAAGGGCTCCGAGAGGCTCAGAAATCCCAGAGCTCATCAGAATAGAGAGGTTTTTTCTGGATTTCCCTGGAGTGAAGATGATTAAGCCAAGTCCTCAACTTTTCTTTTTGAGGACTTCTTCCTGTAATGTTGATTTTGCATTTTTGTTCCACCATACAACACTTCAAGTGGTAATCAATAATCCCTGTTGACATTCCCATTGCAAGTCCATTGCCTTCACTTCAGACCCGCCTTACGCAGGGCGTTAATGTTTTCATCTATTACCGATTGATCCTTAGCTGGAATCATCTTTGCAAAGCTATCCAATGAGAACTTCGGATTTATTCTGAGGACTTCGGCAGCCTCAGCACGGGCCTCTTTCTCTCGGCCCATCTTAATGTATGTTTCGGCCAGACCAATATGAGCAATGATATTATTAGGCTCACGCTGAACGGATTTCTTAAATGCCGAAACTGCCTCCTCAAACCGACCCGTATTCTTGAGGGCGACGCCATAGTTCAAATAAATACTGGTCGTCCCAATTGGGTCGAGTCGGATTGCTTTTTGGAAAATTGGAATGGCCTCTTCGAACCGGCATGCCCAGTTCAGACAAACGCCATACTGCATGTGGACACTCGACCCGCCCGGGGCGAGGGCCACAGCCCGCTCCCCTTCAGCAATCGCCTTGTCATACTCCCTTTTAAAGGTATATAATTGACCCAATAAGCCGTGGGCCGAGGCTATGGAATCATCCATGGCAAGGGCTTTTGGGGCCATTTCTATACCCTTCTCAATAGACTCTTGAGGGGATTTCCCAATGCGCATATATAATTCCATCAGGTGGACAAAACCCAGCATGACATAAGTCCATGGAGTCTCTGAGCACATCTCACTCATCTCCTCTGCGATCCGCCGAGCCACTCTGGTGTCCTCGATATTATGACCTCGAATATATTTATTACATTCCAATATCTTCAAATAGCAATCGAGGGCTTGCTTCCCCTTGAGATATTTCTCGTAAGATTTTTCTTTCATTGAAGCTTGTTCCCCATCCGTCAACTTCACTCGGACGGCCGTCAAAACCCTCAAGGTGATTTCATCCTGCAGGGCAAATAGGTCTGTGAGATCACGATCATACCGTCCCGCCCAGATGTGATGCCCTGTGAGCGCATCGATCAACTGAACATTAATTCGGATTCGGTCACCTGACCTCTGAATACTCCCCTCCAGAACATACCGAACTCCAAGTTCCTCGCTCACCTGCTTAACCTTCACAGGCTTGCCCTTGTAGGAAAAGGTTGAATGTCTTGATATCACAAATAAGTATTGAACTTTGGAGAGAGCAGTGATGATGTCGTCTGAAATCCCATCGCTGAAATATTCCTGCTGCGGGTCTTCACTCATGTTGGTAAAGGGAAGTACGGCAATAGAGGGCACATCAGGTAAGGGAAAAGCCATCTTCTCTTTGGAGGCAACCTCCTCTTTGGGAGGTGGAGGAGTTACAGGTTTTGATACTTTTTCGGATGAAGGAGGTTCTACCTCTTTTTTAGGAGCAACTTCTACAATCATTTTTCCCCTGTCAGGGGCCTCTGTTGAAGGAGGCACGACCGCTACGGGCTTCTCCTCCTGGAGGGAGGCAATCTTTTCTTTGGGAGTCATCTCGGATTGAGGAGTATCGTAAATGTAAAGTCCCCAGATCGCTATGACAGCAACTCCCACAACCACTCCAATCAGCGCCGGCCACCGATACCGGCTCGGCAATACTATCCTCCTCTTTTCCAACTGAGGAACTGGAACCTCAGGCTCTTCTGAAACAAGGGCCTCAGGTTCTACCTTCTGTTTTTCTCCCTCCCTCTCTTTGAGACTGGATATGAACCTTTCCCACGCATCAGCGTTCAAGGAGTCCTCATATAGGATAACAATGTCATCTAAACTTGCTCCTATCTTATCTAGGGCGAACTTAAGCCTGACATTCTCATGGCTCCCTATGTACTCAAAAAGGTTCGCCCAGCAGTCTTTCTCATCTTCCGTAAAAGAATAGGTCCTGCTGGTTCCTTCGTCATATTCCTTTTTCTTTCCAAGGACTTTGAAAAGCGGGGCCTCTTCCAGATTAGGCAGGGCGTCCTTCCATTTTTTATAAATCCTTGACAGCAGGTTCTCTTCCTCTGATGATCCGGCAGAACCTCCAATGGTTTGGTTCAGTAAAGCAAGAAGGTCATGGTGTCCTTCCAGGGGGATGGATGTGATTTTCCCCAGTCTTTTCATCTCGTTAACGACAAAGGCAATCACGGAAAGGTAAAACTTTCGGGAAGGTGAGTTGAAATGAAGGGTCAGTGCAATTCTATTTTTGAGTTCAATATGGAGCTTGAACTGTTTTAGGTCGATTGTGATGGGGTGAGGTTTGGTACTTTCCGCCATTTTTTCACCCCCCAAATCTTCTTGAAATGACAGGAGATTTTACAGGCCTAAAAATAAACGAAAAAAAAATCACGGTGCGCACCGTGACAAAGCATATCATATGCCTAAAATAACGTCAAACTTTGAAACAAAGGTTTCCAGGAGGCATCAAAAACACAAAGACAGAGGAATGAAGGGTCTCAACAATCAACAGCATTTTTTCAAAAGTTGAGGCCAGACCCTACTACGTTTAAGGGAACTCTCTCTTTACCAGTTAGTCGCCAAAAAGTAAAGAGTAAGGATCTTATGAAATGGGGGATCCAAAAGGTGCCAATATGATGCCTTCAAGGGGCCTCGGGTAGCCTCTTGAAGGCATTCTATTCATCTCCAAATAAACAAACTTTTTGAGAAGTTTAGGAGTCAGTAGAGGCGACGGAAAATGACTACAAAAGAGACAAACTTTTAATCTTTGAAGGAGGGAATCACCATGGAAAATATTAGAAAAATATATTGTTTAATCGCTATGGGAGCGTTTCTTTGGCTTCTACCATCAATAGGGTTAAGTCAGCCTTGTAACGCTACCATCGTCGGAGGATCTTCCTTCCCATCCATTATGGCTGCAGTGACCGCAGCTAATCCTGGTGCCACTATAAATGTGGAGGGCACCTGTACTGAGATTGTCTTCATATTGGCGCATAAAAATTTCATTACGTTGAATGGTGGCGGAACGGCAACGATAACTTGCCCGACGGCGGCGTGTGCTATGCAGAGGAATGTTATGATACTTGGAAAACAAATAACAATTACAGGGTTCAACATTACAGGGGCCATAGCTGGGATTGTGGTAGCTGCCAACGGTGCTGCAACGATAGACGGCAATACCATCCACAATACTAAAAGGAGCGGGATTGTTGTGCTTATGGGTGGCTATGCTACTATTCTCAACAACACGATACACGACACCGGGGAAGACCCCAACTTCACTGAAAGGGCTGGGATTTTAGTCTGTGACAACGCCTCCGCTCTTATAGGATTTAATGGTCCGACTGATACGGCCCCTAGTCCTAACATCATTCAGAACAATCCCACCGGGATCCTCCTGACCGGCACTGCTAATGCTCGAATCGTAGGAAATACCGTCAGTAACAACACGAATAATGGGATTATGGTTATACAAGGCTCCCAAGCCGAAATCGCCGGCAATGACATCGACGATAACGGTCAAAATGGGATATTTGTGAGCCAAGGATCTGGCGTCTACCTGGGGACTACGAATAACCCTATTCTTGACTTACCTAATTCCGGAACTAACGGCGACAAAGGCCTCAGTTGTTCCATCGGAGGATATGTAGATGGTCTTCTAGGGACCCTTCATGGTTTACATGGCGCCTTAGGAATCAGCAAAGGTTGCTTCAATAGCGTGACAAAGTAATTTAACTTTTTTCGCATTAAAAGAAACTCATAAAAGGGCGAGACATTAATCTCGCTCTTTTTTTAATCTCCGTATTTCCACCCGTAATCGTTATCTATCTGAGCTAACTTAGAGTGAATAGTAGTAGGTGTAACAAACAACCTCTTCCCTCATAAAGGATTTGGTATTCTCTCAGGGGGATGAAAGGGATGGTTTCCTAAAGATTTCTTCTCCCAGCAAAATGGTTTTTTCTACCATGAGTTTTTCTTTGAATCGGAAGACCACGAGATTGGCGGGTTGATTCGGAGCAATCGTTCCGATCATCTCGGGAAATAGCTTTCTTCCATTTTCAGCGGCCATTTTGATGGCTGTTCTCAGACCAATTCCAGCGAATTTGATGACATTGGTGATCGCCCTTGGAATGGATAAGGTAGACCCGGCCAAAGAATCTGTTCCAACCAATCGTGTTCTGCCATCCTCTCGCACCTCGACTTCGAGGTCAGCCAGCCCATACTTTCCCGGAGGTTGAGAAGCGCCTAAGATTGCATCGGTGATGAGTAATATTCGTTCAGGTCCTTTTGTTCTCACGATATTCTTTATTATATAATCCGGAAGATGGATCCCATCGGTGATGATGCTTGCCATCAGGCCATCCATAGCGAGTTGTTTTTGAAAGGGATTGCGATGTCGATGGAAATAGTTCCGCATACCATTCCCCAAATGGGTGGATAACTTTGCCCCTGCTTCACAGGCAGCATCGAGAATTTCCTCGGAAGCCTCCGTGTGTCCGATCGCTACCACTACCCCGGTTGAAACCGCTTTCCTAATAAAATCAAGGCCTCCTTCTTTTTCTGGGGCGAGGGTGATTAACTCAATTCTTCCCCCACATGCTTCCTGAAACTTTTCAAACTCATCCCATCGGGGTGGGCGAATAAACTGGGAAGGATGAACTCCCCTTGGCCCTTCCGTGGAGGAGATGTAAGGTCCTTCTAAATGAATGCCCTTGCACATCTTGGAGACAAAAGGATCATTTTCTATCGACTCTCGTAAGATTTTTAATTGGTGAAGTAGTCTCTCAAAGGAAGTAGTTATAAGGGTGGGGAAAAAGGTGGTGACCCCTGTGGCAGAAATTGCCTGGACTGCCCTATGCACATCATGCGGTGTCAAATCTTTTGCGTTAAAATCGACTCCAGCGAAGCCGTTTACCTGAGGGTCGAATAAACCCGGTGCAACATAAAGGTCAGAATCAACTTTTTCCAGTCCTGATTTGTCCGTGAATGATTCAATTCGAGAAATTGTTTCTCCATCAATATGGAGAGTGGCCATTTGATCATTCTCAATCAATTTTGCATGGAGGATCATTGGATTTCGCCTTGACGCGGTTCGGGTCTTTCCCGAAACTTATACCCGCATCTTTCTTCTGTCAAGCCCCTCACCTGTAATTCAGACACCGGACTTCGGACTTTAGATAGTAGACTTTCCTATTTTCTCCTTTTCAATCTGAGGTCTGAGGTCTGAGGTCTATGGTCTCATGTCCCTTTACCATAAACCTTGACAAGACAAGTCTTCTATTGGTAAAGTTTCTTCCATTCGAAAATTAGAAGGTGCTCGGCGCTTAGCCTGCCTTCGCCGAAACGCTTCGTGCAGGCAGGCGCTATGCGCATAGCGAAAGAGGAGGGAGAACGATGGAGATCAAGAAGATTTGCGTATTAGGTGCGGGTTTAATGGGTTCGGGAATTGCACAGGTCTCGGCAGAGGCAGGCTATGAGGTGTCCATGCGAGACATTGAGGATCGCTTTGTCCAGGGAGGGCTCAACATCATCAAGAAGAATTATGAGCGGGCCATCGGTAAAGGAAAAATGACGAAGGAGCAAGCTGAGTCGATTCTGTCCAAAGTGAAAGGTACATTAGAATTAGCCGAAGCTGTGAAAGGTGCACAGATTGTCATTGAGGCAGTTATTGAGAACATGGACCTGAAGAAGCAGGTCTACGGGGAACTGAATCAACTCTGTGCCAAAGATACGGTACTGGCTACGAATACCTCTGGGTTTTCCATTACGGAAATTGCTTCCATGACAAAACGACCCGAGAAGGTCATCGGTATGCATTTCTTCAACCCTGTGCCAGTCATGAAGCTGGTGGAAATCATTAAGGGGCAATCGACCTCTGAAAAGACCTTTGTGGTCATCAAAGCCCTGTCCGAGAAATTGGGGAAGACGCCCATCACCGTGAACGAAGCACCAGGATTTGCCGTGAATCGTATTCTGGTTCCCATGATCAATGAAGCTATTTTCGTTCTTCAGGAAGGGATCGCTTCAGCTGAAGATATTGATAAGGGGATGGTCCTTGGGGCAAACCATCCCATCGGCCCATTGGCACTGGCAGACCTTGTTGGCCTAGACACCCTCTTGATGGTTCAGGACAATCTTTACAAAGAACTGGGGGACTCCAAATATCGGCCATGTCCATTGTTGCGGAAAATGGTCCGGGCTGGGCAACTGGGGAGAAAAACCGGAAAAGGGTTTTACGATTATTCCAAATAAGAAACTTTTCACCTTCTCCGGGTTTTAGGCGTTTTCTTTTAAAAACATTGACAATTATTAAACAAACTGCTAAGAATTGCTCCATTCAAGACTTTTGTCGTTCTTAAGACAGAGGTGAGAAGTGTGAGCAGTTACGAACTCACCCAGTGGTGCCGGGATAGGTTAGCTTCCTACAAGGTTCCTACCTATATTGAATTTCGGGATATGTTGCCCAAATCGAAGGTGGGAAAAATGCTGAGACGTGAGATGAGGGAGGAAGAACGTAGAAAAGTATCCGAATGAAGGGGGGATAAAAATGAGAGTAAGAAGTTTTACAGTTTATGACATCTACAAAAGGAATGCAACGCTCTTTAAAAACCAGATCGCCATCAAGTCAGAAAATGAGAAAGTGACTTATGGAGAACTCTTTGATCAGGTCAACCGGGTGGCCGGTTGGCTGAATGGAAAGGGGATTCGTAAAGGGGATCGGATTGCCATCTTGGCCAAAAACTACCCACAATTTTTTTCTCTGATGGGTGGTATCGCTGCCGCAGGAGCCATCATGGTTCCTATCAATTTTCGGCTCTCGGCCGAAGAGATCGGTTATAATCTTACGAATACGGAACCCGTCATGATCGTCGTGGACCCTGATTTTGAGAAGACCATTTTAGACCTTCGATCAATTTGTCCTTCCCTGAGAGAATTTGTGACGTTTGGACCACCCAGTGGCGTTTATATTTCGTTCGATTCGCTTCTGAAAAGTCAGCCTGCCAAACCGATCGAACTCAACGGCGATGATCCTTTTGTCATCATGCACACCGCTGCCGTTCAGGGAAAACCTCGTGGAGCCGTGATCAGCCACCACAATCTTGTTTTCTGTACCATTCAAAATATCGCCATTATGGGTCTCACCCGTGAAGATGCCTATCTAAATATTCTTCCTCTCTTTCACATCGCAGGGATGTTCGGATCGCTGGTGATCATGCATGTGGGAGGGAGAAATGTGATGATTTCGAAATTTGATCCGAAGGTTGCGGGGAAGATGATCGATCAAGAGAAGATTACCCTCATCGGTGACTTCCCTCCCATCCTCCTCCAGTTGCTCGATGAGCAGGCAAAAGGAGAGTTCACCCTCTCCCCTCTGAAACATATATTGGGTATCGATATGCAAGAGACCATCAAGAGATTTGAAGACCTTGGCCATGGTCAGTTCTGGCTGGTCTATGGTCAAACAGAAACCATGGGCTTGACCAGTGTTTGTTCGAATCGGGAAAAAGCTGGATGTGCAGGGAAACCCGGCCCCTTGGTGGATATAAAGATTGTAGATGAATTTGACCATGAGGTGGAAGCAGGAAAAGTGGGAGAGATTTTGGTTCGTAGCCCCTTGGTCTTTCATGGATACTGGGGAGAAGAAGATTTAAGCAAGCATACTTTCCGAGACGAATGGCACCACACCGGGGATGCCGGCCGTAAAGATGAAGAGGGTTACCTCTGGTTCGCAGGGAGAAAGGCTGAAAAGGAGCTGATCAAACCCGGTGGTGAGAATGTCTATCCCGTGGAAGTCGAAAAGGTCATTCTTGAACACCCAAGCGTCCAGGAGGTTTCGGTCATTGGAGTCCCTGATCCAAAATTCGGGGAAGGGATCAAGGCCATCTGCGCCCTGAAACCAAAGGCCAAATTAACAGAACAAGAACTGATCGATTTTGTTGGAGGAAGAATTGCCCGCTACAAAAAACCGGGCTACGTGCAATTTGTTGGATCCCTCCCCAAGAAAGAAGACGGTTCTATTGACAGGGCAAAAGTGAAAGAGATGTACGGGGCAGGTCCTAAAAGCTGATATAAACGCGTGCCCTCACCCTTTTCATCTTCCACTGCCTGCCGGCCCCGGTCCCGACCGAGGGCGGGGCAGGCAGGGGGAGAGGGAGTGGGTGAGGGGGAAATGTCAACATATTTAATCCGTTAGTATTAATTAACCCCACACAGCCTATTGAAATCTTTGAATAAGGTCACTTGTAAAAGTTAGGATTTGACGTTTCTGACTCCGTCAAATTTATCGGCGACTGCTTCCTGTAATCAATAGAACGCCCCTCTTCTCTTCCAATGCAGATTTCAACCAGATATCTTCAGTTTGGGCAAAGTGTGGGTATTGGCAAGCTATCCACACCTTCGAGACCACAATTCTTCATCGCCGCCTTATCTCTTATTCCCTGTTCTTGAAAAAAAAGGCTGATTGTTCTGAATGCCACCTGTCAAAGCATGGGATGAATCCTCCCACGGAGAATATCGGTCCGAAATCCTTTTATACTCAAGAATATGTTGGCTCTGTTTGGCTACCCTACGCCTTACCCTATACTTCAATTAGGAAAACCTTGCACGTTGCTCGGTGTTCTAGTATAGTATTCCGAACAAGAGCACGAGCATTAGCCATGAGGAGAGAACAAGATGAAAGTCATCAAGATTGGTGGCGGTTCTTTGAAAGGCAAAGGGAACATCCAGGATATTCTCGCCTTGGTTGCCGAACGGGGGCCGGGGCATATCATCGTAATCTCTGCTCTGAGCGGAATCACAGACATGCTTATTGGTGGCATGACTGAGGCTCTCCGGGACGATGCTGCCATTCCTTCCATCATCAGCCACCTCAAGAACAAACACATCCTTGTGGCCCGGCACATCATCCCCACGGGCAAGTTCTACCAGAAATACACCCGGGATCTGAACGACCATCTGGATCAACTCGAACGTCTTTATTACGGTCTAAATTTCACCAAGGAGATCACCCCGAAGATAGTGGATGTGATCAGTAGCTTTGGGGAACGCCTTTCCGCGGATTTGATTGCCAGCGCTCTCCGCTCCCTTGGTCTTCAGGCCACCTACCGCATGCCTCACAAGATCGGACTCATCACAGATGGGAAATTCGGGGATGCCACGGCCAACTTACCAATAACCGCTCGAAACCTTCAAAAGAATCTGCTCCCTTTGCTCAAAAAAGGGATGATCGTCTTTGTGCCCGGCTTTTTCGGGGTTAGTGAAAGGGGAGACATTACCACCTTTGGACGGGGTGGAAGCGACTACTCCGCAGCTGTGGTGGCTGCGGCCATGGATGCAGAAATCCTGGAAGTCTGGAAGGATGTGCCTGGCTACATGAGCGCAGATCCCAAATTCATTCCCGAGGCGCAGCTCATCCCCTTCCTTTCTTATGACGAAGCGGCTGAGCTCTCCTATTTCGGGGCCAAGATCCTTCACCCTCGGACCATTGAGCCCTTGAGGAAGAGGAAAATGAAGCTCAATATTGCTGTCAAGGACACCCTAAACCCGGATGCACCCGGGAGCCTTATCACATCCCGGAGTCCAAAGGCCAGAAGTTTAATCAAGAGCGTGGCACATGACACGGACATTGCCATCCTCAAAGTCCACGGTTCCGGAGTGGGTGCCCGCCCCGGTGTTCTGGCCAGAGTCTCGAGCACTCTCACAGAGAGTGGCATCAATATCAAGTCAGTCGTAACCTCCCAGACCTGCATCAGCCTTCTGTTGGCCGGAAAGGATATCGACAAAGGATACCATGCCCTCAAAGGTTTGCGCCCGAGACCTTACAGGCGACTGGAGAAAGTCCAGGACGTAGCGCTTGTGGGAATTGTGGGTGAGGGCCTTCTTCGCCGCAAGGGCATTGCCGGACGATGTTTCACGGCTGTCGCAAAAAGAAGTGTCAACATTGAAATGATCTCGTTCGGCCCCTCCGAAGTGGCTCTCTACTTCCTCGTGCGTAACAAGGATCTGCAAAAGGCGCTGGAAGCCATCCACAGCACTTTCTTTTCTACCCTTCCACCTCAGGTAGGTAAAACCTGAATGGGTCAAAGTCAAGACTTGACCTTACGGATAGTGGCAAGTCAGTCAAGGACTTCTTCCTCCTACCAGTAATTGTGGTATAAGAAAGATATAAAAGAGAGAGTGAAAGGCAGGAGGACGAACTTCTTACTGGGTCTGAGAACCTTGACTACAGTGTGTTCCCTGCCTTCCATAGCCCTGATAAGTTGATTGGACCTATGAACCCTGGTCATGATGGAGGTTTGGTTAGGAAGCATCTCCTGCCTCACCTCAGAAGGAGGTGGAGGAATGTACCGTCTTTGGGTTGGCATTGATGTGTCCAAAGATTTCTTTTCTACTGCCAGTATCGATTCCGAAGGAAATAAATCTTTTTTAGGTAGCGCTTCGAAACATCACTGTCTGCTAATAACATTGTGCTTCCATCCCACTTTCCTGAATGCCTGAATTGCTTTTAGGATATCGTCCTTCGTATGAGCAGCGCTCATTTGGGTCCTAATTCTCGCTTGCCCTTTAGGAACAACAGGGTAACTGAAACCAATGACATAAACCCCTTCGTCCAGCATATCCCGTGCCATGTCTGCAGCCAATTTAGCATCTCCAAGCATGATCGGAATGATGGGATGGCCAGCTCCCACCGTTTTAAACCCTACCTTCTCTATTTCTTTCCGGAACAAAACACAATTCTCTTCGAGACGGTCTCGCAATTCTGTGCTCGTACTCAGTATCTCCAGTACCTTCAAACTGGTATAGACGATGACCGGAGCAAGGCTATTGCTGAATAAATACGGACGACTCCGCTGGCGTAATAACTCCACGATTTCCTTTCGGGCCGCCGTAAATCCTCCCGAAGCACCCCCCATTGCCTTTCCGAGTGTTGACGTAATGATATCGACTCGCCCCAAGACTCCATGATATTCATGAGAACCCCTTCCCGTTTTTCCAACAAGGCCTGTCGCATGGGAATCGTCCACCATGACCCATGCTTCATATTTTTGAGCGAGATCACAGATATCTTTAAGATTGGCGATGATCCCATCCATGGAGAAAACACCGTCCGTGGCAATTATTTTTATTCTGGCACCGTCTTTCTCGGCCTGCTGAAGTTGACCCTCCAAGTCATTCATATCGTTGTTCTGATATCGATACCTTCTGGCCTTACAGAGCCTTATCCCATCGATGACGGAGGCATGATTAAGGGCATCGGAAATGATAGCGTCTTCTTCACCCAAAAGCGTTTCGAAAAGTCCCCCATTGGCATCAAAACAGGAAGAATAAAGAATGGCATCCTCCATCCCAAGATATTTGGCGATCTTTGATTCGAGTTCTTTGTGGATATCGAGGGTCCCACAGATAAAACGGACACTTGCCATCCCAAATCCATACCGCTCCAGGCCTTCTTGAGCTGCTTTGATGAGCCTTGCATCATTGGCTAAGCCCAAATAGTTGTTCGCACAGAAATTAATCACTCGCCCTTGTTTGACTTTTATATAAGAGGATTGGGGGGTCAGGATGATGCGTTCTTCCTTATACAGGCCAGTTTTTCGAATATCCTCGAGCTCGTCTGAGATCTTTTCTAGAATCTTTCCAACCATAGAATTACTTTCCTCCTCATCATTGAGATACTTCGAAATATGATAATCGTCCCAACAGATCAGGGCCGGTTTCGTCTCGGTTTTACCACATCTCAGATGAATCCCCCTTCGTACTTTTTTTTGATGACCCTCAACATGTCTTCGGTCACCATCGGCAGGTCATATTTCGGATTCCAATTCCACTCTTCTCGCGCACAGGAATCGTCCATTTTGTTTGGCCATGATTCAGCGATGCTTTGCTTAATTGGATCGATCTTGTAATTTATCTCGAAATCAGGGATATGTCTTCTAATTTCCGCTGCGATCATTTCAGGACAAAAACTCATCGCTGTAACGTTGAACGAGTTACGGTGTTTCAATCTGGAGGGATCTACCTCCATGAGCTGGATCGCTGCTTCAAGGGCATCGGGCATATACATCATGTCCAGAAATGTTTTTGAACTTATGGGGCAGGTGAACTTCTTCTCTTTCACTGCTGCATAAAAGATTTCGACTGCGTAATCTGTTGTTCCACCCCCTGGGGGTGTCACATTTGAGATAATTCCCGGATAGCGCACGCTTCGAGTATCCACACCAAATCGTTTGAAATAATAATCGCTCAAGAGCTCACCCGCCACTTTTGTAACCCCATACATCGTTTGAGGTCTCTGGATCGTATCCTGGGGAGTATTGTCTAAGGGAGTGGAAAGTCCGAAAGCACCTATGGAACTTGGTGTAAAAACCGCACACCGATATTCACGGGAAACCTCCAAGACGTTTAGGAGGCCATTCATTCCCACATGCCAAGCTTCCAGGGGATTGGCCTCTCCAACGACCGAAAGGAGCGCAGCCAGGTTGTAGATCGTGTCAATCTTGTATTTCTTGATGACCGGAGAGAGTTGTTCTTTATCCGTGACGTCAACCCCTTCCACGGGACCTGACTCAAACAATTCCCTTGGAGGTTTGGTCTTATGAATCCCTGCGACGACCTGGGAATTGCCATACCGTTTGCGAAGTTCGGGGGTTAATTCAGATCCGATCTGACCTGCTGATCCGATGACAAGAATATTTTTCATAGCACGATTCCATTCAATCAGTTTTGTAAGAAATGATCACTCAACAAACGGTATTATAAATGTCACTCCGGTACTTTCCTTGCGTTACTTTATCAATTTGTGGAGAAACTAACACCAATTGAAATAATTTGTCAATGGGTCTTTGAATTGATGGGTCTTTGAATTGAAAACCATTGGATGAAATGAGTTGTTATAGTAAAACGCTTAAGTAAGGAATTATTGGGAACAGTGTTGCGAAGCGAAGCGCCTACGGGCTGAAGTGTTTCGGTGCGCTCAGCGATTGACTGTGAATTACGATATCTCAGAAGTTTCAATATCTGCTATAAATCCTCTATTCCAGACATATCAAAAAAGTCGCGATTTGATATTCATATATTCAGTTGGCACCGATGCACTCGGTAATCTTCAATTGCTTAGTCATCGGGTAGCTGAGGACTTGTAGGTGGAAGAGTCAATCTAAAAGAATCTGTCAATTCAAATCTTATCTATTGGTGGACACTCTTTTCTACTGTTCCCGATTTATATCAAATTTCCCTTTCACGTCCTTTAGAAATTTTAATAAGGTTTATTGAAAACTCATTGTATGAGTTGTGTAATTCCATCATGGAAATTGTGTCGGATGCAGGCGCCTTTCTTGCAGTAGCGCTCAACGAGGTAGATCGTGAATGGGTTATTGGAAAAACTTTGGGATATAATATTGTTTCACCGGAGGTCCTGCCTTACGAAATCGGGAATGCATTAATAGCTATGAAAAGAAAGGGGCGTCTCAGTGATCGGGAAATCCTTCGAGCCTTCAACATCTCACAGAGAGCAGAGAGTACCCGTCAGATTAGTTCCTGTAGAAATACATTCTGCGATAAAAATCGCTATACGGTTTAATATATATGCCTATGATGCTCACTGTTTACAGTGTTGTATTGAAAACAGACTACCTCTCATTAGCCTTGATGGCCATATGTGTGATGTTGCCGAAAGTCTAGGAATAAAGGTGGTGGAATAAATTATGAAGATTTACACTTACTCGCAGGCACGGGAGAAATTGGCAGATATTCTTGAAGAATCCAAGAAAGAAGAAGTTGTCATCCGTCGTCGCAAGGGCGATACCTTTTCCATTATGCCAAAACTTCCAATTCGCCGCTCTCCCTTTGATGTAGTTGGATTGCGTAAAAGAATTACACGGAAAGAAATACTTGAGTCAATTCGTGAGTCAAGGAAGCGAACTTAATACTCCAGCCAACGGTCTATGTACGGCGCTGAGAAAAGTTTGCCCTCTCTTTCCAAAGCTAAGGAAAAATCATCAATCCTACCCCATACAGCTCCTTGGAGACGGCGTTGCAGTCATCCTGAGGACAACGCCAGGAGGATCTCCTTGAAATTCTTCGCTTCACTCAGAATAACCCTTTAGGCCTGATTGATTCGTCGCGTCGCTCCTTGCAATGATACTCTATTACCTCTTGAGCATTTTTATCTCCCGCCTTTGATTTATCTCTTCTTTCTCTTATTAAGGTAAATGAATTAATATATAGATCCCCTCACCCCCCCCTCAGGAGACTGTATCGTGATAGAGGGGAACGCAATGTTTGTCATTCTGACATTTCGACACAGCCTTCAGGGGGGGGGAAGGGTAAGGGTGGGATAGGAAATTTTTAATTAGACAGTTGAAAACTGTCCTGCCTTTTTGAGATAGTATAATTCCTATTTTGAGAGGGGAAAGAAAGGTATGAATTTCGATTTGACCGAAGAACAGAAAGGGATTCAAAAGGCGGCTGATGAGTTTGCCAAGGGAGAATTTGATAAAGAGGTTGCTTTAGATCTTGAACGAACCCATCGATTCCCTTTCATCATCCTAAAGAAGGCCTGCCAGCTTGGATTTATCGGAATTCATTATCCAGAGGAATATGGCGGTCAGGGATACGGGATACTTGAAAATGCTTTGATCGTTGAAGCCTTCTGCAGAAGGGATTCAGGGATTGGCATTTGCTTGGGCATTGCCACCTTCTCCTCAGAGATCATTCTGAGATTTGGAAACGATGCTCAGAAGAAAAAATATCTGCTCCCCCTCACACGGGGAGAGGCCATCTCTGCTGGCGCTTTTACCGAACCGGATCATGGAAGCGATATCACTCAGGTCCGGACAACGGCTGTCCAAGACGGGAATGGATATCTGATCAATGGCGTGAAAACTTTCATCTCGAATGGAACCATCGCCGATTTTGTCATCGTCCTCTGCCAAAGCGATACAGAAGTCAAACCGAGTTATCGAGGCATGTCCACCTTCATTGTCGAAAAAGGGAGTAAGGGATTTGAAGTGAGTGAACTCGGAGAGAAGATGGGCATCAAGATGACTTCCACCACAGAAATGTCTTTTGATCAAGTGCGGGTTCCTGAGGCGAATCTCATTGGAAATCTCAACAAAGGTTTTTATCAAGTCATAGAATGTTTTGATGAGAGCAGGGTGATGGTGGTCGCCCAGGCCTTGGGGATTGCTCAAGGAGCATTTGATCGGGCCCTCGATTATGGTAAGAAAAGGGAACAGTTTGGCCAGAAGTTAGTGGAGTTTTAGGTGACCCAACACAAATTGGCGGATATGGCGACCATGATTGAAGCGGCCAGGTGTTTGGTCTATAAGGCGGGTTGGTATTTTGACCAGGGGAGGATTGAACCGAAATGGACCTCCATGGCCAAGATGTATGCGGGGAGGGTGGCCGTGGAAGTGGCCCAGGAGGCCATTCAGATCCATGGTGGTTACGGTTATATGTTAGAATACGAAGTGGAACGATTTTATCGGGATGCAAGAATCACTGAAATTTATGAGGGGACACGAGAGATTCAAAAGAATACGATCGCAAGCTCTGTGATCGGAAAGAGAGGATAGGAGAGGGATATGAGAAAAGTGGCTGTTATCGGAATTGGTCATGGGAAATTTGGGGTCAGATCGGATGCTTCGTTGCGGGAACTTGCCTTTGAAGCGGTTAAGGCCTGTCTCGATGATGCAGGCATTTCCCTCAAAGAAGTGGACAGCATGGTGACGGGTATTGCTGGAGATGAATTCGCCTTTAACATTCAACCCTCTGCCCAGGTCCATGACTACATCGGTTTTCATCCCAAGCCCAATTTTCGTGTTGAGGGTGCCTGCGCAACAGGAAGCGTCGCCTTAAGGACTGGATGGATGAATATCGTCTCTGGACTGGCCGATGTGGTTCTGGTCGTTGGTGTAGAGAAGATGACTGAGGTGCCAACCAGCATGGCCACCGAAATCATGGGAAGGGCAGGGGATGCCATCTGGGAATATCCTTTTGGAACGACCTTTCCGGGTTACTATGCGATGATTGCAAATGCCCACATGGCTGAATTTGGAACGAAAGAAGAACAGATGGCTATGGTGGCGGTCAAGAATCATTACTATGGCAGCCGCAATCCCTTTGCTCATATGCAGAAGGAGATCGCACTGGATAAAGCCTTGACATCCTTTACCGTGGCCTACCCCCTAAAACTTTACGATTGCAGTCTGATTACAGATGGCGCTGCCGCCGTCCTCCTTGCTTCTGAAGAAAGGGCAAAAGCAATATCGAAAAAACCCGTCTGGATTGCGGGACTCGGCCTCGCTACTGATGCAATGAGACTCGGTGATAGGGGAAAGTTAACCTCTCTCTTAGCGACTCGCGAGGCAGCCAAGACCGCTTACAAAATGGCGGGAGTAGGGCCAACGGATATTGACGTCGCTACGGTTCATGATTGTTTCACGATTGCAGAGATTGTGGCTTATGAAGATCTCGGTTTCTGTGAAAGAGGAGAGGGAGGGAAGCTGATCGAAGCGAAAGAGACCTATGTGGGTGGAAGAATCCCAGTCAATGTGGATGGAGGATTGAAATCAAAAGGTCATCCCCTTGGAGCAACAGGTGTTTCAATGGCTATTGAAATCACAAAACAGTTGAGAGGGGAGGCGGGTGAGAGACAGGTAAAGAATCCAGAAATCGGCCTCACCCACAATGTTGGAGGATCTGGGCAGATAGCTTTAATTCATATCTTCAGGAGGGGATAAGATGGATTTTAAAAATTTTTCTCTCAATATCAGCCAGACGAAGGTCGCTCGATTTGTAGATGAATTGGCTGCAGGAAGGATCATGGCGACCGTTTGTAAGAAATGCGGGAAGAAATATTATCCCCCTCTGGCTGACTGTCCAAATTGCATGCAGAGTGATATGGAGTGGAAGCAAATTAATAATGAAGGAACTTTAGTGACCTTCACAAAGATTCATGTCCCACCAGAGCACTTCGCCGTCCGGCAGCCTCTCATGCCTTTTTCAAGCGTTCAATTTGAGCCCTGTCCTATTGGACTTGTAGAAGTAGAGGGTGGATTGAAGATCATGGGCTGGATACCCAAGGTGGATGTGAAAAAGATCAAAGTTGGGATGAAGATGAAGGCTTCGTCCTTTACTCTCCCCGACGGCAAGATCACAATCATATTAGAATCAATATGATTGAGTGTTGAGCTTGGAGGTGGAAGTTCGGAGTCGGAAATCTAAACAAAGATATTTGAAATTTTATGACTCCCCTTAAGTCATTCCTGCGGAAGCAGGAATCCAGTTTTTTAAAAAAAGGTTTCTGGATTCCCGTCTTCACGGGAATGACAAAATTTTTTAACCCGTAAAATGTTACAAAGAAATTTTCAAATTTAAAGTGTAAGGATCTACGCCTCGTCCGGGACTTCGCCCGGAAGAGGTTGCCCCTTCGGGGCAATCTTCAAATAACCCTTATTAACCTCCCCCTTTTCTAAAGGGAAGGTGTGAAAAAATCGAGCACATGGTTCAAGCGGAAAGGACGGGTGGATTGGAGAAGCTTTAGACCTGCCTGCGCGTAGCCTGCTTGCGCTAAAGCTTCAGCGTAGGCAAGCCGCTTCGGCGAAGGCAGGGCGCAACCTTTGGAAATTGAACCACTGTGCCGTAAGCTTGCTTAACCACATATCTTTATTACCGTGGCGGGTGACCCTTAACCTCAACGAGCGCATTCTAAAGCTTTGGAGATCCACTCGTCCTTTCGGGACAAAGGTTGACGGAAGCAATTTTTTCACAGGTTCAGGGGGCGAGGGGGGATTCAGAGAGTTCTTCTCTCTCCTGGACAATATCGAGTGCAGTGATCACAGTGATAGTGGATAAAAAATTGTAAATACTGCATGTGTCGGAAAAAACGTGGAGATTTGATCATCTCCAACCGCTCATCCATGGAAGGCTTCTCGGCCATCTCCATGAAGAACCGCATAAAGTTTCCCACGTCATTTGGCTGGCTCACCTTCACACATCGATGACTCAATACACGACCCTCCTCTGTAAAGGCTTTCCCTGGGCAGGTTGATCGACAGTCGTATCCACATGTGCTGCATGGATCATACCCATTCATGGGAGGGTCTGATTCGAGGTCCAGGCTGTTGAGGAGTCCGAGGAACATGACCCGAGGTCCAAATTCTCGGGTCAAGGCCAGTGTGTTTTTCCCCCATACAGCCAATCCACTCTGCACTGCTGCATGCCGGAGTGACACGCTCCCGATAGGAGAACGAAAAGTTTCCTCATTGATTTCGAATGGCCGATGGGCCTGCACAAGGAAACATTCCCCACCATATTCACGTTCCATAAACCTCCCGAGATGATAAGCGGCCGTATTGCCAGCCGATTCCACACTGTATAAAAAAGATGGCATCTTACTCCAAGTATTCTCCTCATAGCGATAGGCCCCTGCAAGAGGGCTAAAAGCAAGGACGACAATGGACTTGGCTGAAGGGAGGTAGCGATGTGGATTTGGGGACCGCGGACTATCGTAATCTTTAAGATTTAAAAAGCCGATGAGGTCAGCTCCCATTTCTCTCGCCTTTTTTCTGATCATTTCTTTCATCATTAGTCCTCTTTTAACCCGCCAGTTGCACAAAATTACTACAAGGAGCCGGGCTGGGCTGCTTGAAAAGCCTTACAGCGACACCTTTTAGCGATATGGCACCCTACGTTTCAAACCCATAAGGGAGTTCACTAACAGTGACGTCCTGTGTTGCCCATAACTCTTTATAAAGACCCGCATTTGTAAGGCTTTGAAAGTAGTCCTGCGCGGTGATGGTTATGCAACATCTGAGTTAAGATAACCATCTTTTTCTCCTGCGGTAGTGCTTCACCTGTCGATAGCTTTTCCGTTTACCGACCTGACTGAGGCCGAGATAAAACTCCTTGATATCCTCGTTCTCCTTCAATTTTGGAGATGGCCCATCTAAGACGACCCGCCCATTCTCCATGATGTAGCCATAGTCCGATGTGGAAAGAGCAATCTTTGCATTCTGCTCCACCAGGAGGATCGATGTCCTCTCCTCTCGATTGATCTTTTTGATAATCCCAAAAATTTCCCTTACAAGGAGAGGACTAAGCCCGAGAGAGGGTTCGTCGAGAAGCATCACCTTTGGGTTGGACATCAGGGCGCGACCCATGACCAGCATCTGTCTTTCACCGCCAGAGAGATAGCCGCTCACATGTCCTCTGAGATCTTTGAGCATTGGGAAATAACCATAAACCGACTCAAGGTCCTTTAAAATGGCCTCCCTATCTTTTCGGGCATAGGCACCCACTCGCAGGTTTTCTTCAACGGTGAGATGTTCGAAGATGCGGCGGCCCTCCATCACCTGGACAATTCCCATCTGAACAATTTCTTCCGGGGCTTTCCCATCGATCCTCATCCCATCAAATTCAATGCTTCCATCCGTGACTTCACCTAATTCTGTATAGAGGACTCCGGAGATGGCCTTCAAGGTAGTCGTCTTCCCCGCACCATTGGCGCCCAATAAAGAAATGATCTTCCCATCAGGAACCTCAAGAGAGACCCCTTTCAAAACTAAGATCACATCACTGTAAATGACTTCGATATTGTTGAGTCTAAGCATCTCGTCTTGCCAGAATGATTCATGTAAATGGGGTTATGGTAAAGGTTATGAAACCAGTTTGGTGTAGAGTCAAAGGGTTAAGGCTAAAGGATTAAACACCAACGACCTTACCCCTTAACCCAACCGGCATCTTTACCATAACCTTTTTATTAAAGACTTATTTTTCAATCTGTTATCAGCGATCTGCCATCTAGCTTTACTTCTTAGGTGCGGGCGCTACAAACTCCAGCGTCGTTGTGACCACCATCCCGGAGTCAGCACCACTGGCCTTAATGGTATAGACTCCCGGAGGAATGGGATTGAGCGTCTTTGGATCAGGAGCCAAAATCGGAGTCCATCCCACTCGAAAGATGGTATTTAATTTAGCTGTGGCAGGCACATCTCCTTTGAAATTGCCTGCATCATCTGCCTCACCATAAGCGATCCCAACATCCTCTCCAGGTTTTACCCCTTTCATCTCCACACCTGGAGGAAGGACCATATCTACAACCACCATTTCCTTTGGGGACCATCCCGTCCCAGTAAACACGATAGGGACTCTCAAAATGTCAGGAAACTTTAATTCTACTTGCGTAGGAGTGACGGCAACCGTGGCTTTTGGCTTTGGAGGTGGGAAAAGAGTACTGCAGGCCACGAAAGTCAAAACGAGCATCAAGAGACTGGGAACAATGATTATCTTTCTGAAGGAGTTCATCGATTTTCCCCCTTTCTTGAGATTTCTGAAAAAGCCCAGAAATCTCTGTGATCAAAAGAGTGCAGAGCAGTTTTTCATAACTCTCTTCTTTTAAAATTTGTGAAGGGATACAGCATCAGGAGCCTTTATCCAATCCGATATGGAGATAATCTTTCCTCCCTGAACCTGATAGAATTTGACCTCCCAACTGCCCCGACGGGAGGTGGGGCTGTAGGCACAAGGTCCTTGGAGTCCGGCCCTCTGAACACCTGTGAGTTTTTGATAGGTTTGGTAGATAACCTCTCCATCCAATTTTTTATAACCTACTTCTTTTAAGGCGATTTTTAGTGCTGACTCGAGCGTCATTGCCCAAGCCATCCCGATCGTATAGACCTCATTCATATCTTCCAATTTTCCTCGGCCATATTTTGTCCATAGATTTGCAAGGGAATGTTTTCTGGCATCGTCTCCACGGAGATAGTAAGAGACGATCACCGTTCCTTCTAAAGCTTCAGGGTGAAGACGGACACCGAGAGAAGTGGGACCCCAATAATCACAGAAAAACTGGATTGTTTTGGTCAAACCCAATTTGTGTGCGTCTCTAATGACATTCGTGGGTGTAGGGTCAACGCCTCCTACAAAGATATAATTAACCTCAGCCTTCGCCAATCGAGCGAGATAGACAGTATGATCGAGTGATCCTGCTGGAAAAAACTCTGGCGGAGCGAGAGTCACTCCCATCTTCTCTGCATACTCCTTTCCGCCACGGAGAGGTTCCTTACCATATGCGCTATCCCAGGAGATGTAACCGAGTTTGGGCATTCCTGTTTTTCCCTTCTTCCTCCAGTCTGCAAGGAGCCAGTCAACGGTGGCAGCGAAAGCATCCTGATAGGTTGGACCCCACGCAAAGATCCTACCAAGATTAGCCTGAAATTCTCCATCGCCAGGGACGAGTTGAACTAATTTATCTTTTGTAGCCAATGGAGCGATTGCTTTGCCAATAGGCGTGCCGATGGCATTGGCCACCAGAAGTTTTGGCTCAGTGCGATACCGTTTGTAGGCAGAAACTCCTCTTGCCACATCATATCGGGTGTCCACTCCGATAAATTTTATCTTCACTCCATCCACGCCGCCTCTGGCATTCAAATCTTTGATATAGTCTTCACATCCCATATCTGCTGGGACATTGAGACCTGCAATGGCTGCGGTGTAGTCCGCCAGACTCAAATAGGTGACAAATTTTTCCGTTTGGGCAAGAGCATGGATCACTCCAGTCACAAATAGGAAAGTAAGAATAATGACTCCACCCAATATCTTTTTCATCATAATAGCCTCCTTTCTTTTAAAAAGGGTTTAAGGGTTCTAGGGTTCGAGGGTTCTAGTTTTTGCCTTTCTATTTGACCACTTGAACCCTTGACCCCTGGGACCCTTCCAATTTATCCAATTAATAATTAAATGTATATTCACCTCCTTTCCAATCCCTCCAACCCCCCTTTTCTAAAAGGGGACGAGGGGGGATTAGTGTGCAAATGGGTAAAGCCGATAAGAGGCCTTGAAGATTTCCCAGCGATGGGCCAGTCCTCTCGGCTCATAAATTAAAAAGAGGATAAGAACTATACCAAATACTGAGACGCTCATGGAAGCCGCCGGGTGAATTCCTATCCAGGGGAAGAGGGTTGCTAAAACCGGAGCCGCAAACATCACTCCCTCATCCAGAAGGCGAAGGAAGATCACTCCGAAAAAAACCCCTGGAATGCTCCCTCCACCTCCGACGATGAGCATCCCGATGTAATTCAGGGCATGGAGCAACGTAAATTGTTCGGGGTGAACCACTTGAATCCAGTGGGCCCACAAAGAACCGGCGATTCCTGCATAAAAGCAGGAGATGAAGAAGGCAAGCAGTTTATAACGATAGAGTTCGATCCCCATTACCTCGGCTGCCAAATCGTTGTCCCGGATAGCCACGAAGGCCCTGCCGACGCGAGTCCGCACCATATTCCGAGCACCATAGGTCATCAGGAGCATAACAGTCACGATGATATAATAAATTCTTTCATCACTGTCGAAAGCAAAACTTCCGATCTGGGGTGCAGGGGGATGGAGGCCCTGAGTCTCTCCTGTGATATTGAGGTGAGGGATCAGCCACATGACCACAAAATGGATCGCGATCGTGGCCATGGCAAGATAAAAACCTTTGATCCGGAGGGAAGGGGCACCGCCACCCAATCCAATCAAACCTGCAACGATCCCTGAAATAGGAAGCGCCAGAAAAAAGGAGAGGCCAACCTTTTCAGTGAGGATGGCCGAGGTATAAGCGCCGACAGCCATAAAGGCGGCCTGCCCGAAAGAAATCTGGCCACAGTAACCACTGACGAGTTGAAGACCCAGGACGATGATGATGCTAATGCAAAGATTATTAATCAGGCTGATGAAATAATAGGGACCATAGAGAGGGAATGTGTAGAAAAAAATGAGAGCCCCAATGAGAACCCCCCAATGCCTCTTAATTCTTAAAATCGCCATGTCCTGGCTATAATGTTCATCAAAAGTCCCGCAAGGCCTCATGCTAAACCCTCATTGCAAAATTCAAATTATAAATTGCAAATTGTAAAGTTCTTAAGAATACCTCATCCCTGCCTACGGCAGGCCATTTTGCATTTTTTATTTTGAAATTTACATTTTCCAATGATATTTACTGCTATACCCTTTCTATTCTTTTTAACCCGAAAAGACCAAAGGGCTTTATTAGCAAAACAATGAGAAGCAGTGCATAGGCTGCAACATCTTTAAGACCACCCCCAACCAGGGGATCGAGATAACCTGCAATGAGATTTTCAAGCACACCGAGTATGAGTCCAGCCAAGAGGGCACCCGGCAAAGAATCCAGCCCTCCAAAGAGGGCGACGATCAATCCTTTGATGCCGATATAAGGAAGAGGAAAGTGGATATCCATGACATATGCCGTCCCCATACCAGCTACCGAGGCTACGACGGCTGAGAGGATCCAGATGAGAGAGAAGATGGTCCTGACATTGATCCCTGTGCTCTGGGAGAGTTGATGGTCCTCTGCCGTCGCCCTCATCCCCAATCCCGTTTTGGTAAATCGGAAGAATAGGGCCAGGAGGAGGAAAATTAATAATACCACAAAAAAACTGATCAACTGAACGAGCCGGATGGGCACCCCCACCACTACGAACTCCCCAAGGGATAAAAGGGTGGCATAGGTTTTTGATTCCCCCTTGAGGATCAGTTGAAACACTCCATCCAAAGCCATGAAGATGGCAAAGGTCATCAGGAAGGCGGAAATCAGAGGTTGACCAATTAAAGGCCGAAGGGTGATGCGCTCCACGAGCCAACCCATAAATGTAGAACAGACCAGTGCCATCAAGATGCTAATGGGAAGGGGAAGATGGAGACCCACAAGACCGAGCCAGAAAAAGAGCCCTCCAAAAGCTAATAGTTGGCCATGGGCCAGGCTGACAACACGAGTCGATTTATAGACCAGTACAATCGCTGCGGCCACCAAAGCATAGAGACCACCGATCATCAATCCTGGAATGGCGAGTTGGAAAAATTCCTTCAACGGATCTCCTCCTTCACGTGATTGATCTGGATCGCTGTCTTGATCACTCCTTTTCTTCCATCCCGATAGGTGATGGAGGCTTCCACCTTATACTCTCGATCTCCCCCATAGAGTGCTGTAATCAAATCGCTATAACGGTTTTCAACAAACGTCCTCCTCAATTTTCTGGTCCGGGTCAGTTCTGCTTCATCGGCATCGAATTCCTTATGGAGATTGACAAATTTCCTGATTCTGGACCACTCCGGAAGAAACTTGTTAATCCGTTGGATATCCTTTTTGACCAATTCAATCACTTCCGATTTCTGAGACAGGTCGGTGAAGGTGGTGTAGGGGATGCGCTGGGCCTCAGCCCACCGACCCACATTGTCTAAATCGATGTTGATAATGGCTGTGACATAATCTTTATCCTCGCCTCCGATCACAAGGGCATCTTTAATATAGGGACAAAACCTCAAACGGATCTCAGCATATTGGGGCGAAAAATTTCGCCCCCCCCTTAATTCTTTCAAATCCTCCATCCGATCGATCACAATAAGATGACGGTCTTCGTCAATGTGACCAAAATCCCCAGTGCGATACCAACCGTCTTGAATTTTCTCCTGGGTCGCTTCAACATTTTTATAATATCCTGAAAAGATGTTCTCCCCCTTCACCAATATTTCTCCCTCGGGTGATAGACGGACCTCCACTCCTGGCAGGGGAGTCCCGCAGGTCTCACATTTGATTTCGCCATCCAGATGGAGCGTGACCAATCCTTGTTCGGAGCCACCATACAGTTGTTTGATATTCACTCCGATTGCTTGAAAATAATTGAGGATCTCCGGACTGACTGCACTTCCTGCGGTATAGGCACATCGAATCTGAGAGAGTCCCACTCGATCCCTGAGACAGCGAAAAACGACCCAATGGGCGATGAGGTGAATGAGTTTGAAAAATAACCCCATCCTTTTCTTGGCTAAACGATATTCAGCAGCTCTATAACCGCTGGGTAAGAAGAGATGATATATCCATCTTCTCAGGGCTGTCGTATCAGTGATCTTCGCTTGGATCATTCGATTGATCGTTTCCCATAAGCGGGGGGCGAAAAAAAGAATGGTTGGTCCGATCTCCCGTATATTCTCCTGGACGGTCTCTGGTTCTTCAGGGAAATTGACCTCCATTCCTGAGACCAGTTGACCCGCGATGCCAACAGCCTGTTCCGTAATCCATGCGGGGTGAAGAAAAGAAACATACCGGTCTTGTTCAGACCAATGATCGACATCACGCCAAGATTGAGCTATCGCCACCAGCCCTCTATGGCTGATCATGGCTCCTTTTGGCAGACCCGTCGTTCCAGAAGTATAGGAGAGAAGGGCGATCTCTTCCCCTTTGCCCTTTTCGATATTCTTCTCGAAAAGACCTGAATGATTTCTCTCATAGGACTGACCCAATTTGACCACTTCGGAAAAGCTGATCAAGATCGAGTCGTCATAATTCCATAATCCTTTCGGGTCCCAATAGATCACTCTTTTAAGGAGGGGGAGGTCTCCTTTGATTTGGAGTATTTTGTCCACTTGCTCCTGGTCGTGGGCGACTACAAATTTGGAATCCGAATTCGCAACGAAAAATTTCACCTCGGGTGGCGTGCAGTCAGTATAAATGTCCACTGCGGTGCCACCGACCGCATGGACCGCTATCTCAGCCCAAAATATTTCGGGTTTATTCTCTCCCAGGATCGAAACCTTGTCTCCTCTTTCCATTCCCAGGCTGAGGAGGCCCAGTGAAAAATATTTGACCTTTTCATAGTAGTCCCTCCAGGTAAACCTCTGCCAAATGCCACGATCTTTCACCCTCATGGCAATCTTTCGGTCCCCGTACTTCTCAGCATTCTTTTTTAGAAGCTTCGGCAGGGTGTTCTCAGTCATAAAGAATTAAGTCCGATCCAAAATGCAAAAGGAAAATTGGAAAATGTAAAATGGTTTTTGAGTATTACAATTTTTAATTTGAAATTTGCACTTTGCAATTTTCACTGATTATTATCAGATTCTTCCTCTCCCAAATAGGCTTTAATCACCAATGGGTTTTGTTTGATTTCCTCCGGACTTCCTTCGGCAATCTTCTGTCCGAAGTCGAGGACGACGAGTCTCTCCGCAATGTCCATCACAACCTCCATATCATGTTCCACCAAAACAATGGGGATCTTTTTAAGTTCATAGATATCGATGATGAAACGGGCCATATCTTCTTTCTCCTCGAGGTTCATCCCAGCCATGGGTTCATCGAGGAGTAGGATTTTAGGTTCTAAGGCAAGGGCCCTTCCCAATTCGACCCGCTTTCGCAAGCCATAGGGAAGAAGCCCAACTACCTTCTTCCGGACCGGTTCCATTTCGAGCAGATCGATGATGTCTTCAACGACTTCACGGTGCCGTATCTCTTCTCGACGGGCTGGGCCAAAGTAGAAAGCGCCAGCCAGAGCACCCCGCTTTAAATGGATGTGTCGAGCCGCCATCAGGTTGTCCAAAACAGAGAGTCCGGTGAAGAGTTCAATATTTTGGAAGGTTCGTCCGATGCCTAACTTGGCGATTTGATGGGGTGAAAGGTGACGAATCCTCTGATCTTCGAAGATGATCTGCCCTTTTTGAGGTCGATAAAAGCCATTGATACAGTTGAGGATGCTGGTTTTACCGGCACCGTTGGGTCCGATGATCGCCAGCACCTCTCCCTCTTTGATACCAAGGGTGACTCCCGAAAGGGCAGAGACACCTCCAAAATTCAACCAGATATCTTCGACCTTCAACTTCGCAGAATTTCCTTTAGTCATTTTGGAAGGGGTGGGAGAGAATGACCTCATCTTATTAAAAGAGATCTCCTTTGTCAATATAGCAAAATTCCTATGTATTAGCAAAATTCCTAAAAAAATTCTCGATGAATTCTTTGGCAAACCTGTCGTTGTCAGGCTACCTGCCTCTCCGCAGAGAGGGAAAATCCGCATATCCCGATAGGGAGGCACCCGCCATAGCGGGATTGTCCCGTTATCTTAAAGAAAGCTCTGAAAAACTACTACAAGTTCTCTTAATTACCTGAAAATAACACCGATAATCTCCTCCCCCCTTGTGGGGGAGGAATAAGGTGGGAGGTTAGGGGCTTGATTTTTTAAAGAATTTTAGACTTGGTATTCAGATGGATGCGGCGAAAAAGAATGGCGCGGCGGAAACTTCCCCTTTGAACCACACTAGTCTTTTTCACATCGGACCGTTCAGAAATGAGGGGCGATATAAAATCCCTCAACTACGACGTAGAGCGTAAACCATGCTGTTGCAGGGCATCCCGGAGATGAACGATCACTTCATACGTGCATACGTATCGTCTTCTCTGTCACAGAGAGCGTAGATAGGTTTTGCCCTTCACCCCGATCGCCCTTTTTCAGGTGAGACGGGGTTTAAAGGGTGTGCTTCGGTCAATAACGGTTCCGGCCACCAGAACCCGGTCGCCCTTTTCGGGGGCCTTGACGTCCAGATCGTCCCCGGTCAGGCCGAGGATGTGCCTCGTTCACATTAATCTGGCGACCAAGGAGTTCTTTTCCATTCAGATTCTCAATCGCCGCTTGGGCTTCCGTTCGGTTGGGCATTTCGACAAAACCAAAGCCTCGAGGTTGGCCACTGTATTTATCTTTAATGATTGTTGCAGAGCTTACCTGGCCGAAAGGTTCAAAGGCCTGACGAAGATTTTCTTCTGACACGTCAAATGATAAATTCCCCACATAGATATTCATGATCGTTCTCCTTTTCAGTATTCGACGAAACTCCTCAGCTTTTCGGCCCGGCTGCAATGTTTCAACTTCTCTAAAGCCTTCGCCTCAATCTGCCGGATCCTTTCCCGCGTGACATTGAAGTCCCTTCCCACCTCCTCAAGGGTGTGGTCATGCTTTTCCCCGATCCCGAACCGCATTCTCAAGATCTTCTCCTCCCTCTCGTCTAGTGTGGAGAGGACCTTTTGAGTCTGTTTTATGAGATTCGAGCTGATAGCCGCCTCCTGGGGAGAAATCGCCCCCTTGTCCTCAATAAAATCCTCCAAACAACTATCCTCTTCCTCGCCGACAGGGGTTTCAAGTGAAATGGGTCTTTTGCCGATCTTCAAAACCTTCTGCACGTGATCGAGAGAGACCCCCATTTTTTTTGCGATCTCCTCAAGTGTGGGTTCTCTTCCCATCTGTTGAACCAGCGTTCGAGAGGCGCGGTTCAGTTTGTTGATCACCTCAATCATGTGGACGGGGATGCGTATGGTACGCGCTTGGTCGGCAATGGCTCGCGTGATGGCCTGTCGGATCCACCATGTCGCATAAGTACCGAACTTATAGCCCCTCTGGTATTCGAACTTGTCCACAGCCTTCATCAAACCGATATTTCCCTCTTGGATTAAATCCAGAAAGTGAAGTCCTCGATTCACATATCTCTTTGCAATGGAAATGACCAATCTCAGATTGGCCTTTACCAATTCACCCCTTGCTTCCCTTGCTTTGGCCTCTCCTGCCTCAATCGCCTGCAATGCCTCTCGGAGCCGACCCCAAGAGAGTCCACACCCCGCCTCCATTCTGCCGACTCTCCGTCTGACATTGCGGGTGGTTCTCCTCATCTCTTCTAGTTCCTTTCGTTTGAGGTTCACCCTCTTTTTCCCCTTCAAAGGCTTTTTGGCCTCCTGGAAAGAAATCCCTAAATCCTTCTCAAATTTATTTCCCTCCTTTTGAACCTTTTCTATCCGAATGTCCCACTGCTTCAACTTCTGGACGATTCTGTTGATCTGTTCCTCCCTTAAGTTGATCCGCCTGAAAGCATTGAATATCCAAGCCTGTTTCTTCAAAATCTGCCCTTGAATCGCCTTCTTAGAAGATTCCCTTTTTCTGCACCTCAACTTCCTCTGGAGGAATTGTATGCGATCTTCTTCCTTCTTAATCCTATTGATTAAATTGAGGACCTTCTTCTTCTGAAGCCGCTCTCCTTCTCCAGTCGTCTCTTCGCCGTCAATCTCATTGGTAACGTCCCCGATCCAGATCCTCCCGGCCTGGAGAGCGCGTCCAAGGTCGATGACCTCCTTAATAGCAATGGGGCAGTTGAACACAACCCTTAGTATCTCCTCCTGCCCACTTTCGATCCTTTTGGCAATCTCCACCTCTCCTTCTCGAGTCAATAGAGGGAACGATCCCATCTCCTTCAAGTATATTCGAACAGGATCCAGTGTCTTTCCAGGGGTCGCCGCTTCAGGTTCAACGGCTTCCTCCTCTTCACTCACTGGAACATTTTCATTCTCCAGCTTCAATCCCGGAAACTCACTAGCCAGATCGATCTCAAACTCGTCGGATATCACTACGGAATCTCCATCCGGCCCTTGGCAGGACTTAGATCCGTAGAATTCTTTTAAAGCCTGCCTTTTTAAACCTTTTTTCATCTTTTTTTCTTTGACCTTTGAGGAACAAATCTATAGCGGTTGTTTATAAAAAACCGCAAAGAAGTTGTTTAGAGTTCTCTGCGGTTTTCTCCGTCTTCTGAGTGAAATAGACTCTTTGCAACTAATTTTGATTAGTTATACATCATTCCTCCTCGAATAACAAGAAAAATCGTCACCCCCCCTGCACCACACGACACGGTCTCTGACGGGGGAGGACTTGCCCTGTGGAGTATGTTTAACTACTCAAAAGGGTAAAGTGGGGGGGAAATGTCATTTTATTTAGTGCGTTTGTATTAATTCTCACATTCGAACAATAAATCCAGGCTTTTTTATTTTAATTCGAATTCCTGGCTTCACTGACCAGTCCCACTTAATGGTATATTCAATAAAGGCGTACCAGTATCGTTGGAATCTATATTCAGTGTGGTTGTCTTCAATCCTGTGGATGTTGGCTTGAGTGTGATACTTAGACTGTAGCTCTTTTTAGCCTTTATAATAATATTGCTGGTTCCCATGATGCTAAAATCTGTCCCCCCTATCCCGGAAATGGCTGCCATGAGATCTCCTGAACCATTGTTGGCAATTTTTAGCTTTTTCGTTATTTTTTTCCCTACTTTTACACTCCCAAAGTTAATAGAGCTCGGAGAGACTGAGATAGCAGGAGCTTTTGTTGAGAACACTGCCGTCACCGCTGTATCGCTGTTCATGACGACCACGCATGCCCCTGTTCCTGAGCATCCCCCATCTGACCAACCTGTAAAGGCCGAATTTGTGTCTGCCTTCGCTTTAAGTGTTACCTTTGTGCCTGGGGCATAAACCTCAGTACAGTCATTCCCACAGTTGATTCCCCCCGGACTGCTTGTCACAGTGCCACTTCCTATCCCTGACTTTAATACGGTGAGGGTTGGATTACTGGTGATATTAACAGAAAGAGTGTCAGACCAGTTGGAAACAATATCGGTATCGGTAGCACATCGAGCTTGGACCTTGATCGGGTAATTACCGGCAGATGTCCAAGAATTAGAGGTACTCGTTGTCCCCACAGCGAGCCAGCCAGAATTAGTCCCATCTCCCCAATCGAAGAGATACTGTACCGAGTGATCAAGATTTGAAGTTGAGCCACCGGTTGTATAAGTGTAAGAAGTTCCAACTGTTCCACTGGCTGGACCGCTTGGGGTTGTAGGTGTGGAGATGGTTTCAGTAATACCCAATCTCTCAGTTCGTATTGGCCAGACATAGAGGTGGCGACTTACGGTGTAGCTGTGGGACTTATCGCCGTAGTCCACGCTGCCATCCGCCATACTGACGGTAAACGCGGAACTCGCACCGTCAGCTCTCGTCGTGGAAGACCAGTATTGTTCCAGAAAGGAGTTTGACTGCACACGCTGGAAAGGATGCCCTGTTGGCAAGGCAGGGCTGTATTTGGAGCGATCGATCAAACTGAAGAGCTCTTTCCTATTTGGGAGACGCCAATCATTATGTCCCAGATAGCTATTGGTATTTAAACATTTGATATAATTCAATGCCCCCTGCCACGTTTTAGTTGTCGCAGGGGTGCATGAAATCGGTCCTGGCCCATTGGCATCTTTTGTCCAGGTCAAACCTGTCAGGTTATCGGTTATGGTGCCATTTCCAAGGTCGGTGAATCGCGGAGTTGGCCACGCAACCCCTTTCTCAAGATTTCCATCATCATCATCTCCATAACTGATTGTTTGGCCTGTTTTCCAAATATTCGAATTCTCGAATGCTCCAGACTGCCCAGAACGTACTGGCCACACATCGCAGCCAACCGAATTACTGGTGCCAAAAACCATGCCGTCCAACATATCGACGGCCCATACAAGATTCGTATCATAGGCATACGTCGTGGAAGTCCAATATCCGGCACCACCCATCTGCACATTGGTGAAACCTTGACTGATTAGCCATGTAGCAGAGCTACTTTCACCTGCGTTAATTAGGCTTTCAAGCTCATTCACATTGGGAAGCCCCCAGTCGGTGTAACCACACAGTCCCCCAGTGCTATTCAACGAGGCTACATAAGTTAATGCCTCCTGCCACGTTTTTGTGCCATTTGCAAGATAACCATTTTTTGCCCACATCAGGCCTGTGAGGTTATCCGTTACGCACTCGCCACTTACCGTGAACCTCGGACTCGGCCAGCCCACTCCTGCCTGAATCTCTCCGTCCTGCCCTGTGCCAGAACAGTCAATTTCAGTACCTAATGCGTTATAGCACTTGGTTTGGCCTGTTTCAGGGAGATTTATGGTGCCGCTCCCTCCTGTAGTAGAGATGGTGACCAAAAGACCCGAAGACCAGACTGATAGCACTGAAGTATCTGTTGCACAACGAGCTTTACTCTTTATTGTGTAATTATCGGCAGAGGACCAGGGGTGGGAAGCGCTGGTGGTCCCTACAGGGAGCCATCCAGAATTGGTCCCATCTCCCCAATCAAAGAAGTACTGGATTGAATGACCGAGATTGGATGAAGAGCCTCCCGTAGAATAAGTGTAACTTGTGCCAGTGACCCCGCCCGCTGGACCACTGGGAGTCGAGGGAGTAGAGATCATCTCGGATATTGTAGTGAAATCGGCCGTGACAGTACGGTTGCTGTTCATGGTCACATAGGCCGTTGTGCCACTGGTCGAATCCACCCCATTCCAGGAACTAAAGGCGTAGCCTGCATTTGGAGTGACAGTAAGCGTCACCTGCTCACCGGGACAGTAGGCACTTTTGTCTGGATTCTTTGTGACTGTACTCGCCGCCCCGGAAGGGTTGATGTTGACTGTTAAGGCATACGCACAACCCTGAGATAGGATGAGAGTGACGGAGATTGTTTGCGGTGAATTGTTAGCCGCCGGGTCAGAAATAGTAACCGAATCGTTATAAGTCCCTCCTTGGAGGCCAGAGATATTAGCAGAAACTGTGATCGAATTTCGATTTCCTGAACCTGTGGAGACACCCGCGGCAGGAGAGAAACTAAGCCAAGATTGTGTCTTCGAGGCTGTCCAGTTGAGAGTTCCTCCGCCCGAATTCCAGACCGATAGTGTCTGAGAAGCAGGATTCGGTCCTCCTACAGTGGCATTGAAGGAAATAGTCGATGGGTTAAACCCAATCGTTGGAACCGATATCATGGTGAAATTAGCCGTTACAGTGCGGTTGCTGTTCATGGTCACAGTAGCGGTTGACCCATTGATAGAATCCACTCCACTCCAGGAACTGAATGTGTAGGTGGGGGGAGTAGGACTGGCAGTGAGTATTACCTGCTCACCGGGACAGTAGGCACTTTTGTCCAGATTCTTTGTGACCGCACCTGCCCCTTGCGGATTGATGTTGACTGTTAAGGTATACGCACAAATCTGAGATAGGATGAGGGTAACGGGGACTGTTTGCGGTGAGTTATTAGCCGCCAATTCAATAATAGTAATCGTATCGTTATAAGTCCCCGCCTGGAGGCCAGAGATATTAGCAGAAACTGTGATCGTGTTTAGATTTCCTGAACCTGTGGAGACACCAGCGGGGGGAGAGATGCTAAGCCAAGGTTGTGTCTTCGAGGCTGTCCAATTGAGAGTTCCTGCGCCCGCATTCACGACTGATAGGGTCTGGGAAGCAGGATTTGGTCCTCCTACAGTGGCATTGAAGGAAATACTCGATGGATTAAAGCCAATCGTTGGAACGGATATCATCGTGAAATTAGCCGTTACAGTGCGGTTGCTGTTCATGATCATATAGGCAATTGACCCATTGCTCGAATCCACCCCACTCCAACTGCTGAAGGCATATCCTGCGTTAGGTGTGGCTGTTAAAGTAACAGGTGTCCCAGCGTCGTATATTCCACCTGGGGGACTTAGAGTTACAGTCCCTGCCACGGGAGGATTAACAGAAGCCGTCAAAGTATACCGTGTGGGAGAGTTGAAGTTAGCCGTAATGGTTTTATTGTTATTCATAAGGATGGATGCAACATTCCCGATGCTCGTATCGCCAGTTCCCAACCCACTCCAACTGTTGAAGGTATAACCTGGGTTAGGCGCCGCCCTTAAAGTAACAATTGTTCCGGCGTTATATATACCGCCTGAAGGATCAAGAGTTATAGTCCCTGCCACAGGAGGATTGACTGAAGCGGTCAAGGTATACTGCTGGGATGAGGTTTGGGTGAAGTTTGCGGTAATGATTTTATTGCTATTCATCATGATGGATGCCACATTCCCATTGCTCGTATCCCAAAGTCCCAATCCAGTCCAACTGCTGAAGGCATAACCTGTGTTAGGCGTGGCTGTTAAAGTAACAGCTGTCCCAGCGTTGTATATTCCGCCTGGGGGATTCAGAGTTACAGTCCCTGCCCCAATAGGAGTGACATTGGTGGTCAAAGTATATTGTGTGGCAAGAGGATTGAAGTACGCCTCAACATTTTTATTGCCATTCATGAGGATGGATGCAACATTTCCATTGCTCGTGTCCCCAGCTCCCAATCCCATCCAATTGTTGAAGGCATAACCTGTGTTAGGCGTGGCTGTTAAAGTAACAGCTGTCCCAGCGTTGTATATTCCGCCTGGGGGATTTAGAGTTAGAGTACCTGCCCCAATAGGAGTGACAAGGGTGGTCAAAGTGTATTGTGTGGCAAGAGGATTGAAGTGTGCTTCAACATATTTATTGCTATTCATGAGGATGGATGCAACATTTCCAGCGCTCGTATCCCCAGTTCCCAATCCCATCCAACTGTTGAAGGTGTAACCTGAATTCGGTGTTGCTGTTAACGTAACAGCTGTCCCAGCGTCGTATATTCCACCTGGAGGACTTAGCGTTACAGATCCTGCCAGGGGAGGATTGACATAAGTGGTCAAAGTATATTGTGTGGCAGGAGGATTGAAGTTAGCGGTAATGGTTTTATTGTCATTCATGAGGATGGATGCAACATTTCCAGTGCTCGTATCCCCAGTTCCCAATCCGCTCCAGCTGTTGAATGTATGACTTCCGATAGGTGTTGCTGTTAACGTCACAACTGTATCAGCGTTGTATATTCCACCTGGAGGATTTAGCGTTACAGTTCCTGCCAGGGGAGGATTGACATAAGTGGTCAAAGTATATTGTGTGGCAGGAGGATTGAAGTTAGCGGTAATGGTTTTATTGTCATTCATGAGGATGGATGCAACATTTCCAGTGCTCGTATCCCCA